>Ga0099830_10000579_pt1 | contig 16670 bp, 16 predicted proteins | sample CZO8metaG_4_FD_79337 | JGI IMG/M metagenome (GOLD analysis project Ga0099830, IMG submission 79337) | Vadose zone soil microbial communities from the Eel River Critical Zone Observatory, Northern California, USA - CZOApr15con2H3.8 metaG | ecosystem: Environmental > Terrestrial > Soil > Vadose...
GTCCAATAGGAGCATCGATAGTACCCTGATCCAGACCGACGATACCTTCTACAAGCGCCAGGTAACGTTTCACTATCAAGTGCCGTTTCATCTGCTCCACTAAGGCCGCTTGAGTAGTGGCATTCCTGGCCACGATGATCAGACCAGAGGTATCCTTATCCAGACGGTGGATAATACCCGGTCGCTGATCTGTTGCATTCTCCTGGATATCGGGATAGCGAGCTAGCAGGGCATTAACCAGCGTATCTTCATGATGCCCAGGAGCCGGATGCACGACCATTCCAGCAGGCTTATTCACAACAAGCAAGTCTGGGTCTTCATAGACAACATCAAGAGAGATTTGTTGAGGTTTGACATTGTTAAGCCGATTTGTTGGCTTGAGCGAAAGTAGTTGTACTTCATCACCGTTTCTGAGAACATAGCCAGATTTGCTGGGGCGTCCATTGACAAGCACCCCTCCTTCTATTATCACCTGTTGCGCTGACGTGCGAGATACATCGTTAAGTACAGATACGAGGTACCGATCAAGCCGTTGCCCCACCTCATCGGCTTGAATACTGAATACCTGCTTTTCATGGGGTGAAGAAGGATCAAGTTTGTGCATCATGCTCTTTGGAAGAATGGATTACCCCACTACTGGTTGTGGGAGGAACTGGCGATGCAGTTTCCTGCTTTGAATGAGTGCTCTGGTGTGTCTCTCCCGGCCGGCGTAGATTTCCAAACAGGAGAGTAACAAAAAGCAAGAAGACCCCTATGGAAATGGCCGCGTCGGCAAGATTGAAGATGGCGAAATAGAAGCCAATCTGAGGAATACGGAAAGCGATGAAGTCGATGACGTAGCCGCTGTGGCGCGCTCTGTCTATTAAATTACCTAATGCCCCGCCAATAATCAATCCAAAAATGAGCTTATACCATAGACTACCCGTATTGAGCATACGCAGGTAGAGGTAAGTAATTACCCCAATAGCCACTACAATCAGAAGAACAAGAGTGAGGCTATTCGCAAGCAGACTAAATGCTGCTCCGTTATTGCGAATGTAATATAGGATGAGGTAATTACCAATCAGCGAAATCTGAGTGCTGCCGCCAGGTGGGCTCAGGTTAGTTACGACCCAAGCCTTCGTCCACTGATCCAGGGCCAGCACTATAATGGCGGTAAGCGATGCTAAAGCATCGTAGACACGTGCACGCCTGATTTTCACTTATGAATATTCTTCCTTTCCTCGACGAAGAGTATGTGTATTGTACCTGATCCATCGCCCGTTGAAAAGGTGTAAAATGCTCCTACTGATACTGACTGATATCAAGAGGTCTCTTCCTGGTAAAGCTCCTCTCTACTGAGATTTCTCTGCTCTACCAGTTCCTCGCACTTGACATCTCGTTCAGCCCAGGGAATGGCTTCAAGCCGTTTTTCAGGGATTGGTTGCCCGCAATTCACACACTTCCCGTAGGTTCCATTTTCGATACGCTCCAGAGCACGTTCCACTTGGGTTAAGAGAGCCTGTTCGTTAACTAGGATCGACTGTTCCTGCTGCATCTCCAAAGAGTCTACAGCAGTATCTTCGAACTCTTGATGCCCGTCGCTGGCTTCAATGGGATCAACCGGTGTAGGTTTTGCCTCTGTCAGATTTGCGATATTACTGCGCAGTTCGTCACGTTTAGCCTCAAGTCGAGCTTTCATTTTGTTCAGGTCTATAGTCATGCTTATTCTCCATTCTTCAATACACGACCGATTCCTTTCGATATCACGTATTTTAACTCATTTTGGGCACACTGTCATAATTTTTTAGCTACATGCATAGTAGTAAGCCACGAGTTGCGCCGCCCGGCGCAGCTCGTGGCTTACTACTATGCATGTAGCTCTATCCTAAACAGCGTGGTGCTATGTTAGTGACATCTACTATGGAAAGGCTATAGACGGCTGATCTGCTCGGAGCCGCGTGATAGGATCAGCCGTCAAACAGCTTTGGAAGGCAAACAGCGTGGATGAGCATTCCTTGTTGTCTCCTTCTAACACTAGGTACGTCATGGAGTTACACATCCCCATTGTGGTAGTAACCCGATACAACATCGATGATTGACGGGCATTTCGATGGTAGTTCCTTCGTGGTTTGGTTCCTATAGGCATTTATCCACAGTGTTTGCCTGATGGAGAGGCGTATCAGTACATCGGCGGTACGGCGGCCCACAAGTCGACCTGTCGAGCTATACCTTCGGCACCTAGCGCTGTGGAAGCCAGCTTAAAGATGTAAGGCTAATGATGGCATCTCCTATAGTCAGGTCATGCATTTTTTTCGTATATCTCATCAATTTCACGAACGGTGCCGACCAATACTTCGAATGATCCTCTCTAGTAGGAGTAGAAGGGGCGGAAGAACGCCAGATAGTCAGGCCTCAAAGTACTTCCCAAATATGCTATGCTTAAGGGTGTGAAGCACTCATGCTACTCAAGAAGGATATTGGAGATGACAGAAACACGGAACGAAACGTCGATTACAGAATCGAATATACCCTCCATTTTTAGTGATTTCGATCTTTACTTGTTTGGGCAGGGTAAAGATCATCGTGTCTATGAGAAGATGGGGGCGCATATAAGGACTGTAGATGGTGTGACAGGCACGAATTTTGCAACCTGGGCTCCTAATGCGTTGGCTGTGTCGGTCATAGGTGACTTTAACGATTGGACACGTAATGCCAATCCGATGCACCTGCGGCACAACGAACTAGGTGTATGGGAATGCTTTATACCTGGGGTGCAGGACCGCGCTCAATATAAATACGCCATTTACTCGCGTGTCAATAACTACACGGTTGATAAAACAGATCCTTACGGCTTTGCTGCTGAATTGCGTCCTAATACCGCGAGCATAGTGACTGACATACATCAACATGCGTGGGAAGACCAGACATGGATGAAAGAGCGCGAGCAGCACCAGCAGTTGAACTCGCCCATCTCAATTTATGAAGTGCACCTGGGGTCCTGGAGGCATATACCCGAACGTCATGTCGAGGGCGCAGTTGAGGAAGACCGCTACATGACCTATCGTGAACTGGCTGTTGCGCTGGCAGAGTACGTCAAGGATATGGGATTCACTCATATCGAACTGATGCCGGTTTCCGAGTACCCTTACGACGGCTCGTGGGGGTACCAGGTAACGGGCTACTATGCGCCAACGAGTCGTTTCGGTACGCCTGAAGACTTTCAGTACTTTGTGGATTATATGCACCAGCAGGGTATTGGTGTTTTCCTTGACTGGGTACCCTCTCACTTTCCCAGGGATAATCATGCTTTGAGATTCTTTGACGGCACTCATCTTTATGAGTACGCCGATCCACGCAAAGGGGAACATAAGGAATGGGGGACGCTGGTTTTTGATTACGGCCGCAGCGAGGTTCGCAATTTTTTAATCGCCAATGCCTTGTTCTGGCTGAGGGAATATCATATAGACGGTTTGCGCGTCGATGCGGTTGCGTCTATGCTCTACCTGGACTATTTTCGCAAATCAGGTGAGTGGGTCTCCAACCGCTATGGGGGGAGAGAGCACCTTGAGGCTGTCGATTTTCTGCGCCAATTCAATGAAGCGGTTTATTCTGAGCAGCCGGGGACATTGACTATAGCCGAGGAATCGACGGCCTGGCCTCTTGTTTCTAAACCCACTTATGTTGGCGGGCTGGGATTTAGTATGAAGTGGAATATGGGGTGGATGCATGATATGTTAGAGTACATGCACTTGGATCCAATCCATCGTCGTTATCATCACAACAACATCACGTTCTCCTTGATGTATGCCTATTCCGAAAACTTTGTCCTGCCGCTTTCCCATGACGAAGTCGTGCATATTAAGGGATCCTTGATTAATAAGATGCCGGGCGATCTCTGGCAACGTTTTGCTAACCTGCGAGCCTTTTTAGGATACATGTGGGAACATCCTGGGAAAAAGCTCCTTTTCATGGGTGGGGAATTTGGACAGTGGCGCGAATGGAATTATAAAGAGAGCCTCGACTGGCATCTCCTTGTACCGCCAAGCGATCCGCATCATGCGCAGTTAGGAAGTTTTGTACGTGACCTGAATCATTTATACACGAGTGAACCTGCATTAAGCGAGCTAGATGATGATCCAGAGGGATTCTTGTGGATTGATCCTCATGATTCTGATCAAAGCGTCATATCCTTTATGAGACGTGGTAAAAAAGAAGAGGATGCGCTCGTGTGTATTTGTAACTTCACTCCTGTGCCACGTCATGGTTACCGGCTTGGGGTGCCATACTCAGGCGAATACTATGAATTGATAAATAGCGATGCAACTTATTACGGTGGTAGTGGGCTGGAAAACAAACAACCTATGCCAAGCGGGTCAATCTTCTGGCAGTCTTGCCCGCACTCTATAATTTTGACATTGCCGCCTCTTGCTACAATAATACTGAAGCGGCGACTCCGTGATTCGGAGAATGAAGGGAATATTGACAATGAATCGGGATCATAACTCAAATAAAAAATTTTCTACGGCTGGATCTAATGGCAATAATAGGAAAAATGGCAAGCCACCTCGCTACCGCCAGCAAAAGGGTCCGCGGACGGTCACCGAAGATGAGCGTCTACTGTATCGTCCGACACGTAAACTGATTAGCCCAACGGATCCTGTACCCCAGGAACTGGTGAAAGAGGAGGAACACTCCCTCGAACGTGCCCTCCATTTTGACTTCACCCTTACTGATCCATGGCGTGTGTTCCGCATTATGAGCGAGTTCGTTGAGGGCTTTGACGAGCTTTCACATATACCTCCATCTGTGGCGATGTTTGGATCTGCCCGGATTAAACCTGGGGACCCTATTTATGAGGCAGCAGTTGAAACAGCACAATTGCTGGCGAAGGCAGGTTTCGGTATTATTACTGGAGGTGGTCCTGGCATAATGGAGGCAGGTAATAAGGGTGCTCAGGAGGGCGGAAATTACTCAATAGGCTGTAACATCGAGCTCCCTTTCGAGCAGGGTTCGAATCCTTACCTCGACATTTCGCTCGACTTCCGCTACTTCTTTGTACGCAAAACGATGTTCATCAAATATGCCGAGGCCTTCGTCATCTTCCCTGGTGGTTTCGGTACGATGGATGAGCTGTTCGAAGCATTGACACTCATTCAGACAAAGAAAGTAAGCCATTTCCCCGTTATCCTCTACGATTCGAAATACTGGAAGGGTTTAGTTGACTGGATACGTGATACCATGCTGGCGACTGAGAAGATCCTCCCGGAGGATGCTGGGTTACTGCTCCTCTCGGATGACCCCAAGGAGATTTGTAGGACCGTCATCGAAGCTTACCAGGAGGGATATCGCCAGGAACGGGCTAATCCGGCTAATCACAGAGAGCAGTCTATTCGATAAGTGTAATTTTTGGATTTGCATTGCAGCGGCAGGTCAAAAATGCTGTTCGTCCTTAGAGGCCCCTACACCAGTATGGAGCTATCCCTCGTCCATTCCATGCGTAAAGCCCGATCGGAAGTGGTTCTCTCACTGTCTCAGTGAAGAAAGGGGGAAACGATGGTACCAACAAAGATTCATAGCAGCTGGCTCAATGTAGATGGCCTGCATATTCACTATCTGCTTGCCGGTGAAAGCGGCTCCCCGGTGATCTTGTTGCATGGCGCGGGGTTGGACTCCGCCGCTCTTTCGTGGGAAGAGGTCATTGGCCCATTGTCCGAGAAACATCGGGTCTTTGCTCCCGATTTGCCAGGCTATGGGCAGAGTGACAAACCGGTGATCCATTACACCATGGACTACTATATTACCTTCTTGGATCATATGATGGACGCCTTGCACTTGGAACAGGCCAGCTTCGTCGGGCTTTCAATGGGGGGAGGAATTGCCCTAGGAGTGACCTTGCGCTTCCCTACGCGCGTTGAGAAACTTGTTCTGGTCGATAGTTACGGCATTCAAGACAAAGTGGCGGCTCAGACGTTGTCCTACTTCTACGTGCGTCTCCCATTCCTGGATGAGCTGAGTTACTGGCTGATTGGCAAAAGCCGATCCATGGTACGGTGGAGTCTCCTCTCGGGTCTCATTTACAGCCCACACCATCTTTCCGATGAACTTGTTGACAAAGTGTACCAGGTAGCGCGCAAGCCAAGAGCGGGAAAGGCATTTATCTCGATGCAGAGAAACGAGATGCTGTGGAATGGCTTGCGCACCAATTTCACCAGCAGATTGCATGAAATCACGGTGCCTACCCTTATTGTTCATGGTGCGCAAGATACAGCCGTTCCTCTTGCCTATGCACAGCGTGCCCATACGTTGATCAAAAACTCTGAACTCTCTATCATGCAAGAGTGCAAACACTGGCCACAAAGAGAGAAACCAGAGGAATTTACTCACGTGGTATCAAACTTTTTAAACTAATTTGTGCTCATTTCAGATGCGCAGGAGGCGACAGCGGCGCGAGACCCCGGCCGCTCATTCTGGACCTTGTTGCTGGAGACGTGCCCGTAGCAGGTGTCCCAGCGACGGCGGTAGGGTGCTACCAGTGGACAACCAGGATCCGACGATGATCAGCAGGAATCCTACGACGATGGCTGCGTTGAGCGACTCACCGAGCAAGGTGACACCGAGGAAGACGGAGACGGCTGGATTGACATAGGTGATGACGGTTCCACGGCTGGCTCCAACCTCGGCCACCAGCGCGAAAAAGATCAGATAGGCCAGTGCCGTGCAGATCAGGCCAAGCACGAGCAGGCTCGCTATCACCTCCAGATCGGGTAACTTGCTGGGAAGTCGGGTCACTGCCAGCGGCAGCACCACGATGGTCGCGGTGACACACTCGACGGACACCACCCCCAGGCTGGGCAGTGCAGCGATAGTCGGTCGCTTGATGAGCAGGGCACCGGCGGCGTAGCCCGCAGCGGCGAGCAGAACCAAAACTGCCCCGATCACCCTTTGCTCATCTCCGCCAACGTCGAGACCCAGCAGGGTCACTACACCTCCCATGCCGATCAACAGCCCGATCAGGCGCAGACCATTGACGCGCTCACCTGGGTCGAAGCGGAGCGCGAACAGCACAACGAGAAGTGGGTCGGCGGCGATGAGCAAGCTGGTGAGCGAAGACGTAATGTGTTGCTCGCCGTAGCTGATCAACAGAAACGGTCCAGCAATCTGCACGCAAGCAATCGCGGCAATCGCGAGCCATCGCTCGCGCAGCTGTCGCAACACTCTGCGGTAGGCTGCTACAGGGAGCAGGACAGCCGCCGCGATCCCGACGCGAGCGAATACCACCACGGTTGGATCAAGTTCCCGCACCGTGATCTTGATGAACAGATATGGAATACCCCAGAACACCGACATCGCGGTGAACAGTAACCAGCCCTTGCGGGTCATATTTCCTCCTGCGTGTAAAGTGGATGTGAGCATCCGTCCATACTCGCCTTCATCACATGCGCTGGAGAACAGGATACTCGACAGAGACACTTTTAGTCTTGTATGTTATTGCGGTTCTGGAAGACGCGCCCTGAGGTGACACCGGTTGTTCGAACCCATGGGTTCAAGTAGTCAAGCATGTCTCTCTTGCAATTCTGACCTTCGTTGCTACCTCAGGCCCCAATCCGTCAAGGGAAGACCCTTGATGTACCAGTCGGTGGTGGTGATGCCTTCAGGATAAGTGACAGTTCGTTGCACCACGCCTGGCGGAACGGAGAAGTTCGAGGGGTGGTAGCCCTGTTCAGCCAGCAACAGGCCCCCGTGCCAGATAGGGCCAGCGCCAGTTACACCGATCACGTTGATCATCGGCGAATTATCGTTGTTGCCTGCCCATACCCCCATCACGTAATCGGTAGTGTAGCCGATCGTCCAGTTGTCCACGAAGTTCTCCGACGTTCCCGTTTTGACTGCTGATGGATACACTGTACCAGTTTTGCCCGCGTAGCACTGCGCCTGAGTATTGCTGTATAGGTATAAAGAACTGCACGCTCCAAATTCGTAGGTACGTGCCTTGTTATCGCTTAGCACATTGGTCATCAAGTACGCCGTTTGCAGGCTGATGATGCGCTTGCCAGTGGGGATGAAGTGATAGACCACGTTCCCCTGCGTGTCGAACACGGTATTGACTGCGTGAGGCGGCACGCGCACGCCGCCATTGGCGAAAACGCCATAGGCCGAGGTCATGTCAAGCAGGTGAATGCTCAACGTACCTAGTACCATCGTATAGTTGGGCGTGCCCTCGTAGCTGGTAATGCCCATTGCTTGCGCGGTGTTCAGCGAGGCATTAACGCCTGTTTTATAGAGAACCTTGACAGCAGGCACGTTGAACGAATTTTGCAGCGCGGCGCGGATAGAGATCAGGCCGTGATAGCCCTGGTCATAGTTATGGGGTGTATAGGTAGGCAAGCCGCAGCACATAGCAATGCTCGTCGGTGCATCCAGCACCGGCATACCGGGACTGAGACCCTGCTCGAAGGCGGTGACGTAGACAAACGGCTTAAAAGCCGACCCTGGCTGGCGATATCCCTGCGTCGCCACATCGAATTGTCCATATTGGGGATTGTTGGGATCGATATTGCCTAACAGGACGCGGATCGCGCCGTTATGGAAATCGATCAGCACCTCGGTAGCGTCGGTGAGATGGTTCGTTTTCGACAGCGTGTGTACATTTTCTTGAGCAACCTTGAGAATCTTGTTTTGCAATGGCAAGTCGAGTGTCGTAGAGACGATCAGGCCCGACCGCGACAGGTCGGGCTGCCTGACGTGCAGGATGTTGGCTAACTCGTTCAGCGTGTAGGCTGAAAAGTGCGGCGCGAGCGTATTATTCACGATCCCAAGGTGCAAGAAATGCGGGTCCTGTGCTTCGACGATGGCTTCGCGCTCCTGTAATGGCGTGATATAGCCTTGCAAGTGCAGCTGATTGAGTACGGCCTCCATGCGATTTAATGCCTCCTGCGGGTGCAAAAACGGATTGTACAGGGTGGGATTCTGGGGAATACCGGCGAGCATGGCTGCTTGCGCGATATCAAGCTGCGCGGCAGCCGTCGTCTTGGACGTATCTTGCAAGTCAAAATAGACGAACGCAGCAGCCTCGGCACCGTAGGCTCTGTTACCATAGTACGTCGTGTTGAGGTACATATCTATGATCTGCTGCTTGGTATAGTAGCGAGTGGCCTGCGGGGCCAGAATAATCTCTTCGAGCTTACGGACAAGCGTATCCTGGTTGCCGACGACAACGTTTTTGATGAGTTGCTGTGTGATCGTGCTGCCGCCGGCCACGATGTGCCCTTTTGTCAAATTTGACAGGGCTGCACGCACAATGCCGGTGATATCATAGCCGGGGTTTGTCCAGAAATACTGGTCTTCAATAGCCATCTCAGCATCGACAAGATTGGGCGAGATGTTGTTAAGCAGTTCCGATATCTGGAGGCCCTGGTCAACGGCTTCATAGATCGTCGTCCTGTGTTCATCGTATATCCGCAGGCTATCTTTGGGCAGGATATCGGCCAGCCTGACAATATCTCCCTGAAAGCGCTGGTTAGCTGCCGTTGCGAAAGCGGTGTAGACGACGAAAAAGCTCCCCGCCACGACTATCAGCACAAGTATAGCGAAGGCCAGGGGCAGGAGCGAGAAGTGTGTCCCGACGCGATCGACGACAGTATATTGCTGGTTACTGCGATGCAAATTTTTGCGCTTCAAGTGACGCCGCAGGTACCAACCCCTGGGATGGAGTGGAAGATGAGGAACATTGTAATAGTGACCGCGTATAGCGGGGAGCGGCCGCTCATCTAATCGCTGCGCGGCTGCGGCTCGGCTTTGCGGCGGCAACTTCGCCGGTACTCTTGGCTGCTCATTAGACTGCATACTGGCCTCCTCTGTGGCAAATCTCTACCTTATCAGGAGAACATACCCATCGAAACAATCCTATGACAACACGAATTAACGCCACTACTGATATATTGTATAGATAGTGTGAGCATGATAGAGTTGTGGGAAGTATGAAAGATGTGCGATATCAAATCCTGTAAATCGCTGTATCAAACTCTCTCGGAAGTGACCCATTAGGCCGCTTTGTCCACATTACAAAGACACACTAATTAACAGGATTTGATGTGAACATGCGAGCGATCTGTTGTTACCTTTAAAGGTGAACTGGCAAACTATACCTATAAGCTTAGTATACCAGCCAATATGATAGGTATGCCAGAGAAAATGCCTGCAAATTTGCATGTTGAGCAAATCTTGAGATAACGCAACTTCTCCGCTAGTTTCCGTATATCCGGAGTGCATTGGTGCCAACGGGATACCGAGTGCATACTCGTTCATGATACCAAAAACCCTTGGCCAAGGGTATCTCTTGGATCAATAATGAACTCGTGTAGACCGGTAATAAAGGCTTTGCCACTAACCTCTGGCACAATTGCCTCATATGGCCCTACCTGCGCTCGCCCTACGATTCGCCCACTGAAGGTGCTTGCGGCACCAAGGATACTTTCAATGAGGATTTGCTGACCGTCAACGATTTCGCCTTTAGCATGATGCAGAGCCAGGCGGGCCGAGACTCCTGTACCCGTTGGAGAGCGATCAACCTCACCGTTTGCGAAGACGCATACGTTACGACTATAGTGCTCAGGATTTTCGGGTACGTCAGTTAAGATGGTACCATAGACAAAGCTCAAATCTGCTTCGATGGGATGATTGATGGACATAGTGCTGTTGACGGCTTTCTTGATAGCTTCGCCTGCAGTCACCAATTGTTCAGTGTTTTCCGGTGTAACTTTCAAACCAACTTGCTCAGCAGCTATGAAGACGTAGAATGTACCACCAAAGGCAATATCTACATTCAATCGCCCATATTCTGGCAACTCGATTTCCACGTCGCGAGTATACAAGAATGAGGGTACATTCAGAAATGATACTTGCTCGACATGTCCACTGCTATCAAGGTGAGCAGTTGCCCGAACCAGGCCAGCAGGGGTATCCAGATTAACTGGAGTATGGTGACCATTCGCCGGAATCACACCTGTCTCCAAAAGTGCGGTCACCAGGGCAATAGTTCCATGACCACACATTGTGCTGTAGCCCTCGTTGTGTAGAAATAAAACACCTAGGTCAGCACTGGGCGTCACTGGAGGCGTGACTACACAACCATACATGTCGTGGTGACCACGCGGCTCCCACATCAACGCTCGACGAATATAGTCAAGGTGTTCTTGCATGTAGCGTCGTCGTTCCAAAATGGTCGCACCCTGTAGTTCAGGCATGCCTCCCGTAATGATCCGCAGTGGCTCACCGGCTGCGTGCATATCCAGCGTTGTGATGACACTGGTGCCATCAATTGGGTTATATTTGTTCCATGTGAGTTTCATGTTCTTGCTCCCGTTAATGTAGCTCCAATATGAGAGGTGAAGCTTTTTGTTGTTGTATGGGAATTATATTCAATGGCTATAGGAAACTCTCTCTACTCTATCGGTTTGATCCCGGCCTTCTCGTATTGTAGGATTATGATCCCAGCAAGCACCAGTACAAAACCACTAATCTGCCAGATATCCAGGTGTTGGCCCAACCAAAAATACGCAATTATTCCGGCTGAGGGAAGTTCAAGTGTGCTGACAATACCGACGCGCATGGCATCAATGCGACGTAATGAGCCCAGGACAAGGGAAAAAGGAATGGCCATACCGACAGTGCCTACGAGAGCTATCAGGAAAAGGTGATAGGGCGTCCAGGTATTGGCAGGAATAGCCCATGGGGGCTGCACAATAAACCAGAAGAGGCTGGCGACCAGCGCACCATAGCCGGTCGAGGTGAGAGAAGGTAAGTATTGTCCAACTCGACGGCCAATCAGGAGATAAGCTATATAGGTCACAAGGCCAAGGAAGGCGAAGAATAGCCCCAGGAGGTCGAGCCCGTTGAGATTCTGATGCCATATACCTGTCAGGAGAATGACGCCGATGACGGTGAGGCCCACTGCTATAAGCACATATCTCGATGGCATGAGCCTATACCAGATTATGTTCCAGAGCGCCATCCATGCTGGCGCAGTGAATATGATTATTAGTGCTACAGCTAGCGGTAAGCGACTAATCGCCAGAAAGTAAGTAAAAGCAGTTAAGGCCAGCACTATGCCAAAGGCAACTACCCAACCCCAGTAACGACGCTGCACCCTCAACCCCTTGCGCTGCCCAATGATCAGTATGGTCATCAAGCAGATTCCACCAATGAGCATACGAAACTCGATCAATGTAAGAGGTGAGATGCCATCGTCGAAGAGTAGACGGGATATGTTTCCATTGACACCAAACAATATGGCCGCCGTTATTACCATCAGGTAACCGACGAGGGTATAAGTAGTTTTCCGCTTCGGCTTATCGATACTCAAGTTAAGCGCTACGTCTCGAAACTAACCGTTACATTGGGTAATTTTAATTGCGCCGCCCTGTGTGCCCATCTTCGTATGGCCTGTGCCACGATTTTGTTATCACGGGGCTGGCGGAGCTTATCACGCTGCACCACACGCTTGATCATAACCTGTATATGCCAGCCTCCATTTATGCGTTTCAATCCTGACGGGATTGCCACCTGCAGAAGGGCCGCTATACGGGGAGATTGAAGGTTGATGATCTGGAGGATATCTGACCAGTTCTCGTATAATACGGAAGTAAACTGTTCGGCAAATTCATCATACCTGGCACGTGGTATTCGCTCCATTGAGTGCCTCCTCGTCAAAATAAGACTGACATAAAAAAAGTATAACATATATAACCCAGGATCTGAGCAGGGACTCGCTGGTATTGGAAGCAGATAAGGAGCACAATCAATATGACCTTTTTTGATATACGCCTTAACCGCATGGCGCAATTACTGGTTCGTTATTCTCTAAATGTTCAGCCTGGCAACCTGGTCGTTATTCAAGGAGGAACTGAAGCTGTTCCGCTACTACGCGAGGTGTACCGCGAGACCCTGCGGGCTGGAGGCCATCCAGAACTTAACTTGGTGATGGAAGATGCACGCGAAATCTATCTAAAAGAAGCCAATGAAGATCAGTTAAATTTTGTTTCACCTATCGCACAGCTAATCAACGAACGATTTGATTGCTTGCTCTATGTCGACGCTGAGACCAATACGCGTCGTCTCTCAAGAGTTGATCCGCTACGTGCTGCGAAGCTTCGCAAAACTTACGACGAAATAGATACGCTCCGGACGCAACGAGCAGCACAAGGAATGGTGCGCTGGTGCTATACACAATATCCGACACCAGCCTATGCGCAAAATGCGAATATGTCTTTTGAGGACTACTGGGAGTTCGTTTGTGATGCCTGCATGCTCAACGAACCTGACCCGGTAGCAAATTGGCAAGGGATGGCCCTGCAGCAATTAACATTGATTGCCTGGTTAAAGGGACGCAAAGAGGTACGTATCCTGGGAGAGGATACCGACCTGGCACTTTCGATTGAAGGCCGTCCATTTCTGGCCTGTGATGGGCATATCAACCTTCCTGATGGCGAGATCTATTGCGGCCCGGTTGAAAACAGCGCCAGGGGTACCATACGTTTCAGATTGCCTACCAGCTACGATGGGCATGCTGTAGATGATATTCAGTTACGCTTCGAAGAGGGCCATGTAGTCGAGGCACATGCCGGGTCAAGTGAGGACTACCTGCTCAGTATGCTTAACATCGACGAGGGTGCACGATGTATCGGTGAATTTGCCTTTGGTATGAATTATGGCATACGCGAGGCGACTCGCAACATTCTCTACGACGAGAAAATTGGTGGCACGATACATCTCGCTTTGGGCCGCAGTTATCCAGAGTCTGGCGGGCTCAATATCTCTGCTCTACACTGGGATATGGTGTGTGATCTGCGTCAAGAAGGAGAGGTGTGGGTCGATGGAGAGTTATTTTTGAAAAAAGGAAAGCTTGTGCTACTTCAATAGACCCAAGCCCTTTGCTTGAGCAATGGAATTCCTGACTAGATACATTTCGGCCCGCATTATATCCCTTTCCCTATAAGGTTCCTCGCTATTTTCTTGTTGCGACAAAGTTGCGAAGGGAAGCTGCTTTACCATTCGTTTGCCACCCATCAAAGCATAGCTATTCTCCTAAAGAGATGGAATCTGTTAGATATGTTCTGGTTTGATAACTGAACGCATCTGTTACGAGGCGCTGGACTTGACCTCACTGGGCGCGACCGCTGCTGGACGGCTGATGATCAGTCCGATGATATCGACGAAAATACCGGCGACCGCCAGTACACAGAAAAGCAGCGTTTCTGGTAGGGCAATTCCAAAGAGGACATCCAGGGAATAGCTTCCAGGTCCGATTAATCCGATTGCTACACCCATGGCCAACAGCGCCAGCGGGAACTCCAAGCCGCGCTTACTGTTCCAGAAGCCGTTTTTCCAATGGCTCTTGAAAATCGCCATCAGCATAACGGCGAAGATACCGGCTGCTCCCAGGGGAGTCAAAAAACCGAACGCCACAGAAAGGCCGCCGCCAAACTCCCCCAGAATTACCAGGCTCGTCCACAACCATGCCGGATTGAACCCTTGCTTCTGCATCCCCTGAGCTGTCTTGGTGAAACCAGCCCCACCGAACCATCCAAAAAGCTTTTGCGCTCCGTGCGCGGCCATCGTCAATCCAGCCACAAGGCGTAGAATGAGTAAGCCCAGACCAAGTGAGATAGCCATTGATCGTCTTCCTTTCAAAACCGTGTAAATAGGAATAATCCGGTTACGGAAAGGCTCCAGATGACTGGAACTTTCTTGATTGCAATTTAGCCGATGACTGCAAAAAAGTCAAGTACAGTTTCGGGCAAATACGTCGCGGCAGCGTACCAGCTCTTCCAGGGCCACATTGATCAGATCGGCCAGGTTGTCTTTGGTTCGCGCGGCTTCGACCATCGCACGAAGAAATACTTTCTGAGCGGGTGGATCGCAGGGCGGAATCTCCAGCGCTTCCCGGATGAGGGGCAGGTGTCGCCTGCGCGTTCCGGAGTCGTCGTAGCCTACCAGGTCGTGAGGAGAGAGCAAGAGAGTGGCCCGGGCGGCAATGTGGTCGACAATCGAGGCAGGAATCTCGTTCTTCGCCACGGCATACCCCAGACGGCGTTGAGCCAAGAAGAGTTCAGCGGGTGTAGGGGTATAGATCTGGTCGAGTTCTTTGGGTGTGAGCGTGCGTTTCAAGCGAGGATAGGCAGTGTGCTCAATGGATGTCACGAGAAATAATCCCTTGCCGCATCATCTGTATACTTCCATGTACGGACGTGATATACTGCCACTAACATACCTTAGCAGCAGCAAACAGAGCAAGAAACCAGGACTTCTGTCTGCTAAGGCTGTGAGAAACTGCTGATTCTTTCATCTGCTAAGGTTTTATGTATGGAGACCATCACGAAACGAGCAAAGCAGCCTGCGCTCTCTGGCACTGGCCAGCAGAACCTCACGCAGTATGAGCGACGACTTCGTACAGAAGAGGACTTAACAGCCGTCACTGTTCGCAATTCAAAAGCCGCAATCCAGTCCAACTCCCCTGTTTCTCTCTGAGAGGAGACACATGCAACTCACGGAACGGGGATTAGGCTATCTGATTAAAAAGTATGCAGTAAGAGCCAGGGTCAGCGATGTGAGTCCTCATGATCTTCGACATCGCTTTGGCTATCGTATGGCCCAGTCAGTCCCTCTGCGTCGGCTCGCTCAACTGATGGGACACGATTCGCTCGATACGACCATGCGAAATGTGCAAGCGACGAAGTGGGATCTGCAACAGGATGTGGAACGGATTGCCTGGGAATAGATTCTTCCGTCTCGTCGCCGATCGCAGGTCTCTGCATACTTTAAAGGCAGTGAACAGCATGGAACTACCGATCAATACGCCCCTGGTCTGCCCAACGATCGTTGGTCGCGCGACCGAACTTGCCGCTTTGCACGCCATCGTTGGCGAGGTCGCGGGAGGGCATTCACGCGTCGTGCTGCTGAGTGGTGAAGCAGGCATTGGCAAGTCGCGCATTGTTGCAGCGCTTAAGACCGAAGCACGCTCCAGAGGGTTCAGCGTCCTGCAGGGGAACTGCTTTCAGCGGGACCTGACTTCCCCCTATGCTCCCTTGCTTGACCTGGTGCGGTCATCTGTTGCCAATCAACCGCTCGAAGTTCGGGAGGCTACATTCCAGCCATTTGCGCAGGAATTCTTTCCTGTGCTGCCCGACCTGGTGACTCCTCCAGCCACCCCGGCGGCGCTTCCCACTCCTGGACCTGAACAGGAGAAGCGCCGTCTCTTTGTCGCTCTGACAGCCTTTTTCATGAAGCTGGCCGCTGGACACCCTCTCTTGTTCGCTATCGAGGATATCCACTGGGGTGATGAGAGTAGCCTGGAGTTCCTGCAGTATTTTATGCGGCACAGCACCTCTTTCCCCGGGCTGGTCCTGCTGACCTACCGCAGTGACGAAATGCGCCCAACTTTGACCAACTGGTTAGCACAACAGGATCGGGAACGCCGCGCGCAGGAATGCTCCCTTGCGCGCCTCACGAACAGCGATATCGATGCGATGCTGACCGCCATCTTTGATCTGCACCCGACCACACGCAGCGAGTTACTGAACACCCTGTACCCTCTCACTGAAGGCAACCCTTTTTTCGTAGAAGAAATCTTAACCTCCTTGCGAGCAGCCGGAGGAATCTTCTATGCCGAGGGAACCTGGAAAAGCAAGGCA
>Ga0099830_10000590_pt1 | contig 16558 bp, 11 predicted proteins | sample CZO8metaG_4_FD_79337 | JGI IMG/M metagenome (GOLD analysis project Ga0099830, IMG submission 79337) | Vadose zone soil microbial communities from the Eel River Critical Zone Observatory, Northern California, USA - CZOApr15con2H3.8 metaG | ecosystem: Environmental > Terrestrial > Soil > Vadose...
CCAGATGTTTCCCAGTTCCAGGTAAGCCACCGCTGGCCCGTGTTCCTGCCCGACGGGCGCCACTTTCTCTACATCGCGTGCAATTTCTCCGGACGGCTCGACAAGAACATGATTGTTGTCGGCTCACTCGACTCCGATGAAAAGCGTCCGATCGCAAACGCGAGCACAAACGCTTTTTACGCCGACCCAGGCTTCCTCGTTTATTGGCGGGACAACGCTCTTGTCGCCCAGCGCTTTGATCTTCGCAACTACGCGCTCTCGGGCGAGCCGCGAACCGTCAGCGATGCGGTGCAATATTTCCCCCAAACCAACCTGGCTGTCTTTACCGTGGTGGGCAAGACCCTGGTTGCCCAAACCAGTGCGCGTAAGGGCGCCAGCAAGTCGCAGCTGACCTGGTTTGACCGGCGGGGTAAGCAGCTAGGTACGGTCGGGCCTCCGGAACTGGTCGCCAATCCCAAACTTTCACCCGACGGTAGACGCGTCGCCGTGGACCAGACCGACACCGACGGTCGGCACGTCAACATCTGGATTCATGAACTGACCAGTGACGCGGCGGCTCGGATCGGTTTCGGCCCGTGGCTGGAGCAAGTTACGGTTTGGAGTCCTGACGGGAAGCAGGTCATCTACACCGCGAATGAAAAGCTCTTCTTCAGCCTTTACATGAAAAACGCGGACGGATCCGGCTCGGCGCAGAACATCATGGACTTCGGAACCCCGCAGCAGGGGCCGTGGGACTGGTCTCGCGACGGAAAATACGTGCTGGCGCGGAAGGACCGCGAGCTCTGGTACATGACCATGCCGGACCGTCAGACGCGGCCGTTGCTGCAATCCCCCTGGCTGATTCGCAACGCGCAATTTTCGCCCGACGGGAAATTTGTCGCGTACGCCTCGAGCGAGACGGGAAACTGGGAGGTCTACGTTTCGCCTTTTCCGGGATTCGGCAGCAAATGGCAGGTGTCTCGCGGCGGAGGAGAGGAGCCGCGCTGGAGGCGCGATGGTAAAGAGCTGTACTATCTCGCACCGGATGGAAGATTAATGGCAGCAGAAGTCAGGACCGGCGCCGGGTTCGAAGCGGGCTTTCCGAGCGGACTGTTTGTAACCCACACCCGGCAACCGATTTCAGCCATGGATTTCTTTTCCTACGACGTAACGCCGGACGGGCAGAAATTTCTGGTCAACACAAAAGTGGACACGTCCAATTCCGCGCCCTTGTCGGTCATTTTGAACTGGTCGTCGGAGATGGAGAAGTAGCGGAAAATCGCAATCGCCTCACGCGCGAGAGGACTGGGCGGTCGCGGGCTGGACGTCAGCTTTTTCCATCTCCTCAATCACCGCGTCGGCAAACTCCGAGGTCCCCGCTTTGCCGCCAACATCCTTCGTCAGCTTCTCGGGATGACGATAAACTCTTTCAAGCGCGTTGCGGATCTTGGTAGAGGCTTCGTGTTCTCCCAGATGCCGCACCATCAGGAGCGCGGAGCGCAACAGGGCAGTGGGATTCGCGAGATTCTTGCCCGCAATGTCCGGCGCCGACCCGTGCACCGCCTCAAAGATGGCACACTCATCACCCAGGTTCGCGCTGGGTACAAATCCCAGTCCGCCCACGAATGCAGCGCACAAGTCGGAAATAATGTCGCCGTACAGATTCTCCATCACCAGCATGTCGTACTGATAGGGATTCATCACCAACTGCATACAGGTGTTGTCCACGATGTGCTCGCCATAGGTGATTTCCGGAAAGTCCTTGGCCACGGTACGACAGCACCGCAGGAAGAGCCCGTCGGACAGCTTCATGATGTTCGCTTTATGGATGGCATGAATCTTCTTGCGCTGATTCTTGCGCGCGTACGCGAACGCAAATTTCGCAATTTTCGTCGAAGCCTTCTCCGTAATGATCTTCAGGCTTTCAACAACACCCGGCACAACTTCGTGCTCCAGCCCGGAATAAAGGCCCTCCGTGTTCTCCCGCACGATAATCAAATCCACATCCGGATACCGCGTCGGAATATGCGGCAAATTCCGAATGGGACGGAAATTCGCATACAGATCAAACTTCTTGCGCAGCGCCACGTTGATGCTGGGGAAGCCCCCACCCACCGGCGTAGTCACGGGCCCTTTAAGCCCCACCCGCGTCCGCTCGATCGACTCGATCAGCACTTTGGGGATGTACTCACCGGACTTCTCAAACGCCTCCGCCCCCACTGCGAACGTCTCCCACTCAAACTTCACTCCCGTGGCTTCCAGAATGCGCACGGTGGCCCTGGTGACCTCGGGCCCAATGCCGTCCCCCGGAATCAGCGTTACCTTATGCACCATAGATCAGTTCCTAAGTCCTCTCATCCCCAATGGGCGAAGCCAAGAGGAATCTGCTTTCCTGGCCTTTTCTACCGCCCTCGCCGCCTGCCACATCAGGCCTTGCCGAGGTTCTTTCCTTTAACCTCCGCCGTTTCCTTTGCCTTCACCAGGTCCTTCAACTCATCCATGAATTCTTTGATGTCCTTGAAATCCAGATAGACCGAAGCAAACCGCACATACGCGACCTTATCGTAGCGCCGCAGCCGGTTCATGATGAGCTCACCGACTTCACTGGTCTTGCGCTCCCGCTCCGCCGATTCGATGACAAACGACTCCGCCTCGTTCACTATCTGTTCCAGCTTGCTGATCGGTACAGGACGCTTTTCGCAAGCCCGCAGCAACCCGTTGAGCACCTTCTGCCGGTCAAACTTTTCCCGGCGTCCGTCCTTCTTCACGACCATGTAAGGGATCTCGTCGATGCGCTCGTAGGTGGTGAACCGCTTCTCGCACTTCAAGCACTCGCGCCGCCGGCGGATCGAGTCCGCCTCCTTGCTCTCGCGCGAGTCGACCACCTTGTCATTCGCAAATCCGCAAAAGGGACATTTCATGGCGCAGTCTTAGTGTGTCCTCGATCCAATCCCCCAGTCATCCGCCCACGCTGCGTCATTTCGACAAGCGGCACAGCGCAGCAAGGAGGAGTGTGCTGTCCTGGAAGATAACTCAAAATTGTAACAGTGAAATTAACCTGCAATGAGCGTGCCGGAACCCAGCCAGTGCCAAATTCAGCACCCGCGCCAGGGAGATCGCGTCGCTAAAACGCAAAACGGCGCCCACACCCCCTGCGGTGTGAGCGCCAGTTTTTCCCCATTCCCTCCCGGTGACGGAGGGCGTGAAGGCCTCCGATCCGGCCTCTTGTGGCTCCTTCCGGAGGATCGAGGCTGCTCGGATCTGCAACGAGAATGCCGGATTCCCCGCAGTCACTTGTCAATAACATGTATGAAATTTGTAAAAACTGCGCGGGCGGTCATCCGTTGGCAGTGTCTTAAATGACCACTTAAGACACTACCCATCCGTTCGTAACGCTGATCTTCGTCCTCCAGACTGGTAGGATGAAAGCTCCCCCCAAACGAGACCGTGCGCCTGCTTGCTTACATTGCACTAGTACTTTCGGCCCTGCCGCTGCTGGGGCAGAGCAATAGCGGAGAACTGCGCCTCAAGGTCACCGATCCCGCCGGCCTTTCCCTTAAAGCAACGGTTGAACTCTTCAGCGATGGCGCTCAGTTTCGCCGCACCTACCAAACCGACGACGCGGGCGCCCTCACCGCCCACAGTCTGCCCTTTGGCCTCTATCGCCTGCACGTCGAGTACGAGGGCTTCTCCAGTTACGACGGCGTGCTGGAAATCCGCTCCGCCCTGCCCACCGACTATTTGGTCAAACTCGGAATCGCGGCCACGAGCACGGCCATCAACGTCACCGCGGAACGCACGCTCCTCGATCCCGATCGCACGTCCACGATCAACCGCATCGACTCCCGGGCCATCTCCGATCGCGCTTCTGTCCTCCCTGGGCGCTCCCTCCCCGATCTGGTGAACTCGCAGCCGGGATGGGTCTACGAAGGCAGCGCCGTCCTGCACCCCCGTGGTTCTGAATATCAGACGCAGTTCGTGGTCGATGGAGTCCCCCTCACCGACAATCGCTCTCCGAGCAACGGCCCCGAAATTGAAGCCGACGATGTCGAGTCTCTCACCGTCTACACCGCAGGAATCCCTGCCGAATACGGCAGAAAGATGGGAGGAGTAGTCGAGGTCGACACCACGAAAGACGATCGCGCCGGTTTTCACGGCAAAGCTGCGATCTCCGGCGGCAGCTTCGGTACCGCCGATGCCTACCTGCTCTCCCAATACGGTTGGGGAAGAAACATGCTGGGACTGAGCGCCGACGGCGGCCTGACCGATCGTTATCTAAATCCCCCGGTCGTACAGAACTACACCAACACGGCCACTACTGCCGACTTCGCAGCCCGCTACGACCGCGACTTCACGAATCACGACCGGCTCGGTGTTATGGTGCGCCGCGAGGTTTCCAAATTCCTCGTGCCCAATGAGCAACTCCAGCAGGCCGCCAGGCAAATCCAGCATCGCAACATCTTCGAGACTCTGGGGATTCTTTCCTACCAGCACATCTTCTCCGAAAGCCTGCTCGCCGATTTCCGCTTCATGGTGCGCAGCGATACGGACGTGCTTAGCTCCAATCCGCAATCCACGCCCATCATTGCCTTCCAGGATCGTGGCTTCCGGGAACAATATGTGAAGGGAAGTGCGTCCTATCACCGCGGCGGGCACGAACTCAAAGCCGGATTCGAAGCCGATTTCACGCACCTCCGCGAGGGCTTCAGCGACGTAATTACCTGTCAGTCCGGGGCCGATCCCTTTTGCCCGTTCGATCCCGGCACTCCGACGAACTTCACCTTTTCAGACCGCGGCCTGGATCTCGAACAGTCGGTGTTTGTGCAGGATCTGATTCGCATAGGAAAGTGGACCGCCAGCGCCGGCCTGCGCTGGGACCACTATCAGCTTCGCGTCAACCAGAACGCCATCAGCCCGCGCCTGGGAATCGCCCGCTATTTCCCCGCCGCGAACGTCGTTCTCCATGCCTCCTATGACCGCGTCTTCCAGACCCCGGCCTTCGAAAACATTCTGCTGGCCAGTTCGCCGGCTGTGACGTCGCTGAACCCGTTCGTCCTGCGTCTCCCGGTCAAACCCTCCCACGGAAACTACTACGAGGTGGGCGTCGCAAAGGCCTTCGCGGACAAGCTCAAGCTCGACGTGAACACCTTCCGTCGCGACGTCAACAACTTCGCCGACGACGATCAACTGCTCAACACTTCCGTCAGCTTCCCCGTCGCCTTTCGCAAAGCCCGCATCTACGGGGCCGAAGCCAAGCTCGAACTCCCGCAATGGCGCCGCTTCTCTGGATTCCTCAGCTACTCCTACCTCGTTGGAAGCGTTTACTTGCCCGTTACCGGCGGATTTTTCCTGGGCAGCGATGCCACCAACGCTCTTACCCAAACCAACGGCCGTTTTTGGAATTCGCAAGACCAGCGCCACACGCTCCACGGCCGCGTCCGCCATCAACTGACAAATCGCGCCTGGATTGCGTTGGCGGGCCAATACGGCTCAGGACTTCCGAGCGAAGTCGCCAACACACCTGAAGAGATACAGAAGGACATCACGCAATACGGGCAGGCAATCGTCGATCGCGTCAATTTCGCCCGTGGCCGGGTGAAGCCCTCGTTGTCGCTTGACGTTTCCGCGGGCGCGGAACTCTGGCGGCATGATCAGAAATCAATCCGCCTGCAGGCCGCAGTCCAGAACCTGAACAATCGTCTGAACCTGATCGACTTCGCCGGCCTCTTCTCGGGAAACGCCGTCGCCCCGCCGAGAAGCTACTCGCTCCGCCTGCAAACCACATTCTAGAAAGCAGACCTATTACCGCTTCTTGAAAAACTGGACCGCGCGCTCATGCTTCTTCGCATCATCCAATGATGAGAACGTGCCCAGATTCCGCCGCTTCCCGGTCTTCGCGTCCTTCTTTCGCGAATACAAGCGAAACTCACCAGACTTCAATTTGCGAATCATGGATAGAAGATGCCACCGGCGAAAGGGCGGTTGGTGTTGATTAGGAGAATGGGGAGGGAAGACGACGGGCGATTGTAGCTCTCTTGTTAAACGACGAAATACTTCGCTCCGGGATGATGTACCACAATCGCCGACGTACTCTGCTCCGGCTCCAGCAAGAATCCCGAAGTCAACCGCACGCCCACATTCTCCTCCGGCTTCAACAGAGCAAACAGCTTGGTCTGATCCTCCAGATTCGGGCACGCCGGATAGCCAAACGAAAATCGCGACCCACGGTACTTCTGGTGGAACAAATCGCGAATCTCCGGAGCGTCCTCACCGGCGATTCCGAGTTCCTCGCGCATCTTCTTGTGATGAAACTCCGCCAAAGCCTCCGCTGTCTCCACACTAAGCCCGTGCAGGTAGAGATACTTCGTATACTCCCCACCCTCAAACAGCCGCTGCGTCTCGACCGAAGCCTTAGGCCCAATCGTCACCAGCGAAAGGCCAATCACATCCATCCTCCCCGACGCCCTAGCCGAAAAGAAATCCGAGATGCAAAGCCGTCGCCCTTCCCGCTGCCGAGGAAACGTAAATCGCAGCAGCTCCCGTGCCTCTGCAAGGACAGCCACCCCCGGCTGTCCCACCGAGCGCACCTCGGCTTCCGTAGCGCCGGCGTCGCGCCGACTGTCGCGGGAGCCTGCCCTGAGCTCGCCGAAGGGGCGTCCCGCCCCCGCACCCGGAGGCTCATAAACCACCACATCATTCCCATCACCCTGAGCCGGAAAGTATCCATAAACCACAGCGGGCCCAAACAGTCCCGACCCCGCAACTTCATCCTCCAGCTTCCGCAGAATCGGCCGAAACTTCTCCTCCACCAGCCGCACATAATCCGCCTGCGAAGCCGTCTTCAACTGCCACTGGTTCTTAAACAGCGCCGTCTCGTTGATGTACCGGAAGACTTCCCGCAGATCGTAATCCTTGCGCACTCTCACGCCCCAGAACGGAGGCTCAGGAATATTCGGAGCGTCCACCACCACCGGACTCCGCTCCGCAAACACCGGGCCAGTTTCTTCATCCACCGCCGCAGCCTTGGCATACTCTTTCACGGTCCGTCCTTCGAGCAGTCGGGCATCGCGCGCGCCATCCGCCGTCGCCAAGTCTTCCATGATGTGCAGCCCCGCAAACGCGTCATCCGCGTAGAAGACGGCATTCGCATATTCCCTCCGCAAGTCATCTTCCACGTACTTGCGAGTCAACGCCGCACCGCCGCAGATCACAGGGAACTCGAGCTTCTGCCGCTCCAGATCCTGGATCACATACTTCATCTCCAGCGTCGACTTGACCAGCAGCCCACTCAGCCCGATTGCATCCGCCTGATGCTCCTGCGCTGCGCGAATAATCGTGTCGCCAGGCTGCTTAATCCCGAGGTTGACCACCTTGTACCCATTGTTCGAGAGAATGATGTCGACCAGATTCTTTCCTATATCGTGCACATCACCCTTCACCGTGGCCAGCACGATCGTGCCCTTCTGCGACCCGGCCTTCTTCTCCATCTTGGGCTCAAGATAGGCGACCGCCTGCTTCATCACCCCAGCGGAGTCGAGCACCGAAGGCAATTGCATCTTCCGTGCACCGAACAGGTCACCCACTGTTTTCATTCCGTCGAGCAGGACGGTGTTGATCAACTCCAGCGGCGAATACTGGCCAAGCGCCTCTTCCAGCAATTCTTCGAGAGACTTCTTGTGCGCACCCTCGCCGACCGACTTCTCGCCATTGATGATGGCGAACTTCAGCTTGTCCTCGATGGACAGCGTATCCACGTGCGCGGTCGTCGAAGCTGCCAGCTTCCCCTTGGTCCCGGCAAAGTGCGCCATGTAGATCTGCAGCGGATCGCCCGCCGAAGCGTCGCGATAGATCAGCTTCCGTGCCAGGTCCACTTCTTCCTGCGGAATCTTGTACAGCGGATAGATTTTGGTGTAGTTGACGATGGCCATATCGAGCCCGTGATCCACCGCCTCGTGCATGAAGACGGAATTCAGCACCCGCCGCGGATAAGCATCAAGCCCGAACGAAATGTTACTGACGCCCAGAATCGTTTTGACGTCCGGCAGTTCCTTCTTGATTTTCTCGACGGCCTTTAGAGTCTCAATCCCCGCCGAGCGGTACTCCTCCTGCCCGGTGGAAATCGGCAGGGTCAGCGCGTCGAAAATCAGATCCGTGCCATCGAGGCCGTATTTCTTCGTCGCCAGATCAAAGATGCGATGCGCAATCGCGGCCTTCTTCTCGGCCGTCAATGCCATCCCGTCCTCGTCGATGGTCAGCGCAATCACGGCTGCTCCGTAGCGCTTCGCCATCGGAAGCACCTTCGAAGTCCGCTTCTCACCATCCTCCAGATTGATCGAGTTAATGATCGCCCGGCCGGGAATCCGCTTCAGGGCCTCCTCCACTACGTCGGCCTCGGTCGAGTCGACAAGAATCGGTGCCGGAACCCGCGTCGCAATTTTTTCCAGAATCGAAGAGATGTATCCCTTCTCATCCTCGCCCACAATCGCGCAGCATAGGTCCAGCATGTGAGACCCGTCGTTCACCAGCTTCTTCGCCAAGGCCAGAATGTCGTCGTACTTCTTCCCCCGGACCAGGTTGCGGAAATGTTCCACGCGCGTGGTCGTGTTCATCTCTTCCGCCACGATGAGCGGCTTAGGTTCGAGATCAAGAGGAATCGAGGTATACGCACTCGAGGCCGAGCCCACACGGTTTACCTCACGCTTCGCCGGCTCCACGCCGGAGACCGTTTCCACCACAGCCTTCAAATGTTCGGGAGTAGTGCCGCAGCATCCCCCGACAATCCGCACGCCGTAGTCCTGCACGAAGTGCTTGTGATAGCTGGCCAGCTCCTGAGGCTTCAGCTTGTAGACGGCGCGCCCCCCATCGTTCTGTGGCAGACCGGCGTTGGGCAGAACCGAAACCTGCTTGGTCGAATTCGCCCCGAGGAACCGCACCGCATCGTTCATCTCCACCGGCCCGGTCGCGCAGTTCAGTCCGATCACGTCGACATCAAACGGCTCCAACGCAGTCAGCGCCGCGCCGATCTCGGTGCCCAGAAGCATCGTACCCGTGGCTTCAAGTGTTACTTGAACTGTGACCGGAAGCTTCCTGCCAGCCTTTTGCATTGCGTCAAAAATACCGGCCAGCGCCGCTTTGGCTTGTAGCAAGTCTTGGGAGGTCTCAACCAGCAGAACATCGACTCCACCTTCGATCAAAGCCGCCGCCTGCTCCTCGTACCCAGCCGCCATATTGTCGAACGTGATATGGCCCAGCGACGGAAGCTTCGTCGTGGGTCCGATCGAACCCGCCACAAACCGCGGCCTAGTCGGAGTGGAAAACTGCGCCGCCACTTCCTTCGCCAGTCGCGCTGCCGCAATGTTTATTTCCGCGACCTTGTCTTGCAGTTCGTATTCAGCCAGCACGACGCGGGTAGCTCCGAAGGTGTCAGTCTCCACCACATCGCACCCGACCGCGAAGAACGAAGCGTGAATATCCTTGATGATGTCAGGACGACTCAACACCAGCAGTTCGTTGCACCCTTCCTTACCCCAGAAATCATCCACACTGGGATTACGGAACTGAATGTTAGTCCCCATAGCGCCGTCATAAATCACGACGCGATCCCGAACGGTTTGTAGAAAATCAGCCATACTTAAGCTCTCGGCTCTTACCTCTTAGCCTTTAGCTCGATCCGTCTTGAACCGCGAGAATCCGTGGCCAAGGAGTTGCCTTGCCGCCACATGCACAAACGCCGGCCCCTGGAACCGGCGACCGGCGTGTCATTCGCGTTCGAATTCCTCTGGAAGCCTAGCTCCCCGGCACCATCTCCGTCGGCGCCCCGCCGTCCACGTCGGCCTGGTTGAATACGCTGTTGGCTCCCATGTGTGCTGGCCGGGGGGCCAGCATTTGCTCCTTGCGATAAACCAGATTGGAAGCACTGAATGAAGCCAACTCAAACCCATGTCCGTGCGTGATCGCGTCGGTCGGGCAAGCTTCCACGCAGTATCCGCAAAAAATGCAGCGGTTGTAATCGATGTTGTAAACCTTGGCGTACCGCTCCGCGCCGCTTACGCGACTTGCGGCGGTATTGTCGGCGGCCTCGATGTAGATGCAGTTCGCCGGGCACGCCGCCGCGCACAAGAAGCAGGCTACACATTTCTCCAGCCCGTTCTCGTCGCGCTGCAAGACGTGAGCGCCGCGAAAGCGAGCCTCAATGCGCGCCCCGCGCAGCGGCCCCTTTCCGTCGGGATAATTCTCCACGATGGTGGGCTGAAACATCTCCATGAAGGTGATGCTCATGCCCTTGGCAATCGCGGCGATGTTCTTTAGGACCGGCATGCTCAACTAGTATACCGAAGATGCGCGAAGGGGCGCTTCGGCCCACCCCGTGCAATGTGCCAGAATGCATTTGATGTTCAGCGAAAATTATCCCAAGGCAGATCGAGACAATGAACGCGGGCGCGTGGGATTGTGCGCGGACTGCCGGCATATGCGGCGAATCGAGTCCGCGCGCGGCTCCACGTTCTACCTCTGCCAGCGATCGGCCACTGAGCCTACCTATCCCAAATATCCCCGCCTGCCCGTGCTGGCATGCCCCGGATATGAACCCGCCAAACGGCAACTGCCGTGATGGCAATTACGGCCCGCAGGGTCGATTCAGCCTGAAGCCTTTGTCAAATCCGTGTCATCCGTCCGATTGCCGCTTTTCCCGCTCCGGCAGTATGATGAGCGCATGAGTTTTTCTGAGACGATCTTCCTGTTTTTTCTGGCCCTCATCATCTTCGGGCCGAAGAAACTCCCCGAGATCGCCCGCCAGGTCGGTAAATACCTGAACGAATTCAAACGCGCCTCGAACGAGTTCAAGGCGCAGATCGAGCAGGAAATCGCCCACCTCGAAACCGAAACCAAACAGACGATCCTTCCGCCCAGCTATCCTCCCGTAGGCGCCATGAGCCGCAGCCTGGAGGGCGACGCGGCCAGCGAGAGTGTTCTGACGCAGGCCGAACCGGCGACCTTGGCTGCTCCCACGGCTGACACAGCAGTCGTTGCCGACACCAGCGCACCCGATTCCCAACCTCCTGCGACGGAAGCCATTCCCGCCGATCCCGTGACCTCCTCCACCTCCCAGGAGTCCCATGCCTGAAGCATTGGCCGAGGCCCCCAACGAGGAGCGCGAACCCGAATCCATGCCCACCATGGGCTTTCTCGATCACCTCGAGGAATTGCGCCGCCGCATCATTTACTCGGTTATTGCGGTAGCCGTAGGCTTCTTCGCCTGCTGGGGATATCGGGAGCAGATCTACGCGGTCATGCAGAAGCCCATCATGGATGCCCTCCGGACCAACGGCATGTCCGAGAAGCTGGTCTACCTGAATCCCACTGAACCCTTCAACCTTTACTTGAAGGTGGCTGCGCTGGCTGGGCTTTTCCTGACTTCGCCCTTTGTGCTCTATCAGGTCTGGATGTTTATCTCGCCCGGACTCTACCGCAATGAAAAGCGGTACGCCGTGCCCTTCATGGTTTCGACGATCTTGCTGTTCTCGGCGGGAGGGTATTTTGGCTACAGGATTGTCTATCCCGCCGCGCTGAAGTTCCTGATCGAGTTCAGCAAACAGTTCCAGCCCATGATCACGATCAAGGAATACACCGACCTTTTCCTGGCGATCATCCTGGGCATGGGCCTGATCTTCGAGATGCCGATTCTGGTTTTCTTTCTCGCGCTAATGGGGATCATCAGCGCGGGTTTCATGTGGAAGAACTTTCGTTACTCGATTCTGGTCATCTTCATCATCGCAGCGATCGTTACCCCGACCACCGACATACTAAACATGTGCATCTTCGCCGCCCCGATGGTTGCGCTGTACGTGCTGAGCATTGGCGTGGCGTGGGCGGTGCATCCCAAGACGCGGCGCGCGCGGAGAGAAAAGCATGCGCTATGAGTCGCGCATCAAGATATTCTGGTGGTCTGAGTTAAGGCTTAGGTGATATCGGCTAGAAAGCTACTAAAAAACTGATCGGCGACTCTGTTTTGAAAGAGCGCGGCTTTGAGCCGCGCCGTAACTTGGAGCAAAATGAATCGCGGCTTTAGCCGCTGGGGTGGTGTTTGCCATCGAAGAAATCAACAATGTTTATTTGGCTGGTCGCCACTCTGGTTGCTCTCCTCGCCTGCGACCACGACAAGAACACAGCCCAGGCCAATGACCAGAATCAAGCCACCAAGGCTGAGTCCCACGTCCCACTCTCATTTCCCGCCGACACCGGCCCACCCCCGACATTCGACGGCAACCGCGCCATGCAGTACGTAAAAGAAATCGTAGCCTTCGGTCCGCGGCCCATCGGCAGTCCCAATCACAAGAAGGTCGAGGACTACATCGTCTCGCATCTCAAAGGCGATACGGTTGAGGACGACGTATTCACCGCCGACACGCCCGAAGGCAAATTTCCGGTGCACAACATCATCGCGAAATTTCCCGGCACAAAAGATGGAATCATCGTCGTCGCCAGCCACTACGACACGAACTATCCTCTCCGCAACACCTCATTTATCGGCGCGAACGACGGCGCATCGTCCACCGCACTGCTTCTCGAAATGGCAAATCAACTACGGGGCAAGCCGCGTGACGGCTACGGCGTATGGCTGGTCTGGGACGACGCAGAGGAGTCGATCAAGCCCGACACCGAAATGCCTTTTCTCGACGACAGCCTGTACGGCATTCGCCATCTGGCCGAGAAGTGGGAAGCCGATGGAACTCTCAAGAAGATTAAGGCGTTTCTCCTCGCCGACATGATCGGAGACGCCGATCTGAACATAGACCGCGATTCAAGCTCCACACCCTGGCTCGAAGACGTCGTCTATGAGGCCGCAACCCGCATGGGATATCAATCGCATTTCTTCGGACGCACTACCGGGATGATCGACGACCACCTTCCCTTCATGAAGAAGGGCGTGCCGTCCGCCGACCTAATCGACTTCACCTACGGTTACAACAACGTCTTCTGGCATACGACGCAGGACACCGTCGACAAGCTAAGTCCCAAGAGTCTTGAAATTACCGGCAAAGTAATTCTCGAAACCATCCGCATCCTAGACAAGATGGACCCACTCCCACCCAAGTAGCGAGAACTGTTCCTCAGCGCACTCTGCGGCATTTCTCCGCGTTCTCTGCGATAAGGTTTTTGCTCTTTTGCACGAATTCATTTCTAATGCACTGCGTATGCGCTCCGTGAAACTGTGGCTGATTCTCCTCTTCAGCCTGACCTGCATCGCCGCCACTCCTCCCGACAACGCCAACCAGATTATCGAAGTAGCGTTGCAGCCATCCCCCCTCGAACACAACCTGCAGCAGTTAACCGACGAAATCGGAGGCCGTGTCCCAGGCACCCAAGCCATGCAGCGCGCCGTTCAGTGGGGAACGCAGGCTTTTACCGTGGCTGGCGCCGACAGTGTGCACACCGAGGCCTTCACCATCCCGAATTCCTGGTCCGAAGGCGCCACCGAGATGAAGGCGACCACCTTCTACGAAGCCGGCGATGCCAAGGTCGGCGGATTTCTCCCCACTGTCTTTCGCGTGCGTGCAGTCTCGGTCGCGTGGGCCCCGGCGCTCGCTCCGGTGGAGCACATCCCGATCATGGATGTGGGCGAAGGTTCGGAAGCCGACTTCAAGAAGGCCGGAGACATCTCAGGAAAAGTAATCCTGGTTCACACGACGGTCCTGAAAACCTGGGCTGATCTTTTCGCCGAGTACACCCAGGCGCCGCCCGTGATCAGTCTTGCCGTGAAGGGAAAAGCCAAGGCGATCGCCTTCATGGCCACCCGCGAACATGACATCCTCTACCGCCACACGAATTCCTCCGAAGGAGAGATTGACCGCATCCCCATGGTGATCGTCGCCCGTGAAGACGGCGAGCGCATCGCCCGCCTCCTGGCCTCCGCCCATCCGGTGTGGGCAGACCTTGCGATTCCGAACCAGATCGGTGCTCCCATCAAGGCCTCCAACGTTATCGCGGAGATCAAGGGCAGCGACAAGCCCGACGAGTTCGTAATTGTCGGCGCTCATCTGGATTCGTGGGACCTTGGCACCGGCGCGCTAGACAACGGATGCAACGCCGCCCTCGTCATCGACACCCTGCGCGCCATTAAAGCCTCGGGCCTCCAGCCCCGCCGCAGCATTCGCTTCATTCTTTTTTCTGGCGAGGAAGAGGGACTGATCGGCTCCCACGCCTACGCGACGGCGCATCGTCGCGAACTCGACAAGGCTGCCGGCGTCGTTATCTACGACTCCGGTACCGGCAAGACAACCAGTTTCGACATCGGAGGGCGCAGGGACATAGTCGAGACCGCCAAGCAACTCGTCGCTCCACTGCAGCCATTCGGCGTGACCGACTTGAATCTCGCTATGGAATGGGGCTCCGATCACTTCGATTTCATGCTCGAAGGCGTGCCCACCTTCATTGCGGATCAGGAGGAGGCCAACTATCTGGAAAACTATCATGCGGTCTCGGACACCTACGACAAAGTGGATTTCGCGCAGTTGAAGAAACACGTCGCCGAAGCCGCGGTGCTCAGCTTTGGCCTCGCCAGTCTTCCCGAAAAAATCGGCCCCCGCCTCACCCATGATCAGATCGAACAGACCATGCGCGAGACGAATAGCATCGAACTGCTCAAAGCTTTTGGCCTGTGGGACGATTGGGTAAGCGGAAAGCGGGGAAGACAGAAGTAAGAACGAAATTGTCGATTCTTGATTTCTTGATTGTTGAATAAAGGCCGCAATGGGGCGAGTTTTCAATCAACAATCAGCAAATCAACAATTCCCAAAATCCCCCCGAGACCGGATACGCCTTGCTCTATTTCTGGATACTCTTCAACCTGTTCGCGATCGGAATGCTCACGCTGGACCTGTGGGTCTTCCATCGACCTGGTCGTGTCGTGCGCTTCCGGGAAGCCCTCGTCTGGAGCGCGATCTGGATCGCCCTCGCTGCCATCTTCGCCGCCATCGTCTACTTCTGGCAGGGACAACAGACCGCGCTGGAATTCGTCACCGGCTACGTGGTCGAACTCTCCCTGAGTGTCGATAATCTTTTCGTCTTCCTCGTGATCTTCCGCTACTTCTCCGTTTCCGACGAACATCAGCATAGCGTTCTGTTTTGGGGGATTCTCGGTGCGCTCATCATGCGCGGAATCTTCATCGGCGCCGGGGTTGGCCTGATCCACCGCTTTCACTGGATTCTCTACGTTTTCGGAGCATTGCTGATTTACAGCGGCATTCGTGTCTGTGTCGCAGGCGAGCACCAGATCGATCCCGCAAAGAATCCCATGGTGAACCTGCTGCGCCGGCTGATTCCCGTGACCGATGAGTATCACGGTGGCAAATTCTTTATCCGCCGCCCAGGCCAGACTCCCAGCCTTTACGCCACTCCGCTGCTGGTGGTTCTGCTGGTCATCGAGACCACCGACGTACTCTTCGCCGTAGACTCCATTCCGGCGGTCCTCGCCATCACGCTGAATGCCTTTATTGTCTACACGTCGAACGTCTTCGCCATCCTCGGCCTGCGCTCCATGTACTTCGCCATCGCCGGCCTGATGAAGATCTTCCGCTTCCTGCACTACGGCCTGGCGGTCGTGTTGATGTTTGTGGGACTGAAGATGTTAATCGCGGATCACTACCGGGTCTCAACGCTGGCGACCCTCGGAGCAGTAGCCGGCGTATTACTGATCTCCATCCTGGCCTCGCTAGCCTACCCAGAAAAGAAACCGGCTTAGGTGTCCCCGACAATTCTGTCAACAGCATTAGCGCCCCAGATGTTGGGCCCAACCGGCGAAGGCGTGCCAGGCGGCCGTCTTGCCGATGGGTATCCTGATCTGCTGCACGAAGATGAGAAAGACGCTGGCCCAGATTGTGACACGATGCACTTTGCGCGTCGACCACAGGTCGTAGGCAACGAGCATAAGCAGAAATGCGTAGGAGACGAACGTCGCTACCGGCGCTCGCATGTACAAGAAGGCGATGGGCCAGCGCGCGAGGGCAGCAATCATTAGTGCAACCGTTCCGATTAAGATCAGGCGTTTGTGCGACGCCGGATTAAAGCGAGCGCGGAAAGCAAATCCAATCAGCACGGCAAAATTCAGCATGTCCGTCAGTGGGATGATGTAGAAAAATTGCGGATCCAGCCCCGGCGGACCACCTCGCCGGGCGAGCGAATCGGTGGCTGCGAGAACACCGAGGATCACCATCAGGCACGCCAACAAAAAGCCTGCAATGCCAAGCCGGCGATGAATGTCCACGCGCCCCGCCGATACCAGCAAGGTTTGAGCGACCAGCAGCAGAATCCAGCACGAAAAAGCCGCGCCGTGAATGTGAATGATCGCACTCGGCAGCGGCGCGTGAAATATCCCGGCCATGTAGTACGTGTGCGCGAAGCCCACAAACACGGTGAGCATGATGAGCAAGGCCATGCCCGAAAAAAAGAAGTGGTCGTACCGGCGCCCCGGCAGACCGATCACAAGCTTTTCCGCAGAACTGGGACGTGCTGCGACTGTGGCCATCGTGCCTCCGTCACCTAATGATTTGACTGAACTTTCTAACTCGCCGGGGGAGAGGAA
>Ga0099830_10000598_pt1 | contig 16495 bp, 16 predicted proteins | sample CZO8metaG_4_FD_79337 | JGI IMG/M metagenome (GOLD analysis project Ga0099830, IMG submission 79337) | Vadose zone soil microbial communities from the Eel River Critical Zone Observatory, Northern California, USA - CZOApr15con2H3.8 metaG | ecosystem: Environmental > Terrestrial > Soil > Vadose...
ATTAGGATCGCTAACACATGTCCCTGGGCCTAAAGGAGTGTGATCTTTCATGATTTTTCTCCACGGCGACTGCGCCTTTTCTGTTCCCACTTTTACATGGAAGAGTCTCAATTCAGACGCACTACCTGACATACTGACGAGCGGTCAACAGTGCTCATCAACTTTTATCTCACCTTCTCACTCTTCAAAAACATGACTAAAATGTACGTAGTGAGGTGTCTTTGAGCTAATCAGGCAAACTACCTGGATCGATGTGTCAATGAAACAAATTCCGTAGGAAACGATGCAATATTATGCTTCCCCATGATTTTCTTCGTATATCTCAATTATAAGTATCGATAATGCCAGGGTCAAGCCCATACTTTAGAATATCAAAGGCGTTCTAGTCAGAATTTATAGATAAACTAACAAAAACAGGCAAGAAATTTTGTCGTTGTTTCTTAGATAAAGTGCGCTAGCAAACAACCAATAAATTTCTATATTCCATCGTGAAACCACTTACAAGCAACGAATTAACTCATAGTATGCTAATGAAGTAGGTGCAGTGAAAATGAACATTACGGTCAACACTTTCAAAGCGGCTGATTCATCTAATATAATCACCTATCCTGTAGACGAGCAGCGTAAATTTTGTAGATGACGTAGAAAATGAAATCCTTTCCAAAAAATTTTATAAGAACCTATAAATTCACTTGTGTTGTTAAGCTTCTTATGATATGATCTCCTAAAAGTACCAGGCTCTTGCAGTGTCCATTTGATCCAGTGAGGTGCGAAGGCAATGGAACAAGAAAGTTTTCTCAAGCCGATAAGAGTAGAGGAATTGCCCGAATTGGATGATAATGAATTCTGCGTGAGTATTACGAAAGCAGCAGACTTGTCGGGATTGTCTGAGAGCCGGATACGATACCTCGAGAGTCTTTCTGGAGTCAATATAGGGAAAAGAGGGCCTAAAGAACGTAATAGGGTGTATACAAAGCAGGATGTGAAGCTGCTTTGCTGGATTGCTCAAAAGCAAAAGGATCATCGGCCTTCCGAGATTGCAGATTTCCTGAGCCAGCATCAAGAAGATGTACTTGGCACTCTAGGGCGTATCACGTTGAGACAGGTAACGCAGTATGAACAAATATCCTCGGGTCATGATGTGCTCGTCTCCCGTTTAGTAGCTCTCATTCTATCGATGTGGCAGGAAGCAGCGTTGGGAGGTGGCAAAAAGGCCGATGCAGTCATTATGGGCGTAGTATTCGGGCCACAAGACGAGATATGGAGAGCCTCTTTTCTGCAAAATTGTACTGAAGGACGGGCTATCGATCTGGCGGACTCCCTGGTGGTTTGGTCTACTATTTTACAAGAAGAACTCAAAGATCTCTATGTCGACCCCGATATCATCTTTGGGAACCTCAATATCATTTTCTCGCACCAGAGCTGGTATCTTCCTGCCTCAAAAAAACTCGTTTTCGATACCAGTCATTTCTCTGATACGACTGAACCATTTTCTGTCGCCATTTTATGGTTCCCACTTGACAAGCATACGGCAATCGACCAATTACAAATGAGCGCGCAAAACGTGAGCGAACTCAAGAAAAAGCTGGCTGGCATGTTGATGCAAAGTCTCGCAAATGCGCTGAGACGCTCTCCTCATCCAACGAGTTTATCAACTTCAGTCTTTTCCAGAGGTATCCTGGGTCGACGTTCTGTCTCAAAAGGATTGTCCTTGGTGCTTGCTACTTGTATTGAACCATACTTCCCCGATTGCTATTCATATATTGCGAAATTTGAGCCAATGGGGCAATTAGAGATTTTGGAGCGACGTGGAGATGAGGATGTAGGTTACCTTCCCAAGGTTCTGGCCAGTCAAGATCATCCGTGGTGGATAAGATATGTTAAAAAGTCGGCCAGCTTAGCACTTGCCCAGGATGCAACGACTACTCACCTGCTCCACAAAGGAGAGTACGGTTCAGTTGTTTGTTTCCCCCTCATCGTAATCGATAATGTCGTAGGTGTTATGGGTATTGAGAATGTGCGTGTCGATTTCCTGGCAGAAAGAAATGGGCTGACTGGTGCAGATCTGCTGCGCTATTTGATTTGCATCGCTGAAATAGCTGCCGAGTACTTGAACCTCACCGAGTCCTCTGCTCAAAAAGCTGAGAGATCGAAACTTGCCTATGCCAGTGAAGAGACAGTTTCCTGGTGGTTGGACATTTATCACTTTGGAGGACTGAATTATACCAGGTTCGTCGAAAAGGTCTGCTGCTGGATGGAGGAGGTGCCGATCAATCCTGATAATGAGGTGAACCTGGTCGTGATTGATATTTTCAAGGAAAGTGAGCTGGCAGCGGAATACCAGGGCTTCGAACTGATCATCTATATTGTGCGCAAAACGTGGGAACGCATTGCTGAACTGATCAAGAATGATCCGATTGCCAGGGAGCTGGTAGCTGAGAAACGGTTGATGCTCTTTGATACACCTATTGGAGAACATTTGCTTTTTGCAACCGTCAATGTACCAAGGGATTATCTGCTGATCTTTCTTGAGAAAATTCGCAGGTTCTGGCAAAAAGAATCAGGTGACATATTCAGGTGGAAGAGAGTCGAAATCGATGTGACACTGCAGGTTGGTATTTGTCGATTTGATGGTTTAGCCAGGTATGGGCGGGAGATGGCCTTCCAAATTATGAATTACCATCTTGGAGAGTTGGTCTATCAGATATATGATAGGAATGAAAATAGCAAGCAGCCTCTCAACCATGTGATTGAATACGATGCAATAATTCGGACAGAGAAGGTACACGAGTGAAAGCGTCGGTAATTGTTCCTGTTTATAATGATCCTCGAGTAGAGACCTGTATTTTGTCATTGTTGGCACAAGACCATCCAAAAGAGTTGTACGAGATCATTATCGTTGATAATAATAGTAGTAACGACTCGACTCGAGAGGTTATTAAACGCTTCAACGTAAAGTCTGTGCGAGAGAACAGAAGAGGTTCCTACTTTGCGAGGAATAAAGGGTTAGAGATAGCGTCAGGAGATATAGCTGCATTTATTGATGCGGATTGTATTGCTGATCCCCATTGGCTGAGCGGGCTTTTGGAAGGATTCACAGATTCTCATGTGGGTGGTATCGGAGGGAGGATTCTGAAACTACAACCACAAACATGGGTGCAAGCCAACGCTGAAGACCTGGCAGAACAACAGCTTACACTTCAGTATCTTCCTTTTCACGATGCTCCCTATATCGTTACTGCTAATGCGGCGTATCGCATGTCTATTCTGCGTTTGCTACAAGGGTTCGATGCGCAGTTTCAATCCGGTGGGGACGTAGACCTGGCCTGGCGAGTACATGATGCAGGCTTTAAGATCGTCACTACTCCAGATGCGATTGTCTATCATGCTGCTCGAGAGACCGTCAAAGGCTATTTCAAGCAGTTCTTTAACTATGCTGCCGGGCACGTTCTTCTTTTCAAGAAGCATCGCCACAACTGTGGCTTTTTTACGAATATTTATCCCTTCTTAGGTCTGAGTGGGTTACTGTTTTCCGTGATGCCTGCTATGTTTGTGCAAAAGTTGTCTGGCAAATCACGTACAGTAAAGAAGCGTGAGGTCTTTCTCAAGCTCGTAAAATACGTGGCTATTGTTTGTGGCAATCTCTATGGAGCCGTTAAATTTCGTGTTCCCTATTTCTAAGCAAGGATAGGTTTCTTTTGGACGAACGACTGTTTGTGACATTCGAAATGGGGCGCAGATTTGCGATCCGAAGTTGAGCATATCAGCCTGCTTAATTTTTAGGAGTTCTTACAAACGTCTCTGATTGGCCTCGGATGCTGTTGATTAGCGTGGTGAGGAAGTAGTGAAAAGGACCACATGAATTAAGCAGTGGTCTTACGCAACCAAGTAGAGTCAGGGCTAAAAAGCCCTTCTTATTGCTAGTGTAATGACTCCATACAGTGGAGCTGCGAATGATTTTGAATGGTAGGTACACATAGAGGAACGCTGAAAGAAAAACAAGCAAGATATTTATAGGGTGTCTAATAATGAGTACCAGGAAAGCAAGATAGATGAGAGGCGCTCCGAAAGCCCATTTCAGTGTTGTGTAGTATCGCTTGAGGACAAGCCACTCAAAGAGCCGGCCTTTTAACTTCATCTCATTACTGCGTTTCTTCTCATTCGTATAATAGCGATACAGGTTCATTTCTCCGCTAAACCATCTGCTTGTTTGGCGAATCGTTGCAGGAAAAGTGGGGGCGTATTGTGTATAGTCTGCTTCTTGTAACAATGTGACTGGTATTCCTCTAAAGGCAGAGCGATAGCCAAATTCTAAATCCTCTGCAAGGGTCACAGTATCGAAAAGACCTGCTTTCTTGAGTATATCTGCTCGAATAAACAGCCCATGTCCGGTACAATGAGGAAGAGATGTGATAGGCTGATTTTGCAGGAAGCTACGCTGATATTGACGGAATACTGGAATATTGCCACAGAGTTCCCATTTTGTCTGGAGTAAGGCTCCAGCCTTTTGCAATGAAGTAATGCGGGTGTAGTTCTCCAGGTAAATTGAGGGCTGTTGGTAGACGGGATCTTTTCCATAAAGTATAGTCTTGATCACTTCAACTTCTGGTCGAGAATCCACGTCGTAAATTCCGAAGTACGTTGTCTGGTAATCAGCGCTATTGCAGGAAGTGAGGATGTGCTCTATCGCCCAGTTGAGTTGGTGAGCTTTAAAGCCATCCGTTTCGGGATAGTGGAGGTGCAAAAATTGATATCGTTCCAGCATTTGCTTAAGGGCTGCAACAGTATCGCTATTTCCTCCTTCTTTTTCAGTAGTGACGTAATAAATGAGCACATTTGGGTACTGGGCCAGTTTGTCAAAGTACTCAACGCATGCTTTTATCACTGTCGCTTCCCTATAGACCGGTATGAGGATATGAATTCTGTTCACCGGTGTATCTTCGGGTGTGAAAGGCCGCCTCTGGCGCATCCAATTGAAAGAAGAGAGTATCTTTTTAAGTTGCCAGCAGTTTATGCAAAGATGCACTCCGATAAGTGTATAGAAGAGCAGATCTAAGAGGTCCATTTTCATTTCTCACTGCGGAAGAATCTTTATCTTACTGCCAATTCTGTGTTAAACAGGTCAAGAAATGCCTCGATACGCTTCTCTAGAGGTCGTTTGTCAACAAGCGCCATGTCCGTAAGATGGTTTTGTTTACATGAGCAGTCTAGCGAGTTGATTATGGAGAGATCACGTGTCATATTGAAGGTTTTTAAAGCATCCAGGATGACAGGTGTACATGATGGACAGTTATGGGGATAAACCGTATCACTGTCTTTTCCATCGACATCCAGGCATGCTACGCGCGCTCGTGCAAGGCTGTCGCTACCTACTTCGTTAAGAATATCAATAGTGGTCCAGAGAGAAGGTGGAGTATACATTCCTCGTTTTGCCAGTTCCGCAACAACAGTATAGGGGGCTATACGTGTAGGACAGATGGAGACATCCTCGTAGCCAAGAGCGGCAACATACTGAATGGATTGTACTGTTTCTGTTACGGCTTCTCTTTCCGTAAGAAACGCTGGTTTGATCATCAGGTACACTTTTGCGGTGTAGCCCTTCTCCCACAGGAGATGAGAAGCTCGCTCGAACTGTTCCTTCGTGCAAGTTGTGTTGATGCAGACATTTCTTATGAAGTCATCGGCTGATTGCAACCCTATACCGACGATCAAACGCTTGCCGTCCAGGTATTCTTTTGCTTCGGCAATTGCTTGTGGGGTAACAAATTGAGGTAGTGACTCAACCATGAGACCTTCGCAACAGGACCGTGCGATTGCTTGATAGATACCCTGACGTGCGCCTGCTGGAATTTCTCGATTGGCGAACCAGTTACCACTGTTATACACACTCACAAGCTGGTAGGAGTCGATGGGCTCGGTTGCAAACGCTGCATAAAACTGTCGGAGAAAGTCCTCGGGGGTAAAATTGAGGTTTAGACCATAGTATGCCTCATTCGGAATGGGGCACATCGTGCAGGTCGCTGCTGTACAACCTCTAGCGGCAAGAATGATCTTTTTCCGTTTATATGTTCTTCCGCCTTCATAAAACTCGTAATCTATGACAGAAAAGGGGATGTCTAACGTTGCCATTTGGATGCGGTTACGACGGATTCCTAAGGCGATTTTACTTAAGCCTTGACGAAGGTGACTACTGGAATGTGTTTGCTGCTCGATCATAAGCCTACAACTCCGAACTCCTCTGTTCCAATAAATCTCAAATTATACCACCGTATACCTGTGTATCTAACCTTGTATCATCATAACGATGCCGTTCCCTAAATTTTTATAGATTGTATCAGAATGAATGCTTCGGTACAATAGAAGGTTTCTAAATTAAGCAAGTTGAATGGAGGAGAGCCCAAGCATTTTAGAGTTTATCTATAATGTCCACGATTCACTTTGGAAGACACTTTATCAGGAATAGGGAAATTTCAGCGAGGTGAAGATGGCTCATCTATAAATATTCAGTATATGAGACACTGGTGGAGGTGTTTACGCGATGAGTTTGCCTGCGTCCTCTTAATTTATTAAATAATCTCGAAAATTTGATCCTGCCTTATTACGAGGAAGTTCTTTTTTCTTGAGATCATCTTGTCGTAAGCGTATGGGCGTGCTATGCTTCTTGCTATTCCTCTGCTGATTGGCGGTGGTGGTGAGGAGAAAACCCTTGCTATAGTGGCTCGCCGCGCGGACTGGTGGAATTTCAATTCCTGCTCGGTTGAGGAGTATGCCCGCAAGGTTGCCATTCTTCAAGACCACTGTGCTCGAGTGGGCAGAAATCCGGCAGAGATCAAATTGACCTATCTGAGTACAGCAAGTGTCTCGGAGGATCCCCATCAAGTGATACGCAGTCCCCAGAAGCACTTCGTGGCCGGAAGTAGTGCAGAAGTGATCCAGGAACTGGAGCGATTTCATGAAGTGGGTGTAACTCATTTCATGTTCAGATTTCTGGATCCCGAGTCCCTGGAGAGGTTCGTACATACTGTTGTACCCCACTTCGTTTGAGGTCTGCAAACTTTACAACATAACCGCCTCATGCTATAATAGTATTAACCCTAAGGGTTAATACTATTTCGAGGGGCTGGCTAGGTGGATATTCTCTTTCAGGATCAGAAACTAGCGAAAGTGTGCAATAATGAGTCTCTACTAATACGAAAGCATGGTTCGGTTCGTGCAAAGTTACTCCGACGTCGCCTTGATGAATTTAGAGCTGCGGAAAACCTCGAAGTATTGCGTTCGCTGCCACAAGTGAGATGCCATGAGTTGAAAGGAAATAGAGAAGGAACGTTAGCGGTAGATCTGGATCATCCCTATCGGCTCATTTTTGAGCCGGCCAATAACCCAATCCCGAGAAAACCCGACGGTGGTCTGGACTGGATGGGAGTAACAGCAATTAGAGTTCTTACCATGGAGGATTATCATGGCTAGTATTCTACAAAATGAATATCACCCCGATTCTGTCTCTTCTCCTGGAGAGACGCTTTTAGAAACTTTAGACACAATAGGTATGTCCCAAGTAGAACTTGCAAAACGTATGGGTCGCCCGGTGAAAACAATCAATGAGATCATACAAAAGAAAGCAACCATCACAGCTGAAACGGCTCTGCAACTAGAGCAGGTCCTGCATATTCCAGCATCATTCTGGTTAAAGCGAGAGCAACAATACCGAGAGTCTCTTGCCCGTCTTGCTGAAGAGCAATGTCTTACAAGTTGGGTTGAATGGCTAAAAGAGATCCCAGTTCGAGAAATGATGTGTCGAGGCTGGATTCCACCTTGCCCCAACAAACCTCAGCAAGTGTTAGAAACCTTAAAGTTCTTTGGTGTAGCCTCTCCAGAGGCATGGCGAAATGTTTGGGAACATAAAATCATTGAGTATCGCAAGTCTACTGCACTCAAAAGCAATTTTGGAGCAGTAACGACATGGCTACGTCAAGGAGAGATAGAAGCTCAGGAGATTGAATGCGCGCCATACAATGCTGACGCATTTCGTGATGCTTTAAACCGCATTCGCGCTCTAACAATGGAACCGGTTAGCTGTTTCCAGGCAGCATTGGTGCACTTGTGCGCAAATGCTGGTGTAGCAGTGGTTTTTGTACAAGAGTTACCTAAGACCGGAATTTGTGGTGCGACACAGTGGCTAACATCAACGAAAGCATTGGTGCAACTGAGCCTGCGTTATAAAACCGATGATCATCTCTGGTTCACATTCTTCCACGAGGCAGGTCACATTCTACGACATGGAAAGCGGCAAGTTTTCCTAGAAATAGACCAGAAAAATAGAAAAGAAGCCGAGGAGGAAGCTAATACATTTGCGGCAAATGTATTAATTGATCCTGTCCAATGGCAACGATTTGTAGCGTATGATTCTTACCGTACAAAGGTGGGTATTAAGGAATTTGCTCAAAAAGTAGGGATTGCTCCAGGAATTGTGGTAGGAAGACTTCAACATGAAAAACGCCTACCTTTTGACTTTTGCAATGATCTTAAGCATCGCCTTGAGTGGAATTTGGAAGAACACAATGTAGTGGTCTTACACGAAACACGACCTTTACAGACTTCATGATACACTCACGCGAGAGGCGTTACGCGTCGTCCGTTGGAGGACTGGGGTCACGGAGCAGGTACTGAGTGCCCCATTCAACTATCTGCGCAATGACGGGCAGCATGCTCTGGCCCACAGGAGTCAAGGTGTACTCTACCCGGATCAAGGATCTCCAAAGCAGAGGAAGGAAGTTGAGTCATGCAGACAGAACCTCCAAGAACAGTCAAAATCTTCTACAGCTATGCCTACCAGGACGAAGACCTGCGCGATGAGCTTGAGCAACACGTCACTCTCCTCAAACGTACAGGCCAGATCGTTACTTCCTGGACTCCTCGTGAAATCCAGCCGGGAATGGACTGGGAGCAGGTGAGTGACCTAGAGTTGAATACAGCAGACATCATTCTCCTGCTGATTAGCCAAAACTTCCTGAACTCAGACTATTGCTACGATATTGAGATGCAACGAGCACTCGAAAGGCATGAGGCTGGAGAAGTTCTCGTCATCCCGATCATCCTGCATCCAGTGTATTGGCACGGAGCACCGTTTGGCAAAATGCAAGCCTTACCCACAAATGGCAAGCCTGTTACGGTCTGGCCCGATCGTGAGGAAGTTTGGCTGGACGTGGTTCAAGCTCTCAGTCGGGTGGTCGGCGAACTTCAACAGCGCAAGCATGCATGAGCAAGAGATATGTGTGCAGGAGGAGCAGTGGAAGCGTTCCAGGGCGTTGCTCTGCTCTGTCTCTGGGTCAAGGCTTCGGCTTGATCAGGCTCTTCATAATGGAAGCGTCTAGGCAATCTGTTCCAGCATTTCATGCTCTAGTTTATTCAGCCTGTTGTAGATCTGGAGTTGTTGATCCATAATGCTGATCAAGAACCCATCGATTGCATTTCCCCCTGCTGCTGAATCGGGAATAAATATACCTCCACTTATCCACATATGATCGGTTTTACCAGTGTACTGGAGCTGTTCTGATCCCACCTGTTTGTTAAAGCTGACCTGCAAGTTGCCACTCACCAGAGTATAAGGAAGATGGATCAGGACACGTACCTGGTCTGTTTGCAGCAAGGCATTGTCAGTGAGTATAGCAATTCCCTGGGCATGGAGATTTTCTGTTACACCGCTGAGCCTCTGTTTCCTGGTGACCATGGTTACTGGTACATGAACAGGGAAACGATACGTGTTACGCCGGGTAATATGTTTCACAGCGGATCGTACACCCCTGTACATCAGCCAGAGATTGTAGAGTGTCCAGATTTCTGACATCCAGAATGCTCCAGGATTGGCGAGTGGACCACACAGTCCTGCGAGACGCAGTGCGCCAACGACCATGCCGATAATGAGCATCCCCATTAGAACATAGTAAGGGCGCAGAAGGGACCTGACCACACCTTTCTGGCTGGCAGCTTTCGGCGTAACCTTAAATGACTTAGGATCAAATCCCAGGAGCACAAAAGTTGCCTTGATAAATGTCGTCATCTTCAAAAGATTAAAACGATCCGTCTCCAGCACTTTAAAATGACCACGTCCCAGGGCAATATTAGCGGCTTGACCAAGGATAAAGTAGGGCAGGAAACGAATGAGAAACGCTGTGATACCTACGTTAATAGGTAGGAGTGCAGTGATCAGCACAATTGCCGGAGTGACTGTATACATCAGCCGCTGAAACGACTCAAAGTAGGTGAACATTGACGAGATGTAGTTGAGGCGTTGTGCCAGGCTCAACCCTTTCTTAAAGATCGGACTTTCGCGACGCAACACCTGCATAGCCCCCTGAGCCCAGCGTAACCGCTGTATCGTGAAGGACAAGAAGTCCTGAGGAGCCAATCCCATACACAGCACTTCATCATGGTACACCGATTTCCAGCCTGCTGCATGGAGACGCAACGAGGTATGAAGATCTTCGGTCACTGATTCCGTAGCGATACCGCCGACTGACATGAGCGCCGACCGTCGCATGACGGAGCCGGAACCGCACCAGAAGGCGGCATTCCAGCGATTTTTTCCAGGTTGGATGACACGGTAGAACATTGATTGCTCGTGCCAAGTAACATGCTTCTGCCAGTCAGTACGGTGTTGGATTGAATCGAGATTATAGAATTCCTGCGGCGTTTGCACGAACGCGACCTTCTCATCCACAAAGTAACCAAGAGTGTGATCCAGGAAGATAGGAAGCGGAATGTGGTCCGCATCAAAGATGGCAACAAATGATACTTTTCACATTTCTGCTTTATTTCTCAGCAGGATAGAGGCTACCGATTGGCAAATGCAAGAAACAATGGGATAATTGCCGCTAGGAATGAGGTAATCATATCACTTGATGGCGATGTCTTACCAGTTCCGGAGTTACTAGAAGCTCATTTGCGCTGGTTTCATATTTCTGACAATCTGACTACATTAGGCTACTTGCGGTATATCGACTCTTCCTCTGTGTCGCCCGCAGAAGTGCTTGCAAACTTTGAGCAGGTACGGGCCTTACCTGATTACCGAAGCATCTCAAACTGGGGAGCTGAACGAGATAGACGCTTGCCGGAGTTTGTCGACTTCAAACATCACCCTGCCACATACAACTGTTTCCATGGGGGAAACGCAGGCTTTAAGCGGCAACACGCGCTTGATATCGGTCTTTTTAGTGAGGATTTCAATGGTAACTGGGGATACGAAGACCTGGAATTCGGTTACAGGCTCTGGAAAAGTGGAGTCTACTTGATTCCGGAACCTCTTGCTCTGGGTTTGCATCAGGAGCGGGTATTCCTGACAATGGAGGAGAGGAGGCGACAAAGGAACATTAACTTTGAGAAGATGTCTCAGAAAGTTCCTGGATTTAGGGAATACAGGGAACGGATCGGCCGCTAGTTCTCAAAAGAGGCTGGAGTTAATTATGAACCACATTCTTGTTGTTGCGCCGCACTTTGATGACGAGTCCATCGCTTGTGGAGGAACTATCATCAAACATGTCAGAGCAGGTGACGATGTATCAATTGTCTTCATGACCAGTGGTAACAGTGGAAGCATGTCACACCACTATCTCAGTCAAATAGAGTACGGGCAGTTACGGAAGGTGGAGGCCACAGCGGCCATGAAAGTTTTGGGAATCACCAGGCAATCTGAATGTCTAGAATTAGATGAAGGTCTCATGTGTCCGACCCCAGACTTGGAGAAGCTGCTGATTGCCATGATAAGACGCATCAAACCGGATATCGTGTACGTTCCTCACGAAAATGAAAATCACAATGACCACGTAGTGACCTACACAGTAGTGACCAAGGTCATACATTGTGCGAAATGGAAATACTTCCCGCATCTGGGAGTAAACCCTCACAAGGTATCCGAGATTCGAGCATATGAGGTCTGGACTCCAATGCAGCGTCCTAACCTGTACGTTGATATAACCGATGTAGTAAGGGATAAAGAAAAGGCTATCAAGTGTTACCAGAGCCAGCTAATACACTACGCATACCACGACGCAATTATCGGGCTCAATCGGTATAGGGGTATCACAGGAGCAGATAGCGAATTTGCTGAGGCTTTCAGTGTAGAGAAACCGCTTATGGTAGAGTAATTATGAGTGGATGTTAGCATTGGCTCTTGACCCCCAGCCATTCTTAGGTGAAGATTAACCATATCGGGTCCTGGCATCATAGGCTGGAGGTATAAGTATGGTTCACGAATGGCGACGCGGTGAGTATTCCATCAGCACAGACAAGGGTCGGCTAGATGTTGCGGTGATTCATGGCTTCCTGACGATGTCGTATTGGGCGGCCGGTGTCTCCATGGATGTTGTCAAGCGATCTATAGAGCATTCGCTTGCATTTGGTGTGTATAAGGGAGATCAGCAGGTTGGCTTTGCCCGCATTATCACGGACTACGCTACATTTGCTTATCTGGGCGACGTTTTCATCCTGGAGCCATTTCGTGGTCGCGGGTTAAGCAAATGGCTGATGGAGGTGATTGTGGGTCATCCCGAACTGCAAGGGTTGCGGAGATGGGTGCTGCTGACGCGTGATGCTCATGGGCTCTATCGCCAAGTCGGGTTTACCGAGCTGAGTAATCCCGAGCGCTATATGGAGATGCATTTTCCGGATGTTTACAAGGGTGTGACATCCTGATTGCCAAAATCAAATCGGGACCTCGGTTCATGTTTTGTGCCTGTATGGTAATCCTGAAGAGCTACATGGTTATATGGAAAATAGCCTGCCTGTGATAGAATCTATCAAAACGATGAATCGATGGTGAGAGAAGTTCATCATGAGTGTTGAGTCAAAGGGCTATACAATCTATAACCAGAAGACGGGTCGAATGGTAGCACGGCTCAGTCCGGAAGGCACAATTCAGAAGGAGGATGGCGACCCCGTTGCGATAGCGGAGTTGAAGGCGTTGATGCGACGCGATATTGTCGTACGGGAGAGCCAGATAGAATTTGATGCTGAGACGGCGGGCGAGGGCGAAGTTGAAGAGTACGAGCCATACCCTGAAGAGAATATGTGTTATTTCGGCCTGGTGACGCTTCGCCCTGGGGATCTAGCTTATGTTGCGGCTTTTGTACGGCGGTTGCCTTTTGTTAGTTATTATGAGGCTCGGCCTGTAGAGGGATGAGTTTATTACTAAGGCGAGTCTGGATCGCTAAAATCTCCTACATCAATCCATTCATTACTTGACAAATCAACTACACACCCTACGCTTCGCAGCATTTCTATGAATGCATAGCGCCGTTCAAGTGTATCACCGAGTTCGACACAACGACGATCTGCAAAGTAGCTGCATGGCCTCAAATGCCCGCGCTTCACCAAAATGGTGTTGTCCGGGCGTGTTGCGAATGCGACACCAGCGCCAAACAAGACATTTAATCTTGTCTGGGGAGAGGGATATAACTCTTTTTCCCCATCATCATCAAGGATATACCATCGATGTTGAAGCTTGGCTTCATCTTCCCCATCATCATTAAGAATATACCGTCGCTTCGCTTCATCATCTCCTGTCAGCAAGATTACTATAGCGCAGGTGGCATTGATGGCTGCCTGTAACGCTTCATGGGGATCTGAAACGCCTCCTGGGAAGCGATCCTGCGGTTCAACTGGATGTAAGCCAATTTTGTGCAGGAAACGAAATATATCTCCTGTTAACTTCTGGTCTTTCCCAGAAATAACCAGAACGTTTTTTCTCTCCACCGCATTATCCTTTCGCCTTGCTCACTATTTTTGACAGCAAACTGGCTACTCAGCTCAAGGCTTTCGCAAAGTCACCTGCCTGCAGCCAACGTGTGCCTGTATCGTTCAAATCGCAGCCAGCGGTCTTCAAACTATTCTTTAACGCGTGGCGGTCTTCTGCCGTTCCGGTAAAGTTTGGGATATACCTACCGGAAATATCGGAGAACGGCCTGATACGACCAAATTGCACTAAAATAGTGCGTTTAGGAAATTTGCCGAAGGCGTAGCCAGCTTCGAAAATCTGGTTTTGTCTGGGCTGAGGCATATACATTCGTTCGTAGGCCTCGTCATTTTCTCTCCTGTAGGCTTCGCGCAGGCAAGCTTCGTCATCACCTGTTAAGAGAACGATGACGGCTTGAGCATGTTTGAAGGCAACTTCCAGTATGCGACCAACGAAAGGATTTGGCTCTCCTGTTAATTGCCTGGCCTGTTCCCACTCTATGGGTTCCAGATTCAGGGCGCCAAGAAATTCGTACATGGCTTTAAGTGCAACAATGTTGCGCCCATACACAACAAAGACTTTTCGTTTGATATCCTGCTGTGTCGTATTCACTCCTTTTGTCATATTCGCCTCTCTTTCTTCAGACGGGTAAGAATTGTGCTGGTTACTACTCATCAGCGAAACCTACAATGACGTTATGTACTGAGCGGCATCCTGTAGATATTTCCAGACCTAAGCCTGGGTTCAGCAAAATGCCAAGTAATCGAAAGCTTTCTCAAGGCTCTCAGATATCTCTAAGTATGCCTCACCCTCATCCTTACCCAGAGATCTCCAAATAGCAATGGGAATTTTATTCTTCGGCAAAATGTACTCTTCAAGACTATCAAATTGAGTGCCCCGCCAGTTACACGCACTTACGAGTATTGGACTGATCCATGCTCTTTGCCGGTGCCTCTTCACCACTTTCTGCATCTGTTTTTTGTTATAGTGCAGCGACCCTAGAAAGGATCGGCTAATTAGCAAAATCACGAGTTGTTTCGACATCAAAGGGTCTTTTCTATCTGTCGTATATCCTGATGACTCACCCATCGCCCATGACATATATACGATTTCAAAAGGTTTGCCTTCTTTATTTTTTAATCCATTCAATATTATTTCTATTTCCTCTTTGTATTCTTCGTCTTTTGGAGCGTAAAAAATACAGACGTCGATGCGTCTCTTATGATCCTGTTGAGATTCTTCCTGGCTATCTTGTTCAGTATCAGCAGGAGTAGAAGGTGTGGGAGAAACTCCCTGTCTCGTCGCTTTTGTGTCATGCGCAGGGGTACGCACGGCAAAAAGCATTTCGTTATGAGACAAGGTCTCAGGAGCACTCTCCGCATAGCCGCTTATTTCAATGAGATTACCGCTTTTAACTTGCTCCGCAACGCGAGCTGAATGCCTTTGATGAACAATGCGCCCATCTTTGACGAGGCTTGGCAGCACAGTGAGATCCCCATCTGCATCGTCGAAGCCAATAAATATCGTTGGCGCTTCAGAGAAAAGTTGCCGTAGCTGCTCGCGCACATCCTCGGCGTAGAGTCCTGTTAACAGGCGATGACCAAGTTTGATAGAATCGGGATCATCAAGATCGCCATACAGCTTTAGGATAAATGGCTGTTTATTGCGGCACGCTTCAACAGTCTTTGAGAGAGAGGTTTTGCAGAACTTGTGAAGCTGGTTATGCTGAATCTCTGTGTAGGCAGTTTCAATACATGTATCATAGCTGGTGGTAATAAAACCACGAAAGGGTATACGGGCTAGATGATAGTGGATTTCTTTTACTTGATTGTGTGAATGAAGTACTGCTCTAAGGCATTCCTGCTTTTGTTGTTGGGCAGCTAGATATTCTTCGATTTTATATCCTGCCGGGACAAGCGCTCCGTTAGAGAGTAATGTACGAAGTTCATCAATGATATCCTGCTGTTGAATAACATCCTTTTGAACACACCAGGACACTATTTCTTCCAGTAACCACCCCAAATATGTATGCCTATGCCCATGACTGTGTGCCTCTTCCCACTTTAGCAGGTCTGGACCTACCACAAGAATATATTGCTCGCCATGAGAAGGCGAGTTCAGCAATTCACGGGGAAATTCCGAACTGTTGAAGATGTTCAGATCATCTGCATAATAAGGAGATAGCGACATCTCATATTTCCGCGAATGCTAACTTTAACGACTCAAAAGACGATGGTCAATGAGATCGATGGAACGCATAGAAGCAGCAAACGCAATCATTGGCTGATACCATTGTTAAGTATGCATAAGTTTATTTTACATAATAACTTTTGTAGTTTCAATCAAACAAAAGTTCTATTGAGCGTTTTCGTGAAAACTATGTATACGCACTGATTTTCGATTTGAACTGGCAAAACCGTACTACACCTACAAAAGTAAATCACAAGCCTCGAAGAGCGTTTTTCTGTGTAAAGTGCCGCTTCATTCGTTGATTTGATAGAGACGCGCATATAGTTGGCTTTTAGAAAAACAAAATGACTTTTGACGAAGGGAGACGAAATTATATGGCAGATCAGCAGCATCTCAATATGCTCAACCAGGGAGTACATGTCTGGAACAAATGGAGGAAAGCACATCCAGAGATCCGACCTGATCTGAGAAAAGCCGATCTTCATAACGCTATGCTAAATGGTGTGAACTTCCATAGAGCGAATCTTGAGGGGGCAAACTTTCACAAGGCGAGACTCAGCACGGCCCGTCTTGGTTTTG
>Ga0099830_10000602_pt1 | contig 16455 bp, 10 predicted proteins | sample CZO8metaG_4_FD_79337 | JGI IMG/M metagenome (GOLD analysis project Ga0099830, IMG submission 79337) | Vadose zone soil microbial communities from the Eel River Critical Zone Observatory, Northern California, USA - CZOApr15con2H3.8 metaG | ecosystem: Environmental > Terrestrial > Soil > Vadose...
TCAAGCGCATGACCCGTTGCCTCGACTGTGGTTCAACGCGCAACACGGATCAATGCCCCTACTGCGGGCTTACGTCGGTCGCCGCGGAATACATGTTCCGCAAAAGACTCATCAAACAGACCATTTTCTTCCTCGCCGGCTCGCTGCTTTTTCCGTATCTGACGCAAATCTATCCACCGTTAGACTTGGATCTAATGCTGGTTTTCTTCGGTGTTCTGTTTTTCATTGCTTTGGGCATTGCAGTAGTTCTCGACCGCCGCGCCCGCAAACATCAAGAGATCGAGATTCTCAAGAGGATCTACGCTGGTTTCATTCCGCTGCCCTGGATTCTAGCCGCGGCAATTTTCCTGAATGGCAAACTCGATTCAGCCAGCAAGCCGGCGTATGTTCCTGAGCGCGTGCAAGGCAAATTTCTGATGAAAGGTGTGGTGCGCGGCACTCGCCGGTTAGTGGTTCCTTCTTGGCGGCCCGGTCAGAAAGTCGAACGCATCCCCGTCGATCCTGACGATTACGAACGATTTCATGTCGGAGATCAGATTGAAGTTGCCGTCGAACCCGGCGTCCTGGGAATTCCTTGGGTCTATGGCGTTTACCGTCAAGGGAAGCCCGTTCAATAAGCCGGTCGGCCGTTGGGCAACACCGGGATTTGCAATTCCATAAAATTTCCCGACTTACCGAAGCGGAATCTGTGTCTTAGCACCGGCCCCGCGTTTTTCGTTTTCCATTCAGAAGTTTCCAGCGGATCAGCCGGAATGTCTGCCGCCGCCAATTCTGCCTTATCGCCTTCCGCTTTCACCTTCTCCGGATCAATCTCAAAAGCGTTCTGCGAATCCGTATCGATCAGCAAGTAGCGTTTCCACAAACGTACCAGATAAATCCCTTTGCGATCTCCGCGATAAACGTTCCACGACTTTGGCGCATCGTCGTTGTACCGCACAATGGCGAACGGCAACGTTTTCCACTGTTGTTTTGCGGATTGCTGCGCGGCCGAGACCGGCGTCGCGCCAAGAACCAACAACGCGCTCAAAATTGCCATCCACCTAAGCAAAGGAAAATCCCGTGATCGTAGCTGCTTCGCAGCCCGCGTGCTTTTCGCACCGGTAATCTTAGTCTGAGAATTTTCCATGTCTCCTGTGGCTCGACCTGAGTCTACGATGCGCTCTTGCACCTCGCAAGATGCACCGCTCCGGCTCCTGCTTAGTAGCCTCTTTGTTTATACTGTTCTTGCATGAATTCGGCCGCTACCCTCTCTAAACGCGCCCTTCGTATTCTTACCCGAGTATTTCCTCGCTGCACCATGCTTTCGCAAGCCATCGCCTTTAATCTTTTTCTCGCTTTCTTTCCGACTCTGCTCCTCGCGGTTGCCATCGCCACCAGCCGCTTGGGAAGCCACACCGATCTCCTCGATCTCATCACTAACTTCACCCGCTACCTGCCTCCCGGCAGCCGCCAGATCGTTTCCGAGTTTCTGATTAAGCGTGGCCCGCAAGCCTGGAAGTGGGCGGTGCTTGGCTGGGCCGGCACCATTATCGCTGGCTCTCAAGTCATGAAGCTGATTATGCATGGCATTCAGATTATTTATGACGACACGGAGATCCCCGGCTTCCTGCATCGCCAATTGCGCGCCCTCTTGCTCTTGTTCGCGACCATCGCACCGCTGTTGATCGCAGCCATCCTCGGCGTTTTCGGGCGTCCCTTGCGGCACTGGATCGCCGATCGCCTCGGCCAGTCGCATCCTTTCCACGGATTATGGACCCTCTTTTTTCCGGTAGCGGCGTTTGTGCTCTCGCTTGCCGCCCTGATCATGATCTACCATGTTGCGCGTCCCCACAAAACCAGTCTTCGCGAAGTTGTCCCGGGCGCCGTAGTCGCTACCCTCTTGTGGTGGCTGGCTGACATTCTTTTTGGTTTTTACGTCAAGCGAGTTCCTTACAGCATCGTGTATGGAGGCCTTGCCGCAGTCATCGGCCTGCTCATCTGGATGAACTTGTCCGCGATCATCATTTTTCTCGGAGCTGCCTGGAACGCTGAAGCCGCTGCCCTCCGTGCTGGCCGTGCTGCTGATTGACCCCATTTTGGCCGCGGCGTATAGTCGCTTAAGTCGCAACTGACCTCAGGAATCCGTTGTTCTCTTAAACTGAACTGCGTCGAGGCCGTTCTGTCAGAGTTTTGAGAAGGGATCATGCGCCAAACGCCTCGCTCTTTCATTACAGCTTTTTTTGGGCTTCGCGTCTTTTTCTTGGCGTCGCTGCCCTTACTCGTCGCCCTCCCTCTGTGCGCTCAAGCTCCGCCCGCTCCGGACAATTCCACTCTGAAACCGACCGAGCCCGCGAAGCCCTCCTCCAATACCTCCCAGTCGCCCTCAACCGCGGAAGTCGTCACTCGCGATTCGTCCACCACTTTCAAAGTCCGCGTAAACGTCGTCCTGGTTCGTGTTGTCGTCCGCGATCAAAAAGGCAAAGCAATCGACAGCCTCAAGAAGGAGGACTTCCAGCTTTTCGATAACCGCAAACCGCAGACGATTTCCACTTTCAGCTTGGAAACGCCAGCCTCCCATACCATTCCCGTGGTCACAGTCTCTGATCATTCAGAGGCCGACGTCGAAAAGGTCCAGCCAGCCGTTCCCGCATTGCCTCAGCGATTTGTATCTTTGCTCTTCGACGATCTGCATCTCTCCATGGAGGATGCTGTCTATGACCGCACCGCTGCCACTAAAATCTTCGACTCCATGGCACCCTCCGACCGGGTCGGGATTTACACCACCTCCGGCCAATTCGCCCAGGAATTTACCTCCGACCACGAAGTACTAAAAAAGGCTCTGAATCAGATCGTCCCTCGCCCGCTGTTTAATTCTGCGATTCACGATTGCCCCGATATTTCCTATTTCCAGGCCGATCTCATCGAAAACAAGCAGGACTCTCAGGCATTGGCCGTTGCTGCCGAGGACGCTGTGCAATGCGCATTTAACGGCGACGAAACCAAGTTGGCCCAGGCGCGAGCCATGGCATCGGGAGTCGCCATTCGCACCGTAAACACCGGCGATTCCTCTTCGGATTTCACTTATCGCCACATGGAAGATGTGCTGCGCCGTCTCAGCGCCATGCCTGGCCAGCGCAAACTCGTTTTCATTTCGCCCGGTTTCATACTCTCCACTCTCTTGCTGGAACGTGTGGACATCATTGACCGCTCCAATCGTGCTGGTATCGTCATTGACACTCTGGATGCCCGCGGCCTCTATACTCCTGATCTCAACGGCGACATTTCCAGTCCTTCCGTGGACAATTATAGGACCGCCGGCTACAAAACCAGCTATCGCGTGCAAGCGCAATTTGCCCAGGAAGAAATCCTGAATGATCTGGCCTCCGGAACTGCTGGCACTTTCTATCACAATCGCAATGACATTGACGTTGCGCTACGCCAAGCCGTCGCTGCCCCTGTGGCCTCTTATCTGCTCGGATTCTCGCCGCAAAACCTCAAGCTCAACGGCAGTTTTCACGCTTTGAAGGTCGCTCTCGCCGGCAAGCAGAAATTCGATATTCAGGCTCGCCGCGGCTATTACGCTCCGCGCACCGCTAAGGATCCCGCTCAGGCCGCTAAAGAAGAAATTCAGGAGGCGGTTTTTTCTCAGGAAGAGATCCGCGATTTGCCGGTGGACTTGCAAACCCAGTTTTTCAAGAAAGATCCGTCCCAGGCTCGCCTCTCGGTGCTTGCGCATCTCGATCTAAAATCCGTAAAATTCCGCAAAGTCGAAGGCCGTAATCACGACGACCTGACCCTAGCCACCGTGATTTTTGACGAGAACGGCAACTATGTCGTCGGTGGCGAAAAAATTCTGGAAATGAAGCTGCTTGACTCGACGCTTGACAAGTTGGACCGTTCCGGCATCACCGTGAAATCCAGTTTCGACGTTAAACCCGGCAGCTATCTGGTCAGGCTTGTGGTTCGCGACAAGGAAGGCGAAATGATGGCAGCGCGCAACGGTGCTGTGGTCATCCCGAACTGATTGCAGCCCGTTTTGCTGTACTCGGATTTTTTGTTGTCTCCTTCTGATGCCCGTTGTAACGGAGGAATTTATGATCACTCGCAAATTGCTTTATCATCGCCTGACTCTGCCGATGGCATTTGCCACCGCTCTCCTCAGCCTTCCTTGCTTTGCTCAGGACGCTCCGCCTCCGGTTCCTGCGCCGCCAGCCGCCACCGAGCAACAGCCAATGCAAGTCGGCCCCACCATCAAGAAGGAATCGCGCCTGGTTCTGGTCGACACAGTCGTCACGGACAAGAAAGGGAAGTATCTTCACGATTTGACAAAAAACGATTTTCGCGTTTTTGAAGACAACAAAGAGCAGACCGTGGTCAGTTTCTCTTCCGGCGCAGATGCCGCAACTCCTCAGAACCCCCAAAAACACTACCTCGTTCTCTTCTTTGACAACTCCTCGATGGCTTTGCCCGATCAAATTTCCGCACGCGGTGCGGCCGCCAAGTTCATTGAATCCAATGCCGCTCCCGATCACTTAATGGCCGTCGTCGAATTTACCGGCGCCATTCGTGTCCTGCAGAATTTTACTGCCAACGCCGAACTTCTTCAGGCTGCCGCCAAGGGCGTGAAAACCTCGTTCGTGGCTTCTAACTCCGACCCTGGCGGCCCCGGAGCTTCCACCGCCGCCGCAGGCATTTCCAGCTTTTCCAACACCGAGACCGATTACGGAGCGCGCTCCATGCTCCTTTCGGTTCGGGCCTTGGCTAAGAATCTGCGCACGATTCCCGGCCGCAAGATGTTGGTTCTATTTTCGTCCGGTTTTCCCTTTACCGCAGAGCGCGAATCCGAACTCACCGCCACTATTGACGCTTGCAATAAGTCTAACGTCGCCGTCTATTCGCTGGATGTCCGCGGCTTACAGGCGCCCAACCTCGGCGGTTCGTCCATGAATCGACGCCTGAATCGCGGCGCTTTGCAATCGGTCGCCGTCCGGCATTCCCAATCAGCCGAAGTTCATCGTGCTCGATTGATCCTGGCTGCCTATCCGCAGCGTCCCGGCGGCGGTGGCACCGGTGGAGGGACTGGTGGCACTGGCGGTGGTGGTGGCCGGGGTGGAACTGGAGGCACCGGTGGGACCGGCGGCGGCCGTGGCGGTACCGGAGGCACAGGTGGAACAGGCGGAAAAGGAGGAACGGGAGGAACGGGAGGAACGGGAGGAACCGGAACGGGCGGCACTGGCCGCGGAACCGGAACTAGCACCGGCAGTCGCGGCGGATACCCCATCAACAATGCCAACAATCCATTAAATCAGCCGCGTTCTATCGTTCCGCAGTTTCCGGACTCCGCTTCCACCAACCAGCAGATTCTTGCCGCCCTTGCGGAAGGCACTGGCGGATTCACGATCTTCAACACCAATGATCTTTTCGGCGGCTTGCAACGCATCGCCAGCGAACAGAACGAATTTTATCTTCTCGGTTATGTTCCGGCGGAATCTGCCGAAGGCAGTTGCCATACTCTCAAAGTCAAGATGAATCGCGGGGGCACCAATGTTCGCGCTCGCAGCGGTTACTGCAATGCTCGCCAGCCGAACATCCTGGACGGAACGCCGGCAGAGAAGCAGCTCGAAATGCGCGCTCAAGATAGCAGCGCTGGCGGTCTGCAGCCCTCTTTCCAGGCTCCCTATTTTTACACTGGTCCGAACGTTGCCCGCGTAAGCCTAGCCATGGCCATTCCCCAGGAGATGTTCAAGTTCGATAAGGACAAAGGCAAATACCATTCCAGCCTGAACGTCCTGGGAATTGCCTATCGCGACGATGGCACTGTTGGCGCAAAATTCAGCGATCAGGTAAAACTGGATCTTGAAAAGAACGACTGGAAGGAATTTACTAAGAATCCCTATCGCTATCAGAATCAATTTGACGCTGTTCCTGGCCATTACAAAATGACTGTCGTTCTCAGCGCCGGCTCGGACACTTACGGAAAATCCAGCTGGCCCATGGACATTGATGCCTACGATGGAAAGCAGTTCGCCATCGGCGGACTCGCGCTGACCAACAATGCCCAGCGCGTGGAACAACTCGCAAGCAGCACCGATTTTGATACCGTCTTGCTCGAAGACAGAACGCCTTTGGTCGTGAAGGGAATGCAAGTCGTTCCCAGCGCCGTCAACCGGTTCAAGCGCTCCGACAAGGTGGTCATGTACTCCGAGGTTTACGACTCATTGCTGAACGGTGACAAACCACCGCGCGTCGCGATTGGATACAAAATTCACGAACGAGCTACCGATAAAGAAGTCTTTTTTACCGGCACTCTCGCTGCCGATGAATTCCTCCTGAAAGGCAGCCCGGTCGTGCCAGTCGGTATGCTCGTGGCGGTCAAGGATCTTCCCCGAGGCAGCTACCGCCTGATTTTCATGGCTATGGACGCGGCTGGAGGCAAGGCACCTTCTCGCGTTTTGGACTTCGATCTCACCGACTAGGCACATAACGGCGTGGACCGCTCCTCATGTAGCCGCAGGTTTATCCTGCGACTCTTTCTTGTTCCATGGCCCGGCTCAACATCGCCGCTGCAAAACCGTCATTCCGAGCGACGCAGGCCGATTTTCTCTTTTCCATCCCGCTCCTGCGGAATGGCCGGCCCGCGCAGCGAGGAAATCTCCCTTCCTCTCCTCCCGGCTCGCGCTCAAAAAAGTCTTCATTCGAACGCCCTGTGGTCCTGTCCGCCCGAACGGGCCTTTCTGCCCTCTCTCTTTCGACGCCTGTACTACATCTGTACTTCGTCGCTACAACTTATTTCCCCTCCGAGGGTTATTCTATGGGTATGGCGGGAGTGTTGTTCCGTTTAGCTCCCAAGAATCCGATCTGCAGACGAGCACTCGCGATCGAGGACTTTCATGGAACTCTTGCTAGGCGACTCTCGATCGGCCCGGCCTCTTCGGCCACCGCCTCTCCGCTTGGTTCTGGCGTGGCTGCTTGCCTCAGCCTTATTTTTTGCGCCTTGCCTCGACGCCGCATACGATGCCTATCCCGCTGCACTGCCAGCAAAGGATAAAAAGCAAAAACAAGATCCGGTTCTTAAAGGTTTGCCAGTCACCGATCTCACTCCGGATGAGGCCGTTTTCCACGCGTTGAACCGTCTTGCTTATGGGCCGCGCCCTGGGGATGTTGAGCGAATCAAACAAATCGGCCTGGCGAAGTGGATCGATCAACAGCTGAATCCAAATTCCATTGAAGACAAAGCCGTTGAATCGCGGCTCGAAGCTCTCCCCACTCTGCATCTGGGCACTGCAAAACTCATTCAGGAGTACCCCCAACCCAAGCAAGCGGCCAAACAAGCCGGCGTCACGCCTCAGGAATTTAAAAAGGACCAGGCGCAAGCAAGATCGGACGCCGCCGCGGCAATGATTGCACGCGATTCGCAGGCCGACGCTGACTTGATGACTACACCGAAATCGATTAGCGACGCCAACACTGCTTCGCCTATGAAGCAAGCCAGCGCGAACCTCACCACGCCCGGAGCCGCGCAACGCGGCGCACTCAGCGTAGATCCCAATGCCGTCCCCCGTGCAATCGCCGATGACAGCAAACGCCCGCAACGCGTGGTCGAAGAATTGGCCATGGCCAAAGTGACCCGAGCCATCTACAGCGACCGTCAGTTGCAGCAGGTCATGGACGACTTCTGGTTCAATCACTTCAACGTATTCGCGGGAAAGGGCGAAGACCGCTATTACCTCACCTCTTACGAGCGCGATGTGATCGCCCCGCATGCCCTCGGCAAGTTCAAGGATCTGGTTTCTAGCAGCGCAAAAAGTCCGGCCATGCTTTTCTATCTCGATAATTTCTTAAGCGCTGATCCCCGAGCCGCACAGCGCCTCGCCAGGGAACGCGCCATGCGCCAGCGGGCGCGCGGCGTCAATCGCGTTCCTCAAAACACCCAGGCCCACAACAAAAAGAAGCAGGAACGCGGGCTTAATGAAAATTATGGCCGAGAGCTCATGGAGCTTCACACGCTCGGCGTCGACAGTGGCTACACCCAGAAAGATGTAACTGAAGTAGCCCGCTGCTTCACTGGATGGACCATCGAAAAGCCGCGGGAAAATCCACAATTCAAGTTTGACGAACGTATTCATGATCCCGACCCGAAAGTCGTCCTCGGGAAAAAGATTCATGCCGGCGGAATCAAAGACGGCGAGCAAGTCATCGAACTTCTCGTAAAAGACCCCAGCACCGCAAAATTTATTTCTAGCAAGCTCGCACGGCGATTTGTTTCTGACAATCCGCCGCCGGCACTTGTCGCTCGTATGGCCGAGACTTTCAAGAGTTCCGATGGCGATATCCGCGCTGTTATGCACGCAATGATTTATTCCCCGGAATTCTGGAGTCGCGATGCGTACCGCGCCAAAATCAAAACTCCTTTCGAGTTTGTAGTTTCCACCGTCCGTGCTCTCGGTACCGACGTGGACTCCTCTATGCCCCTCGTGCAATGGGTCGGCCGCATCGGCGAGCCGCTCTACCAGTGCCAGCCTCCAACTGGCTACTCCGATAAAGCGGAAACCTGGGTAAACACTGGAGCGCTTTTGAACCGTCTGAATTTTTCGCTGGCCCTCGCCGGAAATAAAGTGCGCGGCTCCCGCGCTGACGTTGCCGCGTTGCTCGGAACCGACTCGGCCCCCGATTCAAAAACCGATTCAAAACAGGTTCTCGATCGCGCGGTCCAACTTTTCCTTGGCGGCCAGGCGGCTCCAACCACAGTCGAAACGCTGCAAAAGCGCCTCGACGATCCGCAGCTAGTGCAAGCCAAGCTGGATGACCCGGTCAAACACGTTGACTTGGCAATGGTCACCGGCCTGGTCCTGGGCGCTCCCGAATTTCAAAGAAGGTAGGCTCGCGAGGCAAAAACGTGCCAGATCCTTACAAAAGCGTAACCGTTCCGACGTCGCGGAAGCGCTCTGTTACGCCGTCATTCCGAGAAAAGCGAGGAATCTCTCTTGGCATTCGTGAGCTAGTGTCAGGATGTCGGAAGCGCCGCCACAAAATAGGAACTATAGTTCCTATTTGCCAGCTAAGCTTCTTAGAATCAGCGAGGCAAATATGAGTCACGGCAACTTCAAAGGTGACTGTTGCGAAGGGAACAGACCACTGACCTTCTCGCGCCGCTATTTCATGAAGCAGGGCGGGATCGCCATGGTCGGTCTCAGCACCATGCCCGCCTTTTTGCAGCGCGCTATCGCCGCGACTCCGTCCTCTGGGAAAAAGCAACTTGTTGTTTTATTTCAACGCGGTGCCGCTGACGGTCTGAACATTGTTGTTCCATTCGGCGAACAAAATTACTATCGCATGCGCCCGTCGATTGCCATTAGAGAGCCGCGCCGCGGCGGAGCGGATTGCGCTGTTGATCTCGATGGATTTTTTGGATTGCATCCCAGTCTCGCGCCGCTCGAACCGCTGTTTCGCAAGAATGAATTGGCCATCGTTCACGCTGCCGGATCGCCTGATCCGACTCGCTCGCATTTTGATGCGCAGGATTTTATGGAATCCGGCACTCCGGGACGGAAAGCTACCGAAGACGGCTGGCTGAATCGCGCGCTGGAAACAATTCCAGAAGAAAACGTATCTCCATTTCGCGCCGTCGCCATGGGCGCAAATCTTCCGCGCATGTTGCGCGGCTCTGCGCCGGCCATCGCACTTCCCGACGTGCGGCAGTTCAAAGTGATGGCGCAGAGTTCCACGCAGGGCCAGGTCGCCGAAGGCGGCTTTGAGGCCATGTACGCGCAAACCGTCGATCACGTGCTGCGCGGCACTGGAACGGAAACTTTCGAAGCGATCGATATGCTGCGCAAAGCTGATCCTGGAAAATATCAGCCGGAAAATGGCGCGGACTACGGAAAGAACCGCCTCGGGCAAAGCCTGCAGCAAATCGGGCAGCTACTCAAAGCGGATATCGGAACAGAAGTGCTCTTTGTAGATTGCGGAGGCTGGGACAACCACGTCAACGAAGGCGGCGCGCAAGGGCAACTTTCGAATCTGCTGAAAGATCTGGGGCAGGGAATGGCTGCATTCCGGCAAGACCTGGGCGACCGCATGCAGAACATTGTGTTTGTGACCATGAGCGAATTCGGGCGCACCGCAAAGGAAAACGGCAACCGCGGCACCGACCACGGCCACGCGAACTGCATGTTCGTCATGGGCGGCGACGTGAAAGGCGGAAAAGTCTACGGCCGCTGGCCGGGATTGGATGAAGGCCAGCTCAACGAAGGCCGCGACCTGGCGCTGACCACCGATTTCCGTTCTGTGCTCGGCGAAATCTTGCGCAAACACAACGGCGTGAAAGATCTTGCTCCGGTATTTCCTGGCTTCGACAACGACCCACACAAATTCACCGGCCTGATTCGCAGCTAGCTCTTCACAAATTGCGAATCCAGATGTTGCGGTAGCGCACCGGGTGATTGTGATCCTGCATCGTCAGCGGCAATTTTTCCGGAGTGGCTCGATATTTTGGTCGATCTCCGTGCGCGGTCGGTCCGGCAATCTCCACGTTATCCTGAACCAGCACGCCGTTGTGAACGACCGTCACGCGTGCGGGCCTGGTCAGCGTTCCCGAGCCGTCAAAGCGGGGACCGTGGAAAATAATGTCGTAGGTTTGCCACTGGCCAGGCGGGCGTGAGGCGTTGACCAGCGGCGGATACTGTCCGTAGACAGCTGCAGCCTGGCCATCGGCGTAGGTCTTGCTTTGGTAGGAATCGAGCACCTGAATTTCATATAACCCCATCAGAAAAACACCACTGTTTCCGCGATCCTGATCTTGGCCCTTTGGCGGATTGGGCTCGGAAAATTCCACGTGCAGCTGGCAATCGCCGAAGCCATCCCTGGTGTGAAGTTCTCCGGTCTTGGGCACAACTTCAAAATATCCGTTTTCGACTTTCCATTTTGCCGCACTGCCGTCTTTCTGCGCCCAATGGGAGAGATCTTTGCCGGCAAAAAGTACAATCGCATCGGAGGGCGCCTGTCCAGGCGAGCCCTGGGTGCTCGCTGTTCCTGGAGTAATTACGGTTGGCGCCGGCCGGTCCCGATCATGAATTTTCCATTTCGTGTCCACTTGGGCGCGACAAATTGTCGCGCTGGAGAGCACGACAATCGAAAACGCGACCTGCGAGATTATTTTCATGGTTTGATGACCTCACACATTCAGCGCTGGATTCTATACTGCAACCGTTGACCCATCCGTTGCGCAGAGGAAAAGCGGCATTTGGGCTGCCGCACTCTAAAGAACTTAGTGAGCGGCGTCGGTTCTAATGCGCATGCTGTAGAAGGAACGGTAGACGAAGGTGAAGGAGACCACGAAAAAAACAGCGGCGAGAGTGTGCGTCAGCATGCGGCCTTGTGTGTTGGTCAGTCGGACGGCGAGTTCGACGGCTAGAAGGCCGAACAGTGTCGTGAACTTGATGACCGGGTTGAGAGCTACGGAGGATGTGTCCTTGAAAGGATCGCCGACGGTATCGCCGATCACTGTCGCATCGTGGAGCGGAGTGCCTTTTTGTTTCAGCTCGACCTCGACGATTTTTTTGGCGTTGTCCCACGCGCCGCCGGCATTGGCCATAAAAATGGCTTGATACAAGCCGAAGATGGCGATGGAGATCAAATAGCCGATGAAAAAGAAAGGTTCGAGAAACGCAAATGCAAGCGTAGCAAAAAATACGGCGATGAAAATGTTGATCATGCCTTTCTGCGCGTACTTGGTGCAGATCTCGACGACTTTCTTGCTGTCGGCGACGGAGGCTTTCTCGACGCCTTCCAATTTGATGTTAGCTTTGATGAATTCGACAGCGCGATACGCGCCAGTGGTTACGGCCTGCGTGGATGCGCCAGTAAACCAGTAGATCATCGCGCCACCGGAGATTAATCCGAGCATGAACGGTGCGTGCAGCAGGGAAAGCTTGTCCACGTTTTCGGTGAGCCCCCCGGTGAGCGCCATGATGATGGAAAAAATCATGGTGGTCGCTCCGACGACCGCCGTGCCGATTAGTACGGGCTTCGCGGTGGCTTTGAAGGTGTTGCCGGCGCCGTCGTTGGCTTCCAGCATTTCCTTGGCTTTTTCAAAATTGGCGTCCATGTTGAAATCTTTTTTCAATTCGGCTTTGATGTTTGGAACGGATTCGATCAATGAGAGTTCATATACGGATTGTGCGTTGTCGGTCACGGGGCCGTAGGAATCGACAGCGATCGTGACCGGACCCATGCCAAGAAATCCGAATGCCACCAGGCCAAACGCAAAGACCGGCGCGGCGATCATGAGATTTGTCAGAGTCATGCCCGCTGCGTTCGGAACGCCGGTGATGAGATAGCCTGCGGCCATCAGGACCACCATGGTCATTCCAAGATAGTAGGCGGAGAAATTTCCGGCGACGAAGCCAGAGAGAATTCCCAGCGACGCTCCACCTTCCTCCGCGGAAGTGACAACTTCTTTTACGTGGCGTGATTCGGTAGAAGTAAAAACTTTTACCAGCTCGGGAATAATGGCGCCGGCGAGCGTGCCGCAGGAAATGATGGTCGCCAGTTTCCACCATTGCGTGGAATCGCCGCCAATGGTTGGAATAATCTGCGATGAAATCAGATAAGTGAAGGCAATCGAAACGATGGATGTGATCCACACCAGGGAAGTGAGCGGCGCTTCGTAATTCATTTCGTCTGCATTGCCGTACTTGGCCTTTGCGATAACGCCGTTGAGAAAATAGGCTGCAGCGCTGGCGATGAGCATCACGATGCGCATCACGAAAATCCACACGAGAAGTTGGACTTGCACAGTGGGATCTTTTACCGCAAGCAAGATGAAAGTGATGAGTGCGACGCCGGTCACGCCATAAGTTTCAAAGCCATCAGCGCTGGGACCAACGGAGTCGCCGGCATTGTCGCCGGTACAATCCGCGATGACGCCGGGATTGCGCGCGTCGTCCTCCTTAATCTTGAAGACAATTTTCATCAAATCGGAGCCGATGTCAGCGATTTTGGTGAAAATGCCGCCGGCGATACGCAACGCCGCCGCGCCGAGGGATTCACCGATGGCAAATCCGATGAAGCATGGACCCGCATAGTCGCCCGGAATGAACAAAAGGATAAAGAGCATCATCAAAAGCTCGACGCTGATGAGCATCATGCCAATGCTCATTCCGGCTTGCAGCGGCGTGTGATAAATGGCGTAAGGCTTGCCGCGCAATCCCGCGAAAGCTGTACGCGAATTGGCGAACGTATTTACGCGGATGCCAAACCACGCAACACCGTAGCTGCCGCCGATGCCGACAAGGCTGAAGAGCAAGATAATCGCGACGCGTGCGAAGTCATATTTGAGGAGCACGCCGAAATACAGAACGATGACCACGGCGATGAAAACTTCCAGGATCAGGATGAATTTTCCCTGAGTGATTAAATAGGTTTTGCAGGTTTCATAAATCAGTTCGGAAACTTCACGCATCGAGCGGTGCACCGACATGTTTTTCAAGCGCGAATAAATCGTCAGTCCAAAAATCAGTCCGAGGATGCAGATCAGAATTCCCCAGAGCAGCAGTTTGTGGCCATCGATGGCGCCGCCGAAGAAACGCACTGAGGAAAGTTCGGGCAACTTAAGGTTGGCTTCGCCTCCGGCTTCGCTGGCGGGGTGAGCTACGACGGCAATGGCTGCGAGGAGCGAAATCATTCCTCCCGTGGCAAATTTCATAGATCGTTGCAAGACTGCAGAACTACAGTTGGACCAGGCATTTTGTAGCCAGGTTCGCATGAACGCTTCCTCCAGAATAAAAGTCGATAATGAACTGCGCGCAGAGCCGGACAGTCTGCGTTGCTGCACACGAATCACGGGCGAAGATTCACGAATATTCGCCTTTTTTTGCGGGAGCATCAGCGCAGCCGCGGGCCTACTTTTTGAGTACGGCAAAGGCACTCTCCATGCCGATGCCAGGCGCGCTCGATGATGGCTCCTTTTCGATCCAGGGTTTGTAAGTACAAACCCTGGATCCCTGATCCTGAACGGAAAAGAGACCCGTGCCACGGCCGGGAACCCCTTCCCGGCACACCCGCAGTTTTGCCAGATGGCAGCAAAAGACAGGGCGTGGCGAAGGTCTGATTTATAACATTCCGAGCGCATATTTTCAAACGACGCGACAAAATGAAGAGTTTCTCGCCCAGGATGGCGGCACGCGAAAAGGCCTCGTCATTGAAGGGCAAACCTCTGGTAACATGCGTGACGATACTTCAGGGAGAATCGAGATTAATGAATCACAGTACCCTGGCTGCAGAAGCGGCGACGCCAGCGTTGCGGCACGACTGGCAACGCGGTGAAGTTGCATCGATTTATAGAACCCCATTGCCATCGCTGGTGTACCGCGCGCAAACAGTGCACAGACAATTTCATCCCGAAGACCGAGTGCAAACCTGTCAGTTGCTCTCGATCAAGACGGGAGGCTGCCCAGAGGATTGCGGATATTGCCCGCAGAGCGCGCACTACGATGCGGGCGTTGGACGCGAAGGCTTGCTCGACCCGCAGCATGTGATTTCCGTGGCGCGGGAAGCGGCTGGCCGAGGTGTCACGCGATTTTGCATGGGTGCGGCATGGCGACAAGCCCCGGAGGGCAGGGAATTTCAGAAAGTTCTGGAAATGGTGCGCGGCGTTTCGCAACTGGGCTTGGAAGTCTGCTGCACGCTGGGAATGTTGAATGAGCGGCAAGCCGAGCAATTGAAGGATGCAGGACTATCTGCGTATAATCACAATCTAGATACATCTCCAGAGTTTTACGGTTCGATAATCACTACACGGATATACGACGATCGTCTGAAGACTTTGGCGGCGGTGCGGAAAGCGGGAATCACTGTATGTTGCGGTGGGATTTTGGGAATGGGTGAGCGGGAGGAAGATCGTATCGGGCTGCTGCTGCAATTGGCTTCGCTCGATCCGCATCCGGAGAGCGTACCTATTAACATGCTGGTGCGGGTGGAAGGAACGCCTCTGGCGAAAATGCCGGCGCTCGATCCGCTAGAAATGGTGCGGGCGATTGCGACGGCGCGAATCCTGATGCCGACTTCGCGCGTGCGACTAGCGGCAGGCCGCAAACAATTGTCTCAGGAAGCGGTAACACTGTGCTTCCTGGCCGGCGCCAACTCGATATTCGTCGGCGAAAAACTTTTGACCACTCCAAATCCCGGGCGCGATGAAGATGAAGCATTGCTGGAGAATTTGGGAATGAAGCCGTTGGAACCGCATGCCGTCTGAACAGCAAAAGAAAATCGGAAGAGAGATGGAAGCCGCGCTGACGGAATTGAGGGAGCGCAGTCAGTTGCGCGAGTTTGCACACTTGCAAGGTGTTAATTTCTGCTCGAATGATTATCTCGGACTCGCACAAGATGAGCGGCTGAAGAGCGCTGTATTGGAAGTGGTTGAAGGAAGCGCGCGCGTCGGTGGAACGGGATCAAGACTGCTTTCCGGCCACGATCCGGTCTGGAACGAACTGGAAGAGGAATTTGCGGCTTTTGCAGGAACCGAGGCCGCGCTCTATTTTTCCAGCGGATTCGCGGCCAATGTAGGGTTGCTAACGACGGTGCTGGGAAAAGACGACGTGGTTTTTTCCGATGCGCTCAATCATGCCAGCTTGATTGATGGAATTCGATTGAGTGGAGCGCGGCGCGTAATTTATCCGCACCTCGATTTGAACGTACTGCAAGACGAATTGCGGGCACGCGAACGCGAAACGTGTCGCAAGATTATCGTGACTGAATCGGTGTTCAGCATGGATGGCGACATCGCTGACTTGCGAGCGATGCAGAATTTGGCGTCGCGGTATGGGGCAAGCCTTATTGTCGATGAGGCGCACGCAACGGCGGTTCACGGACCGGGCGGGGCGGGAATTGTTGCGCAGGCCGGGCTGACGGATGAAGTTCTAGCAGTGGTATGTACTTGCGGGAAAGCGCTGGCAGGCGCCGGCGGATTGGTTTGCGGATCGAAAGTGCTGCGCGATTATCTGGTGAATCATGCGCGTATGCTGATTTTCAGTACGGCGATGCCGCCGTACTTCGCGGAACAGATTCGCGCGGCACTAAAATTCGCAAGGCAAATGGATGATCAGCGGGAATCGCTGCTGCGCAAGGCTCGCGCGTTCGCTGGGGCGCTGCGCTCCGACGGATGGGATATATCCGGAACAGACTCGCAAATTATTCCAGTGATTATTGGTGCAAACAACGACGCGCTGGCTGCCGCACAATTCTTGCAACAACAAGGATTTGCGATTCGGGCACTTCGTCCGCCAACGGTTCCAGTGGGCAGCGCGCGCCTGCGGCTGTCGCTTACTGCGCCGATTACGGAAAACGAGTTACTGCGTTTGCGTGAATGCTTGAGAGCTTTGCAGCTGTCGCAGTCGGCCGAGGCTCCGCACAGCGAAGCGGTGGGGCAGGCATGAGGCATCATTTTTTTGTGACGGGAACCGATACCGGCGTCGGAAA
>Ga0099830_10000626_pt1 | contig 16243 bp, 16 predicted proteins | sample CZO8metaG_4_FD_79337 | JGI IMG/M metagenome (GOLD analysis project Ga0099830, IMG submission 79337) | Vadose zone soil microbial communities from the Eel River Critical Zone Observatory, Northern California, USA - CZOApr15con2H3.8 metaG | ecosystem: Environmental > Terrestrial > Soil > Vadose...
CGCCTTCATGGTATGGAACACGACCTTGTTGTGCAGCGTACCCCCAAACAACGGATGGGGGTGGCAAACCACCGCGGCGTGCGTCGCGTCTTCAGACCCCGTGTTCAGCAGCGCCTCAAGCCTGCCAACCGGGCCTTCTAGAAAGAGCGAACGGATCGATGAGCCGAAAGGATTCACATCGTCAGATTACATGGAGAAGTCACAAGTAAGAAGTTCCCGGTCTACTGCGACGGTTGCTGTCAATGCTTTCCAGACAGGCTCATGGTTCTGTAGTTGAACAACATTCGATAGAATGAGAGGTTCCGTAGCCACTGCCCATATGACAGTATCCCGCGTCAGAATACCGCTTCTAGACCTGAAGGCGCAGTACCACAGCATCAAGCCAGAGATCGATGCGGCCATCGCCGGAGTGCTGGAGAGCGGCCACTTCGTACTCGGCACCGACGTAGCTGCCTTTGAAGAAGAGTTCGCCGCCTATTGCGGAACTACGGAGTGCATCGCGCTGAATTCCGGAACCAGCGCATTGCACCTGGCTCTGCTGGCCGCGGGAGTGGGTCCAGGCGATGAAGTAATCACCGTGCCCTTCACATTTATCGCCAGCGTGGCGGCAATTGGCTATGTTGGGGCGCGGGCAGTGCTCGTCGACATTGATCCTTCTTTGTTCACGCTTGATCCAGAAGGGATTGAGAAGGCGATTACGCCTCGCACCAAGGCCATTCTCCCGGTTCATCTTTACGGACAGACCGCGGACATGGCTCCGATCGTCGAGGTGGCGCGCCGTCATGGACTGGTGGTCATCGAAGATGCCGCGCAGGCACACGGGGCGAAATACGGAGGGAGACCTGCAGGTAATCTCGGCGACATCGGCTGCTTCAGTTTCTATCCCGGAAAGAATCTTGGAGCTTACGGAGAGGGAGGCGCGGTAACCACGAACAATCCCGAGTACGCGCGTACGATTCGCATGCTGCGGGACTGGGGGCAGGACCGCAAGTACCACCACATTCTGCGGGCCTTCAACTATCGAATGGAGGCGTTGCAAGGCGCCATCCTTCGGGTGAAGCTGGGGCATCTGGAAGAGTGGACGGAAGCACGCCGTATGCATGCCATGGAATACAACGAATTGTTAGCAGGCTGGGGCTTGGAGATTCCGAAGCAGATGGGTTGGGCGCGGCATGTCTATCACGTGTACACAGTTCGGACTAAGGAGCGCGACAGCCTCCAGGCTAAATTGGAAGCAAAAGGGATTCAGACTGCCGTTCACTATCCAGTTCCCGCACATCTCCAGCCTGCATTTGCCGATCTGGGTTACGGTGTGAATTCGTTTCCCGTTGCTGAAGCTGCATCGAAGCAAGTACTCTCCCTGCCGATGTACCCTGAACTATCTACCGAGGCAATCGAAGAGGTTTGCCGGGTCGTGAAGAAGACCGTCTCCAAGGGGCAAGCCGTTTGCCATCCTTGACGTCAGTCGAATGACGTCATTGTCCACCTAGCTGCGAATCGTCTTCTCCAAAACGCTCGAGGCCAGCGAAATGAGTTCGTCCACATGTTGCCTCCAGCTGAATGCAGTTGAGCGCGTCCCTCCCGCCTGAGATAGCTGGTTGGCCAAGTCCTTCGATTGGACAATTTCAGCAATTTGCTCAGCTAGCACCTGTGCTGAGAAACGTGGAAAGTAAATCGCCGCATCCCCACAGATCTCCCGGTGGACAGCGAGGTCAGAGGCGACGATTGGCAGTCCGCACGCCATAGCTTCCACCAGCGGATGAGCAAATGTCTCGGTGTACGCCGGAGTCACGTAAACGTTTGACTGACGATACAGTTGATGAAGTTGCCCGTATGGAATGGCGCCCAACTCGACCACCATGTCGGAAACGCTGAGTTCCTTCACCAACTCCGCCGCTGCGTGCGGGTCATAGGATCCTGGATTCTCGCCAGCACGCAACTTACACGTCAAGAAGAGACGAACCGTCCGGCCTGGCAGCAACCGGCGAAGCAACGGCAAAGCACGAATCAAAGTTTCGAAATTCCGGTAGTAGTTGTAATGGCTGACAAAGAGAAGTCGTATGGCGGGGTCACTACCTTCCAACCGCGCCTGCACGTCGGCTGCGAGCGGAGTCGTGTCGCAGAAGAAAGCTTCGCGATCAAACCCATGATGAATTGGATGGATTGGCTTTCCCGTCCAGCGCCGCAGTTCCGCGGCAAAAGCCTCGCTTGGTGCAACCGTGCAATCTGCCCAGAGAATCGACCTCCTCGCCAGCACAGCCCTGAGGTGCGTATCCACCCAGATGCGGTATTCGTGGCGAGCCCGCAAGTCACGGTAAAAGTCAGCAGACGTATAAACCGAATTACGCGACAGCAGAATCTGGGGAACGCCGGGCCTGCGCAATGCAAAGTTTCCCGTGGACAGCAGGACATCTGCCTGGCAAGACCGAATCAGTCTTGGCAAAGTGGACTGCTCGTGCCAGAAACGCCAACTCACAGTACCGTCGATTTCCAGGAAGTTGATATTGCTGAACTCCCGGAATTCTTTCCGAAGGTCAGAACTGAGCGCGATCGTGACCCGCAGGTCCGGCCTGACCGCCAGATGCGGCACAACGTTGCGAATATAAGTGAGTCCGCCACCCGCGCTGGCCGCAAGGGAATTGATGAACAGACGCATCATTGGGTCGGAGCGACTCAAATCATCCGCGGCCCGCGGACTCAACCCCCCGCGCCAGGCCAGCGCTCCAGGCTTCCGGCGAATATTGCCGGATGTGTTCGCGGCTGTGAGCACCCATACTCGCTACCAGATCGGGCTGGCTAGCCAGCAATTGCATCGTACTAGAAAGCGATGGAACATCGCCGGCGGATACCAGCATCCCATTCCAGCGCTCGCGTATGAGGTCGGTTATACATCCAGCGACTCGACTAACAACCACTGGCAAACTGGATGCCATCGCTTCATTCACTACTAGTCCCCAGGTATCTGTGAGAGTTGGCAAGATTAGCGCTTCGGCTAGCGCGTAGTAGTCTGCCAACTGCTCTCGATGCACAAATCCAGCGAATCTTACCACTCCGGGAGAGACGGAACGCGCCTGCGCCTCGAGCTCGTGGTGCGCCTTCCCTTCACCGACGAATACCAACCCGACCTTCTGTCTGGTTTCCGCATCCAGTTCGGCATAAGCCGCAAGCAGATCAAGAACTCCCTTTTCCCACACCAGCCGGCCGACAAAGAGAAAATACCTCTCGGGCAAACTTAGTTCGCTCCGCTTCGTGCCCTCGTTCTGCCGGGCAGCGTCTGCTGCATGAGCGAAGAACTCATTGTCCACGGCGTTGGGCGCAGTAAAGACGGCGCATCCATCAATTCCTTGCGCCAGAAGATACTCCCGGGCCGACGTTCCCGGCACAACAAAACCATCGCATTTTCGCAGGAACTGATTTTTCAAAAATTCCACCACGGCATGTCCGTTACGGCGGTCCTGAAGGACACTTTCTGACCAGAGAAAAAAAGGGACATGGTGAGACTTCGCCCACGCCAGCGCCTGCCAGGAAGCCACATAACTGTACCCCCCGCAAAGGATCACATCCGGCCTGGCTGATCCTAAGGCGCGATTGAGACCGCGGTTCAGCAAGGCATTGTATCCTCCAACTCTTCTCCGCCACGACGGGAGCACGCAATACGGAAAGCGAATCTCCTCTTTGTACACGCGCCATTGGCGCAACGCGGGATCCGTCTCCGACAGGAAAATTACGTAGGGATCGATTCCTTCTTCTTGAACTAACGCATTGAACAGCGGAATGCGGTAAGGAGAGATGATCTCCGTCAGGATCACGAGTCGCCGTTTCATTGCACCGACTCCCGGTAAATCCGCGCCAGCGCGTCGGCTTGATGCGACAGGGTGAGCCGGTCGAGGATGGTGTCACGCGCCAACATTCCGAGGCTGTCCCGGCGTCGTGGATCGCGCAATAGCATCCCGATGGCGAGAGTCAGCTCCTTCTCGTTGCCCGGGCCGACCAGGAAACCATTCGAACCGTGCTGAATGATCTCGGCGATTCCCTGTTCGCGGCAGCCGATCACCGGCTTGCCGCAAGACATGGCTTCCAAATACACACAGCCGAGACCCTCATATCGGCTGGGCAGGGCGAATAGTGTGCATCGCTGCATCGCTGCCGCAACTTGTTTGCGAGACTGGCGTCCCAGAAAGAATACGCGGTCGTTGACATGGAGCTGCGCAGCCAGAGCTTGCAGGCGGTCTCGCTCCGCACCGTCGCCAATGATCTGCAAACGCAACTCCGGAAATTCGGGAGCAAGAGAAGCCGCGGCGCGGACGAGCAAATCATGCCCTTTGATCGGAATCAGATTGCCGACGCTGACAATGGTGACCGCGCCGGCAGACGCCTGACCTGCCGGAGTAAATAGTTCCGGATCAACACCGTTATACACGACAGACGTCCTACAACTGCTACCTGTCCGTTCGAGAACCCGTTCGCGCACGTGCTCGCTGATGCAAATTGCGCGTCGCGAGTTCTTGTAAACGCGCTGTGAAATCCGGCTACACCATTCCCCGGCGCGTCCGGTCACTTGCACAGTAGAAAAGGCATCCAGCCCATGTACCGAAACAGCGTACGGAATGCCCAGTTCCGCACTCAACAGCATCGCGGCATGACCACACGGCAGCGGACCATGGGCGTGGATGACAGCAATCGGCTCGCGCCTATGTAGTTCCCGCACACTGGCAACGATCCGAGCGAACAGGAACGCACCGGCGCTGGGGAGTCCAAACCCGCCCGGCAACGAAAAATAGCGCAGCCATTCTGCTGGCACGACAGACTCTCGGACTTGCGCTTTCTCACGATAAAAGGGCTGAACCGCCAAGACCGTGTTTTGGATCCCTAGTCTGCTCAGCCACTCCAGCGGTTCCGAAACAAAGCAACCGTTGGCGTCATGGCAGCTCGTGGGATAGAAGGGAGTCAGGGTCAGCACGTGCATGCCGCGTGCCACAGGATCCGGGTTGGCGGTGAAACTCATCGCCGCCGCCAGCGCGACAGCCGGGTGTTGGGCCGCGTCGTGATGCGCACATCGGGAGCCGATTCATACAACCGGAACACCCGAAATTTCTCCGGCGTCAGGCGAGCTACGATCTCCTTGACCGTCAGATTCTGCGCGTTGATGCCTGCCTCGTCCGCAAATGAAGGGGTGAAGACCGTAATCATTTTTGCTGTAAGGTAGACGCCAGGATTCGATCAGGAGGCCAGTGGCGCAGCCTTGTCTGCTGGTTTTCCCCATTCTAGCCGAAGTTCTCGCAGCCGCGCTCGCATCCGGGTGCCGTTATCGCGTCCGCTGATCGAACGTTGAACGTGCACCCGCGCGCGTTCCAGCAAGCGACGGCGCGCCGGCTTTTCCGCCGACGCCGGAAGTGGCGCTCGCTCGTGCGGATCGGCTTCCAGGTCGTAAAGATATTCCGCGCGCGGCTCGAAATGGATCACGAGCTTGAAGCGGTGTTCACGGACCGCAAGCACACGCGGTCCAAGCCGATTCTCGGGCCGAAACGGATTTGTACAATCCGCGACAGATTCGGATATCGCAACCTCTTCACCGTTTCTGCCTTCACGCAACTGCTCCCAAAGGCTGCGCCCCTGAAATGCAGAAGGAATAGGCACATCGGCTGCATCCAGCAAAGTCGGCGAAAGATGGAGCATGCTGAATGGAGATCGGAAGACTTCCCTTTTCGCTGCGTCCGGCACACGGACCAGCAATGGCACGTGAATCAATTCCTCCATTAACCGGGAAGGAGGATGATAGCGGCCTCCGTGATCCAGAAACTCTTCCCCGTGATCCGCGGTGAAAGCAAAAATGCAGCCGTCCCACAGTCCGGAACGCCGCAACCCTTCCACCAGTCGTTCCATTTGCGCATCCACCCAGCGAACTCCGGAATCGTACAGAGCAACCACGTCGTCACGATATCGGTGCAGGCGACTAGGCCCAAGGTCGGACCGGTTCCAGGACGAATTCAGATACCGCGCTCGAAATGGCGTCAGCGGAGCACCTCCCATAAGTTCAACCGCATTCTCGGTCGGATAGTAGGGCGAGTGCGGGTCCATCAGATGCAGCCACAGGAAGAACGGCGCATCCCCGATCGAGGCCAACCATGCTTGCGCCTGATCTACGATGACATCTGCAGCGGGGAATCGTCGAAGTGTGTCAAGCGAGCCTGGCGCCGGCGAAGCAAAGCGCTGGCAATATTGAAAATAGAGTTCGTCATAAGCCGAGCCGAGCGGGCCCAAAGCATTGCGTATGGCTTGCAGTTTGCGATTTAGCCTGCTCGCCCAGCCGTTACGGCCAATTGCAGTCGGCGCAGTGTCGGAAAGTGGAGCCGGCGGTGCATCGAGGAAGTCGCGGAACGTGTCGAATCCCTGCTCATAGCCAAAGCGCGACGAAATGTAGGGATTGGCGGCGCCGAACGCAGCGGTCGTGTACCCCGCTTGCGTGAAAGCGGAGGCTAGATTCGGTTCTCCCGGGGCAAGTCCCAGCACGTCTCGCCCAAGCGCCAGTGAGTACCGCGAAGCTAAGATTGCTGGAAATGAGTAGTAAGTGGGTGCTCCTGCCACGATCGCAGTGGGAACGACGAAGCTGTCGGCCGCAAGCAAATCTAGAAACGGCGTGGTTGGACGGTCATAACCCATAAAGCCGACATGGTCCGCTCGAAGGCAATCGACCGTGACCAACACCACTGATTTGCGAGACGTCATTGCGATATCTGCCGCTTTGAGAGCTGGGTCTTAGTAAAGCTCTTCTGTATCACGTTCACGCGCACGGCTCCGCCGGGATTGTCGTAGGTGCCCTTACTCACGAGGTTATAGAGATCCTCATCGTGAAGATACAGCACATCGGCGTGCTTCGCCTCCAGCGCTGAAAGGAACTGGTCCAGAACTTCGACAGTACGGCTGCGAAAGTCTTTCACCGACGAATGAAAGTTGATGGAATGCACCGAGATGATCGCAGGAATCCCAAGCGCGAAGCAGTCTTCGGCATCGCGCACGCATCTCTCGACAGAAAATGCAGGATCGACAGCCGGTTCGAAATCAACGTTCCGGTAAAGCTGCAGCATCCCATGCCGGTCGCTGTGAGGTGGTGTCAAGCTTCCTGAGCCGTTTTGAGCCACCCGAATTCCATACTCCGCCCACGCACGGTGAGTGTCGCGGTTCGCACGGTAACCGGGAGCGCAAGCCGAACGCGGAACCGCTGAAAAAAACTTCGCGAATGCTCCTACCGCACAGCCGATCAGTTCGGTCTGAATTGTAGCCGAAAGAAAACGCTCATCTTGGGGCTTCTCCGGATCCCAATATTCGTACCCGATCCAGGGCATGCGCCAGTGAATGTACGGCGTGCCCGCATGCCAAAGCTGCCGAAGAAGTTCGCCCCGCTCACCGGCATCGTTCATGTATCGTTCCACCGCTGGACGGCAGAAATGCGTGGTTCCATGCAATGCCGGATAGAAACAACCTTCTCCGACACAATCGCGGTAGGCCTGCAGAAGACCAGGCCGATTCCAACCATCCGGTAGCCCTTCCGCCAATGGAAGTAGATGAATCTCCCCCAAACCGCGCCCTTCCATTCTCTTCAAATCAAGGTTCGCAACAACGAAATTCAGGCCCATACACGGTGGGCGCCCGGTGGAATCGCGGTGACGGCGAAGCACATGGCGCAACGCAGAAATATCTTCGCCAGTTTCGAGGGTGTAGTAGTCGTACGGGCGCTCGCCCAACTCGAGGCCTGCGGATCGGAGCTGCTCGAACCCTTCCCGATCACGCAGTCCCGCGCGGCCCCAGTCGTCACTCTGGAAGAGAACGATTGGCCGGTCAAAACAAAAACCCTTGACTGGCAAAAACTCTCGAATCCGATGCCAGACTTTTCGCGGGTAGTTCAGCATTGCTTAGGTAGAAGTAATCTGGTCGGAGACAAACACTGATTCCGAATAAGCGGCAGCATCTGAAACTCCGCAACACTCACTGCTTATTGTCCTATATTCACGACCGCGGAGACCGCCTCAGACCGCGCCGCAACCTGGAGATGAAACCTAACGTGCGAAGACGACTCTGGCCAATTGACAATCAACAGAATCCGCAGTCGTCAAGCCTTAGGTTCACCGAAACCACATGCCCAGCCCCCCCTTGTCAAACCCCAAAGCAGCACGGTGCGATGTCATAAGTAACCCAGTTCCTTCAGTCTTTGTTCAATGATGTGCTGTTCCCCTTCATCGGCTTGAGCTGCGTCATCACGCAGTAAGTCTTGGAGAACGTATTCCAGCAGTTTCTCCAGGTTGCCAAACTTTTCGCCAAACTTTTTCTCGGCTCGGACACATAAATCTTCCGGCAGGTTCACAGTGCGCATTTCCGTCACGACTCCATCCCTCTCAAATTCGCCAGCGACTGTCGACTCCGACTCCACATTGCTCCGGCGATCAGGCGATCATCCTCATCCCGACCAAGCACAGCAACGACGCCGGCAAAAGCCGCGTACGTCCCTAACGGGCTGGTTGCGATCGCCAACCTCTCGTGCCGAAAGATGCCCGCTTCATGTTTCAGGAGCATCGCAACGAGCACCGCCGTGACGCCCGGAAAGACAAGCACGCATAACTGCGACTGAAGGGCGAGAAGCATGGCACCTTGCGCACCTCCAGTAAATTCCACGCATTCGTCCCGGCATTGGTGATCGCCGCTGCTATCGCGGCGCCAACAATCCCCCAGACCGGGATCAGCACGACGTTCGCCACCGTCATAAACGGCGCCATGTATAAGGAGAGCACTCATGAAATAAAGGCGTCTGCAAACCTATACCCGAGCCGAGACCTCCGCCGCTGGTACGTCGCTGTAGATCGGAGTCTTGCCCTTCACTCTCTGCCACCACAGAGATCTTTGCCAGATCAAGCAGTAGCGCCGTTTGAATCCACTTTTCTCCAACCCGCGAATCGAGGATAGGTTTGATCCAGCACTGAAAATCCAGGGTCGCTTTCCCCGCGCCGTCATTTCCTGCGCGATCAGCGCGATCGCTTGCCCGTAGTGGCCTTGGCCGCGCTCAGCCGATGGAGTCCAGCAGTCAAAGAGCATGACGCATTCAGCCAATGGCGCGTCCACCTTGGTGTTCAGCTCCGCCACAAAGAATCCATCGAAGGCGCTGGTCCATGCAAAGTGAACAGATTTTCCCGCGGAATCGACAAGGGCAAAGCCCTCCACATTTCCTTGTCGCAACCTGTGGGCAGACCGCAGCAGATAAGTAAGCGTTGCGGGATCGTCCACGTATCGACATGTCGCCGCCGCCAGCTGATCCAGACTGAGCGATCGCAGCTTCATTGCTCCCGGCTCCGAATGAGTCGGACCGCTCCATTCATAGAAGTAGACTTCGGTCTTCGACCAGAGCAACCCGCGCAATCGCTTCCCTAACCAAGTGGCGTTTTGTCCCATCCCTCGGTGCCGGAAATTCTCCTGCGCGCGCCGTAGCCTCGCCAACATCGCGCGCGCCGCCACTTCCACCCTCGGAGACCGTTGCACAATTGCGGAGGCTCGATTGCGGGCGATCTCGCGCAGATGAGCGCCCACAGAGCTCTTCAACGTTACGTAGAGAGTCTCGCGGGTGTGATTGGCGAGCCGGTCCTTGTATTCCTCCGCGCCAAGACCCATATCGAGCGTCTTCAGCGCAGTATTTTCAGCCGCATCTTCAACCAGCTTCGTCAGCAGACAAAAACCAGGCGAATACTTTTCCAGATCGCTGTCGAAAGTCGGCTGGTACCAAAACCATGTGCCGTGAAATTGGAAGCCGTAGTTCCAGGCTAGCGCCTTCTCCCCGGAAAGCAGCCGGGTAAGAGCGAGCCAGCCCGACCCGGAGAGCAACTTCGCCAGCTCTGTCAGAAAGGCGCGGCGTTCCGCCCGCGCCATGTTGCTGATGCGTTGGGTGAACAGGAACCGGGCCACGTGCGTCTGCATGAACTGTGGCAAGACAGGTTCGACGGCATCCCAGGACCGCGCGTGCTCGATGCGTACCGGTGCTTCGCGCCCCATCGCATTCAAAAAGCGGCGCACCATTTTCTTGCGGGGCAGGAGCGGCTTCCCTCCCTCTCCCCGCTCCAGTTCACCCAGTGACACTTGCGAACACACGTAGGCCGTGCGCGCGAACCGGTGATAGTGGTAGCGTTTCGCGCCCTGCCTGATCGCCGCAACCGTGGTGGAGTCCGCCGGCAGGTTGGTCAGCGTGATGTTGCGAATGCCCTGCTTTCTCAACTCTGCCAGCACCTCGACCACAAAAGCAGACTGCTTCCCCGGCAGGCTCAGAAAGTCGCAATAGTCGCCGGTGGTCGCGCACAGGAACGAAGCCTCATCGCCTGCAGGCGTGGTAGCCAGCGCCGCCACCCCGCTCAAGGTTGCCTGCTCGTCATACGCCAGAAAAAGCAGTGGCCGCAATGTCGCGGAATACGCACGCTGCACCGCCAGCGCCCATTCGTACGTATAAAAAACCTGGGGCTGATCCACTTGATCTACCAATGCGTTCCACTGTTGGCGGAGGTGAGGATCTTCCGGAATTTGTCTAAGCACAACGAGACGCAATTTCTGCATTCACCCGATAGTCAACACTTTTGCGAATACGTAATAGTACCAATCTGTCCCGCTCTCGGGCTGGCCCGTGGACCATCGCCGCCCCGCACTTCTCAACTCGGCCGGATTCGATACGACGCTCACTCAATCTCGCGCCATCTGGAGGCTCTTCGGCGAGGTGCGGAACGCGCGCCGTTGCAGTGAAGCATGGAAACCGGACAGATGGGCTTCGAATTCGCCGAGGTTCATCTGTGCGGTAACGTGAATGCGCGGAATCGCATATGCCGGCAGCTCGACTCCGAGCCCGCCGCCGTAGTTTAGAAAAGCGGCGGCGTAGCCCGCCTTCTTCGCCATAGCCAGAATCTCAGGCGTCACAGACTCCGGACTGCCAAACGGATAGGCCAGCGCCCAGACTTCTTTCCCCACCGCGGCCTCAAGACGAACGCGAATCTCGGCAATCTCAGACCATGCCAAGTCAAGCGGAGCCTGGGAGAGCATGGGATGGCTGAGCGTGTGCGCACCGATGGTCATTCCTGCGTCGACGAGTCGTCGCAGTTCGCCACGCGTGAGAAGCTGAAATCGAGGCGCCATAGGATCCTCCGCCTGCGCCGATTTTTCCGGACGACTCAACCCAAAGTGGCTGCATGCGAGTTGGAGGAAGGCGCTTCGAGCTTCAGCGCCCAACTGCGAAAGCCGTTTGACGCAGGTCCACCAGGCGGCGAGTCGCTGTGTCGGCGTTCCAAGTTCTCCGGCAACCTCAGTACCCTTACACGAAATCGTAAAGTGTCCACCAGGTGCCCTGAGAAAAATAAGAAACAATTCTTCATACCAAAGCGTGCCTCGCTCCTCGGTGGCCGACGCTCCGGTGACGAAGAACAAACACCGCACTTTTTCCTCTTCGAGGATGGGCAGCATCTCCGTCAGGTTGTTCAGCAGTCCGTCATCACAGGTAAGAAGAACAGCCCTCGGAGGAAACTCCCCACCCCCCTCACGCCAACGCGGCATCTCCTCCGGAAATATGACGTTGTAGTGTGTCTTGAGCAGGCGCAAATGCCGGCGAAACATATCGGCTGTAATCAGGTTTCCGTCTAGTGTCGGATCGGATGGTTCGTACCCTGCCGGCCGTATGCCGTGATAGGTCACAACAGCGAGGCCTTTCGCGGAGGAGCGGCGAAAAGCTCCGGCCTTGCCCAGCAACGGATACACCGCATGTTTCAACAAAGGACTGACGATTCTCATTGCGAGTCGACCAAGTCCCAGCTCAGGGGAGTCCCCCGCTCAACGTCGCAAGCAGCGTGCCTCCCAATTACCTCCGCAGATGGCGCGTATGTGAACCGTGCCCCGGCCGAATGGAACGCACGTTCTCAGCCCTAAGTCGTTGGCGCTCAATTGATCTCATCCAGCGATGAATCCAAGTCACGCTCTGGAGCAATCAAGTTGCTGGGTAAGTATAGCGGAGTTCATCTCGATGCGAGTCGAGACCAGGCCCGGGATACCAGCAGCAGTTGCGGCAGACTCCATGGCTCCGTATGTTCTCCTGGCCAGCCACAGTCGCTGCACCAGCCTGATGTCAGCAGCGATACCCCTGGGCCTCCATGCAAGTTCCGATTGCGTCTCCCTACGCTACACTTCCGAATACAAGGAGCAGACGAACTCACCAGCAACGATGAAACCTGACACCTTCGGCTTCACGGCGAGCGAACTGCGGAAGCTGCGCAGCATGAAGGACCCACATGGAATCCAGCAGTTTCTCGATGATGCGCCCTACCACCTCGCCGATACCGCCTGGTCTCCGAGGCGTGTGCTTGCCGAACAGACCGCGCATTGCCTGGAAGGGGCAATCTTCGCGGCCGCGGCTTTGCGCGTCAATGGATACCCTCCCTTGCTCCTTGATTTTGAGGCGGAGCGCGACACCGACCATGTCATCGCCGTCTTTCGCGAGAAGGGCTGTTGGGGCGCCGTCGCCAAGTCGAACTACACCGGATGCCGCTGGCGCGAGCCGATCTATCGCTCGCTGCGCGAATTGGCGTTGAGCTACTTCAACGTCTACTGCAATCTGCGGCGCGAACGCACCTTGCGTCGTTTCTCTGTTCCCGTGAACCTGAAGCGCTTCGATCGCCAGAACTGGATGATCACCGACAAGCCCGTGTGGTTCATCGTCTATCACCTGTTCGACGTCAAGCATTATTCTCTAATGACGCGCGCGCAGGAAAAGCGTTTGCATCCTGTGGATGAGCGCCTATTTCAAGCCGAATGTCTGGGAAAAGCCTTCAAGGCAAGTTCGAAATGATGGGAAAAGAATGCGGAAAGAATAAGGGCGCCCGCCCTGAAAACCGCACGTTGCCGAGCGCCCAGCCCCTCGTTCTGGAATCTTCGGGCCGTTACCGCTCGGGTCGCAGCACAGCGATTTCGGCCTTGGGCCGCGATCCGCTGACACTTCCCGACGCGATTTCTTTCTCGGCCTTCGACTTGAGCAGTTGCCTTCCAATGTCACCCCTTCCGTTCCAGACTTCGGAAAGGAAATAGGTGTCGCCGTAGCGATGGAAGACCAGCTTGGCGTCTGTGCGCGTATTGCTCTGCGTGCTGTTTACCGGAAAGAGCAGCTGGTTGTGGGAAACCTGGGTATCGTAGATACGAAGGATCCCCTGGGTCATCGGCGCTACCACGTAACGTCCCGGCTGCATCTGGTGAGTACCGACAACAAACGCGAAGGGAACGTTGACGACTACGTCTCCAACGGTGCCCTGCGCCACGGCAGCCGAGGCCGCCAAAAGCGTCATCGCGATTACAGCAATTCGAAGCATTTGTGTTTTCATACCATCCTCCCGAGGCGGTTTTAAACCGCAGGTTGTGTCATATCCACGGGGGGTGGGTGACGGGTTATCGAGGCCGCTGACCGCACTAGCCGGATCTCTTGCGGCCTTTGGGGTATTAGAGATCCGCGCTATACAGTTGTGAGTTTTGTGGCGCTTTCGTTTCAACAGGAACCCAGAATTCTCTTGCCTTCGGCCTCCAACTTCACAGGGGGCCAGACACGAATGAGTATTGAGTGGACATCCTCACTGAACTCCGCAGGCTCTAAGCACGTAAGATTGACTTATGCGAAGGCTGAGTTTCTCTCTGTTCCTGATTTTGTCCTTCAGCGGTCTGGCTGCAAGCCAGCAAGATCAGCCATCCTCCGTCCCGTCGGCACAGACTCCTCCTTCGTCCCCCGACTATCGAGAGCCAGCCCTCGCATCTCCGTCAAACAACGAGCTGAAGCCTGAAAGCCAGAGCCCGAAGCCCGATCTCACGCCCGACGCCAACGGCACCCTGTCCCAGGAGCAGATGCAGCAGCTTTTTCGCGTGGTCGCCGACAAAGACATTGAGAACGACAAGCGTCAGCGCGACTACACCTACATCGAGCAGGAAGTCCAGCACAACCTCGACGGCAAAGGGCGAGTGAAGTCTACCGAGACCAAGACCTACGAGATCATGGAAATCTACGGCGAACAGGTACAGCGGCTGATCGAGAAGGACGGCAAACCACTCTCCGAAAAAGAGGCGGCTAAGGAAGAAGCCAAGATCCAGAAAGCCATCGACAAGCGCAAGAACGAATCGGAAGGCGAACGCAAGAAGCGAGCGGAGAAGCAAGAGAAGGATCGAGAAGAGGGGCGGAAGTTCGTGCGTGAGGTTGCCGAGGCCTACAACTTCAAGCTGGTGGCGACGGAATCCGTCGGCGGACGCGAGGCGTGGGTCATTGATGGCGAGCCGCGTCCAGGCTTCGTGCCGCACATGAAAGAGGCCAAGTTCTTGTCGAAGTTTCGCGGACGGGTCTGGGTCGATAAGAACGACCTGCAGCTCGCCAAGATGGACGTGGAATGCCTGGACACGGTTACCTGGGGACTCTTCCTGGCTCGCTTTCACAAGGGCTCACGCTTCACGTTGGAGCAGACGCGCGTGAACGAAGAAGTCTGGCTGCCGCGGCAGCTGGCAGCGAAGATCGACGTGCGTCTCGCCCTGCTCAAGAACTTCAACGTCGATCTGGAGCAGAGCTTCCGCGACTACAAGAAGTTCCGCACGTCAGCCAGGGTCGTCGGAGTCGGGGAGGTACAGCCGCAGAAATAGGCGGGCTGCCAGCAGTGTATACCTGCAATTTGGAGAAGTGTTCCGAAAGGAACATTTTGTACTTACGGGGCTGTACTCACAACCGGGCTCCTATGTATTCCTCTTAGCTATACAAAGAGGGTAAGTATCGCGGGCACCGCGGTTTGCGGGAAGTGCCGAAATGTCGGCACAGGAGTGTCGCGTCATCCTGGTTCTGGATCCAAACTCCCATCGGGTACTGAGCTAATTCCGTGTTGTTACAACCAATCCAAATCTGGATCGCAACAATCTTCTGCTTTCCGTAAGTTCCAAACCGGGAGGCGTTACCATGGTTACAACGAATGCAGATCATATCGGCCTTGCCTTTCTGCGGGCGTGGGCCGATAATTCCTTTGAGGTCGGTCGGCGGCTCACCCCGCTGGCTGATTGCCCTGCCGTTAGCCGCAAACTGAGGGCGGGACGCTTGTTTGGGGTGTCCCGTGGGAATCGAACCCACGTCTTACCGCTACTAGGGGCTTGCTCTGCCATTGAGCTAGGGACACCGCATCGCGACAAGAGAAGGCGTTTTTACGTGGCAGGAACCATTGTAAAAACGCCTTCTCTTCCGTGGTGGTGATTTATTGAGAATTGGTAGTAGAGGCACGATTTTCATCCCCTTATGTTCTCTTCCGGTGTTTTGACTTAGGTAAAGTAAGCGCTGCCAAGGGTAGTGAGGTTGCGGGAATGTCCTGCTCAATTGCCTTTGTGATTGCGTGAACCACAAAGTCCTTGAGTGTCATCCCATGTAATGCGGCGCACGACTTTGCGCGGCGCACCAACTCTTCGGGGAGATCTCGAAGGTTGACTGTTTTTGTATCCATGACGCTATTTGTATCAGATGATACATATGATGTCAAACGGGAAATTTCTTGACATGCATTCGGCGCCAAGAATAAATAGACTGTTCTTCTGAGGGGATTCTCAATGGCAACAACGAATGCCAGACTCGAAGCTCTAACCGGAGCACCTAGAAACGCTTGGATCGCCCTCGATGAAGAGGAAACCAAAATAGTCGGCAGTGGCCCTACGCTAGAAAAAGCCCTCGCCGATGCGCGGGCAAATGGCGTTGAAGACCCCGTCGTCATGTGGTCTCCTGCTATTTGGCACCACTCCGTTTACTAGAGGAGTACTTTCGACTGCAAAAAACTCTGAGTAAGCCGTATACCGTTTTCCCGCTGGATGAAGTTGACCCCACAGCAGCCACAAACGCCACATCGCAGTTGTGGCCTGCCCTGAAGGTTCAGATTGGTAATATCGCGACCCGCCAGAGAGCGCCAAAGTTTGACGCGATTGTTGACTCCGGTTCCCCGTGGTGCATTTTCAAGACGGAGCTTGCCGAGTTGATAGGCATCACCGACGTTACAAACGCACCTTCTTACCCACTCGGCGGGGTGATCGCTGGCCCAAGCGAACAGATGTACTTCCACAAGGTCAATCTTTTTATTGAAAAATATTGGTGCATCGAAGTCACTGCGGGATTCTGTAAGGAGCTTGCCGTCACGGGGCTAGTGGGTCGGCTTGGTTTCTTCAGCAACTTTGTCGTTACGTTTGACCA
>Ga0099830_10000628_pt1 | contig 16232 bp, 12 predicted proteins | sample CZO8metaG_4_FD_79337 | JGI IMG/M metagenome (GOLD analysis project Ga0099830, IMG submission 79337) | Vadose zone soil microbial communities from the Eel River Critical Zone Observatory, Northern California, USA - CZOApr15con2H3.8 metaG | ecosystem: Environmental > Terrestrial > Soil > Vadose...
CGATCAGTTACGGCAAGGAGATCCCGGTTTGCAAGGAATCTACCGAAGAATGCTGGGCAAAGAACCGCCGAGCCCGCTTTGTCATAATGCGGGGAGGCCCACCGTCATAGCCCATCAACGATAGGGAGGGAACCACAGAGGGGAACTACATGCGAGGATTGAGCACGAGGATTGAGGAAGATTGAGGGTCAAATTTTGACAGGCTGTTGCCGAAACCCTCTCCATCGTCGAAGTAGCACCTTTCAAATCAGTCCGTGTTAAACAGGCCTCAGACTGCAAAGGCAAATTGCCGGAAGAAGCCATCAGATGAAATCGGCGATGGCAACAAAAACCAACTCATCCATGGCTGGCTATGCTTTATTTCTCCACCTATGGCCTTAGCCAGCATAACTCTCGGTTTTGGCCAGGCATGGGCAATCAACAGTTCGATGTTTTGCACGGCTGCAATGAGATAGTCCTGGATCTGTACCCGCCAGCGACTGCGCCACCGCGCCCGCTTCAAGCCGTATCGGGTCCCTTGGGCAAAGGATCGTTCCATGAAATGCTGACGGACCTGAATTTCTCTTTTTGCCGGTCTGCTCTGTGCCTGGGCACGCAGCGCATCCAAAATCTCCTGCCGCTCGTGCCGCTTGATCGTTCGCTCCCCACTCTTAGACCGAGTGCATTGAACACGTAAGCTACACTGCTGGCATATCCCGCGGGCAGCCATATACTCAAACGCTTTGCGCTCAGCCCAATGTTTACGCCTTCTCAGGGTCTTTCCTGCAGGGCAGGTGTAGGTGTCGGTGTGCGGATCGTAGCAGAACTGCGTGTCGGGAAAAATCTGCCGACGCCTATCTTGCTTATCTTGAGTCTCTTTTAATACCGGAATGTGAGCTACAATCCCGCGGTCGTAGCACTGTAAAAAATTGGCTGTGGTCCCATACTTGCTGTCGGCTACCACCACCTCTGCGTTGCGTCCGCTGTTGGCCCGATGGGCCCAAATGAGATCCCCTAAACGGTGTGCCTCGTTCTCATCCCCACCACCCACCATCGTCGCAGTAATGACACCGTAGGCTGCGTCAATACCCCGATGGGTTTGCTAACGTAGCTTGGCCTTCCCTTGCCCCTTGCGCACCACGTCTGCCTCTGGATCGGTCGTCGAGATGTAGCGCTGATTGACCACGTTTCTGCGAGAGGGTCCGTCCGGTGGATCTCCCCGATCCCCCTCTTCTTCCTCTCTCTCCTCTAAACGAACCTCCAGCTCCCGATAGGCAGGGTCCAAATAACGCTTAAGGCTGTGGGTATCTATCACCGAGTTGCACGAAGCGTCAGCGTCTACCAGGCTAGCGTCACAAAAAAGCTTTTGCCCGTCCACTAATCCACACTCTACACATTGTCCCACTATGCGCTCGAAAAAAGAACGAAACAGCTCTGCACCCCAACGCCTCCTGGCCTTGCTCAGCACGCTGTGATGGGCAATCTCAGAATCAAGCTCCAATCCCAAAAACCACAGCCAGTCCAGACGCTCCGCTAGCGTGGCCATTAACTCCCGCTCGCTGCGCACATTGTACATCACCAAAAGCAGCATCAGCTTCAAGATCATCGGTGGCGGCACAGAGACGTTGCCGTTGTAACCGTAGCTCTCCTTGACCTCGGCATAGACAAAATCAAAATCCACCATCCGGGCAACTCTGCGCAGCACATGGTTAGGACGTACCCGTCTGTCTAAATCGATCCCGGTGTAAAACAGCGATGGCTGAGGTGGTGACTGATGCCCCATCATATTGATCTCCCCGCTATAATGAGAAGATTGTGGGGACTATTATAGCGAGAGGTGTCTCAGCCTGCACTAAAAAAATGACCGCTAGACTCGATTTGGGCAACAGCCCGTTGAATCTTGGCATAAGGCTTCAGGTTCGACTTTCCTCTCCTAAAGACTCTTGGCAGAGCGAAGCCATCCGCTTCTCGGTCGGATAGTGCCGCTAAATCCCTGATTCACGCCACGCGTTTCCGCAGAAGATTTCCCTTCACGCGCTCCGAAAGATTCGGCCACTCCCATTATGAAAAATGACGGCGAAGGCAGGCTTGCCATGTTTGCGCAATTGCGCAAGTACGCAACTACGAAACTACCTGTCAGAATTGCCTAACCTGCCTAAGTCCTGAATGATGCCGCGCCTCGAAAGCTATGCAAAAAAGCAAATCTGAAACTACCCCGAGACATTATGCGGCCATGGATTAATTCATTAAGCGACCGCCGGAGACATTGAGTGCTTCGCCGGTAGCATGAGAGGAACCGCTCGATGCCAGAAAAGGAGCGGCTTTGGCTATCTCTTCGTGAGATGCGTATTTCCGCAAGGGTGTTCGCTCCACGACGCCTTTCTGTAACTCTGCATCGATTTCAAGAGCCAACTGTTTCCCTAGGGTCAAGGTGCCGGGTCAGGTATTCGTATTGAATCATTGAACGACCCGAATAATTCTAGCTCGCCTTCCTCATCTCCTCCGCCAAGATCTCATTGACAAGCGACTGATAGGGCAATCCCTTCTTTTCAGCCGTCTTGCGCAACCAACTTAGGACCTTCGGATCCAGTCGAATGGCGATGAGCTTTCTTGGCTCGTCTCCCAACGTAGGCCGTCCTACACGGCGCATCCGGGCAAGCTGCCTTTCGGAAAGCTCTGGGATGTCCGAAAAGTCAATCTTCTTTGGCCTGGTATCTTTTCCTTTCTTTCCGGCTCGCTCGCCTCGCGCTGATGATCCGCCTGATCTCTTCATTGCCTCGTCTCCTTGTAGTGTAAGGTATGACCAGTATTCTCCCCAAACCGCTTTTAGCCAAGTGCAATCGGCGCGACTCGCTGACTGAATGCTCCAGATCCTCGCCGTCCAACCCGTCCGGGTCAAGAAAAGCTGTTGCCGCTTCTTCGAATGATACCCCGTGCTTGAGCTGATTGGCTCTAGCCTTTTGCGGGTCCCAATCGAACATCAATTATGTATATACTAAATGGCGGACGGTCGCAAGGACATTTAGATGCGGAGTAAACTTTAGGGGTCACGCCAAGAGCTTGAGGGTCGAGGAGCTTGAGGGTTAGGTCTTGGATCTTGGCATTTCTTCCGAAACTTTATGCGGCCATGGATTAATTCTTTAACCGACCGCTACAGACATTGAGTGCTTCGCCGGTAGCATTAGACCCGCAGCCGTTTGAACCGGTCGCCTAACCGTTTAAGCTTAGCGCAACTCGCCTTGCGCGAAACGAGTCAGGAAACCCACGCGCTCAAGTCATATCACTACGGACAGGCGGCGCCTTTGTTGACCCACTCCCGCATCTTTTGCACAAATTCGGCGTGGCTCAGCGGCGGGCTGCTCCGCCCTTCGCCGGGCGACCAGCCCCACAGGACCAGCGGGTCTGCTTCGAGATGCGCAATGGCGCCCGCGACGTTCTTTCCGCCGTTTCGGCGCGGGTCTTTCAGTTGACGGCAAAACTCACCGGGCGTTTTGCCTGGAAAGACCATTTGGCGGGGAGCAAGGTGCCATGTGGCGACACCGGGAGGCATATTGAGGCCGGGAAGATTTGTCGCTTGATGGCAGGCGTTGCACTTCATCCCGTACTTGCCGTGCCCATCCGGCCCACGCTTAACGCTCTGCGCGTGCGGATGGCTGTCGTCACCCTGAAGCGGCGCGTCTCCCGCCGGATGACAGTTCATGCAGCGTGGGTGCATGAAGACCGGGTACGCCGCCAGAAACGCCGCGCGCGCGCCGGCATCGTCCCTCTGCCGGGGTACGCCGCGTTCTGCGGCGGCACCCAATGCGGTGGAAGGCGCGGTCCATTTGAGTTGGTAGGCCAGCGTTACGAATAACAGAGCGCCGACCACCACAATCCCCTTCATGACTTGCCTTACCTGGTCTCGCCTGAGAGCAGCAGTTCTTGCCATAACATTCCTCTTCTAAACAGATAGAAGTGAAACTAAGCCTTCCTCAAGTCTTCGGCGCGGATGGGCAGTCGCCGAATTCGTTTCCTTGTGAGTGTAAAAATAGCGTTGGCCACGGCCGGCGCGACCGGCGGTACACCGGGCTCCCCTACCCCGCCCATCTTTTCCGTACTGGGCACTATATGCACTTCGACTTCGGGCATCTCGTTCATTCTGAGCATCTGGTAGTCGTGAAAATTACGCTGCCGCACGCGACCCTTTTCGAAAGTAATCTCGCCGTAGAGCACGGCGGTGAGACCGAATACTATGCCGCCCTCCATTTGTGCGCGGACGGTGTCCGGGTTCACCACAGGGCCGCAGTCGATCGCGCAGACGACTCGGTGCACCCTGAGCTTGCCTTCCTTGGAGACTGAGACCTCCGCCACCTGAGCGACAAAGCTCCCGAACGATTCGTGTATCGCAAGGCCGCGCCCTGGAGCCAGCGGCTTTTTCCAACCGGCTTTCTCGGCGGCGAATTCAAGGACTCGCTTATGCCGCGGATGCTTAACGAGCAGCGCGCGCCGGTACTCGTACGGATCTTTGCCCGCTGCGTGAGCTAGTTCGTCAAGGAAGCTCTCGACGACAAACGCAGTGTGCGAATGGCCGACTGAGCGCCAAAAATGCGTGGGGACGCCACCGGGCACTCTCTGCCAGTCCACCAGCAGGTTGGGAATCTCGTAGGGCAGATCAGCGGCCCCTTCCACGGCGGTATCGTCCACGCCATCTTTAACCATGGCTGCCTCGAACGGTGTGCCTATCATGAAGGACTGACAGACGATCCGATGCTGCCAAGCCGCCGGGTTGCCCGCCGGGTCCAGACCAGCGCTGATCGTGTGATAGCACAAGGGGCGGTAGAAACCGCCGCGAATGTCGTCTTCGCGCGACCAGATGACTTTGACCGGCGCTTTGACGGCCTTCGAGGTTTGCACCGCCTCCCGCACGAAGTGGCCATCGAAAACGGCGCGCCGTCCAAAGCCGCCGCCCAACAACGTGGTGTGGATTTTGACCTGCTCGGGTTTGAGTCCAGCGGCTTGTGCCGCGGCGTCGCGGTCGAAGCCTTGGAGCTGAGTGCCGGTCCAAACGTCGCAACCGTCCGCGCGCACGTCGGCTACGCAGTTGAGCGGCTCCATCGTCGCGTGCGCCAGGTAGGGCAGTTCGTAGACGGCTTCAAACTTCTTCGCGGCGCTCGCCAGCCCAGCTGTCACATCGCCTTCTTTCCTGGCGACGGCCCCCGGTCGCTGGGCGAGTTCCGCGTACTGCGCGCGCTGCGTGCGGCTGTCGAGCCCGGCCAGTGGACTTTCGTCCCAAACGATCTCCAACGCCTCGCGGCCCAGTTTGGCGGGCCAAAAACCGTCGGCCACTACCGCGACCCCGCGGTCGATCTCGACGACATGTCGCACCCCTGCGATGGCCTTCGCCTTCTCGGCGTTGAAACTTTTCACTTTCTCTCCAAAGACCGGGGGACGAGCGACGACGGCGACGAGCATGCCCGGGACTTTCACGTCCAGACCAAAGACACCTTTACCGCTAACCTTCTCGGGCGTGTCCAGTCGCTTCGTCGGCTTGCCGATCAGTTTGAAATCCTTCGGGTCTTTCAACGTGACGCTCTGCGGCGGCGTCATGCTCGACGCTTTCTCGACCAACCGCCCGTAGGTCAGCCGTCGCCGCGTGGCGGTGTGAATGACATAGCCGTTTTGCGCCCGGCAGCTCGCGGCATCAACTTTCCACGTTTCCGCCGCCGCGGCGATCAGCATCGCCCGCGCCGTGGCGCCGGCTCTGCGCAGCCGCTCCCACTCCGACCAAGTGCTCGAGCTACCGCCGGTTATTTGAATGCCATACACAGTGTGGTTGTAGGGCGGCGCAACCGGCGCGGCTTCGACCCGGACCTTGCTCCAATCGGCGTCGAGCTCTTCGGCCACGAGCATCGGCAGCGCGGTGTAAATTCCCTGGCCCATCTCGGAGTGATTGACGATAACGGTCACACTCTCGTCTGCGCCGATGCGCAGAAATGCGTTGAGATCAAAAGCAGCGGGCGTTCCCTGCGCCGCGTCGGCAGTCGTGCCCGTCAACGGAAGATGAAAACCGAGAACCAGACCTCCGCCAATAGCCGCACCGGCCTTGAGGAAGTCCCTTCTGCTCAGATTAACGATCTCCTTCATTAACGACCTCCTTTGGCTTTCATCCGGGCGGCCAGATGGATCGCGCGGCGGATGCGCTGATAGGTCCCGCACCGGCAGATGTTGCCGGACATGGCGTCGTCGATATCAGCGTTGGTGGGCCGAGGATTTTCGCGCAGCAGAACGGCCGCCGCCATGAGCTGCCCCGATTGGCAGTAGCCGCATTGCGGGACATCCTCGGCGATCCAGGCTTTTTGGAGAGGATGACTGAGATCGGGCGAGAGGCCCTCGATGGTCGTGACCTCCTTCCCCGCAGCCCGCGACACCGGCGTGACGCAGGAGCGCGCCGCCTCACCATTTACATGCACGGTGCATGCCCCGCAGAGCGCCATGCCGCAGCCGAATTTCGTTCCCGTCAGCCCGAGCGTCTCGCGCAGCACCCATAGCAGCGGCGTGTCCGGACTGACGTCGGCTGCGTAATCCTCTCGGTTGACTCTCAGCTTTATCATCACCGTAATCTCCTTGCGGCCCTCGCCGCACCTCGATGCCTCATTTCCGAATTCAAACAACAAAGCCAACACACCCTAGCGATAAAAATCGCCAGAGCGGCTGGCTCTAAACTCTTCTGTTCATTTCCCCCTCTTAGGAGACCTGTCTCGTCCCCGCAAGGCTTCACATCGCGAGGATGCTCGCCAAAGTTGAGGGAAGCGTTTTACTCCTCGATTACTGTAAGCCGCTCATATCCCGGGCCAAAAGGGTTGTCAAGCCAGGCAAGCCGAAGCTGCCACGCGCATCGACTTCGCCGCGTCACACGCTTAAGTTAGCAAGACTTTTAGGATTAGGTCTTGGATCTTGGCATTTCTCCCGAAACATTTTGCGGCCAGGTATTAGTTCATCAAGCGGCCACCGGAGACATTGAGGGAGCGGAGTCACAGGGTCAGACCCCACAATCTGGACAATCTTTCCTGAACCGCAAGCGGCGACGAATTTAAAGAGGCGGCAGGCTTGAGACGAGAGCCAGACTTTTAATTCGACTTGACAGCTATCATACACCTGCCCTATTTTACGCGACACTAACTTCGGCTGGGTCACTCGATCCCGTCACATCTTTACTCGCACACCATCGCCCGGACTGGGTCTGCCCAGATGCGCTTTTTTCATCCATTACACTGAATTCTCCGAGAGTAATGACGACTGAAATAAACGGACGCTTCTCAATGCCGTCTGGGTAGATGGCTGCGTGAAAGCGAACACTTTGTAAGATTGATTGAAAAGTTAACCCAACGTGATCTTACCGTGAGAAAAGCAGGACGCCCGATTAAGAGGGCATCCTGAAATTAGTATTATGTCCCCGGAATATCCGAAATATCATACGGGAACAGTCCCGGTGCGAAAGTTTGAGAACTTATAAATAGGCTTTCAGGACGTATTGCTGGATCATCCTATGGGTATTGAAGAATGAGCCGTTGAGCGCAATCGAGTGGAGCATCACATCGATGAACCCATCCCGATTATGATAAAAGAGGGGAATAATGACCTGCTCTAATATGTTGTAAAGGGACGAGGCGTCTTTGGACCGGTCACCAGGCTCTTCCTTTTCTCTCTCGTATTCTCCGATGGGCCACCCGGTCACTCCCTCAATGCATCCTTCGATCCACCAGCCGTCGAGGACGCTCAAACTGGGGACGCCGTTGAGTGCGGCCTTCATCCCGCTTGTCCCCGATGCCTCCAGCGGCGGCTGCGGCGTATTCAGCCAAAGGTCCACGCCCGCGGTCATCAACTTCCCAAGTTCCATATCGTAATTTTCCAGATAAGCCACTTGGATGTCTTTCTTCAGGGCTTCTTTAATTTGAAAAATGCGCCTGATGAGTTCCTTGCCCCCTTGATCCTGGGGATGGGCCTTCCCTGCATAAATCGCCTGCACGCGACCGGCATTCGCTGCGATCTTTTTCAACCGCTCAATATCTTGGAAGAGAAGGTCGCCTCTCTTGTACGTAGCCGCGCGCCTGGCAAAACCAAGAGTCAAAACATCCACGCCCATGGCAACGCCGGTTTTACGGTTCACGTGGTCCAGCAGCCGGTTCTTTGCCTGTGTGTGGGCCTCCCATATTTCCTGCCTCGGAATGCTCAAGGCGTACCGCAGGCTGAAATTATCCTGTTTCCAGCCCGGGATGTAACGATCATAGAGCTGCTGGAACGGTTCGGCTACCCACGTCGCGGCGTGGACTCCATTGGTGATCGCGTCAATCAAATAACCGCCGAACATCAATCTTGAAACTTCGCCGTGCTTCTTAGCGACCCCGTTGATGTAGTGACTCAAGTTAAAACCCAGGAACGTCATATCCAGCACGTCGCCGCAGCATATCAAATCTTTGATATCGGACATTAATTGCCGTTCACCCAGAACCCGTGTGGCTAAGTCCTTTGGAAACTGATCGCGGCCCGCGGGAACAGGCGTATGCGTGGTAAAAACGCATCTCTCCCTGACCGCTGCGACATGCTCGTGGGTGATCGATGGGTCGCCGTCCTTCTTGGACTCTTCATCCAAAAGTTCCAGAACAAGCAGGCTGGCGTGGCCCTCGTTCATATGAAAGCGCTCGATCTCCTTATAGCCAAGGGCGCGCAGCATTCTGACGCCGCCGATGCCGAGAATCACTTCCTGACACAGGCGATAATGCTGATCTCCGCCGTAAAGAAAGTGGGTCAGAGCTCTATCCCATTCGGAGTTTTCCGGCAGATTGGCATCCAGGAAATAGACCGGCACCCGGAACCCTCCCTCGCCGCGAACCTCGTATCTCCAAGAGCGGAGGCGGACGGTGCGGCCCTCTAAAGTAACGGCCGCCCGCTCTGGCATCTCTTCCAGACGCGCTTCGACGTCCCACTCCACGGGTTGCTCTCTCTGCCAGCCGCTTGGATCGAGGGTCTGATTAAAATAACCCATGCGATGAAGGAGCGTGACCGCGGCCATGGGGACTTTGAGATCGGCCGCGGCACGAACCGCGTCTCCTGCCACCACGCCTAGACCGCCCGCATAGGTGGGTATCTCTGTTTCAACCGCGATCTCCATCGAAAAATAGGCGATGGTCCTCTGGTGGTTCACTTGGCGGCTCGCTTTCTTTCCTTTGGATTCCGGGGACATAATACTAATTTCTTCTTGACTGGCGGTTGCCGGGTCGGGCATTCGTATTGACTTATGGCACGACTCGACTAACTCTTGCTCGCCTTCCTCATCTCCTCCGCCAAGATCTCATTGACAAGCGACTGATGGGGCAATCCTTTCTTCTCACCCGTCTTGCAGGGGAATAAAAGGGGACAGGCTACTTTTCTCATTGCGGTCGCAGGGCGGGGGTCGGGTCTTGCGCGGCAACAGCCCCAACAATCTTGACAAACTTTCCTGAACCGCAAGCGGCGACGCATCCAAACTTTTATAGTGCCGGGTTTACGATTCGGCTTTTCGCTGATGGCGTTAAATCGGCCAACCGTGTTGCGAGAGATCGATTGGATTGCCGTCGGGATCATGAACCCGGTATTCGGCCTCGCGGTTTGACGGTCTCTTGTCGATACCAGTCGCGGCGTTGAGCTCTTTGCATACGTCGCGAAGGCCGACGACATCCTCGACCTCGAAACCGAAATGGTATAATCCGGGCTTCAACTGTGTCCCTTCTACCTTCCGCTCAGGCCCGATGGGTATGATCGCCAGGTTGATGTGCCCATCAGACAGATAAGTTGCGGTGCCGATTCCGGGAACCATCTTCAGTCCGAACGCTGTGGTATAAAAGTTGACCAGTTTCTCCACGTCTTCCGTAAGAATTGCCAGATGTCGGATGCGTGCCATTGTTTCTCCTCCTTTGCAATTCACTCTCAGCTAGGCGCATCTTACGAAATCTCCAACTCCCCTGACAAGAGGTCCATTGCGGTAATCACGCTCCTCCCTTAACCGATGGCTTTCTCTCAATCTATTTGTTTTTGATTCTGTCGTGGAATGTGCTAATGAGCAAGCGACTTCTTTGAGCCGTCCTGCGGCGGACCGCTGAGCCGTTAACCAGATTCGGAAACTCAACGCTTTCTCGGATTGCGCGGGCCGGACTTACGCGGTATGGGTGAAAGAACCAGGCGGATGAAGACGCCGATCAATCACTGAAAGACATAGGAGGTGCTTAAACGTGGCCACGAACCGAAAAGCGCTTGAACTGCAGAATGAACAAAAAGTCGAATATGACTGGGGCACGCTCTGGCCGCATTACCATAAGGAAAGAATGAACTGGGCGACAGGCTTTAGAACAAAGGGAGACGTGGATATTCTTTTCCTTTCCGGCTCGACAGGAAGGGATCCGTTTGAAGATGCGCCCTGCAGAACGCCCGATGAAGAGCGGGCCGGCAGAGGTAAAGTGGTGGGCGGCATAAAGGAGCAGACACGTCAGACACTGGAGGACATTAAGAATAGTCTCGAATTGATGGGCGCCACGCTCAAACACATCGTCATGTTCCGTTATTTTCTCAAGAGAAGAGAGGATGTCTTTGACATGCGCGACGAGATGTACAAGTTCTTTGAGGAGAAGGAGCCCGATTTACGGGCACATCCCAGACCGGCCACATTAATCAGAGGAGTGGGAATAGACCTGCCAGACATGCTTATCGAGATAGAAGCCTGGGCAGTTGTCCCGAGGAAAAAATAAATTCAAATTAGCACCGCCTCGATTTGGCTTTGAGTGTCCAGGAAGGACAATAGCTGGTTTGATGGCGAATACGTTTCCAGATGGAGTCGCTTCTCGAAAATTGAACCCGTTGAAGTGGAAAGCCAGAAGAGACTATCTTTAGGGACCCGAGGTCAAGAGCCACCACCTTTCTCCGGTTAAAGGAGGTCATCGGATATGCCGACCATCGATTCCGACGCCCATGTCGTTGAGTCAGAACATACCTGGGATTTCATGGATCGAGCCGACCAAAAGTATCGACCCCTCATCGTGCGGCCTCGTGGTGAAGACGGCGGAGAATACTGGTTCGTCGACGGAAAAATACGCGGCTTGGTCCGGATCGTTATGACCGCCCGGCAGCTCGCCGAAGTCTCGGAGCGTACGGGCCGTGACATGAGGACACCGAAAGAAACCCGCGAGATGGAAAACGTGCCGGCCCGGCTCAGTCACATGGACAAGCTGGGCATAGACGTCCAGGTGCTCTATCCCACGATTTTTATCGAGCAAGTGACCGACAAGCCTGAGTGGGAAATCGCCATCTGCAAAGGCTATAACCGCTGGCTGGCCGACATCTACAGGCAAGGCCGAGGGCGACTCAGGTGGATCTGCGTTTTGCCGCTGCTTGATATGAGCGCGTCGTTGGAGGAGCTGCGATTTTGCCAGCAGCACGGGGCTTGCGGTGTGTTCATGCGCGGCATCGAAGGAAACCGGCTGATCACCGATCCCTATTTCTATCCGCTTTACGAGGAGATGAGCCGACTCAACCTGGCCGCGGGCGTGCATGTCGGCAACGGCAACCCGTACGTCATCGACCTGGTGTCCCAGTACAACGGCGGAGGCAGCTTCTGGAAGTTCCGCCTGCCGGTCATCGGCGCATTTCAGTCGGTGATCATGGGCGGATTGCCGGATTTATTCCCCCAGCTCCGGTTTCACTGGGCCGAGGCGGCCGCGCAATGGATACCCTATGTCGTCAAGGACTTGCAGCGGCGCTGGGCGGCCCAGGGAAAGAAACTGCCGGACAATCCACTGAAGGAGTACCGGCAATACGTATCGTGCCAGACCGATGACGACGTGGACTACATCCTCAGGTACTCGGGCGAGGACAACATCGTCATCGGCACCGACTACGGTCACAACGATCAATCCACCGAGGTGGAAGCGCTTCGCAACTTAAAAAATAAGGGGAGTATTACCTCGCTGCAATACGAGAAGATCACCTACCACAACCCGAAGGCGCTCTTCGCCCTGAATTAGGCAAGAGGCGCAAGGCGAGAGGCGCGACGCGCGCTCGCGGATTTGGGGTCCGGCACGCGCATTGACTTAGACCCCTACACGCTAACTTCCAGGTTTATACAAAGGAGATAGGCTTGCGTGTTTGCGCGATTGCGCAAGTACGCAACTATTACCGTGAGGGCCACGCTTTTCTTTCTAGACAATCTCGTTGGCAGAACGACGCCAGGAAACCCCCAAAACATTACGCGGGCATGTGTCAATTCATTAAGCGGCCACCGGAGACATTGAGCGCTTCGCCGGTCGTATGATCCGGGCGGAGGAACCCTTGCTTGACAGACCACCTCGTGTTCGTGATACCTCTGACATCGGCTCGCACAAAGGCATCGAACTGGGGGGAAGTATGAGCAATGAAAAGAAGATCGTTACAGGATTGGGAAAGCCGGAGTTACATCGTGTCCTGATTCGAGGGCATGATCTGACGAAGGATCTCGTCGGCAAAATTACCTTTAGCGACATGACCTATTTAATGTTGGTGGGCCGTTTCCCCAGCGACGGCGAAAGGCGGATGACCGACGCTCTGCTCACAATCCTTGTCGAGCACGGGATGGTCAGCAGCGTGGTTTCGGCGCGGCTGACTTACGCCATGGCGCCGGAGGCGTTGCAGGCCGCTGTGGCGGCGTCGCTGCTGGAGGCCAGGAGCGTCCACCTCGGCTCCTCGGAGTGGTCGGCCAAAATGCTCGTGAAGGCTCTTTCGGTCGACGGTTCATCGGGCGACCTGGGCGCGGTGGCTTCATCGGTCGTGGAGCAGTTTGCAAAGAAAAAGAAAAAGCTTCCGGGTATCGGCCACCGAACTCACCCGCAAGGGGACCCGCGCGCGGAGCGTCTGTTCGAGGTCGCCCGGGAGACGCGGGTGTATGGGCGCTATTGCGATTTGATCCAGCAGATCTGCAAGGCGGCGGAAGAGCGCCATGGGAGGCGGTTGCCTGTCAACGTCACCGGGGCGATCGGCGCGATCGCGCTCGATATGGGGCTCCCCTGGCAGTTAACCAAGGCATTTGCGCTGATCGGGCGGACGCTGGGGGCGATCGCTCACATCGGCGAAGAGATCCGCAACCCCATGGCCGATAATATCAATGGCGCCATCAAATCGCAGCTGGTCTACGATTTCGACAGCAAATGAGCCAAGAGCTAGCCGGCAATTAAAGCAGGACATCGTACTGCTCTGCTTGATCGACTTGAACGGTTTAAACAGTTCAAAAAGTTCAAAGCGCTCAAATCATGCGCGTTCTACCTGAAAGTTTTTATCCTACCGCCCCTGGTAAAGGCGGTCCATGAAGCCGCTCTCGTCGAGCTTTTTACACAGGCTCATGTCCACAATATCCTCGGGTTTCAGCTGCGCAGCCTTGGGATTCAATCCGTGTTGAGCCATTAATTTCAGCACAGACGCCACTCCCGGAAGGCTGGGGCACGGCTTGCGGGGAAGGTCGTCTACTTTCTGGTGGGTCTTCTCCAAAAGGTCCGCTTTGTCGAGTCGCAGATTTTTCGCAAGGCTCTGCAACACGGTTTTTTTATTCGCGGGATTGCGCGCAAAGGCGACGCCTTCCGCGATAGCCCGTGCGACGTTTTCCACGAGTTGAGGATTCGACCTCATGAACTTGCGCGAGGTGACCAGCCCGGACGATTGAAACGGAACATTCTCCTTTGCCAGGTCGAGAAGCACTGTGTATCCTTGGTTCATGGCTGCCAGTGCGACGTCCGGTGAAACCGATATCGCATCGACGCCTCCCGCCAGGAGCGCCGCCAGACGATCGGCCGGCGCGCCAACCCCTAGAAGGGTGATGTTGTCGCGCCGGGGGATCAAACCCAAGTAGTCGAGCCCGACGTAAGCCGCAAGGGAGGCTGTGCCGGAGGGGGTTCCGATGGCGACCTTCTTTCCTTTCAGATCTTCGGCGCTCTTGATTGAAGGGCGAGCGACCAGAAAATAATCCGGCTTGGTCTCCAACCCCAGAAGCATCGTCATGTCTCCTCCGGCCGTGACCGCATTGGTGACATGGGTTCCTCCAATGACGCCGATGTTGATCTCCCCGGAAAGCATGGCTTGAGCGGCACGACCGGCAATAATGAAAATCAGTTGCGGATCGAGGCCATACTTTCGGAAGAATCCCTGTTCCTTGGCGATCCACAGCGGAACCGTGTTCCCGCTCATGGCCCCATACACGAGCGGAAACCTGACTTGAGCTTCAGCAGTGTAAAGCTCCGCAGGGCACGAGGCGAAGAAAGAAACTAGAATCAGAAGTGAAAGAGAAAGGATTTTCATTGTTGTTTTCTTCTTATGACACGGATGTGAACTAACGAAATCCTTTTTCGGCCGTTCAGCTTGGGAAACCCGCTATGCGGTGAGGGGCGCCGCCACCCGCTTCAGGAAATCGCCGAAGAGCGCGGCCATCTCGCCTTCCTTCTCGTCCCATTCCTCTCTCGGGCCGAGGTCCAAGTCGTGATGCTTGGTCATCAGGTGATGCAGCTCACCGTTGGGCAGGAGGCGGCTCAGGTTCTCGCCGACACGACGCGGATGGGTGTTGTCGTTACCCGGAACAATGCAGGCCGGGACGTTAATTGACTTCAGCTCCGCCTCGGTCGCGCCGATCACCGGCAGGTCGGCGCCCCGGATGAAGTACTCGCGCCAGTGTGACATGACGGCTATGAAGCGCGCGGGATCCATTTTCATCAGCGTGTCGCGGTTCTCTGGCCGCACCTCGATCCGTTCCCTGAAGTGCTCCGTCTCACAGATCGCACCCATGCCTCCTTGCTTCGCAGCCGTGATGTTCTGGCCGTAGTACTGCTCGGCCAGGCGCTCTGCCGCCAAGCGGCCGCCCGTGACGCGCCACAGCAGCAGACCCCGGACAGCCCCGGGGTGCCGCAGGGCAAAAAGGAGCGAGAGACGGCAACCGGAAGAGCTGCCGCCGACAAAGGCGGGAAGGGCATGGAGTTGAGAGAGCAGCTCGTAAAGATCATCCGCCCAGATCTCGTACTCCGAGTCATCTCCATCGATGACGATATCGGAAACGCCGCAATTGCGCCGGTCGTGGAGCAGGACGCGATGGCCGGCATCGGCCAGTCGTCCGGCCAGCGGCTCCACGCCTTCAAGGGCGCGCCGGCCACCGGGTGAAAGCGCCACCCAAGGGCCGTGATTGCCAATGACTTTATAGTTGATGTTGACACCGCGTATATTTGCCAAGGGCATCGGTCTCCTCCATTAAAAAGGATGAAGGCGAAGGGAGAAAGGATGAAAATAGATAGAAAAACGTTACCGGTCTTATCCCTTAGACTTCATCCTTCATCCCTCATCCTTTATCCTTTATGGTCCGGGACAATATCCGAGAAGCGGCTGTTAGTTCAACTCTACGTGATCAGGTAGTAGCGGAGCAGTAGGGCCAAATCTGGCAATCACACATTGTCGTGATGCAAGACACTCCCCCGTTACGTATAGACATTCTCGCGGGATCGCGGTAGAGCTTGCGTCGAAAGTGAGGCTTCTCATCGTCGGATCTTCTGGGAGGTATTATGAAACTTCCACGGGGATTTTGGTTTTTTGGCGGACTGCTGTTGCTTTTTTATTCTCTTTTTTTTCGGGACGCCTGGAGTCAGGAAAAGATCAGACTCTCTCACAGCGCTCTGGAGAGCAGCAACGCCGTCTGGTACCTGGCTCAAGATCGCGGTTTTTATAAAAAGAACGGCTTAGACGTAGACTTGCTCTTCATTCCCAGCACCACGACCAGCGTCTCCAGTCTTGTGGCCGGGGACGTGCAAGTGGCCAACGCATCGGGTGGAGGCGTCGCCAGCGCAGTGGTGGCAGGAGCAGATCTGGTCCTGGTCGCCTGTTATGTCAATTCGCTTCCGTACGAGCTGGTCGTGCACGAGTCGGTCAAATCGGCGGAGGATCTGAAAGGGAAAAGCATCGGCATAAGCCGGCTCGGCAGCGCGTCTGACGTGGCGGCACGCGCACTGATCAGAGGATTGGGACTGGAACCCGATAAACAAGTTCCGATCATGCAGGTCGGCGGCCCGGCAGAAAGGGCGGCTTCTTTTCGCACCGGCAGAATCGCCGGGTTTCCGTCGCCTCCCGGGATGGTTCACTTGGCTAAAGGCATGCCCTTCAGGATCCTCATCAGCACGGCTGACTTTCAGAAACGGTTTGATTTTCCTTACATTTGCGCCACCACAACGAGGAGCTATCTCTCACGCCAG
>Ga0099830_10000629_pt1 | contig 16224 bp, 12 predicted proteins | sample CZO8metaG_4_FD_79337 | JGI IMG/M metagenome (GOLD analysis project Ga0099830, IMG submission 79337) | Vadose zone soil microbial communities from the Eel River Critical Zone Observatory, Northern California, USA - CZOApr15con2H3.8 metaG | ecosystem: Environmental > Terrestrial > Soil > Vadose...
GCCATTCTCGGTGATGTAGATCGGTTTATTCCCTCGTGTACGGTGATATAAAGACTTCAGCACCCGGTAAATCCCGTATGGATAAATCTCACCGAATTCGACTCCCTTCCCAGGATCATTGCGCACCGTATTGGGATGCACAAAACGACGTCCAAAAACTTCAGCGGGCCTGGTTGGATCGAAACGCACCATCTCGCGAGTATAGTAGTTCACTCCATGATAATCGCGAGAGCCGGACGCATGAGGAATAGGAGGAAGCAAGAGATTCAAAGGGAATGTGAAGTGACCGGTCTCCGCAGCGCGTATTGCAGCCCAGGTAAAGAATGTATCCTGTATTCCTGCTACACTACGATCAAGTGGTGAAAGCTCATTCGCCGGGTCTAGGATGTGATAGTGCAGGCAATAGCCAATTTCTGACTGTGGCTGCAAGCGTCGAATAGCATAGAATGCCTCGACATGGGCCTGCATCAAGTTACGCAGAACATGTATCGCGCGTGTTGTATCATGTTCTCCGGGAGGAAATGACCCAAGCACATATCCCATGAACGCATAAATGTTTGGCTCGTTGATCGTCACCCAAAAATCGCAAAGGTCCTGCAGGCTTTGTACAGCACGGGTAACATAGCGCACGAAGTACCGGATATTGGCCTCATCTTCAAAGCCACCTCGATCAGTAAACCATAGCGGATCGGTAAAGTGATGCAGTGTTACGATAGGTTTAATGTGTCTATGCCGTAAATCCGTGAGCATAGCTCTGTAACGGTCTAAAGGGGCGCTGTCCCACTGCCCTTCGGCCGGCTCAATGCGGCTCCACTCCAGGCTCAAGCGCAGCGCGTTATGCTCCATCTGCTCAGCCAGCGCAAAATCACCTTCCGCATTCTCCCACCAGTCGCAGGCTTCTCCACACTGCTCGCCTGTGAGAATTTGCCCTCGCTGTTCCCAGCGATACCACTGGTTGTTCGTATTGCCACCCTCACATTGATATGATGAAGATGCTGTTCCCCATAAAAACCCATCAGGAAAACGGAGACCGCGCTGTCTTGCCATGCTGTTTGAACTCCTTAGCGATTGCTAGATTGCTAGACATAACGAATATACTCATTTTATCACGAAGCTACAATTGAAGAGAACGTCATATAATATATATCAAAAAGGGCGACCTCCTGGAGGTCGCCCTTTTTGATATTGACTTTACCCTATAAGCTATTCGCGAATACCTCGTGGCGGCAGCGGACGTACAAGTGGAGCCATTACTGGCAGATCCTTCTTACCTCGCGGCAGGCGCTGGCGTACCAGGTAATTCGGAGCAACAGCAAGATCAGCCTTCTCCAACGTTACATCAGAGCCGAAGCGATTGAAGAACGACAGCTCGAAATTCGGCGTCTCGCCCAATGCTCCGTGAGGACACACCTCTACGCAGTCACCGCAGAAGATACAGCGATCCAGCGCGAAGGCATAGCGTCTCAGGGTACGCTCGGCCATCATCAGCGATCCAGTTGGGCAGACCTGCACGCAGGCACCGCACGAAACGCAGTCTGTATCGTGTAGGCTGACATTGAAAGGAGTAGACACGATCGTGTCAAAGCCCTTACCAAACATGCCATAGCAGTCTGGCCCAATCACATCATGACAGACACGCACACACTGCGTACAGTTGATACACTTATTTGGATCGCGCAGGATGAAGCTGTGCGACATATCAATTTCGTAGTCGTGGTAGTCGCTCGGCTCACCATCATGGAAGCGGTTATCAGCCAGGCCATGCTCGATACTGTACTTTTGCAGATCGCACTGACCAGCAGCGGGACAGGCACATTGCAAACAACGAGCCGCTTCCCGTTTAGCTTGCTCCTGCATATAGCCTTGCTCGATCAACCTGAAGTTACGTTTGCGATCCTCATATGGAAGCCATGGCATCTTTACTTGCGGCTCTACCGGCTTGTAAGGCACGATATCGAAGAGGTCGGGCTTGCGCTCTTCAAGTTCCAGGCGACGAGCTACTTCGTTCATATCCTCGTCATTAAGGAAAGCGTGGATTGAACGCGCTGCCAGTTTGCCTTGCCCGACACATTCGATAATTGTCTTCGCGCCCAACTGTGCATCACCGCCTGCGAAGACGCCCCAACGGTCAGTCATGTAGTTATGTGGATTCGTCTGGATGGTTCGCCGTTTTGTCCACTTCACACCGGACTGCTCAGGCAATACGGACACGTCCGGATTCTGACCGAATGCAGGAATGATAGTGTCACATTTGATGATAAATTCTGAGCCGGGTATTGGAACAGGACGGCGACGGCCACTGGCATCTGGCTCGCCTAGCTTGTTCCGGATAAATTCGATGCCCGCTACTTTTCCGTTTTCAACGATGACCCTCGTCTGCTGGACATAGAACATCAATTCCGCGCCTTCAGCCTGGGCATCCTCTATCTCATCCGTCGTCGCCGTCATCTCTTTGATTGAACGGCGATAGCCAGTATGAACCTTCGCTCCCAGGCGCACAGAAGTTCGCGTGCAGTCAAACGTGGTAAATCCACCGCCGAGCACCACAACCTCTCGCCCTTCCCAGACAGGAACTGGTTTACCCTCTACCTTTTCTGCCAGGAACGCGATGGCGTTTACTACACCCTCCGCATCCTCACCAGGCACATCTAATGGGTTACTTGTCCAGGCTCCAATGCCGAGATAAACGGCGTCGAACCCCTGCGCAAACAGATCATCGATGGTGAAATCCTGGTTCAACTTGACATTTAACTGCAGGTCTACACCCAGGTCCCAGACATGCTGGAGTTCACGGTCCATCATATCCTTAGTCAAGCGGTACTCAGGTATACCATACCTCAGCATACCTCCTGGCTGAGGCTGCATATCAAAAACCTTACAGTAATGACCTTTGAGCGCGAGGTAGTACGCGCAGGTAAGGCCAGCAGGGCCGGAGCCTACAATAGCAATTTTCTTACCAGTAGGTGGATCTTTAATGAATGGAATCGGAGGATCGAGCAGGCAGGTCTCGGCCGCATGTCCATGCATACGGCAGATAGCGATTTCTTCTTCGACGAGCCCACGCCGGCAAGCCTTCTGGCATGGTGCCGGGCATGTCAGGCCCAAGATATATGGGAACGGCAGCACTTCCTTGACCAGGCGCGCCGCCTCTTTCATCGATCCCTCAGCAATCAGTTCCAAATAACCAGGAATATCGATATGTGTCGGACAATCTATCTGGCACGGTGGCTGGCAGTACGCATTGTGGTCGGATAGCAACATCTCCAGGTTAGTGCGACGAATATGGAACAATTCATCCGATTTTGTAGTGACCACCATTCCTGGAAGGGCAGGCGTTGTACACGCGGGCAGAGGTTGTTTCATGCCTTCGATATGTACCAGGCACATACGGCAAGTAGCAGTCGGCTCCAACTTCTCATCATCACACATATTTGGAATATCTGTAATGCCGTTGTCGATCGCCACACTCAGCAGTGTCTGATTTTCATAGGCTGGCATGGTCTTACCATCGATGGTGAGTGTGAAGCTAGGCTGCCCAACTTCATTCCGCACCACAGGAACCTGTGTATCCTGAACTATTGGAGAAAGATTATCTCGGACTGATATAGCCATGTACTTCCTCTTCAGAGTTGCTAATGTGTAGAGGCGCAACAAACCGAGCCTCTACACGGTCTTTATGGCAACACATGTTTTGTCGCAAAACGATGAGCACGCAAAGGAATACAGGTATTTGTCGGACATTCCTGGTCTTCAACGTGCAGGCGGAAATGGTCTGGCCAATAGCGCCTGGCCGTTTTCAGCGCATTTGGTGCATGGATACCAAAACCACATAATGACCCATCTGGTATGTATTGAGCAAATTCATCCAATATGTCCAAATCGGAATTGACGCCAAGATCACTAATTACGCCTTCAAGGATACCTGTAATACGTTTCATACCTATGCGGCACGGGACACATTTTCCGCACGATTCGTTACTGAGATAGCGGCTGCGTTCCTTCGCCCACGCCACCATACAGGTATTTACTGGCAGTAATTCGATAATGCCGGAGCCTACAATGGCACCAGCCTCTTCCAGAGGATCATAATCAAAAGGTGTATCGAGTAAAGAGGTTGGTAATGCTCCACCTTCTGCACCACCCACTACCACGGCACGTAGTTCACTTTCGGAACGACTATACCCCGCATGCTGTAGAATTTCACGCAGTGTGGCCCCAAAGGGGACTTCTACAACCCTCGGTTCGCTGTCAGGTACGTAGTCATACACCGTTAAAACCTTCGTGCCGCCGGTCGTAGCAGTACCGATGCTTGTAAACGCTGCCGCTCCATCACGCACGATCACTGGCACATTTGCCAACGTCTCGACACAGTTGACAGCAGTAGGTTTGTCCCACAGACCATACTGGGCGGGATAGGGAGGACGCTGTTCAGGCATACCACGACGACCCTTAATAACGGCAATCTGTACAGTTTCCTCGCCACCCATAAAGCCGAGGTCTACACCCAGGACATTGATGGAACAACTGAAATCGGTACTTAAAATATCACGTCCAACAAGGTTAGCGTCCAGCGCTTGTTGTAAAGCTTGCTGTATGGTAGCAATCCCTTCAAGATAAAGGCTGCGCGTGAAGAGATAGGCTTCCGAAGCCCCAACCGCGTAAGCTGCAAGCACAATGCCTTCAATGACCTGGTGCGGATTGCGCTCCAACATGGAACGTACAGCCCATGAACGCGGGTCGGCATCGTAAGCGTTGCAAATAACATATTTAATATCGTCATCCTGCCGGCGTACGATGCGCCACTTCTCGCCAGTTGGCCGACCAGCGCCGCCACGGCCACGCAACCTGGCATCTATGACTTGCTGGATTACTTGCTCCGGAGTTTGCTCGCGCACGGCCTTTTCCAAAGCAGTATAACCACCCGTTCGACGGTAGGGCTCAAGTGAGCGTATATCAGGCTCACCTCGTCGCCGGATCACATGATATGCAGAATCAAATTCAGGCATCTGGTTGCCTCTCACGATTAATATTCCCGTACACACCTCGTGTAGCGGGTGATAAGCCACGCACAGGTTGATCGTCGCGTTTGATGCCCATCACAGCAGGCGCCGGCTTGAACTTTGGGCTCATGGTTGCAATACCAAAGATATCGCTCAAGTCCACTCCGCGTACCTGCACAATACGCTTCGCCGCCTGCAAAGGCATATAGCCGTAAATGTCCATTACGGCATCCAGCAGTGTTGGGAGGGAACCTGCATCTTCTGGCCAGGTCTCAAGCAGCTCATCAACTTTGCTGAGATCGATTTTTGGCTCCAGGTAATCTTTGACGGGCATAGCCACACAGGGGGCTACTGGCTTGTTGAAGTACTCTACTGCATATTGGGATACCCGCTGTACATAGTAGCCTGCCTTTGAAGCCCCTGTAGCGGGCGGGATGCTGTATGAGGTATATTTATCGGCACCCTCGCGAATGTAGGACACGAACCAGGGCCGTTCTTTCCACCGGTGCATTGGCTCGTATTCGATGGTAATGGCTCGCGGTGGGCAAGCTTTTTCACAGAGCAAGCACGATTCACATTTTAGATTGTAGTCTGTTTTAAGGCCTTCCTCTGCAATCAGCTGGATGAGCCCACGACTGCGCGGCGGCAGCTTCGGCTTCTCATAGGGATATAACCGGGTGACTTTAGGTCGGAAGAGATGGCTAAATGTCAAACCCATTCCCTCGAGTATCCCACGCATGTACTACTCCTCTATTTCCTTCTCATCTCGCACTTTCAAGCCCTGCTTCGCTATCTTTTCGCGCAGCTTGAGTATACCTTCAATCAGAGCCTCAGGACGTGGAGGGCAGCCAGGGACATAGACGTCTACAGGCACAATGGTATCAACGCCCTGGACGGTGTAGTAACTATCGTAAAATTCACCGCCTGAGTTCGCACATTGGCCCATACTCAGGACCCATTTTGGCTCTGGCATTTGCTCCCAGAGCAGACGCAGGCGTGGACCCATCTTAACCGAGACAGTCCCCGCCACGATCATCAAGTCTGCCTGGCGCGGGCTGGAGCGAAAGACCTCGGAGCCAAATCGTGAGAGGTCATAATGTGCCTGCGCGCTTGCCATCATCTCGATTGCACAGCAGGCCAGACCATAACCAAGCGGCCAGACTGATTTCGAGCGCGCCCAGTTCTGCGCCCACTGCAACATGTCCATAAAACTTGTGATCTGAACCGGCAGTTCTTGATCCCCTGGAATGTACTCCTGAGGTCCCCTTGCCATAACAATTGGCACGGGCCTGCGTTGTGTGAATGTCCTCGACACGTTCCCATTCCCCTGATTTTCACTGCTCATCAGTAAAACTCCAGTGCAAAGGTTTAATAGCACCTATTGCTCGGTTAGTATAATAGCAGAGCCTAAAAGCAGAAAGGAGAACCACCGATGCGCCTCCCTGCTCGTCCTAATTATAGCACGTTTTACCCGCTCGTGCTACAGACTGAAGCCAGGTCCCGGTCGAACGTCCGTATTGCCTTGACCAGGGATGCATGATACACTCAGAGAAATAACTATTCTGAAAGGAGAAGTGAGAATGGGAACCTATTCTATCGCAGTGCTACCGGGTGACGGTATTGGCCCGGAGGTCATTGAGCAAGCCGTAAGAGTCCTTCAAACCGTTAGTACTCGTTTTGGGCATACGTTTAACATGCATTACGCCCTTGTGGGTGTCGCGGCTATCGAGGCTGAAGGTGATGCTATTTCTGACGCCACCGCCCAGCTCTGCCTGCTAAGTGATGCAGTCTTATTTGGCGCTGTCGGTGGTGTACCTCGCTACGAAAGGCCCGATTCGAAGATCCGACCTGAACGTGCGCTTTTTCGATTACGTAAAGAGCTGGCTCTTTTCGCCAATTTGCGTCCAGTACGACCATTTAATGCCTTACTCAACGCTTCCACCATCAAACCTGAAATCCTGCAAGGAACCGACTTACTTGTAGTACGTGAACTAACCGGCGGGCTCTATTTTGGCAAACCCAGTGAAATTCGCGAGTCGCCACAAGGGTTGGAGGCTATTGATACCATGCTCTACACACAAGTAGAGATCGAGCGCATCGTGCGCAGAGCATTCGAGTTGGCGCGTGGCAGGCGCAAAAAAGTAACCTCTGTGGATAAAGCTAATGTTCTTAGCACTTCACGCCTCTGGCGAGGCATAGCTGATCGAGTTGCCGCAGATTATCCCAATGTGAAGCTTGAACACCTTCTGGTGGATACTTGCGCAATGCAACTCATCCGGCAGCCCGCCAGCTTTGATGTGATCGTCACTGAGAACATGTTCGGTGACATCCTTACAGATGAGGCTTCAATGCTTGCAGGCTCTATGGGCATGCTTCCTTCCGCCAGCCTGGGAACCCGCGAGACAGCCCATGGCTTGTTCGGTCTCTACGAGCCAATTCACGGTTCGGCTCCGGATATCGCCGGGCAAGACAAAGCCAATCCCATCGCGGCAATCCTGAGCGCTGCCATGATGCTGCACTACTCATTCGGCCTGAAACGGGAGGCCCAGATTATCGAGGCCGCTGTGGAACGCGTCATCGATGCTGGTTACCGCACCGAAGATTTGCGCGAAACAGGCAAAGAAACGGTGGGAACAAAAGAAATGGGTAGGCTGATAGCTGAATCGATCTAACCCATCATTGGCTTGGGACAAGGGCCTAACACACGCAATCTGGCCTGTGCATTCGCAAGTTGCTTCTCGACATCTATTCGTTCTTTTGCTCCGGGTTCTTGTCCCGTCTTCTGCATTTCAGCAAGCTTCGCCTCTAACGACTCAATCTCGTTCTTGTAGGACTGGCGCAGTAGATACCAGCGTGTTACGGCTCGTTCAACCCCCATACACAACTCCTCCCAGAGCAAACCCTTATTTCACAGTTGCTCCATAAACAAGAGAGGTCAGGATATTGATGAGTTCTTCATCCTGGTATGGTTTGACCACATAAGCGCTCGCTCCAAGTTGCGTAGCACGCTGTTGATGCTTCGTAGCAGCACGCGAGGTCAATACGACAAGTGGAAGCGTTCGATATTGCTCTTGAGCACGTATGGTCGCCATCAATTCGTAGCCATCCATACGAGGCATCTCAATATCCAGCAATACTGCTGCCGGTGTCTCATGCGAAACCATTTCAAGGGCCTCGACTCCGTCACGAGCAACTTGTACCTCCCAACCATTTTGCTTGAGCATGTTCCCTACAACACGGCGTACACTTGGACTGTCATCTACAACGAGAATGTACTTCCCGCTGGCCGGAGTAGCAGTCGGCTTCATGGTTGGTATAGTGGGTACAGTAGTAGTGCGGCTCTGCGTGGGAACTCCAACTTCCGCTCGTGTCCCCGACTGGTATGTCTGTACAGGTGAAACCTCACGGAGTGCAGGAGGAGCTATAGTGCCTGAAGCACCACCCATCGCACCCGACCGAGACGACAACAGCTCTATCAATTCAAGGATCAGCACGACACGTCCATTGCCCAGTACTGTTCCACCCGCAACACCATGCACATGTCGTAGATGCGGGCCAAGGTTCTTCATCACGACATCTATCTTGCCCTTAATTTCGTCAACTACCAGGGCTATGCGGTGACGATCAGTACGTACTAGCAGGATAGGCGCTTTTACGTCCAGTTCGCCTAGCGGAAGGCCTAAAAGCTGCGCCAGGAAATTCAGCGGGTAGAGATCATTCTGGACAATGATTGCCGGCCTGCCACCAAAAGTCGACTGTTTAAAGTTATCCAGGCGGCCTATGGATTCGACCATCACTGTGGGGATGGCAAATTGGTCCTCACCAACACGAACCATCATCGTGCTCTGAATAGCCAGGCTGGTTGGGAACTTCATCGTAAATGCAGTACCCTGGCCTGCCATGGATTCGACTTCGAGCGTGCCTCTGAGACGCGAAACACTATCACGTACCACGTCCAGGCCTACTCCACGACCACTCTCTTCACTCAACACCTCAGCAGTTGAGAAACCTGGTCGGAAGATGATTTCAATTATTTCACTATCGCTGAGGAATTGGTCTGGGCGAATGATGTTTCGCGCAATGGCCGCATTACGCACACGCTCTGGATCTATACCAGTGCCATCATCACGCACTGTAATGACCACCTGGTTTCCTTCGTAGGCCGCAGATAGTCTTATCTGTCCTGCTGAGGGTTTGCCTCTCTGCAACCGAACCTCAGGCGTCTCAATGGCATGGTTTACCGCGTTACGCATGAGATGCAGCAAGGGCCCGGCTATCTCCTCGTACACTGTACGATCTACTTCCGTCTCCTGTCCCTCTAACACAAATTCAAATTCCTTGTGCTGCTTCAAGGCCACCGCACGAGCAGTACGATAGAGACGCGGGATCATCGTTGAGAGCGGCACCAGGCGAGCTTTCATCAACCGATCCTGGAAGGTCGTATTTAACCGATTCTCGCGAGCAAAAACACTTTCACAGTCACGAATAATCGCTTCCATCTCACTGCTGAGCGTCGTCATATCCGAGATACCTTCGCTCAAACCACGAGCAAGTTGATGAAATTCGGTGTATCGATCAAGTTCTAGTTCATCGAACTCCGCCAGGTGCGTAGGCCCAACACGGTTACTGGAGTTCTTGCCATTGCCACCAAAGTTATATCCCATGCTCTGATCGCCTTGACCAGGCATGACCTGTACCGAACGACCGCTTGGCAAAGTGGCAGCTTCAAACCGGCTCTCCAACTTTTGACCTACGTCGCGCAGGCGTGCGCTACTGACACTGGTATCAGTGACAAGTCTCATCAGGCGCTGCAGGCGCTCCTCCAGGACACTGCGGCTGACAAGTAATTCACCAAAAAGATTCACCAACTCATCAAGCTTCAAGAGAGGTACGCGAACACTGAGATCTCCACGAGCGGTTTGTTGCAGACCCATTCCATTGGAATGCATCTCCGCGACCACACTTGTAACGGCAGCATTGTCCAAAATAGCCGCTTCGCTATCCTCGATATCGGCGTCAATCTCTTCTTCTATCGTTTTTGCTAGAGAAGTCTGCTCTCCGAGTAACTCTCCATAGCGAGTGCGAAGAGTCTGTACCGCGTGCATATTTTCAGCGTCGTTTCCATTGCCATTGATAAGCAAATCCAGAGCTTCAGCAGTATCTAAAATAAGGCTGAGCACAGTTGGCGATATGGCGATAACTCCTTCCATCACACTGTCAAGCAGGTCTTCTGAGATGTGACAGAGTTCAGCAATGGCACGGAACCCCATCATACCTGCTGCGCCTTTAAGGGTATGGGTAGCACGCCGTATGCCCTGTATAGGTTCACGATCAGTAGGTGAGCTTTCGAGGGCAGCCACATACATACTGATCGTTTGCAGGTGTTCCTCAGCCTCAAGACGGAAGATTTCGGTGGCCTCTTCGCCGAAATCACCACTCCCTATGGGTCTAGTCACAGCTGATTGAAGAGGCAATACTGAACCGGTTGCCGACTCTCGCGGTGGCGAAGCCACAGGCATCGGAGTCGCCAACCTGGCAGACTGCCTTTGTGAGACAGAACGCGGTGTTTCCTCGTCTTCTCCAGTAAGCTGGCTGAGAAACTCACGGCGCACTTCAATCTCTATCTCATTACGCAAACGCGCTTCAATCTCTTGAAGTGTTTCACTCGGATCTGAGCCTGCCACACTTACCTGCAACTGCCTCTTCGCCTCAAACTCCTGACGGATTTCGTTCCGTATTTGTTGCTCTAATTCAGTTCGTGCAGCAAGTGTGAGAGGACGAGCCTCATACTCTTGTCGTAACTCCTCGCGCATCCTGGCTTCTATCTCAGCACGTAGCACTGCAGGGTCACCACGGCGCTCAAATGTCACACGCTCGCGTAGGGCCTCACGAGCAACTTGCATCTCCCACGGAGTCCAACCCGCATCTTGAGTAAACAGGTGTGCGGATAGATTCGACTGCAACTGTTCAAAGGCATCGCCGCACAGCTCAATAGAGGAACGCAATTGCTGCAAAGCGCCTTGCATCTGCTCATCTGTCATCTCTACACTACTGGTCATCTGCGTAAGCAAATCAAGAACCTTCTTGAGTTTGCTGTTTGCCACCCACATGACCGACAATGGAAGATATCGCCTCACCTGTTCGGGACTATTACGCAAATTGAGCCCCATCGCCCTTCCCGCCCATTCCTCCATGCGGTCAAGCGCATCTTTGGAACCATCCAGGAAACCCCTGAATTCAGTACGTTGCCCCTCAATGACGGAGACGGCCAGGCGCAATTGTGTCAGTGTTCTCTTCAAGTATGAAGCCTGATCTTCCAACACCTGCGTTTCTTCTTGCAAGTCGCTGTAGATCTGCGTAAGTGTGGGTTCGTTTGTGCGAAGAGCAAGTTCTGAGGAAACCGCTTTAGCTTCCGATCCTGCTCTCACATCCTGATTTTGCAGAGTCGTCTGAGGAGTAACCGGTGTAGGATCTAATGGTGCCGTACCACGCACAGTGGCAGCAAGCATCTCCAGAGCACTTGGCTGGGCAGCTTCAATCGAAGGAACTTCGAATTGAACACGCTGATGCGGTTGAGTATCTTGATTGAGATATGCTGTCTGATTGGAACTTGCATCTGGAACCGGTTCTTCTGGCCAGGAAACCTCTTCTCCCATAGCAGCTGTAGGTGTACGGAATGATGCTAGCATATCTTCGAGAGATGCAATGGGAGTTTCAAAGGAAGCCGCAGTGGATGCAGCTACCTGCAACTTATTCACCTCGTGAGAAAGGATATTGCCTTCGTTACGAGCAGCCGTTTCGATCATCACACGGTACTGGGAGTAGTCTGCATCGTCTTCCGCCATCACCGAGTCCTCATTGATACCAGTACGAATGCCATCCAGGAGCCTGTGCATGCGACCGAGAGAGCGTTGTAAAAGCCCGATAGTGGGAGGATCGAGTGTAGTCAGGCCATCTAAGACATCACCCAGAATATCTTCCATACCATGAGCGACATGTGCAAGGCCAGGAAAATCCATCATCGAAGCAGAGCCACCAATAGTATGAGACCGGCGATACGTCTCCTCAAGTGCTTCCATATCGTCAGGTATGTGCGCCAAACGCTCGAGATTTGCCTCGATTTCCGGCAAATAACTATTTACCTCTTCGATAAACGAATCGAGGACTGATAGTTTATCAAATGTATTCGACATGCTTCGCGCGCCCACTCATTCTAGTTTCCTAACCACTGAAACAAAGCTTCACATGGCCGAAACTCAGTTTGCTATTGTCCCGTGTGCCCACTATTCGGGAAAGGTATCTGATCCTGGCCAAACGACGGCTGATTCTGCTGAGGATTTCTCCAACGTTGTTGAGTTGCCATCGATTGCCCTTGCTGTAATCCAAAGTTCTGCTGCACCTCACCAGGTGCCTGATTCAACCCCCCAAATGCGGATTCGGGCATAAACTGTTGTTGTCCTTCAAAACCCTGCTGGTCTTCGAACCCATTCATCTCATTAAACCTGGGTTGGCTCCCAAACTGTTGTCCACCTGCGTTCATTTGGCTCCCAAACTGCTGCCCACTAAATCCCCTTTGGTTGCCATATTGCTGACCATCGAAGCCCGCCTGGTTTCCAAACTGCTGGCCTTCAAAGCCCTGCTGGCTGCCATATTGCTGATCCCCGTAAGGTTGCTGGCCTCCATACTGAGGCATACCGGCAAAGCCCTGCTGGACCCCATAATCTTGCTGATTGTTGAACGAGAACTGGAAAGCGCCAGAACTTCCTGACGCTTGGGGTTGAGGAAGCGAGAGGAAATCTCCCGAGAAACCCTGGTTCCAATCATTGTTCATCCCAATTTCCTGCTGGTAAAATTGACCAGAATTTCCCCCAGGTAGCGCTGGAACTCCTGACATGCTTGGATATACATCGACCATCTCATTGTTGTGTTCTGGTAAGCGGAACGTAGCGACAGAGGCACGCAATTGATCGGCGAGTTCGGCAAGGTAGCTCACACTCATTGCCGCTTCCTGCGTTCCTGTATTCGTCTGCCGGGTAATTTCAGAAATCTGACCCATTGCGATAGCAACATTTTCAGAAACTTGCGCTTGCTCATTTGCGGCAAGTGCGATATTCTCAATCATTTGCGCTTGTCGTTCTACAGCAGTATAGATGGAGTTGAGAGCGCGACCGGCCTCGTCAGCGAGTTGCGATCCTTTGACGACTTCCTGTGTACTATCTTCCATAGCGACAACTGCTTCAAATGTATCTCCCTGGATACTCTTGACCAAAGTAGCAATTCGTTTCGTTGACTCAGTTGAACGTTCTGCCAGTAGACGAATCTCATCGGCAACCACAGCAAATCCTCGTCCATGCTCCCCCGCCATAGCGGACTGAATAGCAGCATTGAGTGCCAGCAGGTTCGTCTGATCGGCAATGTCTTCAATGATACGCACAATTTCGCCGATCTCATTGGATCGCTCACCCAGGCGCTTAATTTTTTTCGATGTTTCCTGCACATTCTCACGAATGACCATCATACCATCAATGGACTGGCGCACAGCTTGTTGACCAGCGTTAGCGTTGCGCAATGCGTCCTGCGCCGCCTCAGCACTCAATTGCGCATTACGAGCGACGTTTTGAATGAAGATTGCCAGCGCTTCCACCGCTTCGGTCGTCTGTGAAATCTGGTCCACCTGAGTCGCTGAGGCCTGTGCAAGTTCATCTGAGCGGTCAAGAATGCGGCGCGTTGCATTTGTCACCTGCATGGCAGTGGCTTGCACCCGACCAACCACCTTAGCAAGCTCTTCAATCATATAATTGAACGAATCGGCTAGAACCCCAAGAGTGTCAGGAGTTACTTCGGCCTGGACGCGAAGATCTCCATCACCGACGGCGCTTACCTCCTGCAAGAGCTTTTCTATCTGCGCTTGTAGGGCCGCTGCATCACCTCCAACGCTGTTTGCTGCTGCTCCACCACTAGCGAAGCCCTGGCTATCAAGGAGTGTGTTGATGGACATTGATAGCATGGCAAATTCGTCATCGCCCGTGACCGGCGCACGAACAGAGCGATCCCCAGCCGCAAAATTACGGGATACATCAATAAGTCCCAGTAGCCGATCCTGGATTTTGCGTCGCACAACATAATTGACTATCAGAATTCCCAGTAACACAACCAGTGCGCACACCCCCACCATATACACAAAGACTGTTTGATCAACAATCCCTCTAAAAATACCAAGTACAATAATAGCGACGACAGGTATAGTAACTGAAGCAGTCAGTCCCATTACTAACAATGAACTTACTGTCATTCCGCCTCTATCGGTGTCATTCATCCTCCAGGCCTCCTCTCGTGTGAAGTAGCATTTTCTCTCTTAAGAATAGTGTTGCATCTTGTCGGAGAACAGCAGACGAGCCGCGTCCAACAAAACAATATTTCGTTTCCCAACCAGTACACTCCCAGCAGCATAGAGAGTTAACCAGCGTGGAACATTGGCTTGACGCACATTCCTATTAATAGCGGATTGAGGGATAGGAACCATTTCACTGACACTGTCCACGACCAGGCAGATCACCAATTCATTGTATTTCACCGATAATAACCTGGTTCGCGGATTATAAGGCAAACGCTCCATATCAAGAAATGCTCGCAAATCCACTACCGAGGCAATGGAACCCCGTAAGTTGATAACACCACTGATCCATGAAGCCACATTCGGAACTGGGGTCACATCCGCAAGGCGTTCCACGCCATCTATATGCTCAGCTTTGACAGCAATCTCACATTCAAGCAGCGAGAAGACCAGGTATTGCTCTCCAACCACAACAGCTTCTGCTGGTACATTAGCCAGATCCATTGGAGACATGACATTGCCCGGCAAATTGCGCAAAAAACTCTGTGGATCACTTTCCACAGACCTGGCAATAGCGGTTTCTCCTTGACGTCGCAGTCCACTTGATGTGGGCTGCGATAGTTGCCCCGAATTACGCTGCACCATGTTAAGGCTCCTAAATTTATAAGAGACGCCGGACGTTGTCCACTAACTCATCCTCATTAAAAGGCTTTGTCATGTACATGTCAGCACCTTGCCGAAGTCCCCAGGACTTATCAAGCGGAGTATTTTTGTTTGTCAATAAGATTATTGGTATGTGCCTACTCGCTTCCAGGCTCTTGAGTCTACGACACAATTGAAACCCATTCTGCTTAGGTAAGACCACATCGAGAACTATACATTGCGGATGTTCTCTGAAGACTTTCTCAAGAGCCTCATCGCCATCCACAGCCGTTACCACATCGAAGCCATGATTGCGCAATGGCGCAGCAATCATAGTCAACTCTGTCCAACTATCGTCAACTACGAGTACCTTCTGCCCTGGCATAACAGTATACCTTTCCTTTGTAGGGGCGCAACACATTTCGCCCGGTCAATGGGAAAGAATGGCTATAGACACATATCATCGTGTTCCCTAGTGAGGTTCTTAACTCAACACACGTTCATACCCATTGTATGAATGAGACTAGGCTATCCACGACGTCTCAGGCGCGTACGTATGCCCTCATGCTGTGGTGGCATACGCTGCTGCCAGCCCACAAGATGCTTTTTGACTGTCTGGACTAATTCTACTGAGTCAAAGGGTTTCGTCAAGTATTCCGTTGAACCAGCTAGCCTTCCCCGCATCTTGTCAAATAATCCATCCTTCCCACTCAGCATAATAATAGGTATTGTTCGAAACTGCAAGTTTTTCCGTATTATCTGGCAAATATGGTACCCATCCATGCGAGGTAATTGAATATCTAAGAGGATAAGGGCAGGCACTTCGTCCGCTACCGAGGTAAGAGCACTGAGACCATCTCCAGCAGTAATCACTCTAATCCGCTCGCGTTGCAGAGTCATTTGAACAATCTTACGTACAGTAGGACTATCGTCTACAACTAGAACCGTTGGTACTGGTTCTATCATCTAGATTGACCTCCTTTGCGTCTCTGACGATCGGTAAGGGTTGCCTTCACTCTGAGATACACCACTCCTACCTGGCCCACTCTGGAACGCAGCTTCACTGTCTCGCCTGCGCGTCTGCTGTGCGTTTTGATGCGCCCGGTAGAGCTGGTACTGTTGTATTTCCTGGTCAATTTCTGTGAGGAAAGCTTTCCAGACGTAGTTGAGTTGACGGCCAGTATGCGAATTGCCCACTTCATCGCTCAACAACGTCGCAAAAACAATACGCAAAAATGTCGCAAGCCC
>Ga0099830_10000631_pt1 | contig 16219 bp, 18 predicted proteins | sample CZO8metaG_4_FD_79337 | JGI IMG/M metagenome (GOLD analysis project Ga0099830, IMG submission 79337) | Vadose zone soil microbial communities from the Eel River Critical Zone Observatory, Northern California, USA - CZOApr15con2H3.8 metaG | ecosystem: Environmental > Terrestrial > Soil > Vadose...
GATTTGCCACGCCACGAGCGGATTCTGATTCGTGGGATCATCGCCGATCAGCAAAACCGCTTTCGACCTATACAACTGCTCCATTGTCAGCAGGGAATCCGCCGCGCGCTCGCCCAACGCCTCGAGCAGTCCCGTGTAGTCCGCGGTACGGTGATGATCGATGTTGTTTGTGCCAAACGTTGCGCGCGCCAGCCGCTGCAGCAGGTAATTCTCTTCGTTTGTCGTGCGATTTGACCCGATGAAGCCGATCGAATCTTTCCCCCCCGCGTCGTGGATCGCCTTCAGCTTTTTCGCCGCTGTTTGCGCCGCCTCTTCCCACGACACTGGAACGAGCTTATCGCCCTTGCGAACCAGCGGCTGCCGGATGCGTTCCTGATGGCGCGTGAAATCGAAGCCGAAGCGCCCCTTAATGCAGAGAAAATCCTCATTGATTCCGGAGAGGTCGCGGTTGTTGGCGCGCAGAATCTCGTGATTGCGCACGCTCAGCGTCGTCTTGCAGCCGTTCGAACAGTGCGTGCAGACGGTCGAAACGTATTGCATCTCCCACGGACGCGTCTTATATCGATATGTTCCGCTGGTGAGCGCGCCCACGGGACAGATGTCGATGCACATGCCGCACTCTTCGCACTCGAGGTGATCTTCCCGGTTGGGGATGATGATGCTGTTCGCGCCGCGCATGCCGACACCGAGGGCCTTGACGTCCATGCCCTCGTCGCACACGCGCACGCAGCGGAAGCAGAGAATGCAGCGAGGCGCATCGTAGTACACCAGCTCCGACCACTTTTCTTCTGGGCGGTGCATTTTTTCTTCGACGAAACGGCTGGTGTCCGCGCCGTAGCGGAACACCATGTCCTGCAGCTCGCACTCGCCGCCCTTGTCGCAAACGGGGCAATCGAGCGGGTGATTCGTCAGCAAAAACTCGAGCATCCCCTTGCGTGCCTCGCGCACCTGCTCGGTCTCCGTCCGCACCACCATGCCTTCGGTCACCACCACCGTGCACGCCGTCTGCAGCTTCGGCATCTTCTCGATTTCCACCAGGCACATGCGGCAAGCGGCTTGCAGTGAAAGCCCGGGGTAATAGCAAAACGACGGGACTTCCGTGCCGATGCGTCGCGTCGCTTCTATCAACAAAGTCCCCTGCGGGACCTGCACTTCGCGGTCGTTGATCTTCAGCGTGATGCTCTTCGTATCTGCCATGGATTCCTACCGCGAGCCGGCCAGCGCTACAGCCGATTTGTAAGCGCAGCGCCCGTTCAGGTGATCTTCGAATTCATTGCGCCATTTCTGCACGATGCTGATCGTCGGCAGCGCCGCCGCGTCGCCGAGCGGGCAGAACGTCCGCCCCAGCATGTTCTTGGCTAATTCGCCCACCAGGTCGATGTCCTCGCTTCGTCCCAGGCCCGCATGGAAGCGCTCCAGCATCTTCCGTAGCCAAATCGTTCCTTCGCGGCACGGGATGCACCAGCCGCAGGATTCGTGCGCGTAAAATTGCATGATCCGCCGCGCCATGTCCACCATGCAGGTGTCTTCGTCCATGACCACCATGCCGCCGGAGCCGAGCATCGAGCCGGCTTTGGCAACTGAGTCGTAGTCCATCGGGATATCGATCTCGTCGGCACTCAAGATTGGGCAGGAGCTTCCGCCCGGAATGACGGCCTTCAACTTCTTGCCGTCCGGGATTCCGCCGGCCATTTCGTAGAGGAACTTCTTCATATTCATGCCCAGCGGAATTTCGTAAATACCTGGCTTGTTGACGTGCCCCGCGATGCACAGCAGCCGCGTTCCGCCGTTTTTCGGCGTGCCGCGATTCGCATAAGCTTCGCCGCCCTCGAGAATAATCGCCGGCACGGCGCTCAAGGTTTCGACGTTGTTGATGATCGTCGGGCAGCCGTAAAGGCCCACCACAGCAGGGAAGGGAGGCTTAATCCGCGGGTAGCCGCGCTTGCCCTCGAGCGACTCCATCAGCGCGGATTCTTCGCCGCATTCATATGCGCCAGCGCCGGTGTGAATCAGCAGATCGAAATCGAAGCCCGAACCGAGAATATCTTTCCCCAGGTATCCGTGCGCGTACGCTTCCGCGATGGCCGGTTCCACAATGTCCAGCACGTAGCGATACTCGCCTCGAATATAGATGAATCCGCGGTGCGCCCCGATAGCCCGTCCCGCGATGATCATGCCCTCGATGAGCTGGTGCGGGTCCATTTCCATCAATGGCCGGTCTTTGCACGTGCCCGGCTCGGATTCATCGGCATTGAAAATCACGTACTTCGGTTTTGGCGAATCCTTGGGCACGAACGACCACTTCATCCCCGTCGGAAATCCCGCGCCGCCCCGCCCGCGAAGATTCGACTTTTTTACTTCGTCGATGATCGCCGCGGGTTCCATCTGCTTCAGCGCCTTTTCCAGCGCCCGGTAGCCGTCATGCTTCAAGTAAACATCTATCTTGTGCGAATCCTTGATCCCCCAGCGCCTGCTGATGAGCGGAGTTTCTCCCGGTTCGCGCCGGTGGAGCGCGCCCGAGGTGACCGGCTCAGGTTCCGGCCGTCTTCCTGAGTCCAGCTCTTCAATGATGCGGTCGAACTTGAGCGGCGTCAGGTTCTCGTGAAAGTCGTAGTTGACCTGCATCGCCGGTGCGCCGGTGCACGCCCCGATGCATTCCACCTCTTCGAGAGAGAAAACGCCGTCGCTGGTCGTTTCCTTGTGTCCGATCTCCAGGCGTCTCTTCGCTCGCTCCAGCATGTCGTAACCCCCGCGCAGCATGCACGCGACGTTCGTGCACACCTGCACGTGGTATTTGCCCATCGGCTTGCGCCGCAGCATTGAGTAGTACGCGAGCGTCTCCTCCACCTGTAGCGTGTTGAGGTCCAGGCGGCGGGCGATCTCGGCAATCATTTCGTCGCTGATGTAGCCGTGTTCATCCTGCGCATACATCAACATGGGGATGAGCGCGCTCCGCTTTAGCGGATACGCAGTCTGCAGCTTTTCAAATTTCGCCGCGAGCTGGGGTGAAAGTTGCATAGTATTAGCGGTCGACTTCCCCAAGGATAATGTCAATCGTGCCGATGCAAGCGATGACGTCCGCGATCAACTGTCCGACGATCAGTTTCGGCAGAGCCTGCAGGTTGATGTACGAAGGCGCCCGGAAATGCACGCGCAGCGGCTTGGACGATCCGTCGCTCGCAACATAGCACCCCAATTCGCCGCGCGGCGACTCCACGGTAACGAATGCTTCGCCAGGCGGCGGTGAGAATCCCTCCGTGAAAATCTTGAAGTGGTAGATGAGCGCTTCCATTTCCACTTTCATTTTTTCCCGCGGCGGCGGCACGATTCCCGGGGCTTCGGACCGGATGGGGCCATCATGCGAAATTTTGTTCAGCGCCTGCCGCACAATCTTCAAGCTCTGCCGCATCTCCTCCACTCGGACCATGTACCGTCCAAAGCAGTCGGAATCCGTCCGCGTCGGAACGTCAAAAGCGAATTCCTCGTAGCTCGAATAAGGGAACAGCTTGCGGTTGTCGTACGCCAGGCCGGATGCGCGGAGCGTCGGCCCGGTCATGCTCAGCGCAATGGCGTCTTCCGTGGAAATGTATCCGATCCCCTTCGTCCGCCCCATCCAGATACGGTTTCCCGTCAGCAGCGCTTCGTACTCGTCGATGCGGCTGGGCATCATTTTCAGGAACCGCTCGACCGCCGCGCGCCATCCCGCCGGAGGCTCCAGCGCGATTCCGCCGATCCGGATGTAGCTGGTCATCATCCGTTGCCCGGAGAACAGCTCAAAAATCTTTAGGATCTCTTCGCGTTCGCGGAAACAGTAAAGGAAAACAGACATCGCCCCGAGGTCGAGGGCGTGCGTTCCGAGCCAGACCAGGTGCGAGGAAATGCGTTGCAACTCGACAAGCAGAACGCGGATGTATTGCGCGCGCTTCGGAACTTCCAGTCCGAGCAGTTTTTCCACGGCCAGGCAGTACACCAGGTTGTTCCCCAGCGGGTTGAGGTAATCAATCCGGTCGGTGAGCGTAATGGCCTGTGAATACGTTTTGTCTTCACAGCTTTTCTCGATCCCGGTGTGAAGGTATCCCAGGTCCGGAACGGCTTTGACCACCGTTTCCCCATCGAGTTCCAGCAGGATTCGAAGCACCCCGTGCGTGGACGGGTGCTGCGGTCCCATGTTCAGGACCATGGTTTTCGCGGTGCCGGTCGCCGTTTCGACGGTGGTCATGCGCTACTCTTCCTGAACAGCGCACCCGTGTTTGGCACGTCCCGATATCCCTCAACCGGGTAATCCTTCCGCAACGGGTGGCCTTCCCAGTCGTCGGGCAGCAGGATGCGGCGCAAATCCGGATGGCCGGAGAAACGTATGCCGAACAGGTCGAAAATCTCGCGTTCCAGCCAATTCGCTCCCGGCCATACCGGCACTAGCGAATCCACCACTGGATCTGCCCCCGCCAGGCGCACCCTCAGGCGAATTTTGTCACGCCGGGGAATCGATACCAGATGATAGTTGAGCTCGAAGCGCGGCTCGTGCGGAAATCGATCCACGCAGGTGGCGTCGGTGAGAAGGTTAAACCTTAGCTCCGCATACTCGCGGCACCGTTCTGCGGCCGCCCGCAACAACTCCCGCGGGATCACCAGCGTGGTTTCCCCACGGAACTCCATGACTTCCACGATTGCTTTGGGATCCCAAGCGCGCAGGCGCTCGGCCACAACGTTAGCTTTTTGGCTGGCCTTCTCCGTCACTTTTCCCGAGCCCTCAGCCGCCGACTCTATTTGTGCCAGTCGAGCGCGCCCTTTTTCCAGAGATAGAAATATCCCACCAGTAATATACCTATGTAAATCATCATTTCGAGAAAGCCGTACATCCCGATGCCCGCCGACATCCTCGTCATATCCCGGAAAACGTACGCCCAGGGAAGGAGGAAAATGGCTTCCACGTCGAACAGAATGAATACCATCGCCACCAGATAGAACTTCACCGAGAAGGGCTGGCGCGCGTCACCTGTGGGTTCCATGCCGCACTCGTAAGCCTGCTGCTTGGCACGGCTGGGACGGCGCCAACCCACCAGCACCGAGACGGCAGTCAGCGCTCCAGCGAGCGCCACAGCCGCCAGGAGGTGTATGAGAAGCGGAACGTAAGCATGTAGACCGGAATCGCTCATGGGCAACAGGCTATAATAGCGATTCAACCGCCAGTCGGTCAAATGGCGGAAGTGGAAACCCGCGCCGATCCTGCGCGGTGCGGTTCACCAGCCGGCGCAATCGAGGGTCGCCGCCGATATGCTTTTCGGTCACAACACCAATGTAAGCGTCGGAGAAACGCTCTTTCACGTTCAGACCGAAGATCGCGGGGTCGTGAATGCCCTCATCGATACCACGGTGTACTTGCGCGGACGAGTCTTGCATCGGCTAACGAACAACTACCTCGACTTGATCCCCATGAATACACAGCGCGAAGAATTGTTGCGCAAGCGCGTCGACCTGCAGCACCGGACGGTGGTTGAGGCGCTTCGCTCCGGGGTGCTGCACCTCACCCTGCCCAAATTGACGGCAGAAGAAACGGCGGCGGAGAAAAGAGACGTAAATCCTCCTATTCTGCACAACCCTCCAGCAGTGGCGGCTCTCACCGTCGAACTGATGAATCCCAGGAGCTGGCTCCTCGGAAAACGCGCCAGCTTGGAGATCACCGTCCGACGCAAAGAGGATGCGCGTGCCGTTTTTGCCGCGCTTGTGAAAGCGACAATTGAAGGAGCAGCACAGCCGGCGAGTTTCTCGGCGGCCACGGGTAATGACGGGAAAGCGCAACTCGAATTCGACATGCCGCGCCTTGCCGGAACGGAGATTGCCCTGAATATTGAAGCCGCTAAGGGAGATGCCAAGGGACAGCTGAGATTTCAGTTGCGCGCGAGGCCGCGCGTCCCTTCCGCGTGAAAATCTGAAATGGAAATGACCATTCCGATTTCCGTCAACGGAGAAAACCGCACCGCGCCGCCGGAGGCGACGGTGATCGATTTGTTGCGCGAGCTCGGCTTGGATTCCGGGCGCGTGGCCATCGAGCGCAATCTGGAAATTCTGCCGCGCCCAAAGTGGGCCGACACGCGAATCGAAACCGGCGACCGCTATGAAATCGTGCACTTTGTCGGCGGCGGCTAGACGAAGCGCGCTCCTTAGATGCCTTCGAGCAGATGGCCCATCTTGCGCTTCTTGGTTTGCAGGTAGGCGCGGGAAATCTTCGAGATGCGCGGCTGGCAGGGAACTCGCTCGATCACGCGAATTCCGGAGCGCTCAAGCTGGCGAACTTTTTCCGGATTGTTGGACAGCAGGCGAATTCTTGTAGCGCCAAGTTTTTTCAGGATTTTTGCCGAGAAATCATAGTCGCGGGCGTCGGCGGCGAAACCCAGCGTCTCGTTGGCTTCGACCGTATCCATGCCCTCGTCCTGCAATTCGTAGGCGCGGAGCTTGTTCATCAGGCCGATCCCGCGGCCCTCTTGCGGGAGATAAAGCAGAATACCGGACGCAGCCTGACCGATTTTCTTGAGCGAAAGTTCGAGCTGCGCGCGGCAGTCGCAGCGCAGCGACGTGAGCACGTCTCCGGTGAGGCACTGCGAATGCACGCGCACGAGCGGCACGGACTTTCCCTTCAGGTTGCCACGCACCAGCGCCACGGCCTCATCCTGCGCGCCGCGGCCCTTGAAGCCGTATATCGTGAACCGTCCGTAGCGCGTCGGAAGAGCCGCGCGCGCGACGAGCTTCAGCGCTGCGCTTTTTTTCTTCGCCCGTTTGCCCTGCTTTGTTTTTGTGCTCACAAGAAATAAGAAGTATAGCAGGGCCTCCCGTCTCGCCGATTCCTTGCGCGTTCGGGACCAACGAGCCGGCCCCACGCGAGGCTTTACTTCGCGCGGGGGATTGGCTAGCGTTAGCCTGAGACACGCCGCCAAAGAAAGATGGACACTGCCACGTCAGTTCGCGACCTCTTGTTCACCCTGCTGCTCAAAGTGGGCGTGGCCTCCTCGATTGCCGCTCTCTTGGCGCGCTGGAACACCTTCCGCCGCGTTCTGTTCACCGAAGAGCGCGATCCCGACCAGAAACTGAAGCTCATGCTATTCATGACGCCGCCGCTGATTGTCGGCGTCACGCTGCGGCTGGTTAGTCCGGCCTACCGGTTCGCCGATCTTTCGCTCGAAGGCGCTTTCCTCATGGGCTTGCTGGGCGGACGCGTTGTCGGGCCGATTGGCGGCGCCATCATCACCATTCCCGCGCTCATCTCCCACGAATGGCTGGCCATGCCCGCAGCTTCGACTGCCGGCTTACTCGGCGGCCTGATCCGCCAGGCCATTCCCAATAAAGAAGATTTGTGGAACTTCGGCCCGTTCACTTTCCTCAACATTCCAAAGGCCATCGTCAAGCTGCTCGGCAAAGCCCAATTGTCCTGGGAAATGGCGCCGCTCGCGACCTGCGTCGCGCTCGAATTGGGCCGCGTGGCGCTGGTGAACGCCACCAAGCCCAAGTGGCTCTTTGCCATCGACGCAAACTGGGACTGGTGGCTGGGGCTCACCGTGATCGCAACGCTGATGTCCGTGGCCGCACCGCTGAAAATCTGGAACAACACGCGCATCGAGATGAACCTCGAGCGCCACCAGCAGCTCCTGCTGAAGGCGCGCATGGACGCCCTTTCCAGCCAGATCAATCCGCACTTTCTTTTCAATACCCTGAACACCGTTTCGGCGCTGATCCGCTTTGACCAAGACGCGGCGCGCCGAGTGGTGCTGAAGCTGAGCAATATTTTGCGGCGCTTGCTTCGCAAACATGAAACGTTTGTGCCGCTGCGCGAAGAGCTTGAGTTCATCGACGATTACCTGGACATCGAAGTCGCGCGGTTCGGCCGCGACAACTTGGAAATCGTCAAGCACCTCGAAGAAGAAACGCTTGACGCTTTTGTCCCCAGCATGTTGCTGCAACCGATCGTGGAAAATTGCCTCAAGCACGGCCTCGCGCCGAAGCTCGAAGGCGGCAAGATTCAACTGCGCACCGCCACCCACGACGGCAGGCTGCAAATCGAAATCGAAGATAACGGCGTCGGCATCTCCGAGGAAAAGATGCCCCACGTTTATGTCGAAGGCATTGGACTGAGCAACGTGCGCGAGCGCCTCCGCGTCCTCTATGGCGCGGATTTTCGTCTGCACATTGAAAGCCGCGCCGGCCAGGGCACCCTCATCCGCATCGAAGTCCCCCAACTCGTCCCCGCCCTCCAGCCCGTTGGATGAACAACGAGCTCGCAGTTGAAAGTTCAAGCTGTACCGCGGGGATGACCTCGCCCGAATAAGCAGTTCTTTGTCATGACGGATTTTCTTTGGATTGTTCGCGTTCGGCGCGGCGCGCTTCGAGCGCACGGCGGGCGACGGCCGAGTCGATGTCGATGACGATGGTGTCGTCCTCGGTCTTGGCTTCCTGCTGGATGGCGGTGATCGGTCTTCTGCTTGCGCACTTCGCTGGCACGAATCTTCGCGGAGTCCCCGATCCACAGTTCGTGACCGAGTTCCGCGAGCAAACGCTCGAACCAGTGAATCGGACCCGTCGCTTCAATCCCCACGCGCACGGGCTCCTGCAAACTGCAGTAGAACGCGCGCGCCTCGCCGCTTGTGGTCCAATCGCCGCTCAACGAGCAACTCGCCGGTCTCTTCCCTGGCCATGGCAATCTGCTGATAGCGTGTGTGAAAATCACAACCTATAATTAACATCGCTCGGCTCCTTTCTTCCGAGCCTTGGTCGGTTAGCGCAACCAAGTCTACTCGGCGAGAGGAGCCGACGCCGTGATCTAATCAGCCTCGGAAGACCACGAATTCATCCAAAGCGAAGGTGAGCGTAAAGGATAAAGAGATAGTACTCTTCATCACGCTCCCTTGGGGGTATTGGGGCTATGAACCGCTTGGCTTATATAGAGATGAAGATTGCTAGGGCGCAGGTGCACCTCGATGCGCTCAATCGGGAAATTGGTATCTACTTGCAAGATGCGTATATCGTCACTCGAAAGGATGACATTGAGAATGCGCGGCACATCTGCCGTACGGAGCAAAACGCGATTCCGCCAATTATCGGGATGTTGCTCGGAGAATTCCTGTACTGCCTGCGTTCCGGCCTTGACCAAGCCGCATGGCAATTGGCGCTCCCCGCGGCCAAGAGAGATTTCCCCAGAGACATCTATTTTCCTATCGTCGAGAAAAGGGGTAAGGGACTCAATACCGTTCTAGGTTATTTCTCTAATGCTGTTGCCAAGGAAATCGAACTGCTTCAGCCTTAACGGACTTGGTGCGCCGGAGGATCATCTTCTTTGGCAATTGAATTTTCTTTGCAATTTCGACAAGCATAAGGTCGTTCCGCTCGCATCCATCAGCTTCCCCATCTTCGTTCCGGTTAATGACGCTGTGCTGGTCAAGGATTTCGAGTATGCAGTTGAGGTAAGCATTCCTCTCAGCGACAAAAAAGACCTCGATTTCCAGCCACAGGTTCCTTCCCAAGTAGAGTTCGGGGACTGGGGAAGTGACATCAGAATCCCGCGTCAGAGACTCGCCGATATACACGGCTTCATAAAATGTACAGTAATAGCAAAACTTGCGCGATTCTTCATTGATACTCCAGATACCCCGCTCTGTAGAGCTGATCTCGTCGGCCCTGTTTACGAAAGTTGAGCGAAGCGGAAGTTGATTTTTGACAGGCATAGGGCAGGTGGCCCGGAGATCCCGCCTGTGCTCTTTCCTTGACCGCAACCCACGGCGAGAGCCTACCACCCGTATATCACCCACAAAACCATCCCCCGCACTTACGTCTGGGCCACGCGTTGGCAAGTTCGTTGTGTCCGGGGAAGGAGAAGGGTACGATGCACAAGCCGGAGATCCAAATCGGAAATTCCGGTTCCAAGGATTCAACGGGGCACGTGGCGGAATAACACTCGTTGCCGCTCTACGGACCCGCTAGATTGCTGGCAAGGAGGAAGTATGTTATCCGGTCCTTTTCGGGTGGGTTTTCAAATAGTTCTGGCTCTGGTCGCCATGTGCTTTGCCGTAGCATCGCAGGCGGCCCAGACCTCCACAAACATCATCACTGGCACCGTCCATAAAGTTGACTCTGCCGCGAAGACCATTGCCGTGGAGACTGCCGATGGCACCGTCGAAACGGTGAAGTTCACGGACAAGACCACCGTCCACGGCCTCAAAGATGCAGCAAAGGGGGCTGACCTCGTCGGCAGGGAAGGCAGCCACGTGATCGTCCACACGGTTGGAGAGGGCGCCGACAAGACGGCTCATTCGGTCGAATGGCTCGGGGATAAGACAGTCCATACGACCGAGGGTACGGTGGAGGACGTGGGCAAGGGTTCAAAGACCGTTGCGGTAAAGACCGCCGATGGCACCAAGCAAACCTTCGTCGTTGCGGATCATGCGGCAGTTGATACAGGCAAAGATGTCGCGCGCTACTCTGAGCGGGGCGCCAAGAAAGGCGAGCACGTGACCGTGTATTACACCGAAGAAGCCGGGAAGAAAATCGCTCACGTCTTCAAGCACTTCTAGAAACGCGGCACAGAGTCTTGAGGCGTCGCATAACTCCATCATTCATGCGTCATCACAGAGTGATAAAAAGGCACTACTCGCCCGTATAAGTCACCGGGGCATCTGCAAACAAACAAGCGCAGAAAGCGAAGACCCACATGTAAGACCGACACGTGGGGCACGCACAAAACCATCCTCCCCGCTTACGTCTGGGCCACGCGCCATCGAAGTGCCGCAGGTAGTTCCAGCACTTCAGGAAGTGGGATAGGCATGAGCCGTCTAGGCCTTGGCGGACTTAGCGAGCGGCCTCGCAGTCTTCGATTCCCAGCCCTTACGCAACTCTTCACGACGCGCCAGCACGTAGGCCTTGGCGTCGTCGAGGTTGGCGTAAACGCGCGTGCCCTTGATCATGTTACAGGGCCGGCAGCAAGCGACCAGATTGCTGGGATCCTTCTTTCCCTTGCGAGCCCGGGGAACCACGAAATCCACCGACATGACCAGTGCGTTCTCGAAACTGGCTCTGCCGTCCAGACCGCAGTACTGGCAACAGTACCCGTCGCGTTCCAGGATTTTCAAGCCTTCTTGCAGGGTCACGGGTGCGGCTACCAGGGATAAAGTTGTAAGGCTTAGCGGCATTGGTACCTCCAAAGTGGAAATCTTTCGGAGCAGGCGGGAGATTGCGAGTTCCACTTTCTAGATGGGCAAGACCATAGGCCCGGCGAGCGCCCGTGTCAATAGGGTCAGACGCCTGCACGTCGAGGCGGGCGGCAGCTCATCTGCGCTGGCGGTTGCCGAAGCACAAGCGCCAAAGCCGCCCGCAACGCAACCGCGCTCAGCGCCGAGGCTTCATCACGTCTTCGAGTCGGACAGTCTTCTCTTCATCGTTGCGGATGCGTTTCAGCGCGCGCTCTGCTAAATGCAAGTCCTCAAGCTCCTCCAGATGCCGCGCCTGTAAGCCCTTTAGAATCCGCGCTTCCAAAAAAACCGGGGGAGGGGGTGTTACGGTTAACCAGCCATCCGCTAAGGATAGCTGTCCCCAGGAGCGTGGCGCGGTTTGCGCGCCGGATGGGTTTGCTGGGCGACGACGGATCTCTCCCACCACCCGCCCTTTGTCCCTTCGCGGTCAGCTCAACGGGGGCGGCGATGACTCTTCTTCCGCTTAGTGGAGCGACGACTCCTGGAGGTGGGTCGCTTGGGCTTTCCCCCGCCAACGACAGCCATGAGGTCGGCCAGCGGCTCATGCGTCTCGAATTGGGGAGCGAGGCTCTTGGGTGCCGCGAGTCTCCAGGCTGCGGCAAGGGCCACGCGCAGGATCGTCTTTTTCGCCGCTCTGAGGTTAGCGCTTGTGGCGCCACCTCGTCCCCAACCGCCTTTCACCGGCTCGAAGATCGCCGGATGGGCTTTGACAAACATTTGCTGCTCCGCAGGAGTGACTTTGACCATGGCGCGCGATTCGTCGGGATAGGCGAGCGTCGCGAAGATTTTTCCCGCGACACGAAAGTCTGGGTGGTTCATGTGCGCGCGCTCGGCGGTTTCGGGGAAGCTGAGAGCCATCTGGCGAAATTCATTGAGGGTCATCCGTATTCCTTTTGCTGTGCAAGGCGAAGACCCACGTGTAACACCGACACGTGGGGCGCCCACAAAACCATCCTCGCCGGGAAGAATGCCGTCGGACGCCCCACCGCTCGGATGCCGCGAGGGAACGATGGCATAATGCGCGGGCGCGAAGCAAGAAGAGCGCGACGCAAGAGGGATGATGAAGGCCGCAGTATTAAATGAGCTTGGGAAAGCGCCGCGCTGCCAGGAGTTTCCCGAACCGGCGGCGGGCAAAGATGAAGCGGTCGTGCGCGTCCGCGCCGCCTCATTGAAGGCTGTGGACAAGCAACTGGCCAGCGGCGCGCATTACGCAAGCCCGCGCGAGCTGCCGGTGGTGTGCGGAGCGGACGGAGTTGGCGACCTCGAGGATGGCACGCGAGTCTTTTTTGGCGGACCGAGGCGGCCGTACGGAGCAATGGCGGAGCGCACCGTGGTGCCGCGCGCGTTTTGCTTTCCTGTGCCGGCCGGCGTGGATGACGACACGGCCGCTGCGCTGCCGAATCCGGGCGTGTCCGCGTGGTTGTCGCTCACGCACCGCGCGAAACTCGCGCCGGGCGAGACGGTGCTGGTCCTCGGCGCAACGGGAGTCACCGGCCAGTTAGCGGTGCAAATCGCAAAACTGCTCGGGGCGGCGCGCGTGATTGGGGCGGGGCGCAACGAGCAGGTGCTCCGCAGGCTGCGCCAACTCGGCGCGGACGCAACCATCCAAATCGATAAGCCAGGCGACGAACTGAAGGAAGCATTCGCGCGTGAAGCGGGCGAGAAGGGCTTCGATGTTGTTCTCGACTACCTTTGGGGGCGTCCGACGGAAGTGTTACTTGCGGCGATAACCCGCTCGGAATTTGCAGTGGTGACGAAGGAAACGCGCCTCGTGCAAGTGGGAGAGAGTGCTGGGCCGACAATCGCGCTGCCTGCGGCTGTTCTCCGCAGCACCGCATTGACGATCCTGGGGACCGCGGGAATTCCGTCGCGCGAGGTCTTGGTGGACGCCATGCAGCAGGTCATGTCGCGGGCCGCGCGAGGCGAGCTCCGCATTGCGACGGCGCGGGTTCCTCTGGCGGATATCGAAACCGCGTGGCAGCGGCAAGAACAAGCCGGCCGCAGAATCGTTGTCATTCCTTAGCTGGGCTTCCCCGGGAGGGAAAAGGGGGCTTGACAAGGGTCTGGGTGTGCGGTATATTCTGTAATAACAGAAATATCAGACAATACAGAGGGGCCGCAAACAGGTGCAATGACAGCGGGAATGAAATGAGCGAGCAAACGAAGACGACGCAGAACGCACTGACGCCGGTGGGGCAGAAGTTCATCTTGCACTGGGGAGAGATGGGCACTCGGTGGGGGATCAACCGCACCGTGGCGCAGGTGCATGCATTGTTGTTTCTATCGCCGAGGCCGCTGCCGGCGGACGAGATTTCGGCGACGCTGGCGGTGGCGCGGTCGAACGTGAGCACCAGTCTGCGAGAGCTGCAGGGGTGGGGCATCGTGCGCGTAGTGCATATTTTAGGCGACCGGAGGGACCACTTCGAGTCGATCAAAGATGTTTGGGAGATTTTCCGAATTGTGGCAGAGGAGCGGAAGCGGCGGGAGATCGACCCGACGCTGCGGGTGCTGGCGGAGTGTGTGCAAGAGTCTAAGTCGAACGCGCAGGGCGACGCGTACACGCGCGAGCGACTGGAGAGCATGCTGGAGTTCTTGACGGTGATGACGGGGTTGTTCGAAGAGATTTTGCACATGCCGGCGGGAGCCTTAAAGAGCGTGGCGAAGCTACGCGGAAAGGTGATTACGCTGCTGGGGAAAAAAGCAGCCAACGGTTGACAGTTCACAGTCGACAGCTACGGGAAAAACCAGGGGATAAACACAAAGCACACAGAGGACACAGAGAAGAACGATTAGCGCAGAGGCGCTGAGGGCGCAGAGAAGAAGTGGCGAGTGACGAGCGGGGGAGAAAGAGACGAAGGGGTCATGATTTCGCTGACGAGTGAGTTTACGGACGGGAAGGGCAGACACGCTAAGGGATGGTTGTTCTTTGATGCGGAGTGCGGCTTTTGCACGCGCATCGCGAGATGGCTGGCGCCGGCCCTGGAGCGGCGCGGGATGGCGCTTGCGCCGCTGCAGGACGCGCGCGTGGGAGCGCTGCTCGGAATGTCGAGGGAAGAACTGTTGAGGGAACTGAGGTTCTTGCTTTCCGATGGGACGCAGTTTGGCGGCGCGGATGCGTGCGTGGCGCTGGCCCGTGAGATTTGGTGGGCGCGGCCGCTCGCGTGGATTTCGAACGTTCCCGGGATGATGGAGATTTTGCGTAAAGGATATCGGTGGATTGCTGCGAATCGCAAGTGTGCCGCGGCGAGCTGCCCGGCGAATGAAGTATCCCACTGAGCGTAGAGCGCGGAAGGAGGCAGTTATGCAGTCCATTCTCGTGTTCCTCTGGCTGGCAGGATTTGTGCAGATTGCGATTGCGACCGCAAATATTTTCATTCCGAAGAAACTCAACTACCGAGAAAACTTGTCGCGGGTTGCGCCGATCATCCGGCAAATTTTCGTCGTGCATTCCGTCTATATCGTCGGCGTAGTCCTGCTATTTGCTGCAGTGACCTTTGGCTTTGCCGCGGAACTCGCGAGCGGGCGGGGGCTCGGTCGATTTCTTGCCGCGGCGATGGCTCTTTTCTGGCTGTGCCGCGCGCCGGTGCAGCTTTTGTACTACGACGCGTCGTTGCGGCGGACGAATCGCGTGGGCGACGTAGCGTTCACCTTGGCGGCGTTGTTCCTGTCGACGACCTATGGAGCCGCCGCGCTTGCGCACGCTTCATGAGAGGACTGGAGGTGCGTCACGATTCCGATGCGGCAAGCTCGGTTTACGCGGTGGTCCTTCTCGGTGCCGCGGCCTGGTTTGTGATGGCTGTGGGTAGTTGGAGCGGCTGGCCGCAACTGGGCGTGATCGAAGTCTTGTTTCTGCTGGCGCCTTGGATTGTGGTTCCCCTCGCAACCTCGTTGATTCCGTCTCATGATGGCGCCGAGCCGCTGACTGGCCGGCAGCGGGCGTCGAAGTGGATCATTTTCGCGGCAGCGGCGCTAGCGACATGTTCCTTCTTTCCGCCCGTCGGCAATTTGGCAGCGTCATTCGCAGGCGCATGGTTGCTTGTTTGCGCTTTTTTCGCGCTGAGAGGTTTGCGCAGACTGTGGCGATATCGCGCACGTTCGTTCTCTCAATTCTGTTTCGCGATGGGCGAGGCATATATGGTTGTCGGCGGAACATGGCTTGTGGCTTCGCGGCTGGGTTTGCGACCGATGGGATTTCAAGAGCCCATCGTATTGCTGACCGCGATTCATTTTCACTTCGCGGGATTCTTGTCGGCGGTGCTTGCCGGGCTGACCTATGAGCGGCTCCGAGATACGAGCTGGAGCAAGCCGCTCGGCGCGGCGCTGGCGGGCGTGGTTGTGGGACCGGGTCTGCTTGGCTTGGCGTTTTTAGTAGGACCTAAGGTGAAGCTGGCGGCCGTGATTCTGATTGTTGTGGGGCAATTTGGACTCGCGACGGGAATGGTTCGCGTCGCGGTGGGCACTGCGAATCCGGTTGGGCGAGCAATGCTGCTTCTCTCGAGCGGATGCGTGGTTGCTGGCATGGTATTGGCGGCGACGTGGGCGCTGGGTGAATATCCGATGCAGCCGTTTGTGGATCTCGAGCGCATGGAGCGATACCACGGCGCGTTGAACGCCGTTGGATTTGGCATTTCCGGGCTGATTGGATGGATGAACGCGGGCCGGGCGAAAGAGACTGTGGCAGCGTAGGAGTCGAATCGACGCGATTTGGCCGGCGGCGTATTGGCATTTGTGGTCGGACTATATCATCCACCGAATTCACTCCCACGTTCTGGAGCACATCAAGAGTGAAACTGAAGTGGGAAATGAAATTAGTAGAAAACAGATGACGAAAGTGTCTGAAGAACGTGCTTGTATTCAATGAATAGGAACTAAGAATAAAAGATGCCGCAGATTTCTGCAACGGAGTTTTACGCGATACCGCTTCGCGTGCATACGTTTCTCGCCGACGTCCCGCTGCACGACGTCTGGGCGGTTGACCTACCTACGCA
>Ga0099830_10000634_pt1 | contig 16210 bp, 16 predicted proteins | sample CZO8metaG_4_FD_79337 | JGI IMG/M metagenome (GOLD analysis project Ga0099830, IMG submission 79337) | Vadose zone soil microbial communities from the Eel River Critical Zone Observatory, Northern California, USA - CZOApr15con2H3.8 metaG | ecosystem: Environmental > Terrestrial > Soil > Vadose...
AAATGGGCAACTTCGCCCAAGGATTGAGCGCGCGGTCTTGCGTCGGCATGGTAAATGCCTTGGAACAGTTCGGGGATGATCTTACAGTTCCCAGCGGCACAACGCACATGGCCACTACCGACTTGGGCGCGATCACAGTCGCAGCCCTAGCGGTCTGTCCCTATGAGCGGCGATAATGAAGGAAAGGGTCCGATTGCATCTGCTGAGGTAAGCCCTTGGCTGCTTTGAACCAAGTCACTCAGATCACCAACCTCGTAAAGCAAGTCGCGAGGGATGTCGGTTTTGATCTCGCGGGCATCGCTCCTGTCCGTGATTTCGCCGAACTCGCGCATTTCCCCGATTGGATTGCCGCCGGTCACGCCGGAGAGATGAAATACATGGAGGCGCGTGACCCTCGCGGCCGCCTGAAGCGTGCGTCCTTGCGGGCCGCCGTTCCTTGGGCGCACAGCGTGATCGTCTGCGCTCTCAACTACAATACGGCGCAGCCGTATTCGACTCAGGTAACTGATCCAGAGCGGGGGTGGATTTCGCGTTATGCATGGGGCCGCGAGGATTACCACGAATCGGTGATGAGGCGGCTACGCGTAGTTGAAGCGAGGCTTAAAGAGACCTTTGCTAGCAGTACGCACGGTGTTCCAAGTTCCGACAACACGAACGCTGACCACTGGCCACCGAACACTGACCAATTTCAGTCCCGTTGCTACGTCGACACCGGGCCACTCGTCGAGCGCGTGTACGCCAAATACGCCGGCGTGGGCTGGATCGGCAAGAACACCTGCATCCTTAACCAGAAACTGGGTTCGTGGCTGTTCCTCGGGGTCATACTGACATCGCTCGAGCTGGAGCCCGATGTTCCCGCGCCCGATCGCTGCGGTACGTGTACGCGATGCATCGATGCCTGTCCAACCGACGCACTAATTGCACCCTACCAACTCGATTCCAACAAGTGTATTTCGTATCTCACGATCGAAAAGCGTGGCACGATTCCCGAGGAGATTCGCGGCGGAATGGGACGGCATGTCTTCGGCTGCGATATCTGCCAGGACGTCTGCCCGTGGAATCGCAAAGCGCCGGTAACGAATGCGCCCGAGTTTGAGCCCCGCCCAGAACTGTTTAATCCCGCGCTCGATTGGCTGGGGCAAATGAGTGCAGAAGAATTTCGCCAGGTTTTTCAAGGCTCGCCCCTGCGGCGAACCAAACTGACCGGCCTGCGCAGGAACGCGGTAATCGCCATGGCAAACAGCAGTGAGCGCAGATTCGTACCACTGCTGAAGAAGCTGCAGCAGGACGAGGATCCGGTCGTGGCGCAAAGCGCTCAATGGGCGATGGAGAAGTTTTAGAGCGAGGCAGACTCGCCACCCAATAGGTTCGTTACTCGGTTCTGGGTTGGCTCTTGACTCGTGGCGCCTCAAATTCGTCGCGCTGCTCCCACCCGATCATGTGTGGCAGGCTCGCGGCTTCCCATCCCAAGGCGAATCCGAAACGAGCCATGGTGGCATCGCCGGTGAAGTCCATGTTGGGATGATATTCATCACTGGGCTGATGATAGTGCTTCGCGGTATAGTCGCGGTCCTGCTCCAGTCCCCACACCTCGTCATGCCCCTTGAACTTCATGCCCTGATTGATTGAGAAAGAGGGAATCCCCACCCGCGCCAAGCTGAAGTGATCGGAGCGGTAATAATGCCCGGCCTCAGGGCGCGCATCGGGCCGGATCTCCAGCCGAAATTCCTTGGCTGTGGCCTGTACCACCGGATAGAAAGTCGTGCGCTCCGCGCCCGAAACCTCAACTTCTTCGGGCACACCCAGCGGCTTCACGTCGTCGTAGTTCAAATCGAGAATGATCTTTCCAGCCGGAATCGGCGGATGCTTGCCGAGATATTCGGATCCGAGCAGACCCTGCTCCTCCGCGGTGACAGAAGCAAAAATAATTGATCTTCGCGGCTTCTTTGCCACCTGACTATAGGCGCGTGCAATTTCCAGCAGAATACCGCAACCGGTGGCGTTGTCATCGGCGCCGTTGTAGATGTTATCTCCCGGCATATCAGGACGAATGCCAAGATGATCATAGTGCGCGGTGTATATCACGGCTTCATTCTTCAGTTTTGGGTCCGAGCCTGGCAGCATGGCAATCACATTATTCGACTCGAAGGGACGAATCTTACTCACCATTTGTGCCTTGAGCTTAAACGGCAGAGTAATGGGCCTAAAATTACGCGTGCGGGCGTCCGCCATCATCTTTTCCAGATCCATGCCGGACTCCGCAGCCAGCTTCTGCGCCACTCCCAATTGGATCCACGCTGCGACGCTCAGCTTAGGCTGGCCTTGCAGCTTTAGATAAGCCTTTTCCCCCGAATTAGAATTGCGCACCACTTCCCAGCCGTAGCTGGCCATGTCGGTCTTGTGAATCAGGATTGCGCCCACGGCGCCCCTGCGCGCCGCCTCTTCGTACTTGTAGGTCCAGCGCCCGTAATAGGTAAGCGCCTTGCCCTTGAAGAAGGTGTCGTCATCGGAAGGGGGTTCATTCACCAGCATGAGCAGCACTTTCCCCTTCACGTCAGTGCTCTTGTAGTCGTCCCAGTTGTATTCGGGCGCTTCGATCCCGTATCCGACGAAAACAACCTCGGCATCAATGTCCGATTCCGGTTGTTGGGCCTGGTCGTAGGCGACATAATCCTCTAGCGGCCTTAGCTCCATCGCGCTGCCTTGCTCTGGCACCAGCCAGAATCTGGTATCCGGCGTCGGAGCAACGCCCACCATCGGAAGCTTCTGCATGTACGTGCCGCTATCGCCCGCGGGCTTCAAACCGTAAAGTGCGAACTGGGTTGCAATGTATTCCGCCGCCAGGTCACCCCCGCGCTGGCCAGTACCGCGTCCTTCAAGCAGATCGTGCGCTAGGAAACGGACGTGCGCTCGAATTCGCTCTGGGTTGATGGTCTCCATAGCTGCCACTGCCGCCGCGGGCAGGCGCTTGGGAGGGTCGGGGGAAACATTTTTCTGAGGTGACGATGGCGGAGCCGCTGACAATCCGGCAATCAAGAAGAAAATAGAAACGAGTGCTGCCAAAGGCAAAGCACGGCTGTTCCGCATGATCAATCGGACTCCTCACGCAAGGGCTGACTAGATTGGAAAACTCTATAATTGTACGGGAAGGAAGGGCTAGCTGCAGTTGTGGTAATGATTCACCCGGGAGTCAAGGGGCGCAGACACGAAAGTCAGAATGGCGAAGTCAGAATTCAGAAGTAAGGCTGCAGAGTGATCGAGCACTGAGCATGAGATTCAAATTCCTCAAGTTTGGATGTCTGCCTCCGCAATTTTCTCCGCCGGGTCCACTTTGAGCGAGCCGGATGGCGTCCCCGTGATTCCATTCCCGCGACCGCGGGATTAGTTTTTCGACCCTCAACCCGCGCGGAAATCCGTCACTTCTTCGCCGGGCCGAAACACCGGCGCCTGGGCGGCTTCCGCGGCTTCGGCCATCTTGCGGTTGATCTGCTCGAAGTCGTTCTTTACCCAGCCCACGCTGCAGATTTCAATCTCTCCATCGCGCGCGATCCAGAAAATAGTGGGCACGTTGGTTAGCCCGAAAGCGTTCGATACCGAATACGTGCGTATGTCATCCAGCAGGATGGGAAAGGTGATGCCGTATTCTCTTACGAATCCCGCGGTATCTTTTTTGTCGTTCTGCGATACCCCCACCAAGATCACGTTCTTGTTACCGTAAGCTTTGTAGAGCCGTTCCAGGTATGGGAACGTGTACTGGCACGTCGGACATGAAACCTTAAAGAATGCGGCTACTACGGGTCCGCGGTCGAGGGCATGCTGCAACGAGAACTTTTTCCCGTCCAGAGTATCGAGCGTGAAACTGGGGGCGCTTTTGCCCGGGGCTAATGCTTCCATTTCTCGTCCTCCGAAAATGTCGCGGAACCACTTCACTTGCCGGTCTCTTCCATCTTGGCATTAGATGATCTTGGCGGTCCGCAGGATTTTTCGTGTCAATCCCGTTAAAGGTAATTTTGAGAGGCGTGACTTCCTGACCCAGCACCCCTTTACCGATGGCGCCGGCTCCTGCGCGACGCCTACCAAATAATCGGTCACCGTAATTGAGTGTCGGAATGTCATCCATGTCTTTGTCTTTGGTTCACGGGTGGAAGCACAAATTTCCGGCAACTCCCACATGCCCGGCATGAGGGATGCGTCCTCAGGCCGCCTCACAAGAAAAACGGAACCGTCCTGGCAATCGAGTGCGTAACAAATCTTCCGTTTTTTCTGGTCCGCCGTTTTGTCTTCCCTCCCCTCTGCCCCTCTCGTTACACACAGATCCAGCACTGGACACAGCAGGCACTTTGGCCGTCGCGGCAAGCACAACGTAGCTCCTAGTTCCATGATCGCCTGGTTGAAGTCTCCAGATCGCCGCCTACTCAAAACACGCCCCGCCGCACTCCACAGTTCTTCTCCAGTCAGAGTCTTGCCCAGCACGCGCTGTAGCACCCGCCTCACGTTTCCGTCCACCGCGGCCACGGGTTCATTGAATGCAATGCTGGCGATTGCCGCCGCAGTGTAGCGCCCGATGCCCGGCAGGGTTCGCAAGCTTCTTGACCTTGCTGGGAGTTTCCCGCAAAATTCCTTCACTACCTTTTTCGCCGCCGCGTGCAGCATGTGGGCACGGCGGTAATAGCCCAGCCCGCTCCACACGGCCAGCACCGACGAAAGCCGCGCCCTCGCCAGGAATTCGACGGTCGGAAAGCGCTTCAAAAAGCGCTGATAGTGTCCCAGGACCGCGGTAACGCGTGTCTGCTGCAGCATGATTTCCGAGAGCCAGACATGATAGGGATCATGGCTCATCCTCCAGGGCAGATCACGTTTGTGACCGTCGTACCAGTGGAGCAGGCGCTGCCGAAAAATACCTCGGCCCCGTTCCGTGTGTATCAGCAACTGTCGTTTCTGCATTCAGATCAACGTGTGCTTTTGGTTGGAGCTATTATTGAGCCTCGGCCATCTTCGGGAAGGCAGATTGCGAAAGCAACAAATTGTCCGGCGCCACCGAAGGCCGGGCTTCGGGGCATTGTACGGTTGTCGCCGCTCAGGCTTCAAACGATACCTGTGCATGCGTCCGCAAGTAACTTGTCCACAGTTGCGTTGCCATAGAGGATCTTTACAAACTTTTGACAACTAAGCTCAAACCGGGCGCATCAAACTTTCCACAAGCGAATTGGAGCCGAACGGCTGTGAATCGAAAGGCCTGGCATGCCCTCGCTGTGCCTGTTTGTTTGTCTCTGCTGCTCGCCTGTGGTGGCAGCAGCTCCAGTCCTCCACCGCCACCGGTATCCGTAAGCGTTTCCCCATCGAGCGCCGATGTCGCCACCACTACCACCCAACAATTCAGGGCCACTGTAACCGGCACCAGCAACACCGCAGTGACCTGGAGTGTTGCCGGCGTAACTGGCGGCAACGCTACAGTGGGCACAATCTCTTCGACGGGGCTGTACATGGCTCCCTCATCGGTTCCGAGTCCGGCGACTGTTCCGGTGACGGCTGCCGCGCAAGCGGATCCGACAAAGTCCGGAGCCGCAACGGTCACGATCGTCAAACAAGAGATAAACCAGCTGGCGCAGCTCTTTCCTATCAAGCTCGGCACAACCGGGGGCAACGTCAACGACTCCAGTACGCAGGGAACCACGATCACCTGCTGTTCAGGAACCTTGGGCGCACTGGTCTCGCGCGGAGGATCTGCGTTTCAGTTCATTCTGAGTGCCAATCACGTACTGGCGCGATCGGACCAAGCAACGCCAGGCGAGATGATTTCACAGCCGGGTTTAGTTGATAATAATTGCAAGCCGCCGAGTACTATCGTCGCCACCCTCACGCAAGCGGCGCCGCTCAAGACCAGCAACGTAGACGCGGCGATTGCCGCCGTCGTGGCTGGAGCAGTAGATACCAACGGTAAGATCCTGGAGTTTGGTACTCCAAATACTCTACCGGGCGCGCCGGCCAGCACGACAGTCACGGCTGCCATCAACATGCCAGTAGCAAAAAGCGGGCGCTCTACCGCCCTGACTTGCTCATCGGTCCAATCCATCAACACGACGGCACCGGTCGACTACCACACCAGTTGTGGTGACGGGACAAAATTCACCGTCACCTTCACCAACCTGATCATGGTGAGTGGCGGTAGTTTCAGCGCCAGCGGAGATTCAGGCTCACTGATCGTGAATTCGCAGACTGCGCAGCCCGTGGCCTTGCTTTTTGCGGGGAATAGCACCAACACGGTTGGGAACCCGATTCAACCTGTCCTCGCCGCGCTAAAAGATCCAGGGACGAATGCGGTGCCTATCGTCGTTGGTGGGGCACAGCATCCGATCGCCTGTCCTGCGGCCGCAGCGGCCCAGGCGAGTACGGTCGCGCTTGCGGAGGCGGAAGTGAAGCGGGCGACGGATGTTAAAACTCAGCATGAGGCAGCGCTCATGGTTGATCCAGCCGTGATCGGAGTCGGTGTTGGGGCAAGCGAAGACAGTCCGGAGGAAGCCGCTGTAGTGATCTACGTTGATAAGGAAAAAGCCCACGTCCCGATTCCTGCTGTGATCGATGGCGTCCGAACTAAGGTGATCGTCACAGACCGGTTCCACGCGACCGCAAACAATACTCAAGCAGGCGAACAGACGCGAGCCAACGGGGCCCAACTTGAAGAAGCCCTGCCCGACTCTGAAGTCGCTCGTGCAACTGCCGTGAAAGAAAAACACGTGACCGGATTGATGTCCGATCCTGCAATTATCGGAGTCGGCGTAGGTAGGAGTGCGGATGAACATTCAAGCGCCGCACTTGCGATCTACGTCGACAAGAGCAAGATATCTGGCCCGATTCCTGCTCAACTTGATGGTGTACGGACGAAAGTGGTTCGAACCGATCGCTTCCGATCATATGGCTGGGGCAAAGAGGAAACACCAGTCCCGGCTGCCTGCCGTCAGGCGAAGCCTGCGCATTGAAAGAATTCCACCACCGTCCTACTTTCCTTCTGGCCCTACAACGGCATGCGCAAGCGCCACCCAGCCCGCCTTCTGCTGTTGCCACACGGTCATCATTCGCACCGGGGCATTGGGAAGTGGGTGGCCGTTGCTCGTGCCGCTCATCGTGGCGGTGTAGGCCACCACGTAAGTGTTGCCGTGCAACTCAGTCTGGAACTCGCCCAGCGAGTAGGCCTGCAATTGCAATTGCTTCAAGTGATTGAGGGTTGCGGCACGATCGGCCTGCCCAGTTGGCATGACAGAAATGTAGTTCGATGCCAGGCGCTTCTCCACTTCGTTCCAGTGCTGGGCTTTCACTTCCTGCCAGAACACGCGTTCCAGGCCCTCGCCTCCAGTGACATCCGAAAAGGTCTTCGGCGGGCGCTCCTTCCAGACGGTGCATCCCGGAAGCGCAACACACAGCAATACGAGCAATATCAGGCGTCGAAACATGGTGCGATTGTACCGTAGGCATGCTACGGCTTTGGATTCGGGTCGGCAGTGTGGGCGCGGGCTCTGACGCGCATATGGGCGGCTTCCCCATCATTACAGGAATCGGAGGTGATCGGCCTTCTGGGTCGGAGACCCTCCCCCGATTCCGGCGACCACGCGATACTATGGTTAGCACATCGAGTGCTCTGGGGTTGACCCTGATATGAGAGTCGCGAAATAATGACCGTGCTCGGCATCCGCAACTCACGCGTGGAAGTTACGCCTGGATTTACACAGGAAGAATATGAGCGACTTCGAACGCAAGGTGGAAGAGGCTTCCGCACGGGTGAACCGATCCGTGGCCAATGTCGTCGAGAGCGTGGAAAAAGAGACGGCGGAGATCATCAACTACCTCAACAACGAGGTAGTGCCCGCAGTTCGTTCGCACTCCACGAAAGCGTTACGAGTGGCCGCGGAGAAGCTCGCCCGCCTGGCAGACTATCTCGATCAACAAAAAGCCGGGCAGTAGCAGGGTTGAAACTCTGCGTCCTATTTTCTGTCCTTTTACTGCCTGCATTTCTCACTGGTTGCGGAAGACACAAGCAGGCACGCGTGAATGTGCCTCCTCCGCCACCAATCGCCCAGCCTGAAACGCAAACCGTAACTCAGCCGTCGAGACCCGAGCCAGAGAAGGCAGGCGAGCAGCAAACACTTTCGGTTCCTCCCGGCGCCAAGCCTATTTATGAGGAGAGCGGCACTGCCAGTTGGTACGGACCCCCTTATCACAATCGTCGCGGCTCAAACGGCAAGGTCTACAACATGCACGCCATGACGGCCGCCCACCGCACAGTTCCGTTGGGCTCGATTGTGCGGGTCACCAATCTCAAGACCAGACACTCGGCCATCGTGCGCATCACTGATCGTGGACCGTTCATCCGAGGGCGCATTCTCGATCTTTCTCTGGCCGCTGCCAAGGAAGTGGACGTTTGGCTTCCCGGAATCGCAACCGTAAAGATGGAAGTGCTGCAGGCCCCTGCGCCCCTCGACACAGGTGGACGTTGGGCGGTGCAGATTGGTGCCTTCGATGCGGAAAAGACCGCAAACCAAATGGTCGACCACATCTCCCGCCGCTATCACACCGCCAAAGTGCTGCGCTTTAGTAGCCCGGTGGGTGACTGGTGGGTGCGAGTGCGGGTGCAAGACGATGACCGCAAGCGCGCCGAAGAAATCACCCGCGATACGCATACTCCGGAAGGCTCGATTTTCCTGGTGAGACTAGATTAGAAAGGTCGCAAGAGCTAGGTGGCAGGTCGCAGCTCACCGCCGCAGCGAAGAGCCGTAGGGAATTGGAGGATTTGGATCTCACGCCGTCAGCTGTACACCGGCCAGCGCTCTCCGCACAGCCAACAGCTCTTTCAGCATGCCGCGTAGCTTTGTTGACTCCAGCGCGTTCGCCCCGTCAGACTTGGCTTCCTTGGGATTGTCGTGCACTTCCATGAACACGCCGTCCACACCCGCAGCCACGGCAGCCCGCGCCAGCACGGGGATGAACTCCGGCTGGCCGCCGCTTACCGCCCAATCATCTTCATCGCCGTGGGAGGCTGACGGCAGTTGAACGGAGTGCGTGGCGTCAAACACTACAGGCGAGAACTTGCGCATGATGGCCAGCGATCGCATGTCCACCACAAGATTGTTGTAGCCGAAGCTTGAGCCGCGCTCAGTGACAAAGACTCTGTTATTGCCTGCGGCGTGGCACTTGTCGATGGCATGCCGCATGTCCCATGGCGAAACGAACTGGCCTTTCTTGATATTGACAGCACGTTCGCTCAGTGCGGCCGCCGTAACCAGATCGGTCTGACGGCAGAGGAATGCAGGAATCTGGAGCACGTCGGCGACCTCGGCGACTTTGGCGACATCCACAGTCTCGTGCACATCGGTGAGCACGGGCACATGCACATCGTCACGCACCTTCCTCAGTACACGCAAACCTTCAGTCAAACCCGGGCCCCGGAAACTCCGGATCGACGTCCGGTTCGCCTTGTCGTAGGAAGCCTTGAAGATGAAAGGGAAGTTGAGCGACCGGGCCACGCCTTTGATTATTTCCGCCATGCGGATAGCGTGGTCTTCGCTCTCAATGACGCACGGCCCGGCGATGAGGAAGAGATCGCCCGAGCCGATGGTGATATCGCCGACTTTGAATGTGGTAGTCAGTGGTCAGTTTCCAGCAATTAGTAAAACACCATTTAACCGCAGAGTGCGCCGAGACCGCCGAGTTTAAAGGGTCAGAAAAACCGAGTTCAGCCTGCGTTTTCTCAGCGTGCTCTGCGACCTCGGCGGTGGAACTTAGTGTGCTTAACCCTACCGCCGTCCCACCCTCTCTGGCCGATGGAACATTTCCACTTCGGCGGCTTCCCGGCGGGCACGGCGCTCGAGTCCACGCTCGTACGAAGCTCCCACAAAAGTTCTAAATAGGGGATGCGGCTCGAGCGGCTTCGATTTGAACTCGGGGTGGAACTGGCCTGCGATGAAATGAGGATGATCGGGAAGCTCGACGATCTCCACGTAAGTGCCGTCGGGAGTTGAGCCGGAAATCCGCATGCCTGCGGCGGTGAGCATCTCTTCATACTCGCGGTTGAATTCGTACCGGTGGCGATGGCGCTCGCTGATTTCAAGTTTGCCGTAAATTCTATGCGCCAGCGTGCCCGGCTCGATCTTGCAAGTCCACGCGCCCAGCCGCATCGTGCCACCCAATTCCTCAACGCCGCGCAGTTCACGCAGCTTATAGATCACGCGGTGCGGCGTAGCAGGATCGAACTCGCTGGAGTTGGCTTCAGCGAGGCCGCATACATTGCGCGCAAATTCGATACAGGCAGTCTGCATCCCCAAGCAAATGCCGAAATATGGAACTTTCTTTTCGCGCGCATAGCGGATAGCGTTCAGCATGCCCGCGATGCCACGCTTGCCAAAACCACCCGGGACTAACAGGCCATCGTAGTCTTCGAGATGCGCTTCATAGCTTTGGTCGCCGGTCTCCAATCCTTCCGCTTCAACCCAATTCGCGTTGAGCTTCAGATTGTGCGCCAACGCGCCGTGCACCAGAGCTTCTTTCAGCGACTTGTAAGAGTCCTCATACTCTACGTACTTGCCGACGATGCCAATTGTGACCTCAGCTTTCGGGTTGTAAACGCGGCGTACGATCTCCTCCCAATCCTTCAGGTCGCGATCTTTGGCCTCAAGGCGCAGGTACTTAAAAACCAGTGTGTCCACGCCTTCACGCGAGAACACCAGCGGTACTTCGTAGATGGATGCGACGTCTTTCGCAGTGATAACCGCCTCCTCTTCCACGTTGCAGAAGAGCGCGATCTTCGACTTGATGTCTTTTGCAAGGAAGCGGTCGGTACGGCAGAGAAGGATGTCAGGCTGAATTCCCACGCTGAGCAGTTCCTTTACGGAGTGCTGGGTCGGCTTGGTCTTGAGCTCTTGAGCCGCTGCGATGAACGGCACCAGAGTGACATGTACAAACAAGGTGTGCTCGCGTCCGAGTTCCTGGCGCATCTGACGGATGGCTTCGATGAAAGGAAGCGATTCGATATCGCCGACCGTGCCGCCGATCTCGACGATGGCGATGTCCACATCCTGCGCGACTTTCTTCATCGCCGCCTTGATTTCGTTGGTGACGTGCGGAATCACCTGGACAGTCTTGCCCAGATAGTCGCCGCGCCGCTCTTTGGCGATGATTTGCTCGTAGATGCGGCCGGTGGTCCAGTTGTTGTCGCGTGAGAGCTTGGCGTGGGTGAAGCGTTCATAATGGCCGAGATCGAGATCGGTTTCGGCTCCGTCGTCGGTGACAAAAACCTCTCCGTGCTGGAAGGGGGACATGGTGCCGGGGTCGACGTTGAGGTAAGGGTCAAACTTCATCAGATTGACTTTGAGCCCGCGACTCTCCAGCAGGCAGCCGATGGAGGCCGCCGCTAACCCTTTGCCCAAAGAAGACACCACACCGCCGGTCACAAAGATATACTTTGCCGACATCGCTTCCTCGCCCTAGATTGTCTTTGAGATTTTGTGCAGGATGGGTGCACAACCAATTATGCCAGAAAAGTTTCCGGAAAGAAACGGGTGGTATCTTATCCTGAAAGGACTCGTTTAATACACGGAACGGGCTGCGCGTGCCGGAGTTCATGTGCTCTGTGTCTGCCGGCTTGCGCCGGTGCCAGAAGTGCCGCCTGCCAATGTTCTTCGCAGATATGCCGACCGTACATATCGGAACCCCGGGTCGGCATTATGGGCACTGGCGTGGCCCTTTCTATCCTACCGACCTAGCCGCCAGCAGAATGCTGCGTTGGTATGCCGAGCGCTTGGACACGGTTGAAATCAACAACAGTTTTTACAGGCCCCCCAGCGACGACGCGTTGTCGGCCTGGGTTTCGGAAACTCCCGCGGATTTTTGCTTTGCTGTCAAGGCCAGCCGTTATATCACTCATCGTAAGAGGCTGCGCGATCCCGAAAACCCGGGTGCCAATTTCCTGCCGCGAATTCAGAAACTAGGGAAAAAACTGGGACCGATTCTGTTCCAATTACCGCCGCGTTGGGGTGTCAACCTCGAACGGCTCGACAAATTTCTCCGAGTATTGCCCAAGAAAAATCATTACGCTTTCGAATTTCGCGATCCCAGTTGGAGCATCCCTGCTGTTTATCAGTTGCTCCGCCGTTATAACGCGGCTTTTTGCATTTTCGAAATTGCCGGATGGCAATCTCCCATCGAGGTCACCGCAGACTTCACCTATGTGAGGCTCCACGGTCCGGGGGAAAAAGCGTATTAAGGTGACTACACGAAAGCCCGGCTCCGTAACTGGGCAAAGAAGATCGAGGCATGGCAGCGGGAATTGCAAGGCATCTACGTCTATTTCGACAATGACCAGGCCCGGGTTTGCCGCGAAGAATGCCTTAGAGCTGAAGCGACTCGTCTTCGGTAAATAATTCGGCCACTTCTGCTGCGGTGCTTTCACGCCGATACGTCCTTTCGTTACCGCAGGGGCGTTCCCATTTGACCGCGAGTTGCGTACATAAGAGATTCTGAGCAAAGTCCGTTTCCACCTTTTCAAAGCTCTCTCCTTAGTAACGAAGATCGCGCTTCTGCCGATTGGGCGCGAGTTCGGGCATCCGCGCAACCCGGGCGCGTCCGGTGCGTCAAGGCCGGCCCCCCGCCAGGTTTGGATATCCAACTTCGTCTCTTTGGATATCCAACTTCTTCTCATAGAGTTACAGCGTAGTTATGTCGCGGACCATTGATGTCACCCAGAGGCCACAATGCTTCAAGAATGAGGCAACGAAACGAGCTTTTCTGCTCTCAAAATGGTGTAGTAGTCGGCGGGAGAAGGATCTCGGATGGCCACGGCTGGTGAAGCGTACTTAACTGGGCTCACGCGCGCTGGATGCACCAAACGGCTCAATGCTCTAACAGCCACGATGTGTGGCATCCTTCCGGCAGTTGTCCTTGTGTGGATTCGCCCAGCGAGAGGCTCTGTGCTGCTACTCAGTTTCTTGCTTGGGCTGGTGTGGGCGAATGGCTTCGAGTACGTATATCATCGGTCGTTGCTGCACGGGCCGAAATGTTCGCTCGGCAAGGGTCATCTGCTGCATCATGCGACTGTAGGCACTCCATGCGAGCCTGACCACGTCACCTTTGGGGCATCGCCGCTCTCGGTCGCGCTCGTATTCGTCGTCAATGGAATTCCAGTTGTCCTAGTCGATATCGCGCTTCGCTTGGGGATCGCGGCCGGGATCTTGATCGCCTTCAGCATTTATTTCATTGCCCTTGAGGAAATGCATTGGCGGATACACCTTGGCGGTTGGTTGCCACCGGGTTTACGCGCCGCGCGCGAATACCATTTGGCACATCACAATACTCCCGATGCGCGGTTCAATGTTTTCCTCCCCTTGTTCGATCTGCTCCTCGGAAACTTAGGATCAGATGCGCCGCTCTGCAAACGCTCTAGTAAAAGTCGACTGTCGGCGTTGTTGCGGTCCGCCACCGAGATGACTCTGGCGTATGTTTGCGTAATCGCACTTTCCATTCTTTTCCGATATTCATTTTCGACTCTGGGCACTCGAGGCCTGGATAGCAGCTCAGGTCGCGTGAATGTCCGCTCAAGTTAGGGTTTCCCGCATCCGGTTCAGCCGCTGAGCTCCAGGTGCCCCTCTCTAATTCGAACCCCCCAATTCTGTTGCTGCTCAGCTTTTCGACAGTGAGCACCGCATCTCGTATCCCGCTAATCTCCGATTCGCAGGAGCGTTTTGGTTACCCTATGTACCACTGTAACGTTCACTGAATGCGAGACTGCGAATAACCTGAAGAGCTGAGCCAATTCGTGCGAAAGCAGGCTGCGAAACCGAGATTACGGCCAAGATGCTGGTGGATTTATGAGAATGGCGGACTGATTTGTGACACTGAACGATGCTTCAAGTGAAGACAGGCGCCGATGGAAGCGTTACTTGTTGAACGCGTCCATTCGGCTCGTAACCGACACGGCTGTAATAGATGGTCGGGGCATTAGGGTGAGCGAAGGCGGTATCAGCCTGTTTGCCGCCGCAAATCTCGCTGTGGGAACTCAGATCAAAGTTGAATTCACGACCCCACCTTCCAAGAAGTTACTTTCAGTTCGTGGAGCCGTTCGCTACCGGGCCGTCTACTTATACGGAGTCGAGTTTCTCGCCGAGGACTTCAAAGATCAGCAACAGATCGCCCACTTAGGCAATCTGTTCCGTACCAAACACGTCCATTTCTGAAGGACTCGTCTGCTCCGCGGACCGGCGTCGATAATGCGATCGCGCCGAGTACCTGGCGCGCGTCGTGGACCACCACACGCCGGAGAAGGCTGATAGGGCGCGGTTACTTTAGAACACCAACGGCTTCGGCCTTTCCGCACCTTCTGCTCCAGTCACGGCCACTGTAGGATTGGAGTTTCTCATGGGGGTCGTAATGCATCGTCGTCTGACAATTTTTCTCACCTTGCTGTTGCTGGCGTCCTTCGGTTGCTCGAAATCCGGCGACCAGCAGTCCGACTCGAGCGTGGCGCCGAGTTTCTTTCGCAGCAAGCAATCTACGCTATCCGCTGGTATCACATTAACCGTGCGGTTGGGCCAGGCCGTGGGCTCGAAGATCAGCAATAGTGGCGACAACTTTAGGGCCAGTGTCGCTGAGCCTGTCGAGATGGATGGCAAAGTCCTGATACCTGCCGGGTCGGCGGCGGTGGGCCATGTGGTCGAAGCAGCGCCTGAGGGGCGTTTCAAAGGCGGAGCCAGACTTCGCCTGACCCTGGACTCAGTGACTGTCAATGGAACCAATTACGATCTGCAGACGAGTTCTGTTACGCGCAGCCTGAAGGGCAAAGGCAAACGTACAGCGGTTATGATCGGCGGCGGCGCAGGAGCCGGTGCCCTGATTGGTGGACTGGCTGGAGGCGGCAAGGGCGCATTAATCGGAGCAGCCTTGGGAGCGGGCGCCGGGACTGCGGGAGCTGCATATACCGGAAACAAGAACATTGTTCTGCCCGCGGAGTCGGCACTCAGTTTCAGGTTGGTTCAGCCCGTGACGGTGAAGATGTAGAACCGGGCTTCCGGGAAGTCTCAGGCGAGAATCACGTTCGGATTTGGGGCGGTGGATACACGATGGACGCAAAACAGATCTACGCAGCCCGTTTTTTCACGTCATAGCGGTCACAGACACGGTTTGCGACCTCCCAAACGTCATCAAACTCGCTCATTTTCGGCACTACAATACGCATCGTCAGCTCGCGAATCAAGGCTTCTAATTCCTGGTCGAATTGTGCCAGTGGAGACATCGGCCACCGTACTTTTCGTTAGATGCAGGCATTATGGAAATGTTGCACTTGGTATAGGCGTGTGGTTCACTCGGCTGGCCGATTCCAAGTTCCGCAGTCATCCGGCCAGTAACCCTTTCGTAACTGCCGGCCTGCCCCTTTTTCGTTGCACTTTAACATTCCTGAAATATCTTCGAACTATCATCACAAGAGGTATCGGGGCTGCGGAGATGAGTTCACCGCGAGTATCGAAATTTGCGCTTCCGCTCCAGGTAGCAGCAGTTTGCTATCGGTGGAGAGGCCCGTCGATTGAATTCCTGCTAGTGAACACAAACGGCGGCAGCAAGTGGACCTTTCCCAAAGGCACACCCGAGGTTCGCCTCTCTCACAGCCAAGCTGCCGAACGCGAGGCCCTGGAAGAAGCCGGAGCCGTGGGCATCATCGAACCCCGCCATTTCCATCTCTACCTTCACTCCAAGGGCGTCTTCTGGCAGCCGAAAGGGGTGCAGGAGTACGTGGTCAAAGCGTTCCTCATGGAAGTGCACCAGACTCGCCGCCCCGGCGAGGCGATGCGCAACCCGACCTGGTTAAGCGCAGAAGAGGCTCCCAAGGTGCTGGCCAAGGACCGCGAAGTGAAGTACGCTCGGGAACTCCAGAGTGTCATCGACCGTGCGTTGGAACGCCTCCGTCCCGAAAAGGCCTTCGTGGCAACATATGTCCAGCCAAGAAATGGCCGCATAGTAATTCCTTCCTAGAACAAGACCTCGCCTTCTGCCGTCCAACACGCTAATTCCCAAGAGTTCGGCTCTCATGAGACGATGAATAAAACGCCATGATCCAGTTGTCGGGCGCTGGAAAGCGCTACGGTCACAAGCTGCTGTTTGAGAATGTGGATTGGCTGATCACGCCCCATGACCGCCTCGGTCTGGTGGGCGCGAACGGCACCGGCAAATCTACGTT
>Ga0099830_10000638_pt1 | contig 16175 bp, 19 predicted proteins | sample CZO8metaG_4_FD_79337 | JGI IMG/M metagenome (GOLD analysis project Ga0099830, IMG submission 79337) | Vadose zone soil microbial communities from the Eel River Critical Zone Observatory, Northern California, USA - CZOApr15con2H3.8 metaG | ecosystem: Environmental > Terrestrial > Soil > Vadose...
GAGCACCGAACCGACCGACAGGTCGATCCCACCGCCGATGATGACGAAGGTCTCGCCGATCGCCAGCAGAGCGATCACCGATGCAGTGATGCCCATGGAACGGACGTTGAACGGAGTTGGAAATTGCGTCGGCAGCAGGATGCTGAAGAACAGGACGAGGGCGAGCAACGCCGCGAAAATCAAGCCTTGGCCGGACTTCTCGCGCGCCCACTCGGCCACTGCGCGTGCCCGCCGTCTGGACAGGGCGGCGCCGCCCGGATTGGCCGGAACCTGCGTTTCGGCCTGTGCGGATTCGCCGGACTGCACCGAAGACGCGAGCTTGGTCACTCCACAGTCTGGCGGACGTCCCGCTGGCCCGCGCCGCCGGCAGCCTCGAAGACTCCGGTGATAGCGCCCACCAGCTGGTCGACCGATACCGCACGGGCGTCGGCCACGGCGGCATCTCGTCCCAACCGTAGGACCACGACCCGGTCCGAAATCCGCAGGGCGGACGGAAGATCGTGCGTCACCAGGAGGGCCGATACGCCCCGCTCGTCGCGGGCCTTGCGTACGGCATCGAGCACGTAGGCCCGCTCTCGAACGCCGAGCGCGGCAGTGGGTTCATCGAGAATGAGCAGCCGACGGCCCCAGGCAAGGGCTCGCGCGACTGCGACAGCTTGCTGCTGTCCACCCGACAGATCGAGGACGCGCGAGCCGGCCAGGTCTTCTCGCACCCGCAAACCTAGCAGGCGCAGGTCTTCGGAACAGGCCAGCCGCATTCTCTGCTTGTCGATGAAGCCGAGTCGGCCGAGCAAGCCCGGGCGAAGGATCTCCCGCCCGAGATACATGTTGGCTGCCACGTCGAGATGCGGGGCGAGGGCGAGGTCCTGGTAGACGGTCTCGAGGCCGAATGCATGCGCATCATCGGGACTGCCCATGCTGACGGTGACGCCGTCTACCCTGATCTCGCCCGCGTCCGCAGATTCGACCCCCGAAAGGATCTTCAGCAGGGTGCTCTTGCCGGCGCCGTTGTCGCCGACGAGCGCGACGATCTCGCCCGGTGCAACCGAGAGGTTGACCCCGCGTAGAACCTCGACGTGCCCGAAGGACTTCCAGACGTCGACCGCTTCGATCACGGCGTCGTGCTGGGTCGTCCTCCCCACATCCACTGCCACGCGATACTCAGCACTGGGTCTTGTACTGGTATTTCAACCCTGACCCGTCAGCGATCGTATCTCGCGTGATCACGTTCAGGCCGGTCAGGATCAGGGCCTTGACGGGCTTCCCGAGGATGCTGTTCACCGCCTGGTCAACGGCATCGATGCCTTCCTGGTACGGATCCTGGGCGATCAGCGCGTCGAGGACGCCCTGCTTGAGCTGATCGACCTGGGGTGGGGAGGCGTCATACTGGACGACCTTCACCCTGGAGCCGACGTTCGCGCTCCGGAGTGCCGCGGCAGCACCTTCCGAGCCCACGTTGCCGACGATGAAGATGCCGGACAGGTCGACTTCTTTGGCGATCAGGCCGGTCACAATCTCCTGGGCCGTTTTGTCGGAGCCCTGGTTGTACTGGACGCCGAGGAACTTGAGCGTGGGGAACGCCTTGATCGCCTGCTCGAACCCTTGAGCCCGTTCATCGGTCGTAGAGATGCCCGGCTTGACGCTGAGAACGACGACAGAGCCTTTGCCCTGCGTCAGCTTGTTAAGCGCCTCCGCGCCGAGCTTCCCACCCGCAGCGTTGTCAGAGACGACTCGCGAAACTGTCACCTTGTCGTCGGCGACGGTCGTATCGACCGTGACGATCTTGATGCCCTGACCGACTAGGCCTTGCAGTGGGGCGATAAGCGCATTCGTGTCGGTGGGAGAAACGATCATCGCGCTCGGCTTCCGGGCGCCGACCGCGTTGATGATCGGAATCTGCTGGGTCGCGGCGAACTCCGCCGGACCGTCGTAGTTGTAACTGATCCCGAGCTCCTTCGCTCGAGCTTGCGCGCCACAATGAACGCTCGTGAAGAATGGGAGTCCCTTCAATCCAGAGATGTAGGAGACCGAAATGCCGGCCACCGCCGGTTGGCTTCCACCGCCCGTGCAGCCGGCGGCGGCTACGATACCGATGACTAGGTTAGCCGTCAGGAGGCGTACCGTCCCGTGGCCGACCCGCCTTTTCGCCTGGACCATGATCCGTTCCTCCCTTCCCAGCGCGAGCTGGGCTAAGCCTCGTCGGGAACGGCTCGCTCGTTCCACAATCGATTGTGAGGCCCCGCAGGATAGGCACATGCGACGAAGTCTGTCAAGAGGCAGCTTTCGCATTGGCGGTCTTGCCTCTTGACCTTGGGCACAATCGATTGTATGGTGCGCAACCATTGGACTCTGTCGAGATCGACTTCGCCTCAGCGCAGCTGGCCACGTATGCCGTCTTGCTCGGCATTCGCGGATTCGAGGAGCGCGCCCAGGATCTCTACGCGAGATCGTTGGTCCGCGGGTCGATTCACCTCGGGATCGGCCAGGAGGCGGTAGCTGTCGGAGCCCGACTTGGGAGCCGACCGGGCGATCTCGTCGTCCCGACCTATCGCGGCCACGCCTACGCTCTGGCCTGGGGGATGCCCTTCGACGCGGGCTTCGGCGAGCTACTCGGTCGGGCGACGGGCTGTAGTGGTGGGCGGGGTGGGTCGAAGCACTTCGCCGACAGCGACAGGGGGGTGCTGCCGGGGAACGCGATCGTCGCGGCAGGCTTGCCGATCGGCTGTGGGACAGCCCTTGCCGACCGGCTCGACAGGCGTCCCCGGGTCACGATCGTCCCGTTCGGCGACGGCGCGACGAACCAAGCCGCATTCCACGAGGCCTTGAACCTGGCCGCCGTCTGGAGTCTGCCCGTTATCTTCCTGTGCGAAAACAACCTCTATGGCGAGATGACGCCGGTCGGGCGCACGGTGCGCATCGAGCGGCTGGCGGATCGAGCCGCCGCTTATGGCATGCCCGGGTTCCAGGCCGACGGCATGGACGTGGAGGCGGTCGAGTCGGCCATCCGATCGGCGGCCGAGCGTGCGCGAGATGGCGGAGGGCCGACCCTAATCGAGGCACTGACGTATCGCTTCTGCGGTCACATGCCAGGCGACTCCGAACGGTATCGGACACGCGCGGAGGTCGATCGGTGGCGCGAACGCGATCCGGTCCGGACCTGGCGCGACGGTGTGCTCCGGGCCGGAGTCGGCGAGTGGCAGGTCGTGGCGACGGAGGCATCGGTCACGGCGTCCCTGGCTGCGGCTGAGGCGGCGGCGCTGGACGCGCCACTCCCCGATGTGGCCGACATTGGCCTCGGGACGGCAGACTGGATGGAGTGGCAACGATGACCGATGAGACCCGTCCAGAGCAGGTCTTGACCTACCGGGAAGCCATCCGCGAGGCGCTTCGGATCGAGCTCCGCAACGACCCGAGCGTGTTCGTGATGGGCGAGGACATTGGAGAGTACGGCGGCGTATACAAAGTGACCGACGGGCTCCTAGCCGAGTTCGGCGGGGAACGCATCCTCGACACCCCGATCTCGGAGGCGGCGTTCGTCGGCGCTGCGATCGGGGCGGCGATGGTCGGGAAGCGGCCGGTCGTCGAACTCATGTTTATGGACTTTGCCCTCGTGGCGGCCGACCAGCTGTTGAATCAGGCGGCTAAGATGCGCTTCATGAGCGGCGACCAGTACCGCGTTCCGCTCACGATTCGCACCCAGCAGGGCGTGGGGAGCGGCACCGCCGCGCAGCATTCCCAATCGCTCGAGACTCTCTTCATGCATCTTCCAGGGTTCACGGTCGCCTTGCCCTCGACACCCGCAGATGCCAAGGGCTTGCTCGCGACGGCGATCCGTTCAGGTGACCCGGCGATCGTGATCGAACACAAGGCGTTGTACGGGACCAAGGGCTTGGTCCCCGACGGCATTCATTTGACCCCCTTCGGTCAGGCTGCGATCTGCCGGCCCGGTACGCACGTCACGATTGCCTCCTACTCGCGCACGGTTCATGTCGCCCTGGCCGCCGCCGAGATTCTGGCAACCAATGGAATCGAGGCGGAGGTGATCGACCTGCGAACTCTCGTGCCGCTCGACTACGACACCATCCTGGAGTCCGTCGGACGCACCGGCCTCCTCGTCGTCGCCCACGAAGGGCATCGCACTGCCGGAGCCGGGGCGGAGATCGCGGCGCGGGTGACGGAGCTTGGTTGGGGGCTGCTGCGAGGTCCCGTTCGACGCGTGTGCGGGCTGGACATCCCAGTGCCGTATGCGGCACCTCTCGAGGCGGCCTGGCTCCCCTCCGTCGAGGACCTGGTCAGCGCCGTCAGTGGAGCCGTTGGGGAGGCAATCTCCAGCGCGGCGACCGCCTGAGAGATCGGTCCAAGAAACTGCCATCTTTCTGATCCACGAATCTGACGCCGAGCCCTACCAGCTCGTGGGCCGCACCACCCGCCTGCTGGTCGGCGAATCCAGCGGATCCCGGACGGTCACACACAACGTCTCCTACTTTCATCCGGGTCATGCCCCGGGCCATGTCCACGACCCGGAGGAGGAGGTCTTCTACGTCGACGAGGGTGTCGGCGAGGTCTGGATCGACGGCGTGCCGTTTGCACTCCGCCCGGGCACCGTCGTGCATACGCCCATGGGGGTCGAGCACAACATCCATGTGACCGGCAGCACGCCGATGCGGATCATCGGAAGCTTCTCGCCGCACGTGATTCCCGGCAGGTATCCCAACCTGCCTCCTCGGTCGCGAGATCTCGCGGAGCCGCCGACGAACACCGCGAGCTTCGTCGTCCACTCGAACCTCGACGACGTCACGCCGGGCCAGCTGCTCATCGCCACCGATCGCATCGCCATCGCGCTTCGCAACATCTCGATGGGCGACAGCTGCGAGATGGCAGCGGGCGGGGGCGATCTGATCGGCCACATCCTGATCGGGAAGGCCCGCATAGCGGCTGGCCAGACGACCTACCGGCTGCGGCCGGCGTCCGTCGTGGTTTTGACGGGGGACGAACGAGCCACGATCACAACGCTCGAGGCGGTACGCTTCCTCGAGGTCGCCTCGTGGGGACGTGGAGGCCGGTAGGGACCCAATGTTCGCCCAGGTTGAGTTCGAAACAGATCCGGGTAGTGGCGAGCCGTACCTCGGCAACAACGTCGTCGGGGTTGGCGGGATTGACGTCAGCTGTGGCGCTCCCATCGCGCCACTCGCCGTCAACGTAAGAGCGGATAGTCATTGCCATTGTCCTCGCGACCTCAGCTGGAGCAGTCGACATTCAGCCGCACCATGTGCGTGAACCCGATGGGCAGAACAGCTCGAAATGGCGACACGTGATTACCTCCGATCTGAACGAGTTGACTGCGATCAAAGGAATGCGTCGCGCGACCAAGACTCCCCGCGACCAGTTGATAACCGAATGAGCGTGGCCACCTCGCATTTCGCAGGCTCGATTTCCACGCGAGATACCTGCCCTTGTGACTTGGTCTACCCTGTGGCCAGGAAACCATACGAATGCTCACGGCCGATCCAGACTTCGACCGCTAGGATTCTGAGTAGTGGACTTCGGGCTTAAAGGGCGGGTCGCATTGATTACGGGTGCGACGCGCGGCCTTGGCCTCGCAATAGCACGCTCGCTGGCCACAGAGGGTTCAAGAGTCGCCGTCATTGCACGGACACGAGCGGATGTCGACCAGATTGCCGCCCAGCTGAGCGGGGCTGGGATTGCAGCAGATTTGATGACGCCCGACGGCCGCCAACATGCTTTTGAGACCACAGTTGAACTGCTCGGGCCAGTTGACGTGTTGATCAATAGTTTCGGTGCACGAGCAGGGACGAGCTGGCAGGATACGGGAGTTCCTGAATTGCAACGCGCAATGCAGGGAAATGCTGGGGTGGCGGCCGAACTGACTTCGATGGCTCTGCCACAAATGTTGGCCCGAGGCTGGGGCAGAATCGTTTTCGTGGCGTCTGTGTACGGTCTTGAGGCCGGCGGCGCTCCGGCCTACAACGCAGCCAAGGCCGCTGAGATTGCCTACGCTGCCGAATTAGGCGCATCACTAGCCGGTACAGGAGTTACCGCAAACGCTGTCGCTCCTGGGCCGATGCTGTACGAAGGTGGCAGTTGGGATCGGCGCCTAAAAGAGGATCCCAAAGCGATCGCGGAGTTCGTTAGGCAAGAACTGCCAGCTGGTCGATTTGGGACCCCAGACGAGGTCGGCGCCGTTGTGTGCTTTCTCTGCTCAAACCTCGCGAATGGAGTCAACGGTGCGTGCCTCCCTGTTGACGGCGCCCAGAGTAGGTCGCACCTATGGTCGTGATGAAGTCCGCCTAGGATCGGTCGACTGACGACGACGCCGCCCGACATTGGCGGACGTGGTACCGGCGTGCGCAACTCAAGCGTGCGGTGGGGACGATCGTGGTTGTAGTAGCGCACGAACTCGGTGAGCACCGCGAGCAGATGCCGCTCATTCAGCACGATGATGTGGTCAAGGCACTCTTGGCGAAAGGTCCGCACTACTCGCTCCGCGACCGAGTTCGCCAGCGGCGCTCGGTAGGGCGTTCGGACATCTGCGATGCCGATGCCGTGCGTTGGGAATCACACCTAGGCCTGTCAAGCCAGGGTTGACGGCAGCACGATTCTCGAATTGATATGGGGAGGTTGGTCCCAGCCTCCGGTAGGAGCACTCGAATTCGCTGAGCGACGAGCTCCGCACTCAGAGCGTGCCCCTGCCGGCGGGCGAGGAGACGTGACGACCGATGGCTTATCGCCGGCGTGGCTATAGGGTCCTCTGTCCGGTCGGCGACGGATCCGTCAGGCGGCAATTATCGCAACGGATCGGTCGGCGGCACTGTGGGCCATCATGTCAGGAGATGATGACGAGCAGTGATCATCAATAACAAGAGCCCGAGTAGGGTTGCTGAAATCACAAGCGCAGCGACCAGCGGGTGAGTCAGAGAGAGTCGACGGAGCGTCCCCAGAATTTTGGGGGCGGGTCCCCGGTATGGATGTGCGTCGATCCAGGGAGCCAACAATTTGCCCGACCGCTGATCCAGAATGGCAAACCGGGCGAACGCGTAGAGCATGAAGCCAGCCGGAGCCACGAGCAGAACTAGCAATGGGCTAAAAACGATGCCGATTCCAGTTGCTATTAGGGTCAGAATCGCACCCAGAATCCCCATGGCAAACCAACGATCTCTTAGGAGCGCTACCGCCCGATACTCCGGAGGAAATTCGTCTGGAGACTTAGATGGATGAGCCATCAGCCCGTGTCCTGACCGGCGAGCGCCAAGTCGGGAAGCTCGGCGCATTAGACGGGGCAAAGCGGTTAATCACGTCGCCACCCCCTTTTGCAAAGTCGATTCGCTCGCGGACAGTCACAGGCTGAGCCATTCAGCTGGAAATCGATACCCGATTCACCTTTCACGTTCCCGAAACCACGAATCTCGCGGTTAAAGGCCCGCGTTCCGCTCTCTTCTTGTGACGCCCCTACCTCCGGCGAGCTCCTGTCGGTGGGCGCGCATCGAGGAACGTCCTCGGCACTATCGAGAAGTCCTCGTAATGGTAGGGCAGGTGATCAAACTCCTCGCCGTGGCTGCGGGGTTCGTGATGCGCACGGGCGACGATCCACACAACGATGTCGTCGCCGGTCGCCGGATGCAGTGGGCCCACAGCGTAAGCAGTTTCCAGTTCCTTGTCCGTGCAGGCGGAACCGACATTCTCCCCCTGCTGAAAGCCGTCGCCTCGATAGATCGTGGCCCACACGTCGCCGGTTGAGTACTGATCGCGACCGGCCATCCGTGGAAGCTCCACCTCGTAGCTCTTGAACTGACCCTGGTTATTTTTGGCGACGGTGCTCCGGACCCGCCACTTACGAGCCGTGTCTGGATCGGAGAGTAGCTTTCCCTGGGCAGCGAGCGTGTCCCATTTGTCGCCACCAGGCTGGTTGAAGTTGATGTGGTTGAAGACTTCGATGACGTCGTGCGGAAACTGACCGTCAATGTCCAGGTCTAAGCGGAAGTACATGTGGTGAACGTGCGCGATGTCGGGTTTGGAAGGATGGACGTGACCGCCCATCGCCACGCGAGGCGCGATGACACCGTCGCTACTGAACTCCCAGCTGTGGACGTACTGATACCAGCCACATTGGAACTTTGCTGCAATCGTCAGGCTGCCTGGGTTGAAGTCGTCTCCTGGGTCGGTCTTGACCACGACCGCGTCGGTGTCAACTCCGGCGACGTAAGGTCCTGGGTTCAGCCAGGGAGCCCAGCTGTTCGGCGCCGTGTGCTTGAGGGCCGTGAACGGCGCACCACCGCAATGCGCGTCGACGCCATCTTTGTAGGTCGGGGATCCGCCGTGATAGGGCACGAGCGCGAAAGGTTGACTTCCACGCCACATCACGCGGTGGCCCTGAAAGTCCGCCCACCAAACTTCCAGTCCACCCCCCGAGGCCATTGGGATCTTCCAGTACACGGACCAGCCCGCGCCGCTCACTTGGTGGTAATTACCAAAATTGGGCATTTGTCATCCCCCTTTGTGCTCTGACCTCGGAAACTCCTCAAAATGGACGAGCCTCCGGTCTATGAGATCCACCGCCGCTTCGGCTAGGAGGCGGATGCCCACCCGCGCATCAGGCGCTGCGTACCGAAGCCCGACCTGGCGCCTGCGCGGCGAATGGTCTTGGTCTGGCGCGAATGCAGTTACAAACGAGCCTCGTTGCTTCCTGATCCGCGCCACCCGTTCATCACGGGCGGCGATCGCTCGCGCCTCTTTCACTTCGTCGTCCAGGAACGCCGGCTGAAAGCCTTGAAGATCGAGAACCCGAAACACTTTGCCGGCGACGTTCACGATTGCTTCAAGCGTTCGCCGTTTCTCGTAGTCGAGGATGAGGACAGCGATCGTCCGCTTGGGTGTCGTGGCCGGGCTAGCTGGCTTGTCGATCCGAAGGTCAGCCCCGAAAACTCGGTAGCGCGGGGACAGCTCTTTGCTGAGATGAGCTCTGGCTGCCTCGATGGCCCGACGCTCTTCTCGTGTCGAGAGCGGTGCGACGGCGCTCCGGAGTCTTGCCGTCGCCTTGGACATAAAGGCCACGTTTCTCCTGACCACAGGCATCAGATACACCTCCCCGGAACGCGGACGCGCGGTCAGAGTCTCGATCTCAAACCGGGGCTTTACAGCAAGCCGCGCGCCCTCGCGGACTTGACACGAGTATCGCTCATGGGTCCGCCTTGTCAAGTGTTGTCTTGTCAGCGGTCAGGCGATATCCGATCTGGCTAGATGCCGTTGCTTGGCTGCTGATCTCAGCGCTCACAGCTTCCCCCATATTCCGGCGAGTGAGTCTGCGCCCACGATGCCAGCCTTAAGGTTGTAAAGTGCACCGACACCGATCATTTGACAGCCCCCTCTCATAGGCATAGGGTTGAACCAGGCCGCCGCTCTTTGCGGCAGGTCACGAGCGCGCTGCAGAAGCACTCATCGGAGGAAGAGGCTCGATGGAGCCCGAGGCAGAATCCGGCGGCATTTCACCCGAGTTCGCGCCACGCATCGCGTTCCTGACCGCGAGCACGCCTCCCGAACCGACGCCTCGAGTGAAGCGAGCTCCTGACCTGATCGCCGGAGTCGCGACATCACCGGCGAAGGTCGAAGCCGGCCGCCCATTCCAACTCCGAATCACCCTAGCACCCTCGAATCGCACCCCGCGGTTGGTTCAGATCCACCTGGAGTCGGTCAGCCACTCGATCCGGCGGATTCGGCCATTGACAAAAGCCGAAGCAGCCGCAGCTGAGATCGTCGAGCGCATGCCTGGTATGGCCGAAGGCGCGGCCGAGGTCGCGGTGACGCTGTACGACGATGAGGGTCGGACGCATCGCATGGTTGTTGGTCAAATTCCGATCTTCAGGCGCAATCCAGTCTTTGTCATCTTTTGGCCGTCGATGCGCTCCCTTCGCTTGTCAAGCGGCGCAGCTCGCTACGACGCGGGCGCTGACGTCTTCCGGACTGAGACGAACTTCATGTTCCTCAATAACACTGCGCAGCAGGTCACGCTCGACCCGACTGGGACGCGCCAGACGGTGGATCAGAACAGCAATCAGATCAGCACCGGGAGCGTCAATTTCGGCGCTCCGATCGTCTTGCCGGCGTTCGGGATGTCGACGGGGTGGTGGTGGACCACGACCTTCCCAAATGGGAGCACCGGATACAACAAGCTCAAGGCCAAGGAGGAGATCCGCTCGACCTACACCTTCAAGTTCCAGAATGATCCGAACCAGACGATAAGCTCTATGCTCACCTGGAGGGCGTTCCTCGGCCCACGCATCAACATCATCAGGGTTGGCGTGGAGAACTTCACCGCCGGTCAGAACTCAAAGATCGATGGCGGTATCACTTTCACCCGGAACATCTACGAACAAGTCGACTTCACGATCGGCGATCCAATCGGTCGTTGGCACATTAATGTTGCACAGGCAGGCGGACTCATAACGATCGCCAACAACGGGGATGCTGAGAAGCTGACTTCGGACTGGACCGTCCCGAACGACTTCGTTGACGTCTTCATCTCGCTGAACATCGTCGGTGCGTCCGGTTGGTCTCCGGTAAACGGACCATGTGACAAGAACGCCAAGGGAATGACCGGGTCCGTCGTCGACATCGAAGGCGACGTTCCCTACTTCGGGAACAGCATTGCGCACGAACTAGGCCACTACCTTGGGCTCAACCACGTGGCAGACCCCAACAACTTCATCGGTAACAACGGGGACTCTGACAGCAAAACGGGGATCACGGTCGACCAATACAACACGATGAAGCAGCATTGCTTCGTCCGCTATTTAGCTTAGGAATTGAGGCTCGATGAAGAAGAAAGCTCGAAATCGGCCGCGGGGAAATTTGAGAGGGCCCATGACCTACGAGTCACGCCGGCCGGCAAACCTGCTTCGTTACGGGAAAGCCGGCTTGCGAGTACTGATCGACGAGATGCTGGAGGCGCGAGACGCGGTGCCAAAGGAGAAGTGGTTGGCTCTGGGCCCGAGCGGCCTTGAAATTCTCCACACGCTGGCTTTGGGGTTAGAGCCGCATCACTTCAGAAATCGGGCGATCGGGGCCGTTGGCGTGATTGCCAACCCATCTTCGGTCTCGGTGCTGGGCCAGATCGCACGCGACAAGCGCGAGAACGTAATCGTTCGCGTGGCCAGCACGCTCTCGTTGGCGGAAATCGGTGGCGCCGCTCCTAGGCGGCTACTCGAGGCACTCTTGGGCGACGAGGAACTACTCGTTCGACATCGTGCCGCCGAAGGCCTAGGCACGATCGCCGATGCGAAGGCACTGAGCCGGCTTCGGGCCGCAAGAGACGACGAGGCGGAACTGGTCAGGCAGGCCGCGAGAACTGCCATCGAGCGGATCGAGTTGATCGGCGATCTTCGAGCCGGCGCAGACTCCCATAAGAGGCGACGGTAGTGGCTCCGCGCGGGATGGAATCCCTGAGGCTGCTCGATAGCGACCAGAAGCATGTCAGGACAGCCGTCCGGCAGCTCCGCGTAGCCGCCCTCGACATCGATTTCGACCTGGCTCGAAGCCGGCTGCTTCGGTTCGGCACCAGAACCTTTGTGGTCGCTCTTGCTCGCGACTTCTTCGGTCGCGGCAAGGACTTTGAACATCTGCGCGGCCGCCGGAGCGTCATCGGCGTTGTCGGCCAAGCCCAACCTGTGCACGCGGATCGGTTCGAGGCGTGCCGGCTGATCGTGCTGGATCTTCGATCATCTACGAAGGCTAAGGTGGAGGTTCGTCGCACCGACGGATCGATCGCTCACGCCGGCCCCGCGCGAATCGCGGGTGGCCGGCTCATTGCTTCAATCTCGATAGCCATTCCCCGGGTACCTCTCGCCGGGTCGATCGAGGGCAGCATTGCGCTGGACGGCAAGATTCGTTTGACGAAAGCCACTCTTTCGATCAAGACCGCTCCGAAGGCGCCAGAACGCGAGCGCGTCTCGAGTTAGCCGCGATCCGAGGTCAGTCGCGGCTCGGCTTCATCGTCTCCAGCGACTCCGAGTTGCCGAACGTCGCAGAGCCATGGCTTCGGGTGGTTCAACTTCACGTGATTATTGGAGGACGGTCTTATGAGGAACGCGATCCCGCCTTACTGACCATCGACCTGAACCACTCGGCCCTCCGGCTGTCGACGTCTTGCCCATCACCTGGCCAATATCTGCTTGCGATGCGGGAGGTTCTGGGCGATTCCGTAGTCGTCCTGACGCCGCACAAGGAGCTGAGCGGGTCCTTTGCGGCCGCGAACGCCGCCGCCTCGATGTACAGGCAAGAGTCGAGGCGGTTGGTCGACGTTGTGGATACCAGAACTGCCGGGCCTGCCTACGCTCTGGTTTGTCGCGTCGCGATGAATCAAGCGAGTGAAGCGAGGGAACCCCGTGCCATTATCAAGTCCGTATCGGCGGCAGTCCAGATGTATGGTTTCGTTTCCTCGCTGGCCCCCCTTCTGCGCAGCGGACGACTGGGGCGCAGCTTGGCTAAGACCGTCGACAAAGTGGGCACGCGGTTCATGTTCAATGTAAGCGGTAGGAGGTTTCGGCCGATCGGCATTCGCCGTGACGACGCCGCCGCCATCGACGATTTGGTCAGACGCGCCACGCGGGAGTTGACCGGCCCGGTATGGGCCGTAGGATTTAGTGGCCACAGCCCTGAGACCGCACGACGTTGCCTTCAAATGTTCGCGACTCGCGTCCCCATTGTTTGCAGTTGGGTCTTCGTCGCGGGGTCCGCCCTCGTTGTCCACGGCGGCAGTACGATGGCGGGCTTCGCCATCGTACCGACCACTTCATTGGACCCGCCGCCCAACGGCGGCGATAGCGAAAACGCAGCCGTCCACTCCTCGCGCATAAGCCAGCCGCATCCCGTTCAGAAATGCCGATTGGAATTCGCCGAGTGCTGCCCTGCGTTTGCAATCTCGCGCAGGGGAGTCATCGATGGCACCCGATTGGAAAAATCGATTGGCTCCGGACCAGGGATTCGAACCCTGAACCTTGCGGTTAACAGATCGCTGCGCCCCGTTCAGAAATGGCTACCTGAATTCGCTGAGTGCCGCTGAGTGCCGCCATTTGCCATGGTTTATCGCCGGCGTTGCTGTACGAAGCGACCCTACCGCCGCTGTGGGGTAGCCTGTCAAAATCAGATCCAATGACGTTAGAGGAACTCCGTACCTTCCGACCAGGGATCAATGCAATCGCCCGTCGCCGGGGGATTGGTAGCGTGCGCGTGTTCGGCTCGGTCGCACGCGGCGATGCAACGCCAGACAGCGACGTCGACTTCCTCGTGCAGGTTGAGCCCGGACAATCGATCCTCTCCGTCGGCGGGTTCCTCGATGAAGTCTCGGAGTTGATCGGCAAGCGGGTTCATGTTGTGACTGCCAAATCCCTTAGGGGCGCGGAATCGCAGCGAGCCCTGCGCGAGGCCGTTCCCCTCTGACTCCAGAGGATCGTCGACATCTGGAGCACATTGCTGAGTCGGCGCGTCTCATTTCCGAATGGCGCACGAGAGGTCGTGACGCATTCCTGAACGAACCATTACTTCAAAGCGCCTTGCTCTGGCGATTGCAGACGATGGCAGAGTCAGCGACGCAGCTGTCGGATGCGATCAAGGGACGGCACAAAGATGTGGATTGGAGAGGGATACGTGGCTTCCGGAACATCGTCGTCCACGGCTACGTCAACGTGCTGGACCTTGAGTTGACTTGGGCGTTCATCGAGAGGGAAGTCGACTCGCTGAGCAAGGTCGCCGCCGCTGAGAGCGGAGACGGAGCTTAAAGACGCCGAGCCAGAGAGTGGCTGCGGCAGCGACATTGATTCAACGGTCTCGATAGGATCGCCTAATCGATGGCAACTTGACTAATCCTATGGCGTCGTCCTGACTTTGGCGAGGCCAAACGGCTACGAAGGGTGCGGTGAGTATCTCGCCTTAAAAGTCTTGTCAGCCCTGTCGGCTCAGGTGAACTTGCCTGGCCGGCCGATCGCCGGCCAGGCGCGCCCTGACCTTGAGTGGGAAATGCCGGGGGCTCGCGGGCGCGGAATGAAGGGAATACCTGCGGCGCTAGCCGCCCAGATGACTGCCTTGCCTGACTACCGCTTCAAGATCCGGCAGATCGTCGCGAATGGTGATAGGGCAGCTGTTGAAACGACGGGTATCGGCAACAACACGGGGACGATCTCCTTGCCCGATGGAAGTTTGCGCCCCGCAACTGGCAGGCGTGTATTCCGCACGATGGTCTTGATGATGCGAGTGCGCAACGAACGAATCATCGAGTTCCGCGAGTACAGCAATTACCCTTCTTGGGACGTACAACTGACCAGGTCCACCGCATCGCCTCCCTCTGCCACGTCACCCAGTTCGTCATGAAGGATGGACCCTAGCTGATTGGTCGTCCAGGCTTGAATTCGGCGAAACCAGCCTTACAGCGCGCGGGCGGGAAGGTGATCTCGATTAGGTTGCACCGTCGCAAGCACGCTATTCGCCCAGTCAGACTTTCGCGCTCGCGGTCAAGGGCACGCGCCGAGCGAGAAAGTCGCTGATGACTGGAGCAGTGACGTCGGATCGATCAAAATGCCTGCAGATGGCCGAAGCCCGGTATTACCACCGCTGTTCCGATCCGTAGCGCGGCAGCGCCGAGCTCGGCGGCACCGTCAGTGTTTTCGAGCTCCCCGCAGATAATGAGGGTCAACGCACCGATGTTTGGGAAGTGCGTCCATTCAGGCGGAGCATCGGCCCAGCGAAGGCCGGTCGTTTGGACGCGAATCGGTCGGACCCGTCAGGCGTTTGGATCGACGATAGTGATCTCGCCTTCGATCATCTTCCCGGTGAATGTGAACTTGGGCCCAAAAATGGCGTGGTTGACTGGCGCCAGGCTGGGGTCGAAGAAAACCGTGAACTCGAAGCTATCTCCGGCACTTCCTCCGCCGATGCCAGCGTCGACAGCCTCGATTTCGTAGGTGGCGTGCTCCGCAACGGTGCGGGAGCCGATTGTCAAGGTAGTTAGTCCGACCTCGGTCCTGCAGCTCAGGCCACCGCGCATGGTCAGGTGGTGAGTCTTGTCTGCCGCGGTCGACACCAGGAACTGGTCGATAGTGGTCACGACCATGGCCATGAAGAACTGGTTCGCCGGAATGACGACTTCTCCCGAGGAGAAGGTCTGCATCGTGAAGGCTTGACGGTTCGTGTCGACGCGGCACATGGCGTGGTTGCGATCGAAGCTGAAGACCTCTTCCAGGGGCACTGTGGCCTCGCCGCTAACCGAGTGCGGCATCATCTTCAGATTGACGCCACCACCTGAGGCAGTGTTGTAGGAGAGACGCCTTACCTTTGCCTCCAAGCTGTCGGTCTTTCCCTGCAATTGCACGATCTCACTGTGTTCGCGATTGATCTGAGTGTTTGCGAGCAACGTGGTCGCGGCTGCCGCGACACCGGCACCCAGAAGGCCAGCGAGAGCGTCTCGCCGCGACACCTTCACGGCATTCTCAACTCTGCTCGTGACTCTCAGGAAACACCACAGGGAGCCCGGCCCGACGATATCCGCTCATCCCCTCGGAAACTGTCGCCACCTTCGGGAAACCCGCCGCCTGGAGAAGGCTGGCCCCCGTACTGCTACGAACCCCGGCTTCGCAGATGACCGCGACCAGGGTGTCACGAGGGACAGCTTCCATCTGCTCCCGAAGGCTGCCCAGCGGAATCAGAACCGCCCCCGGCGCGCAGCCGGTTTCCCACTCGACCGGCTCTCGGACATCGAGGACTGTCAGATCACCGGAGGAAGCGGTTTCCGACAGAGTCTCGATGGGGATGTCGGAAAGAGATTCCTCGAGCAGGCCCGCCTGCCGCCAAGCACTGCCATCGATCACACCAATCACGCGGTAGCCGTCCCGGAGCTGAGCAAGCGCCGCCGACGCGACCGCCGGCTCGGGCGTCAAAAGGCTAACTATGGTTCTTGGTTCAACGACAACCGCGAGGCGCTGGCTGAGGCCCTTTGCGCTGAAGGGCAAGCTCACGGCGCCTCTGGGATGACCGCGCGCGAAGTCGGTGGGTGGACGCAGGTCAATCACTACAGCCCGGTCGGCCTCAGGTAAATCCCGAGCGCTGTTCGCCGACACCTGCGGTTGCATTTCGTCAGGAAACCGTTCGCAGGAAGATGCTGCTGGGATTGGTGC
>Ga0099830_10000642_pt1 | contig 16144 bp, 20 predicted proteins | sample CZO8metaG_4_FD_79337 | JGI IMG/M metagenome (GOLD analysis project Ga0099830, IMG submission 79337) | Vadose zone soil microbial communities from the Eel River Critical Zone Observatory, Northern California, USA - CZOApr15con2H3.8 metaG | ecosystem: Environmental > Terrestrial > Soil > Vadose...
CAGTTTGCGACTCAGCACCTGTGCATTGATTCCTAGAGCATCGGCCAACTCCCTTTGAAGTCGCCCTGTTTGGCGACGAGCGCCGGTAACTTTCTCACGAAAGAGATCGAGATTGGTCGGGGTATGTGCATGGGTCTCAGAGGTCATAGATGCGTGCTCCTCTCCATCATGATAGTAGCTCCCCGATTTTCTTGGGAGGTTCATGGTCCCCGTATTCGCCTCTCTAATCGCTCCTATTATATCTGATGAGTCTAGCCCCTATTGATGTGCAAACACGGTTTTGATCACTTTTGAATCACTTTTGAATCATCTTTGTGCTTATCCCTGACCTATCCCTGGCTTTATACTGCATACGGCAAAGACTGCACTACACTCTCAACCACTTCAGGATTGTGTTGGAAAGGGAGGCAAAGAACCATTGAATATTGGTCTACTGGAGGACAACCCGGCTATCTGCGACTATATTACGACCGCACTGGAAATGATAGGGTATCACATCTCTGTTCATACCCAAGGATCATCCTTCTTAGAGTCCCTTTTTCCGGAATCAGGCAGTGCCTCGTCGCTGCCCTACGACCTCGTGCTCGTTGATCTGCTGCTGCCAGGATGTCTCTCTGGTTTGGAAGTGATTACTCGTATCCGACGAGTCATTTCTGCTGAGAGACTTCCTATCATCATTATCACAGCGGCGAGTGAGGGCTACCTCGAGCAAGTGAACAAGAGCTTTCCTGGTATCCCTATCCTCCCCAAGCCCTTTCAGCTAAAAACCTTGGTACGGATGATTGAGGAGATGACAGTTAGTCAGGACAAGAGCCTGTAACCTATCTCTACCTATTGACGTTTTAATAATAAGAAGGCATAAACCTGCGACATAGCGTGTTCTAATTTGTAGGTATATACTAGTAGAAAAGGGGACTTCCCTGCCAATCGTAGATAGAAAGGTTGGCGATCTGTATGACAGAATCGCAACATGTAAGGCAGTTTCGTCCTTCATTAAAACAAATTGTGTTTGGCGGCTTGGGAAGCGGTATCGGTCTATTAGGAATTTTGTGTGCGGTGGCTCTCTATGTTGTGGAGGTGATAATACGCCCGAAGAAGAAGCTTCTGTTCCGCGACCTCTTCACGTTTAGCCCTTTTGAGTTAGGTCTTCCTGCCGAGGAAGTTGTTTTCCCCCCGCTGCATGGTGATTATCACGTCAGCGGCTGGTATATTCCATGTCCAGAAGCCACGACAACTATATTGGTATGTCCTGGGTATCGCACAGGAATGTCTGACACTCTGGGGATGTCTGCTCATCTCTGGCGAGCCGGTCATAACGTTCTGGTCTTTGAGTATTACGGGCACGGCACGGAGGTAGGCAAGTCCGTGACCCTGGGATATCGTGAGGTCAACGATTTCCTTGGAGCGGTAGCCTATGCGAAGGAGCGAGCTCCACAAGCCCGTTTAGGTGTCATAGCCTATTCTATGGGTGCCGCAGTGGCTATTATGAGTTGTGCCAGGAACAATGACGTCGAAGCGCTAGTGGTGGATAGTGCTTTTGCCACTCATCGCAGCGCCTTCGACTACAACTTCCACCATGTCTTCCATCTACCGCCGACTCTTTTTGTTTGGTTTGTGGACTACCTATTATGGTTTCGTGCAGGCTATCATTTTCACCAGGTTGAGCCTCTACGTGACATAAGTCGTATCGCACCACGACCCATCTTGATCATTCATAGCACAAAGGACTCTATCGTAGATCCACATGATGCCTCACTGCTCTACGAGGCTGCTAATGAACCGAAAGAACTGTGGCTTGTTCCTGGTCTTGATCATTGCGGTGCATACTTCGCCGATCGCTATGTGTACACACAAAAAGTCAGCGATTTCTTCGACCTCCATATGAGGAGTCCGCGTCTTAAACTGGTGTCGAACTCATCCACAGAGCTGGAAACACAGGAGGAGAATAGTAACGACCTTATCCGCGACTTGCCAGAGGCTAGCTAATCGTTCCATATCCTGCATTGCATTCAGGAGTAGTCGAGCGTGACGATCATCCCGTCCCTGGCTGAACGGGTATTGGTGAAGACACGCTGTGCCGCTTCTTCCGCTATTGTCACATCGGTGATCTTGGGGCTAAAATGCGTCAGAATCAGCGCATGAGCGCCAGCCTTCTGGGCCAACCTGGCAGCTTCCTCGGCCAGCATGTGCGCGTGGGCTTGCGCCAATGGCAAATCCTCAGGATCATCGTACATGCTCTCGCAAATCAGCAGATCGACATCCCGCGCAAACGTACTTAGAGCCGTCGTTGGTCTAGTATCCGTGATGAATGCCACTGAAATGCCGCGCCGGGCTGCTCCGAGTACCTGTGCTGGAGTGATGGTCTGGCCGTTATGTTCCACCGTTTCTCCACGCTGTAATTGCGACCAGAGTTGTACCGGCAACCCCAGTGCCTGGGCCTGCTCTGGGCGAAAGATGGGCCTGCGTGCCAGCTCGATGCGATAGGCCAGGCAGGGAATACCGTGCGAGGCGGCAGCGCATGAGCCACGCAATCCACCAGGGAGGTCGAACTGCTCGCCACTTTTCAATTCGTGCATCTGTACTGGGAATGGAAGCTCGGCGGCAATGCGTCGCAACCCTTCGACAACGTAGACCGTACCAGGGGGGCCATAAATGTCCAGCGGCTCAGTTCGTCCCGCGTTTGCCACCATGAAGAGAACTCCCGGCAAACCTGCTACATGATCAGCGTGCATGTGTGTGAGGCAGATGGCCCCAAGCTGGCGGAACCCCCACCCCAATGATTTCCACGGAACCTGGGTGCCTTCGCCACAATCAAAGAGTGTCAGTGTGGCTCCACAACGTACCAGGGCACACGAGAGCCAGCGTCCTGGCATAGGCATCATGCCACATGTTCCAAGCAAACATATATCGATCATCGCATATTTCCTACCAATTATTTTGGTATGCCCAGTCCTTTACCCCTCATTAACCTGGAAAGAATACAAACTGTTACCCGCGGTCTAGCGACTCTTTTAGGCATCTCTCTTCCAGAAACCTCCAAACAAAAACAGAACGGGTTAAGACCCGCAGACATACCTCATTATACCTTGACAGGGAAGAGATAAATAGCTAGCATCCAGAAAGGAAAACTCCTATGGCAATCAGCGAACGACAACCACGACCATCCTCCTAGGAAACACATCAGGAGCATGAAGACCTTTTCAGAACACTAGGGGGGTGTATGGTGTGCCACTCTCTGAATTGCCACCGGAAGCAGAGCGAGACGAACTGTTGCAACGGCTGTTACAAGGAGACATCACCGGATACGCAAGCCAGTCTAGCGCAGACTTTGTGTTGATTATGAAGCTCCTGCACTGGACAGGGGACAATATCGCACTCACCAGACAGCTTTTTCTAGAGTCCGGTTTATACCGAAAAGACAAGACCGAGCGCAAAACCGGAGCAACCACCTATCTTGATATGACCATTCACAATGCACTTAAGAAACGCAGAAACCCACCAATGAGACGGTAATTGGAGCATTCGAAGCACTTCATAGGCCGTTTGAAAGAGATTTGACCACGATAGCACTAGGCTAAGAGCATTTCAATCGTGTTTAGTAGCTCGTCCAGACCGAAAGGCTTAGGTATACCGATAATCTTACGCTTCTGAAGCTCCTTCGTAGGCAGGTTTGCGCTTATCATTATGGCCGGCGTGTCTGCTCCTTCTTCCATGGAGCGCAGCCGGTCGTAAAGTTCTAGACCGTTCATACCTGGTAGCATATAATCCAGGATAAGTAAGTGTGGCTTGATCTCTTTGACGATGTCCAATGCCTCAACACCACCATGCACGGCCTTGACGCGGTGTGGTGTTGCTTGTGATATAGCCAGGACGAGAAACTCCACTATGTCGGTCTCATCCTCTACAAGCAGTATAAGCTGAGTATTCGCTCGCACCGGAGGCGGGCCTTGCTCATGAACCATGATGCACTCCTATGCGTTTCGGTAGAGACCCAAAAATCCTAATCGTACCACGTTTCAGAGCAAAATATAGTTTCGTATCAAACCCCAAGAAGCGGACGCGGCAAGCTTCAGAAGCCAATTGACACAAAGGCAGCAGAAGGTTTACTCTTCCTGCTCCGTATCAGGTCGAGGTACAGCCAGAAAAGGGAAAGTATACTTAATATGTACTTGTATGATGCTTGTGCAACATAGATCGTTTCGGTTTCTACCGAAATAATAGATATGCGGTGGATGAAAAGTGAAAATGAAAGCATAGAGAGCCTCTCAGACCTTGCCCTCAGCCATTCTACATGCTACAATTTCAACAGAAGGGCCAAAGGACTTCTAGAGGTCAGTTGGTAGTACAGAACGGGGTAACGGCTCTAGAAAAGGCAGGCCATACCTTGATTTACTAACTAGAATGCGAGGTGATTTCTTGCTTCAAGAAGAAGAGCTGTCAGTAGCCGCAAAGCCAGATGCAAAAACCATTCTCGTCGTCGAAGACGATGAAGACACTCGGCTATTATTTACCGAGGCGTTCTCAATGCTAACGCCTTATGAGGTTCAAGTAGCGAGAAACAGCACTGAAGCCCTGCACTTCGTCAAACACCGCAAGCCTGACTTATTTATCCTCGATTATCGCCTACCTCAAACGAATGGCATTGAACTCTACGATCAACTGCACGCTATACCAGGACTTGAAAACATACCAGCAATTATCATTAGTGGTATCGCATCAGACCAGGTAACACGCGATATCGACAGCCGCAAGCTATTACGCATCGATAAGCCGTTTGACTTGGACGAGTTCCTCGACGTGATCAAGCAGGCGCTAGGTTAGACCAGTACGAAGAAAATAGAAAGTGAACTTGAGGATACTATAGACGTGCTCACAGAGGTTATCCATACTGGCTACAACATACACGAGGAACGGATTAAACGACTCGAAGACCAGGCGGAACAACCCCATAAAAACTAACTCCAACCACCGGAGGTATAACCCCCCGATGCCAGAGATCTCATTATTCTGCGATCTGACTTCTCTTCCACGTCAGAGACCATGACAACCTGTGGAAAAAGTGCAATATAATGGCTTCCTTCTCGGTGGCCCGATAGTACCTCTCGGAGAGAGATGTTTGCTGGCTCACCCCTCGAAGCGTATACTGCATTGCTAGCAGCGTTTTCCCATAGGAGGATCGCAGGTCATGGCAGCAGGCATTCTCTTTTTTATCGGACTCTTGGTTCTGGTCTGCTTGTTCTTGCGTCGAGCACAGATGATCGAGACGCTCGAACATCAGGGCGTGACGGTTGTGGCCAGGGTCACTCGCGTCGAGCAACACGCTGTGTTCACCAAGGTGACGGCTTACTGGCAACATCCTCAGACACAGCAGGTCTACCCCTTTCACAGTTGGATCGTATTCAACCCGCTCCCCCTTCAACCAGGAAGTCGAGTATGTTTCTTGGTGGACCGTGCCAACCCTCAGCGCTACTACATGAAAGCGTGACGAGCACAAGATCGATAGATGTTGATATATTGTGGGAAAATATGCTTCTCCCCGTAAAAGGTGATGAGAGAGGTAAGCTTCATGTCACCTGGTTGCAGCAATGTATAGAGTCACGTAGAGGTTAGAGAAATGCCTCAAAAGAAGAAACGAGTTGAAATCCCACGAGCCATCGAAGCTGAAGTGCAGTTTGCATCTGACCAAACATGCTGTGTGTGTCACGTCAAGGGAAAACCAATTTGTTTACGCTAATCAGAATGGGCTCATAATCAGATTTGGTGAATCAGAGTGACAGAGGAATGGATAGACCTTTCTTTCTGATTCAGAGACTGATTCTGGAAACGAGAGGATTCCTGGAAACTCGTCTTTTGGCAAGGCCATGCTTCAGTAGGGCACAGGACACCCTGATGAGCAGCATCGTGACGATGCTGCCTCCCGCAAGTGCTGCCAGGAGCACGTTCTGCCAGAGCAAGAGCCCACTGATCGTGACGACACAGACAATCACCAGGATGGCAGAGGTCAAGCAACAAGTGAACACTTCAGCAAGACCTTCGCAAAGACCTTCCGCCAGCAGCCAGGACACATCCATCTCAGGCACTACATAGAGGAGGAGAGCAATGCCCCCGCCCACGACTGCGCCAATACCTCCCCACATCACTGGGCTTGCTCCGGTGGAAAGACCAACCACCCCACCCAGAAGCGCTCCTAGTATTCCTCCCACCAGTACACCGATTCCACCTATCTTAGGCGTAGTGGGGACTGTATTTGCTGGCAGGGAAGAGGAAGGAGGAGCGGCTCTTAGCGAGCCGACTGCTGATGTCGGGTTGGTCTGCCGTGTACTCTCGCTGGGCAACGGGAGATACGGTACGTGTGGTTCCTCGTATGGTGAATCCGCTGATAGCATGAGGTCTTGGTTGCTCAAGGGACCAGAAGCGTTGGGAAAGGAGTTGCTGACTTCGATATCGTCCTGCTTGGGCTGGTTCACGTCTTCATTCATGCGTACGTCTCTCCTTGTCTGTGCTGCTCTCCTCTTGTCCTCCTTCCATTTAGACGATCACACATGGGGAAATTTGCACATCGCTTTCCAAACGGCACTTTTCACACGGTTTTTGCTGTAAGACAAGGTTCAAGTGGTGTTCAAACAGATGTGACAGTTTTGAGCTTGCATTAGGCGAAGACTGTCACGCCTATTTGAACCATGCCTAAGATGGATATTCCCACTGCTTCTGTGGAAGAACCTTGAAAAAACGGCATATTATTTCGTCGGTTAAGATGTTTCCTCTCAGACTGACTCTTTGGTACGTTCGGTGATCCAGCCAGATGATACCGTGGTATCATAGTCGTGTGAGAGCATCATATCTCGTGAAGGAGGACATGGATGAGCCACAACAAGGAGGAAAAAGCTTCAGCCTACGGTTTCGGGGGAGTTGGTGTACTCTTATTGGCAGGTGGCGTATGCACGTTATGCATATTATTTACTTCAAGCATTGGCGGGACGGTGAGTCTGATCACCGGTCTGCTGAGTGTCGGGATGGGGGTGTTCCTGTGTGGCTATGCATACCGATTACTCACACCGGGATCAAGACCAACGGTCGTGAAGGAGCAACCTTCCTCACCCCAGTCCTCGGAGTTATCCACTCCCATTGCTCCATCTGAACCTCGACAGCACGTCTTGCACTGCCCGAAGTGCAGCAGTCCTTACGTGGAAAGCGATGCTTTCTGCAAGACCTGTGGCTTAGCACTGAGCACCCCAGCAACACAGACAGAACCGGCAATAGAGACGATGACCTGTTCTCATTGCTCTGCCACCATTCCCACGAAGGCGAACTTCTGTCCCAAGTGCGGGTCCGCCGTATCGCACGTCGCAACCACAGAGCCAAAGGTCTTCGTCGAGACACCAGCGATACAGAAACAGACACGAAGGCAGCAACAACCGTGAAAGGCACCTGCAGTGGTGAGAAACGGTAGAACCCCACTAAGATATCGTTGGTTTTTCTGATATTGTGGTTAATAGCGGGTATACGCCCATGCAAGAACCGTCACGAGTATCGAGAGTATCAAAAGGACGGTGAGTGCCATGCTAATTATCAAGAAAGGGAAACCAGAAAAAAAGATGAGCATGGTAGCAAAGATGAGCCAGAATACTGCGAATATACACGCGAGATACTTCCAGGCAGGAATGCTCTTCATGATCCACCATCCTTTCTGATGTTCAGGGGTGTATGAACTACTTGTTGGCAATCAAGCGAGCGGAGGACAAGTGTAGGGGCCGATTCATCGTGCCCATCGCCGATTTATCGGCCCCTGATTCTCCACTTGCTGACCAGAAGGGATATTCTCCTGGAACCAACCACCGGGGCCGATAAATCGGCGATGGGCGCGGTAAACCGGCCCCTACGTCGCTCGCTTGCCTACACCTATCTCATACACCCGATGTTCAGTCTCAGAAACACAGTATAGCACGACTGTGATATGATAGAAGGTGATCCTACAGAGGTGAGTAATGTCTTTAACAGTGATAGATCGCTTCCATCCTCACTTGCGCCGCGAACTACAAACAGCGATTGATGCTGGACAATTACATAAGTGTGACGAAATAGCCCTGCTGGAGCCAGAACAGCTGCTTCCATTGGCGCGACTTAGCCTGCTCATGCTGGTGGTAGGAGGGTTGTTCTTTGGCGGACTAAACTTCGTCGCATACATGTGGCAAACGCATGCCAGCAGCGGACGGATAGGAGGCTGGGGACTAATCGCATGGATTGTGATAAATATAGTGGGTTATCTTGTCATCTTACCAATTCATGAGTTGCTTCACGGAGTTGCATTCACATTTTGGGGTGGCAAGCCCTATTATGGGGCAAGGTTGCCGTTTGCGCTCTACTGCGGTGCGAAAAATCAATTGTTCCGTCGCAATCAGTATCTAGTGGTGGGGTTGGCTCCATTGGTAATCATTACGCTGGTTGGTATCATTTTCACGCTGCTTTCTCCTGGACTTGCCTCCTATACCATCTTTGCCACAGTAGGCAATTTCTCCGGTGCGGCTGGGGATGTATTAGGCACCATGAAGCTATTACAGCAGCCGGAGTCCGTGTTGGTAGAAGATACGGAGACAGGCTTCAGAGTCTGGGAGATCACTTTATAATGCCAGAATTGCCGGAAGTAGAGCACACGGCACGCCAGTTGCGTGCCACCATCGTTGGAGCGACCATTAGCGAAGCACAGGTCTTCTGGGAACATGCCATCGGCTATCCTTCCGTCCCGGATTTTCTAGCCGAGGTTGCCCAAAGGCGTATTGAAGGGGTACGGCGGCGCGGCAAATTCCTTCTGCTCGATCTAGCTGGCGATTTGTTCCTGACCATTCACCGTCGCATGACGGGTAACTTACTAATCCTCTCGCCCGGTTGGGAGATCGATACGAGTCTGCGGCAGATTGATCCTGTGGCCTGGGGGACAAAGGGGCCATTTTTTAAGAAGATAGAGGCTGACCAGGCCCCAACCTTTGATATCACTCTCCTTTCTTATTGCCGGGTCTGCTTTTATCTTACTGATGGGCGGTTTTTGCTCTTCACCGATCCGCGCAAATTTGGGCGTATCGAACTGTGGCCACGCGCACTTGAAGCGAAAGCCTTGGCAGGGCTAGGCCCGGAGCCTTTGAGCACCGAGTTTACAGTAGAGCGTTTGATGGAGGCTCTCGCGGATCGTAAAAGCGCCATCAAACAGGTGCTCTTAGCTCAGGAAGTTGTTGCAGGTATAGGCAATATCTATGCTGATGAAGCACTGTTCTACGCAGCCATCCACCCGCTGCGCCGGGCCAGCTCACTCACACCTTGCGAGGTATACCTCTTGCACCAGGGGATTGTCTCGGTTCTGACGCTGGGAATAGAGCATGGCGGGACATCGTTCAATGACTACCGCGATCTTTGGGGTGAAGCTGGAGATAACTATAATCATGTGCGTGTCTATCACCAACATGGAAAACCCTGCGTGCGTTGCGGCACGCCAATTGAGCGGATCACCGTGGCGCAGCGGAGTACTCATTTCTGTCCAGGATGCCAGAAACTCACATCGGAGTAAAGAAAGCTGGTGTGCATTGCAACGTACCACCCGGGAAGTTGGTGAAGGTCACATCCACTGTAGCCGGTACCCCGACTGGTTGGCGTCCCTGGAGCGGCAGGTGGAACGAAACAAATCCTCCGGCATCGCTCGTGGATTGTTGACTGAGCGGCTGATCTCCATCCTTGAAATGGACGACTGCGCTGGCAGTCGCCCCACTGACGCCGGCGATATCTTTGGTCAGCCGTGCGTAAATAGTAATGGTGGAGTTGGGTCTGGGAGCATTGTTTGACGACCAGGCCCCGCAACGGTACTCGGGCACGGTGGGTATCTGTGAGATTTGTGACTGAAACGACGGGTTGATGGTCACTGTCGGTTGCAATCGGACCTGGTTCGTGTTAGCAAGCGGAGCGCATGACGCTAAAAGTAGCAGTAACCCGACATATAGGATGCTGAATGAGATATGGCGCGTACTGTTCATGTGTTATCGCAGAAAAGCTACATGTCCTGAATGTCTCCGCGAACAAGCGAAGCTGCCATAATTTGCTGACATGAGTACATTATATCATAGACAGGTAGTTATCGGCGGCTTGCTCAATTCGTAGGACTGTGCTACACTGTAACTGGTTAGAAAACGCCCACCAGTCCCTGTCATCAGGCTACCTGTGTCGATTGTCTGTGAATCAGGCGGCAAAGCTATTACCGCGTTGTTTTCGATGTCGCAGGCGTCTGCCCAGCGCAGGCGTAGGAGCATCAGTCGCAGTAGGGAAGCAGCGAGATGTTCTCTGAGTAGAATGTCTCACCATAGTGTATGTTGGGCAAATGTGGATGTAAGAGCATAAGAGAGGCGGGACTTCTATGGCAAACAACAAACGTGGACCAGAACCGGGGTCGCAAAAGGCAAAGCATGGTGGTCAAGCTGTCCGAGCAAAGTATGGCCCCGAATTCTATGCCAAAATCGGCAGAAAAGGCGGAGAAAAGGTCAAGGAGAAGCGCGGCCCGCAGTTTTATGCCGAAATTGGTAAAAAGGGTGGTGAGTCCACCAAGCGCCAGCAGGGCTCAGAATTTTACTCCAGGATTGGTAAGAAGGGCGGTGAGCGTGGCCGCTCCTCAAGCGAGGATACCGCTGCTGCTGAGAAGAAGTAAGTGGAGTCTTGAATGATCCATTTTCGGGTGGCGGGGACCTGGAGGATGCAAGCCCCGCCAGGATAACTCAGTTGGATTTCCTCAAGAAGGGTGGCACGTCCACTTTTTCTTCCTCTTCATTCGCCTGCTTTGCCTGCGGCGTTTTCTGATGACGACCAAGGCTGCGGAGACCACGTAGGTCGTCCAGGCTGCGTTGTGGGCGTGCTGGCGAACCAGGTAGTCGTGTTTGTGGTACAGGTGTGGGTGCAGGCTTCACCGGAGGGTTGGCAAAACTAGCAGGTCGTGGCTGCGCAGGTACGGCTGGAGGCGTCGGTACTGGTGCAACATACGATGCAGCCTGCTTTAGCTGAGTCGAATCGACTGGCACCGGGCGCGGTTGATCTGCGCGACTGGCTTGCAGGTGTGTGGGACGCGCCAACCGTCGCTCTTCCATACCGGCGGCGATCAATGTCACCCGAATGGTATCGTGCAGAGTTGGGTCGATGACGGCACCAAAAGTGATATCGGCTGTATTGTCAACGGCACTGCCAATAGCTTCGGCCACCTCGTTGACCTCGAAGAGCGTCATGTCTTCGCCTCCGCTGATATTAAAGAGCACGCGCTGGGCTCCGCGAATGGTGACATTGAGAAAACCACCTGCGATGGCTTCTTCGGCTGCGCATTGTGCCCGGTTTCTCCCTTGCCCCTGCCCAATACTCATCGATGCGGTACCAGACTCTTGTAGGACGCTACGTACATCGGCAAAGTCCACATTCACCAGCCCTGGCACATTGATAACCTCAGCAATACCTTGTACACCTTGACGCAACACGTCGTCGGCAAGCTGAAAGGCATCCGCCAGACTGCGATCATGCCCAGGAATTGAGAGCAGGCGGTCATTGGGGACGATGATTAGAGCGTCGATCACTGCACCCAACTCCGCTATACCAGCTTCCGCAATGCGCCGTCGTCGAGTTCCTTCAAATGGAAACGGAAGTGTGACAATACCGATAGTCAGTGCACCCAGCTTATTAGCAATGGAGGCGACGACTGGAGTTGCCCCTGTGCCTGTGCCTCCACCCATGCCGGCAGCAATAAAGACGAGGTCGGATCCGTCCAATGCGGCACGAATCTCGGCTTCACTTTCGCTTGCTGCACGTGTACCTACCGAAGCATTGCCACCTGCGCCCAGGCCTTTTGTGAAGTGTTGCCCCAGACAGATGCGTGTGGGGGCTTCTGAAAGTGAAAGTACCTGTGCGTCGGTGTTCATAGTAATGTAACGTACTCCACGTACCCCTGTGCTAATCATGCGATTGACAGCGTTCATGCCCCCGCCACCGACACCAGCAACCACGATATCGACATGGAGTTGTGTCTGCTGCTGGACATAGACGTAGGATTGAGGAGAAATGGCATCTTCTTCGGTGTCTCGTAGCCCGCGGCCTAGCCAAACTTGCTCGTGCTCTTGCTTCATATCTTCCACCTCCACCTCGTGCCGCAGTACGGCCCATTGGTCATTCGGAACACAATCTTCGTCTTGCGTCAAAACCGACTCCTCATTCAAGAAACAACGTGCCCTGTTTAGTTGGACGTTTCCAAACGGGTAGACAGAACCCACACCCTGCCCAGCTTCTTGAACACAGGAGTATTATACCCTACCAAGGCAACAGGAGTAAATACACTCCTGCTTGCCGGGTGTATGAAAAAGTTGTAGATACTTAGGCAACAAGGCGTGGCTGTTGTTCCCAGAACTCGTCGTACGTCTCATTGAGCACTGAGGTACGCAAGGCCAGCACGGCATCGAGTCCTTCGGGGGTCCAGCGCATGCCAGCCCGCTTCGCGCGGGTGCTGACCACCGTTTTACAAGCCGCCTCGACGATGCCACTGCCGACATGCATGCGCTTTCGGCCCGAAACGCGGGATAGCGCATGCGCTGGGCATTGGTGGTGAAGTAGTCCACTGCTTTCTCTGGGACACTACGACTTTCATTGGGCTCTGGAGGGATCTTTGGCAAGGCAGCAATGGCCATCACCAACTCCTCGACCTGCCCGTGAACGAGCAGCCTACAGGCGAGCTCCGCCCAGCTAGTGGCCTGTGGACTGCTGTGTCCAAAGACGGCATGGGCGACTTCCCAGACATGTTGTTGGGCATGGTAGAGATCGACAATCTGCACCGCTCCTCTTAACTGTTCGGAGACGAGCTTCCAGATCCAAGGCGCCCCATCTCCCAAGACGACCACTTGTTTGGCCTCTCGGAGTCCACGGGAAAAGGTCTCGGCGGCCTCTTCTAACGTCAGTCGTGTCCCTAAATAGCTGATGAACATCTGAACCCCTGGGGTGGTCCGCCGCCCATGGACTCCCCAGAGCGCGTCAGCAGGTGCTGTTCCATGCGAGCACTGCTGCTCCTGCTCTGCCTCTGTTCCTGATTCCACCTGGCACTGATAGTACGCTCGCTTCCATTCTACCTTGCCCAGGACGGTTAATAGTTGTCTCGGTCGGTAGCCAACCAAGTGTTGCTCATGACCACATGCGAGTATGTCAAGGAGTTCGGGGATAAAATCTCAAGCATTCATAGAAAGATACATTGCAATTATCCCAACAGGCTTATTGACTTGTCCTATAACAATGAACGGGGCATCTTCATTTTCCATATCCCCTTAAGCCCGTTAAGGCCTCATATGTTCAATGGGACATTTTATAAACGAGCCGATACAGGTAGCACAGAGCCAATGAACTGGCATGAGGTAAGAGATCAGATGCTGTATACAGAGGGACGCCTTCAACAAGTCAGATTGCTTCGCTTAAAAATTGCTAAAGAACAATATGGTGAGGCAGTACTGCAACTGATGAAAGCAAAGAATGGAAGTTATCAGAGAGAAAAAGCAAGTTTTTGTCTAGCACAAGCAAACGATGAACGAGAGAAAGCAGATAATATGGACAGAAAAGAAAATCGAACAGTACCCAACATAACAGAAGCAGATACGCAAGAGGCAGTCAGTATATTTAGGACACATGCTGCAAATTGGCTGCGTATGGCTGCGGCCTGTCTAGAAATGCCAAATGAAAGCAGATCAACAGGAACATAAAAACGCCTGACGCCTTGCATAGAGGCAGCCGAAACCTTACAGCTAGCGCTTCAATAGGTTATACTTGCATCGAGCATGTATTGTGAGAGCTAGGAGAAAGATATGTCAGAGGAGAAGCAGTTTACACCATATCGTATGCGGAGTAGTCCTGAAATCAGATTGAATGCGACACCTATCATACACAGAGATGACAGTATAGAACATGCATATACTGTTGATATTAGTCCCGATCTACCTTCCGTCACGCTGAAAGTGTTTATCTTCCCTAATGGTGATGCAAGAGTAGAAGCCGATTTTGTTGACCCCCATATCCTTCAAGGAGCACCGCCAAGCAGTTGCTACTAGTCTTCCTATCGTTTGCGTTTTACTTTGTGAAACAAACACAGCTACAGACGAAACACCAATCAAAGGTAGAGCAAGTGCGCTCACACCGTGGAGACCAATTCGACCCTCCTCATATAGCAGCTTGCGATGTATATTTTCGTATTTCTGTCAAATGGCGGTTGGCGTGGCTATAGGTGTCGGTGTTGCTATAGGCGTCGGCGTAGCCGTAGGTGTCGGCGTAGCCGTAGGTGTCGGCGTAGCCGTAGGCGTCGGCGTCGGTGTCGGATGTGGTGTGGGTGTCGGATGTGGTGTGGGTGTCGGCACAGAGGTAGGGCGTAGCGGTGGGACAGAAAAAGGAGAGGGAGACAAGGTTGGCATCGCTGTCGGCAGAGGCGTGGGTGTAGGATGTGGTGTGGGTGTCGGCACAGAGGTAGGACGTAGCGTAGGGACAGGAGGTGGAGATGCCTGTGGAGATGGAGAAGGCGCGTGAGATGGAGATGCGTGAAATGTTCGTGAGCCCACCAGCCAGGTCAGGCCACCTCCTGCGACAACCAACCCCGCAATACCGAGTAACACCGTACGTCGTGAGACCCCGCGTTTTGGCGCAACAACTGCTGTGGACAGCGATGAAATGCTGGGTGCAGTCTCTATTGTGCTGATTGGTAATGGCGTCATCTCTGCTGCACTGAGGAGTGATGGATCAGTCTCTGTCGTACTGAGCACTAATTGCGTAATCTCTCTGGTACTAAGCGGCTCTGGGGTAGAGACAGCTTCAGGAATAGGGGTCACAGGTACGGGAGCAGGCGTAGACACCACTGGCACGGTCGGCTCCGTAACTTTGTCCGGGGATGCCGGAAGCGTAGCTGTGAAGCTTGTGGGCTCTGTCGATGGCGTGGAGGTCGACGTCAAGAGCGTCGGCATACTGTCTGATGGGAGTGACTCCCCTGTTGGCGACACAGGGGGACTCAGTGGCGTCCCCAGCACTGTTGGGGCATCGCCTCGCGTCTGCTCCGTTTGCCACGCTTGTTCCAACGCATCGGCGAATGCCTGCACACTCGCAAAACGCTCTTTGGGGTCTTTGGCCAGTGCTCTGAGCACCACTTGCTCAATGGCAGGCGGGATCGTCGAGATTGACTCGCGTAAGGATGCGGGGGGAACAGCCAGGTGCTGGGCAACGATCTCGGTGAGAGAACCCTCAAAAGGTCGAGTCCCACTGAGCCACTCGTACACCACCACACCGAGTGCATATTGATCACTAGCCAGCCGCGGTTTGCCTCGAATTTGTTCTGGCGCCATGTAGGCCATCGTCCCTGTCATCTCCTCGATGCCTTGGTAGCGCGAGCTTTGCGCCACGGTGGCGATACCGAAATCACTCAAGAGGAGTTCTTCGCGCTGACCCACCAGCATGTTCTCCGGCTTGACATCGCGGTGGATGAGCCGCTGGTCGTGGGCATACTGCAAGGCACCTGCCACCTGCTTGACGTAGGTGAGGATGGTGGGCAGTGGCAACGGGACACCTTTGGGGTGATGCTGGCGGAGTGAGCCGCTGGGGGCGTAGTCCATGACCAGAAAGGGGGTGTCATCTTGCACGTCAAAGTCGAAGACACGCACGATATGCGGATGATTGAGATGGGCGATCGTGCGGGCCTCTTTCTCAAAACTCTCCACCTCATGAGGATTGGCAAGGCGCGTGTAGAGGATTTTGACAGCTGCCTGGGTGCCCAAGCGCAGATGCTCACCCAGATAGACTTCTGCAAAGCCGCCCTGTCCCAAAAGGCGGATGAGCCGATACTTGCCAAGCTGTTGGCCGATGCGATCAGCCATCGTTCAGTCCTCTCTTGAGAGCATCCTGCCCTCAGTGGCGGTCTACGGAAGGTTGGTGTTTCCCAGGTCGTCGTACGAAGAAGGGAACCAGTGTCATTCTATCACAACAAGATATGGTTGACCAAACTCCCTAAAAAAGGGGGCGTATCGTTGGCGAAGGGTCGGGTTTTGTCGAGTGGGTATTTCAAGCTCGGTTCTGTACCTAAAAACTGCATCCGTAAAGGGGGTGAGGTAGCGTATCCTTGGCTAAG
>Ga0099830_10000655_pt1 | contig 16072 bp, 18 predicted proteins | sample CZO8metaG_4_FD_79337 | JGI IMG/M metagenome (GOLD analysis project Ga0099830, IMG submission 79337) | Vadose zone soil microbial communities from the Eel River Critical Zone Observatory, Northern California, USA - CZOApr15con2H3.8 metaG | ecosystem: Environmental > Terrestrial > Soil > Vadose...
CCAAAGTCAGAGCGCACCCCGTTTTGGATCTTAGTTGAATCCCCGAGTATCGCGTTCTTGAGATTCTGCATCTCTGTCGTGGTGGCATTGGTAGCAGTCGTCTGAAAAATTCTTAGGGCGGTGGGGATTGCCATAGCCGCTAGGATGGATATCACCGCTAGGATGACGATCACCTCGATAAGAGTGAAACCTTTATAGCTTTTCATAATAAGCACCCAACGTAAGGTGTCAGGAGTAAAACGTGAGGGGATCACCTAACTCCTTACGCTCTCACGCCTTACGAATTCATTTCAGTTGACAAGAACAAACGACTTATGTCACCTTGAAAACCGCGTGGCGCTGGAAAAACAAGATGGCTTGACATCTATCCAACTCATCGGCCTTTTTGCATTCCTCGGAGTCGTCACTTCTCTCCTCGCCTTTCTTCGCTACGACTCGAACGCGGCTGTCGATCCGGTTCTGGTCTTTCTTCTCTTCGCCTATCCTTTTCTCATCGGCGCCACCGTCTACTTTTACATGCAAGATAAAACCAGCAAGGCTTCCCTGCAGGAGGAGTACTTCACCAAATGGTTTCTCCAGAGCTTCGCCAAGATCTGCCTCTCCGAAACCGACCTTCAAGTTGTTCGCGAAGAGCTGGCGGGAACGATCCTACGTTTAGTCAGACCTGCCCTCGTCAGCGTCTATGAGTTAAACCCCCAAACCCAGCTCTTGGATATTGTTTACCAGGCCGGGATCAAAAATCTTCCGGATACGGCCACTAAGGGCTACGCTTTTGGCGAAGGGATCCCGGGCTGGGTGATGCAGAATCAAAACACGGTGATCCTGCCGGACATCTCCAAGGAACAATATCTCCAGGTTGACAACTGGGCCAAAGCCTTGGATCTCCGATCATACGCGGCCGTTCCCGTGGTCGCACGAGGACAAGCGATCGGAATCATTGCCATGTACTCCCTGATACCCAACTATTTTCAAGACTCCAACGTCCTTATCGTTCAGATCGCAGGCCAGCTCTACGGACTCAGCCACGGGATTTTTAGCCAATCATAGAAGGGACCATTTCCAGCACCAACCCCGGCTCGCCCTGAATCTATTCCTTCATGAGCTTCTTGAGCGCAGCGCCCAACTCTCTGTGGGTAAAGGGCTTGGCAATATAATCATTGCAGCCGGCCTGAAGGCACTTTTCCTTGTCCCCGGGCAAGGCCCTTGCCGTCGCAGCCAGGATGGGTATGGATCCGGTCTTTGGATTTTTTCGGATCGCGGCAGAAGCTTCAAATCCGTCCATTTTCGGAAGAGAGATATCCATGATGATCAGGTCCGGCATATAAGAAGCCGCCTTTTCAACCGCCTCCTTACCGTCCTGGGCGGAAGCGTACTCATAGCCGAGAAACTCAAGTTCCTTCTGGACCACATCGATCGTCGCCGGATTATCTTCCACCAAAAGGATTCTTTTCTTCATACCCTGCTCCTTTGACGGTATTATAGCACACTCAGACCGACCGAGACTAACAAAGAATTCTCCTCGGCCAGCCCATAGGGCTATCGGAACTACACGTCGAACTTCGGCCTGTGGTACATTTCCGCAATCAAATCCTTGTAGCGCTCCATCACCACTTGCCTCCGCAGCTTGAGTGTGGGAGTCAACTCCTCTCTTTCCATCGCGAAATCGTGAGGCAGAACCCGGAAACTCCGCACGGCCTCATAGGGAGCGAGCTCTTTGTTTTTCTGACTGATCCTCTCTTTCAAAAGGGCGTAGACCCACGGGTGAGAAGCCATCTCCTCGGGACCGGTAAAACTCAACCCGTCCTGTCTTGCCCGCTCGCTTACCTGATCCCGGTTAAGCGTGAGAAGGGCCACAAGATGATTATTGGTGTCCCCTATGACCATAGCCTGGTGAATAAGCGGGTCTGTCTTGAGCAAATTCTCGATCATCTGCGGCGCCACTTTGGTGCCGCCTGAGGTCACAATGAGATCCTTTTTGCGCTCCGTTATGCGGAGAAAATCCTCCGGACTCATCTGGCCGACGTCGCCCGTGCGAAACCAACCGTCCGGATCCAAGGCCTCTCGAGTGGCTTCCGGATCGCGGAAATAAGACTTAAGAATGTTGGGACCGCGGAGCAAAATTTCCCCGTCGGATGCAATGCGGCATTCAACTCCCTTCAAGGGTAAACCCACCGTGCCAAAGACGCACCGCTCAGGACGATTGACATGAGACACCGTAGAGGTTTCGGTCAATCCATATCCTTCCAGAATCAGCACCCCCATGGCGTGAAAAAACTTCGCGATCTCCTGGGACAAAGGGGCCCCTCCGGAAATACCGACACGCAACCTTCCGCCAAACAGCGAATGAATCTTAGAAAAAACCAACCGATGAGACAAAGAGCCGGCGATTCGGAGACCCAGCGGAATGCTTTGACTATCGCGCTGGAGCTGGCTGAGCCGTCTCCCGATCGAAACGGCCCACTGAAAAATGATCCTTCGAAGGACACTCCCCGCCGCGATCCTCGAGCGGATGCGATTGTAAGCATTCTCGTAGATTCTCGGCACCGATATGAAAATCGTCGGACGAATTGTCTGGAGATCGCTTGCAACCGTTTCTATCGACCTAGCAAAGCCGCAAGTGAAGCCGCTGAAAACAACCATCCACTGCTCCAGACGCCCGAGAGAATGAGCTAGAGGTAGAATCTGAAGATTGACCTCTTGATCTGTCACACCAAGCGCCGAAGCGGCTGCATCCAACATAAAGAGATAGTGGCTGTGGGTGGTCAGGACCCCCTTGGGTTCGCCGGTCGTTCCCGAAGTATAGATGATGGTGAGGTCATCCTCCGGACGGAGCGAACCGGCGATCTGATCGAAAATCCCGTCATGGCTCTCGCCGTAGCATCGCCCGATTTCGCGGAGCTCGTCAAGGCTGAGAATTTGGATGTTTTTGTCCGGGCTGGTTAAAGATTCGGCCGAAGGCTCGATCAGCACAATCCACTTGACCGATCCAAGCGAGGGATGACGCAAATCCAATTTCTTAAGCCGTCCCGCGGATTCTACGAAGAAAACTGTCGGCTCACAATGGCCGACAATGCCGCGGACCTGGCTGCCGGTGGCGGAAGAATAGATGGGGACCGTTAAGATCCCGCTGCAGATGTCGGCCCAATCGATCAGGCTCCACTCGACTCTATTAGCGGAAAAAATCGCGGCTCGGTCTCCCTTTTTGACCCCGAGGGAGATCAATCCGAGAGCGATTTCCCGCACTCGAAGAAGCGCCTCATCCCACGAGTAGGATTGCCAACGTCCGTCACTGGCAAAGCGATAGAGTTCCCTCCTTCCATAACGTCTGACCTGGGAGAGAAACATCTCGGCAAGACTCCGATAACGCATGGGCATTTATTATAAGCGCAAATTTCAGTTGAATAAAGTGATTTCTTGAAACAACAACTTTTTTCTGCCATTAGTGACTGCGTGAAGGTCCTAGGCTTGACCGGCGGCATCGCCACCGGCAAGAGCACCGTTGCATCCATGCTGCGCCATTTGGGCGCTAAGATCATCGATGCGGACGAATTGGCTCGAGAAGTCGTCAAACCCGGTCAAGAGGCGTGGCGTGAAATTGTTGAAGCCTTCGGCGCCGAAATTTTACGCAAAGACAGAACTATAGACAGAGAGAAGTTGAGGAAAAGAGTCTTCGCCGATAAAGAGGCAAGAAAACGTCTTGAATCGATCACGCACCCGCGCATTCGCGCGCTAGCCCAGGAGCGGATCCAAAAACTGGCTGCCGAAGGCGCCGATATCATCATCTACGAGGCGCCGTTGCTCTTCGAGATTCAAGCTCACCTGTGGCTCCGACCCGTTATCTTGGTGGCGAGCGACTTGGCAACTCAGAAACGGAGGTTGCAAGAAAGAGATCGCCTCAACGAAAGCGAGGTCCGACAGCATCTCGAAGCGCAGATGCCGTTGGAGGAGAAAAGAAAGCTCGCAGACTTTGTTATTGAGAACTCTGGAGACCTTAAAGATCTGGAGAGACAGGTCCAAGAAGTCTGGGAGAAGATCCGAGCTATCTGACGCGCTCCAGATATTTCCCCTCCAGAGGATCCACGCGAACGCGATCTCCAACCTGAATGAAAGGGGGAACCTGGATGGTGATGCCCGTTTCCAGCTTCGCAGGTTTGTAGGAAGCGCTCGCTGTCGCGCCTTTGAGCGACGGTTCCGTGTCTACAACTTTGAGATCCACGGTTGACGGCGGGCTGATTCCGACAGGTTTGCCCTCGAATAGCTCAATTTCCACGATGTGATTGGGGAGGAGGTAAGGCAAGATGTCGCCAATGTCCTCGGCGGTCAGCGAAATCTGTTCATAGTTCTCGGTATCCATAAACGTGTGGAGATCCCCCTCGTTATAGAGATACTGCATAGTGCGCGTATCGAGCATTACCTGCTCTACGCGATCCTCCGAACGGAATTTATACTCCGTTCCTACTCCGTTCTTGAGATTCTTGAGTTTGGTCTGCATAAAACCGCGCTTGTTACCCGGCGTCAGGTGGTTCACTGAAGCGACGCGGTAGAGATTCCCCTCGTGAATAATAATCATACCCGGCCTCAGTTGTGTTGCGCTAATCATAGTAGTTAATAGTAAATAGCAAATAGTAAATAGAGTCTCAATTCCCCCTTTGGGCTTTTGCTACTTGCCGTTCTCTTGTCTTTTGGCCATTTACTATTCACCACTCACTATTTACTATGCATAGAGACCGCGCCAGAGCATAGCGCGGGCAACCCGGCTAACGCCGATCATCTGCGCCGCCAACCGCATATCCACTTTTTGCTTTTGGCTCATGCCGAGGACTTCACGGAAGGCCCGGGTCAATATCTCTCTGAGCCTCTTGTTCACTTCATCTTCAGTCCAGAAAAAATTTTGCAAGTCCTGCACCCATTCGAAATACGAAACGATGACGCCGCCGGCGTTGGCCAAGATGTCCGGAATCACAAAAATCTCCTTCTGCCGCAGGACCTCATCGGCCTCGACCGTGGTGGGGCCATTGGCTCCCTCTGCGAGGATGCGACACTTGATCCGTCCCACATTCTCGCTCGTAATCTGCATTCCCAATGCAGCCGGAACAAGGATGTCGCATTTCAACTCCAACAGCTCTTCGTTGCGAACGCGGTCCCCGTGAGAATAATTTCCCAAATCGCGATTCTTGGCGACATGTTCCAGCATGGCGCCGATCGGAAGGCCCTTCTCGTCGTGATAACCTCCCGTACGATCCGATATTGCAATGACCTTGACGCCAAGGGCGGCAAGCTCTCTTGCGGCCACCGAACCGACATTGCCAAAACCTTGGACGGCTGCCGTGGAGCGGCTGAGATCCATCTTGAGATACTCGGCTGCTTCGACGATCGCATAGGCCACGCCTCGGCCCGTCGCTTCTTTCCGCCCCAAAGTGCCTCCGATATCCACCGGTTTCCCGGTCACAATCTCGGGCACGGCATGGCCTTTATGTTGGCTATAGGTATCCATCACCCAGGCCATGACCTGTTCATCTGTCCCGAGGTCCGGAGCCGGCACATCGACGTCCGGTCCGATGAAATTTATTATCTCGGCTGTGTAACGCCGGGTCATCCCCTGAAGCTCGTGCCGCGAAAGCGCGGCCGGATCGCAGGAGATCCCGCCTTTCCCGCCTCCCAAAGGGAGGCCGACCAGCGAACACTTCCACGTCATCCACATCGCCAGCGCCGAGACCTCGCCGAGGTTGACCTCGGGATGATAGCGTATCCCGCCTTTGAAAGGACCTAAGACATCGTTATGCTGCACTCGGTAACCCGTAAATACATGGACGCTGCCGTCGTCCATGCGCGTCGGCACGCTCACCACCAAAGCGCGATCCGGCCTTTGAAGTCTGGCCGCCACATTCTTGTCGAGATTGAGCCTCTCGGCAACAATCTCGAATTGCTTCACCGCCATTTCACTCGCCGGACTGCGCCACTCAACCGTCGCCATACTTTTTTCCTCGCTCTCTCGTCTCCTTATAGTAATGAGTTATGAGTAATGAGTAATGAGTTATGAGTTATGAGTGCTGAGTGAAAGCCTCTTTACTCATTACTCAGTCCTCGTTACTCAGTCCTGTCTTAACCGGGTGGCCACGTCATGGAGCGGCCCCCCAGAAGGTGAAAGTGGAGGTGGAAAACGCTCTGCCCGGCTCCGGCTCCGCAGTTTGCCACTACGCGGAACCCGTCTTTGGAGATCCCGTGATCTCTGGCCAACTGATTGGCCACAGAAAAAATATCGCCAATAAGAGTCTGGTCTTCCGGTTGCAAGTCGAGCAGCGTCGATATGTGCTTGCGCGGGACAATCAGCAGATGAACCGGCGCCTTTGGATTGACGTCTTTGAAGGCCACAACGGAGTTGTCTTGATAGACAATGCTCCCTTTGATGTCGCCCTTGACGATTCCACAAAAAAGACAGTCACTCACGGCACTTCTCCTCTCTGCAGCCTCTGCACATCCCGATAGATCCTATGGTCAATCGCTCTCCTCCGGGCAGAAGGCTAGGACTCGATTTCCGCTGATCTCCAATGGAACTCCCTGGAGAAAAGCGCCGTAACAGGGTCCCCAAATGCACTCCCCCGTCGTCGGCTCATAGGTGGCGCCATGATTCGCGCAGATGAGATACCGTTTGTCCTCCGTAAAGAATTGGTTATCCACCCAATCCATCGACAGCGAGATGTGACGGCAGCGATTGAGATAGGCGAAAAGCTTCCCCTCGTAGTTGAGCAAAAGCCCCTCCACTGTTCTTCCCTGACAATCGAGCAAGAACTTTTTTGTCATGCCGTGGGAAAGCTCATTGACCCGGCCGACGATGACGCCTGTCCCAAAATTTTTCTCCATACCCTCTCACTCGGCCAGGAAGCTGAAATCCCCTGAAGGACATCCGACCAACACCTCGCCCTTGTCGACGACAACCGGGAGCGGATAAAGAGATAGCCCCTTGCAGGGACCCTCGACGCAAAGACCCGAATCCGGGTCATAGAGCGCGCCGTGAGTCATGCAGATGAGGTGGCAGCCGTCATCGGTAAAAAACTGATAGCGAACAAAATCCAGGGGCGTCGTCATGTGGCGGCAGCGGTTGAGATAGGCGTGAAATTTCCCCCGATAGTTGACCAAAAAACCGTCGACCCGATATTTCCGGCAGATCAGCCAGAATTTCTTAACCGAGCCCGGCTGCATCTCCTCGACGCGCGCGACCACCCGACCTCCCGATCGACTCTCTTGCTCCATCCGCGCCCGATCCCGCATGAAGAAGATCCTGCGGATGATCAAGCCCGCAACGTAAAGGCCGAGAAAAACGAGCGACAAATAAATCGTGAGAGTCATAACCGGCTACTTGGATCCCTTCCCGATCATCTCCCGGATTCTCTTCACTTCCCCGGGCGTCTGGCTCCCCTTCAATCCCATCACTTTCATCAGCTCACTCGTCATCTCCGCTGTCACCCGATCCTGGATGCTGCCCTTCCCATCCGGATCCGCCTTGAGAAAAATCTGGATCTTTTCTTTGGTAACACCCGTATGCTCCAACTCATTCAAAAACTCTCCAAACCCGACTCTTCCCCGCAACTCGTCTGCGCGAGCCAACAGTTTTTTGCAGTCCCCGCAGAGCTTGGACCAGAAACCGCTTCGATCGCCGCAGTAAATACATCGAGCCATCTCTGCACCAAGGATTTCAGGATAACCAAATTCTTGGAGGAATTCATCTCCGATCCGATAAAATCTTGGCCAGCATTTCCTGCAGGGTCCGAGCCAAAATCTCATTGGAAGCGACAACGCCTCTATATAGTGTGTCCGGCCGGTTAAAAACCAGCCGCCTCCCCTCCCCGTCCAACACCACGCCCCCCGCTTCTTCGACGATCAAAACGCCGCCACAGACATCCCACTCGCGAAGCGAACGAAATGTCAGAGTCGCGTCCGCCTCACCGCCGGCAACCTGGGCTAATCTGTAAGCGATGCTTCCCAGTCGCTCCAACCGGCAGCGCCCTTCGAAGGACTGGAATTTGCGCCATGGCTCGGACCGGCTCACCAGAAGGGACGCCCCGTCGATTTGTTTCCGCGACAAAATATGAATCGGACGGCCGTTCAGAAAGGCCCCAGATCCCTTGACCGCCCGGTAGAACTTCTCCTCCGCCGGATTGTAAACCACCCCCACCATGGGATGGCCACCAACAACCAATCCCACCGAAACAGCGAACTGAGGAACGCCCGCAATGAACTCCTTGGTCCCGTCGATGGGATCGACGACCCACACACGAGAGGCCTTGAGCCTGTCTGTATTATCTTTGTCCTCTTCCGAGAGCCATCCGTCGTCGGGATAACGACCTCGAATAATCTCGCGGATTTTCCGGTTGGCTTCCAGATCGGCTGCCGTCACAGGGTTGCCTTTGCTCTTTTCCTCTATGCGATATTCCTTGCCGTAGAGGTCCATAATAATCCGGCCCGCCTCTCGGGCCGCCGTTTCCGCAACCTTGAGCTCATCGGAGAAATCGTTAACATCCACCGTCGCTAATCTCTTTTCTCTCACCACTTAGGGCTTTGTCTGAAGGGAAGGTCAAAAGACAAATCAATAATCAAAAATCTCGCTGCCTTTTTCTGTTCCCGCCCGGACCATCTCCTCTATCGCGCGCTCGGAATCGCCCGGATGAATGTCTACGCCGCGAACCGCGTCTTCAAGCAAAACCACTTTAAATCCCGCTTTGAGCCCGTCCAGAACCGTCTGCCTGACACAATAGTCCGTCGCGAGGCCGCCGACAAACAGTCGCTTCACTCCGCGTTGTCGTAGAAGATCGGCCAGCGGAACCCCGTGCGCATCTCTTCCCTGAAAGCCGGAGTAGCTATCCTCGCTGGAACCCATGCCCTTGGAAATAATCACAGCATCCTCCGGCAGCAAAAGATCCGGATGAAACTCCGACCCCGCACTGTTTTGGATGCAGTGCGGCGGCCATACACCGCCGCCTGTATTGAAATGGCTCGTCCTCTCCGGATGCCAGTCGCGGGTGGCGACGACGAGCAGATGGTCCGCCTTGAACCTTTCGATATAGCTATTGAGCGCGGGAACGACACTGTCCCCATCCGCCACAGGCAGAGAACCGCCTGGGCAAAAATCATTCTGCACATCCACGATCAAAAGCGCATCTCCCGCTTGCATCGTATTTTATTATAATGGAAGATAACGGCCTTACAAGCAATCACAGGCAACCGGCGTGAAAGAGCGTATTGACTCTTGCCTCGCGCCTCATGCCTAACGCCTTATTTTATGCCATTAAAGGCCGTTTTCTTCGATGCCGCCGGGACGCTCATCCGACCCGTCAAGCCCATCGGCGAGAGCTACGCCCTTTTGGCAAAAAAGTATGGCAAGGAGGTCTCCCCGATGGAGGCGAGGGAGAGATTCCGCTCCTGTTTTTCTTCCGCGCCGCCGCTCGCTTTTCCCGGAGCGCCATCTAAAGATCTTCCGGATTTGGAACGCGCATGGTGGAAGGATTTGGTAGGAAGAGTCTTCGAGCCGTGGGGCTCTTTTGATCGATTCGACGAATACTTTTCCGATCTCTTTGGCTACTTCAGCAGACCCGACTCGTGGTCTCTCTTTCCCGAAACTGTAGAGACCCTATCGGCCCTCAGGGGGCAAGGGTTGATTCTCGCGGTGATCTCGAATTTCGACTCCCGTCTTTTCGGCATTCTCGATGGTCTCGGCATAGATTCATGGTTCCATTCCATTTTCATATCGAGCCGGGTCGGCTACGCCAAGCCCGCGCCGGAGATATTCCGCGCAGCGCTGGAGCTCTACCGCCTCAAAGCAGCAGAGACTCTTCACATCGGAGATAGCCCGGAGAAAGATGCCGCAGGCGCCAACAACGCCGGGTTGACAGGCGTACTTCTAGATCGCAATGGCCGGTCCCGCATGGACTCCTTGCTTCGGGTCCGCGATCTTAGAGAGATACTCACGCTGGTCGAACGCCAAAGCTGATGTGGGGCCGAGATTTCTGGAGCCGATACCGGATGGAAAATACCAGGGCTTCACGATCGCCAAATGGCTTCCGGACTTGATCTACGAGTATTACCGTCTATCCGGACGCGACGAAAAGAGCGGCCGCCCTTTTCAGCAGACCCTCACGAAACTCGGCCTGGATGAATTCATAGAGTGGAGCCAGCCCGAGGGGTAATCGTAATCGGCGGCCGTTTCTTAAGCTCAACTCTTCTTACTTTCCTGAAAAAATCGCGCGCAGCTCCTTGTTGGCCGCCTCATACTCGCGCGCCAGCGCCGGGTCGCTGGGAAAGAGCTTCATCCCTTTCGTCATCTTGAGCACCTGCGGCTCTACATCCGAGCGGCTCGGTATTCTCCCCTGCGCGCTCAGCATCGCCTGACCTTCCTTGGAGAGGAGAAAATTGAGGAACAGTCTTCCCGCGTTGGGATGCGGGGAGTAACGCGCGACAGCGACAGGATGGAGATAGGTGATCACCGGCTCGACCAACACCCACTGGACCGGAGCTCCCCTCGCTCTTTCCCGAGCCAGGATATGGGCGTAGGTATCGACCACCGCGTGGAACTCACCCGCGCCTAGGAGCTGGGCCAAGAGATTATGGGCCTCATGATAGTTGGGCCGCTGCGCCGCCAGCTTGCGCATGAAATCAAGCCCGCTTTCCCTTCCTTTGATGCGGAGCATATTCACAAACCATTCCACATCCCGGATATTGAATCCTATCTTGCCCTTCCATTGAGGCTGGAGCAGATCGTCATATCTCTTCGGACCCTCCTGGGCCGCGACCAGCTTGGTGTTGTATCCCATGGAGAGATAGAGCGAGTGAAGATTGGTCCAGTGGCCGTCGGCATCTCTGAAGCCCTTGGGAAAAGCCGCCGGCTCCTCCACCGCGTGGCTGGCTGTGAGCCCTTTCTCTTTGATGGAATGGAGCTGAAATCCCGCTGAGGAAAAAACATCCACGGAATAGCGGCCCACCTGCGCCTCGGTGGTAATTTTTTGCAGCACCCGGTCGCTCGTCCCGCGAAAGAAATCGACCTTGAGAAATGGATACTTTTTTTGAAAGGCCTCGCGCAGGGTGACAATCTGCTCGTTGTTGAGCGAGCTGTAAAAGACCACCTCGCCCTCCGCCCGGGCGAGTTCTTCAACGGATGCGGCACTAAAGGCTGAACAGGGAATCAAAAGCACCAGGATAAGGACTGGGACCTTCATCGGGCTTCTCGAAAAAGCCCTCCACGAATATCCGCAGGACTCGACGTTGTCAATCATGCCACGCTACCCGTTCAGAACTGTGGCGGAGACTGGGAGTTGAGAGATCTTGAACCGCTTGAACGTTTTGAACGATAGAGCCATGCTCCCATGGGGGTTGACAACCGCAAGGCGCGCGATATACACGCGAGTATATTGTCTCGGAGATGACCCGATGAAATCGGCGCGGGAACAAATCAAAATAGATAACAGCCTGATGAATCTTTACATCAGCCATCCCGACGGCGCCGGACCCTTTCCGGCAGTCGTGCTCATCCAGCATCAGGGAGGAGTCGACAAATTCATGGAGGAGATGACCGAGAAGATCGCTGCCGCAGGTTACGTCGGCATCACACCGGACCTCTACCACCGCGACGGGCCGGATTGCAAAGATGACGGCCCAACGCGCCGCTCCAGACTCCGCGACGTCACAGTGATCAAGGACGTCAACGCCACGGTGGACTTTCTCAACGCTCACAAACTGGTCGATGCCGCCAGGTTGGGCATCGTCGGTTTCTGCATGGGAGGCCGCGTCTCCTATCTGATGGCCGCTGCCAATCCGAGCTTCGGCGCTGCAGTTGTTTATTACGGTGGGAACATCGCCAAGGCGTGGGGCGACGGCCCTTCTCCACTTGACCGGACGGCTGAGATTCACTGCCCGATCCAGAGCCACTCCGGCGAAGAGGATAAGAACCCCTCGCCGGAAGATATGCGCAAGATCGATGTCGAACTGACGAAGCATGGCAAGGTGCGTGAGATCTATTCCTACGCCGGAACAGGCCATGGCTTCATGGATCGGCACGGGAAGAACTACCGCGCGCACGCTGACCAGGCGTCGTGGCCCCGGACCTTGGACTTCTTCAGACGGTATCTCATCGAGGTCGCTCCCAAGAAGGCCGCGGCTTCTCGATAATCCTTTGGAGGCATCACAATGGCGCAAACAAAACCACGCATCACTCTGGGGACCCCGCCGGAGCCGCGCAACCGCGCTTTGATCGACGGGCTGGTGCCAATCGACGGCTACGAGCTCGAACACACCGGCAAGTACTCACCCGGCGAGTTCCATTACCGCTTCGTGCAGGGAGAATACGACGTTTGCGAAATGTCGGCCGCCACTTTCCTTAGAACCAAGGAGAAGGGCCGGCGCTTCGTCGCCCTGCCGGTTTTTTTCCAGCGCGGACCGCGTCAGCGAAACATCTTCTACTGCGAGGGCAAGCTCAAGCATCCGAGCGAGCTCAAGGGGAAAAAGATCGGCTGTTTCCGCTACGGCGCGACCGCCGTGAGCTGGGCGCGCGGATTTCTCTTGGACGAGTGCGGCATCAAGACGACGGACGTGGGCTGGTTCGTCTCCGGGCGCGAGGTCTACATCGGCAATGAGCTTCCTGTCAAAGTCGAAAGAATCGACCCCCCGCCCCCTTTCGGACAGGAGAAAGATCAACTCGCGGAGCTGGTGAGCAAAGGAACGCTCGGCGCCGCGCTAGTCCCTGGAGACAGCGGCTTTCGCGGAATCTTCGGCGGCGGATCGGTTCCCAAACAGATGGGCCAATTTCCCGGAGTGAAGCCGTTGTTCGAAGACACCGAGGAGATTGTCCGCTGGGTGAAGCGGGCCGGCATCTATCCGATCATTCATGTGATGACGATGAAAGAGGAGACCGCCGAGAGATACCCGGATCTGCCGGCAAAACTGATCGAAGCCTTCCGCGAGTCGGCCAAGCTGGCCACGAAGTACATGACCGCCGATGAAGTCGCCGGCTATAGGAAAGAGCGTGAGGTTCTGGGAGAAGATCCCTACGCCTACGTTCTCGGAGAGACGGAAAAGAGAAGCATGCGGGCTCTGAACCGCTATCAGATCGAGCAGGGACTGATGAAAAAGGAGCTGCCGCTGGAGAGCCTCTTCGTGCGCGAGGCCTTCGCCTGATCAAGAGCACCAGGAAAAAACGTCTATGACTGAAAAATACGGCAATTTGATTCCGACCGGGCGGCTTTTGGACGGCAAGCCGCGCACGATTCTATTCGATGCGACCAAATGCATCGGCTGCCGCCAGTGCGTTCACGCCTGCAAAGACTGGAACGATCACCCGCGCACCACGGTCTTCGAATTCTCCGCCACGAACTGGATCACGATGGAGCCGCCGGTGCTCGAAGGTCTTTCCCCGCTCTGGGCAAGGAACAGCTGCATGCACTGCGAGTACCCCATGTGCGCCGCTGTCTGCCCGGTGGAAGCCATCACCAAGTACGAAGAGGGTCCGGTCGTCATCGATCCCAACGTCTGCATCGGCTGCGAGTACTGCGTCTATGCCTGTCCCTGGGGGGTCATTTCCAAGAACGACATCACTCAAAAAGCAAGCAAGTGCACCATGTGCAGCGACCGGGTGAGCGAGAACAAGAGTCCCTTCTGCGTCCAGGCCTGCCCCGTCGGCGCGCTCGACTTTGGTCTTCAAGAGGAAGTTTCAGCTAAGGCGAAGACGCGCGCTCAGGAGACGGGCGGCTACGTCTACGGCGATAAAGAGGCCGGGGGCACGCAAGTGCTCTACGTGCTCAAAGAAAAGAAAGAAAAGTACGGTGTCCGTGATATTGGGTCAGGGAAATATCCCAAGCATAGAATCCCGTTAGGTTTGATGATCAAGGATCTGTTTACGCTTCGGTGCGGGCTTTCGGGCAAGGCCCGGGCGCTTTATCTGGCGGTCGTCCACCCCGGGCGACTCATGTACCGCTACTGGCCGTGGCGACAAGAGGGTTAGCCCGAATTATTCATGGATCGAGAGACATTCACAACGCACTGCAAGCCGAGGGGCGAGCCAAGACGGGCGAAGGCACAGGAACGTGCAGCCGCGATGACTTCTAGGGTGCTCAGCCATGCTTTGCGGTCTCCCCGCTGTCCGCTTCACGCGACAAGTTTGCAGACCGCCTCAAGGCACAGACCCATTGCCTTCGACCGGAAGGGCTCGCCCCGAGGCGCTGTCCAGTTATGAATCATCTCGGCTAGGAAGAAATATTATGGCGACCGCGTCCGACATCTTCCCGCGCGAACGCAAGACGAAGCTTCCCGGCGGTTACATGGGAAAGATCCTGCGCGTGGATCTGACCACGGGATCGATGAAAGACGAAAACCTGCCCGAGGAGCCGCTCTTAAGAAAATTCATCGGTGGCCAGGCCCTGGCGACGTACATCCTCCTTAGAGAGATACCGCTCAACGCAAAGCCCTACGGTCCTGAGAACATCGTCGTCATGATGACCGGGCCGATCACCGGCACCGGATTTACCCCTGGAGGGACCAAGGTGACCGCCGTTTATCTTAGTCCTTTGACGAACCACACGCTCGGGCGCGGCGCGGCGAGCGGCTTTTGGGCGGTGTATCTGAAGGCCGCGGGCTACGACGGGATCATCATCGAGGGGGCGGCGCAAAAGCCGTGTTATCTATTCATCAACGAGGGCAAGGCTCAGCTGCGCGATGCGAGCCGGGTCTGGGGCAAAGGGACAAGGGAGACGGAGGATTTGTTGAGGGAAGAGGTCGGATACAAAGATGCCAAAGTCATGTGCATCGGCCCCGCGGGAGAAAATCTCGTTCATGCGGCGATGCTGTGCAACGACTACAATCACAACGCGGCGCACAGCGGCGGCGCGGTCTTTGGCTCGAAGAAGCTGAAAGCTATCGTCGTCTACGGTACGGCACGTCCGCCGCTCCATGACAGAGTAAAATTGATCGATGCGGGACTGAGGTGGAGAAATACGCTGATGGTGCGGCATGAAGAAGAGAAAAGGACCGCGGGCCACGCGCTGGATCTCGGCGCCGCGCCGAACTTCAATTTCCGCAGCACCGTGATCGAGGACAGCCACATCGAAGGCTTCGACAAAAACCGCGTCACCTTGAGACCCTGCTTTCAGTGCCAGCGGCTCTGCCCCTGGGACGTCGAGCTGAAAACCGGGAAGCACGCCGGCACCCTCGGCCACTTCAACGCGGGCAGCGAGTGGCTCGACACCTTTTATAATCTCGGTGTCCGCGGCAACGAGGCGCTTTACCTCGCCGAACGGATCAACGATCTCGGCATCGAGTGCAGCCACTTCTCCTGCGGCGTCGGGGTCGCCTTCGAGGCGTGGGAGAAAGGACTGCTCAACGCGGAGAAGACCGGCGGGCTCAAGTTCGAGTGGGGCAATGTCGAGGTCATCGACCGTTTGCTCGACATGGCGGCGCGGCGCGAAGGCTACTGGGGAAACCTTTTTGCCGAAGGACCGGTCGAAGTCGCTGAGGCGATCGGCGGCGACGCGCCCAAGTGGATTGTCCACACGAAAAAGGGCACTCCGGCGCTGCACGACTGGCGGCCACACTTCGGGCAGATGATCCGCGAGCTGGTGGCGAGCGGCGGCATGAAGCCGCAGGGCGGCGGATCCGTTAATCCGCCTCCGGATCTTAAATACCGCGAGAAATGGGGGCCGCTGGATCGGGACGATCCGAAAGGCTGGTCCTGGTCGAACGCGCTGTCCGAGCAGTACCGTCAATTTTGCGGCGTCATCGGCGGCTGCTGGTTCGCCCAGATGCACATGAAGCCGGACGGCATCAACAGCATGGTCGATTCTTTCAACGCGACCACCGGCTGGAGCTTCGACATGGAGGAAGCACTGGAGGCCGGACATCGGAGCGCGATGCTGCAGAGCATCTTCGGCACGCAGCGCGGCTGGATCGCGGAGCATGACTGGAAAGACGTCGGGCAGAGATTCCTGGACCCGGTGCCGGACGGCAAACACAAAGGCTTCACCATCGCCAAATGGCTGCCGGACATGGTTTACGAGTATCACCGGTTGATGGGCAGGCATGAGAAGACCGGCCGCCC
>Ga0099830_10000662_pt1 | contig 16030 bp, 12 predicted proteins | sample CZO8metaG_4_FD_79337 | JGI IMG/M metagenome (GOLD analysis project Ga0099830, IMG submission 79337) | Vadose zone soil microbial communities from the Eel River Critical Zone Observatory, Northern California, USA - CZOApr15con2H3.8 metaG | ecosystem: Environmental > Terrestrial > Soil > Vadose...
GAGCGTCTGGGGAAAGAAGTCGGCTTCTATCGGGAACCTTACAGCGACTACGGCCGATTGCAAAACGAAATGTGGCGCGCGGTGCGCTGGGTGGTGGACACGGGCGTCCATTCGAAGCACTGGTCGCGGCAGCAGATGGTGGACTTCTTCCACGAGCACACCGCCATGGACGATCAGAACATCGAAACCGAAGTTGATCGCTACATCGCCTGGCCGGCACAGGCGCTTTCCTACAAGATGGGACAACGAAAGATTTTGGAACTGCGCGAGCGGGCGCAGAAAGAATTGGGAGCGAAGTTCGATCTTCGCGCCTTTCACGACGCGGTGTTGGATCAAGGGCCGCTTCCGCTCGATGTGCTGGAAACGAAGATTGATGAGTGGATCACGGCGCAGAAATAGGAGGGCAGGTCTCAGTTCTCGGTTCCCAGTCACCAGTTCTCGGTTCTCGGAGCGCGTCAGGAATCCCTAGTGCTGGCGCTGTGCATCCCACCTCACGAGTCTCAGGAGCAGCTCTATGAAAGGGATCTTATATTCAGCGGTTGCGGTTTTTTTATTAATTGTCAGTGCGAACGCTCAATCGGCAGAAACCGCGCGTTCGCACAATGCTACTCAGGCGGCTGTTCACGAAACTCCGCCTGCACAGCCGGAATCCGGCGATGTTGAACAGATGCGCGCCGACTTGGAGCGCCTCAAAGTCCTGCTCAACCAGATGCGGACGAACCTCGCCTTCGTTCAAACAACCCAAACCCCGCTCAAGCATCAGTTCGACCTGGAGACGGATGCGTGGCAGGTAATTGTGGAACAGATGGACAGACGGCTGAAACAGATGGAAGATCGAAGGTCACGGGAATCGGCACGCTAACGGTGGCGGCGCCCTGAGCAAAGGTCAACTGCGACTGCAACATCAACTGCAACATCAACTGCAATAGCAACTGCAACGGACAAGAGTGTCCGTTCTACATCACTTCGTTGCGCTTGCGCAGAAATGCCGGTACATCGAGATCTTCTGGCGTATAGCTGGGCGATGCTGTGCGCATTCCGTCGAGCGATATCACTTCAGCATGGGCCTGGCTGGCAGGCGCGGCAGTCTGAAACGCTACCGGCATGTCAGGCTCGAATGCAGGCTCGCGCTCCATCACCGGCTCGGGCTCGACCTCCGGTTCGGGCACATGAAAGCGTTCGTGATGACGCGACATGATGACCGGATCGCTGTTCTCGTGCCGGCGCAGATGGCGCATGTCCGACTCTTTGAAGCCGGTCGCGATAACCGTGATCTTGACTGCGTCTTTCATCTTCTCGTCGAGAACTGCGCCAAAGATGATGTTGGCATCCTCGTGAGCTGCGCCCTGGATGATTGTGCAGGCCTGTTGCACTTCGGCGAGCTTCAAGGAACTGGAGCCTGTGATGTTGATGAGAATGCCGCGCGCGCCGTCGATGGCTCCGGCTTCGAGCAGGGGCGACGCTATAGCGCGCTGCGCGGCTTCCATGGTGCGGCGATCCCCAGCGGCAGTGGCCGTTCCCATGACGGCGTAACCCATGCCCGCCATGATGGCCTTCACGTCGGCGAAATCGCGGTTGATGATGCCGGGAATCGTGATGATGTCTGAAATACCCTGCACGCCCTGGCGCAGGATGTCATCGGCGACTCGGAACGATTCGAAGAAGCCGGCATTCTCGGCGACCCCGAGAAGCTTCTCGTTGGGGATGACGATCGTAGTGTCCACCGATTCCATCAGCTCGGAGACGCCACGCTCTGCCTGCTGCATGCGACGCTTCCCTTCAAAGGCAAACGGCTTGGTGACAACCGCCACCGTCAGCGCGCCCATCTCGCTGGCGAGCGAAGCGATGATTGGGGTCGCACCAGTGCCGGTGCCGCCTCCCAAACCGGCGGTAACGAAGATCATGTCGGCGCCTTCGAGAGCCTCGATGATCTTGTCGGAGTCCTCGAGCGCGGCTTTGCGGCCGATTTCCGGATTGGCTCCCGCACCCAAACCGTTCGTCAGCTTCACGCCCAGCTGAATCTTGATGGCCGCGCGCGACATCCGCAGAGCCTGCAGGTCGGTGTTGGCCACGATGAATTCGATGTTTTCCATCCCGGAGTCAATCATGCGGTTAACGGCGTTATTGCCACCGCCTCCGACGCCGATCACCTTGATGCGAGCGTCGTTGCGGGCTTCTTCGTTGAAGCTGATGCGTAGTTCGTTGTCTGCTTTGCTCATGGTCAACACCTCGTGAAATCAGTTCTCGGTTCTCAGTTCTCGGTTCTCAGTTTAAGTGCCAAAACCGCTGCCGGGCTTTGCCCGGCTGGACGGGTCAGAGACCCGTCCCCACACAAGTACCTAGGCGCCTTTTTTCGCGAACATTGCTTTCATACGCGAACTCCAGCCGCCGTCCTGCAGGCCGCGTGCTATGCGGGCGCGATGGCCGTAATACACCATGCCTAGAACGGTTGAGAATTCGGGCTCGGCCATTAACGCTGGCATCTTCGCCATCGGCGTTGGCCAGGCGAGGCGCGAGGCTTTTCGCAGGACGGACTCGGCGACGTCCAAAATGCCGGGCAGCCTTGAGGCCCCCCCGCTCAAGACAAATCCCGCGATGCAATGGTTCAGAACGCCGGCCTGGCGCAGGTTTTCTCGCAGCATCTCGAAGAGTTCCCGGGCGCGCGGCTCAAGAATCTCGCCCACCATGCGTTGCGGCATCAGGCGCGAAGGTCGATCGCCGACCGAAGGGACCTCGACTTCGTTGCCTTCCGGGATCAGCGTGGCTACCGCGTTGCCGAAATTTTTCTTGAGGCATTCGGACTCCGCGAGGCCAGTACACATGCCGACCGAAAGATCGCAGGTGAAGTGGTCGCCGCCAATGGGAATGACTGCGGTATGCGCCACCGCACCCTGCTGGAAAACAATCAGGTCGCAGGAACCTGCGCCCAGGTCGGCAAGGCAGATGCCCAGTTCGCGTTCGTCAGCGCGCAGCACGGAGTCGGCACAAGCTAGTGGCTCGAAAACTGTATCGTCGACGTGAACTCCCGCCTTGTTCACTGCGGTCACGACATTCTGAGTGGCGTTCGATGAGGCAGTCACGATGTGGACGCGCACTTCGAGCCGTGTTGCCATCATGCCGGTGGGATCCTGCACACCTGGTTGATCGTCGAGGATGAACTCCTGCGGCAGGAGGTGAAGAATTTCGCGGTCCCCGGGCAGCGGCATGGTGCGCGCCTTGTCCACGGCCTGACGAATGTCGTCACGGGTGATTTCTCGCGCGCGCGCGCCGAATGTAATCCCGCCGTGACTGTTCATGCCACGGATGTGGGCTCCTGCAACTCCGACCAGCGCGTGCTCCACGGGAATGCCCGCTACGTCTTCGGCTTTTTCAACCGCTTTCTGAATGCTTCGGACCGCTTTGTCGAGCTCAGTGATTAGGCCTTTGCGCAGGCCTCGCGATTCGCTGATGCCGTGTCCGCGATACCGCAGACCGTGTTCGCTGATTTCGGCGACCAGGACGCAGGTCTTGGCGCTTCCGACATCAATGGCGGTAATGAAGTTGGGCGGTTGGCTGGGCATGGTTTATCGCGGGTTCTGCGAGGCCTCCTTGGGGATTCCCGGGCTTGGCTTCTTCTGGCTCGCACCGGGGGAGGGCGGTAATGCCGCCGAAGAAACTGGCTTCGAAGTCTGGGATGGTGGCGGTGCCATGCTGGGAGCCGCTTTCGAAGTTTGCGCTGACGGTAGGGCCACTGTTGGCGCTGGCTTGGAAGTCTTGGCGGTATCCGGTATTGGTTTCTTCGCGGAGGCCGGGATCACCGCAGTCCTGGCGGAGTGGACCACAGTTTTGGCGCTCACCGCGCTCGCACGTCTTCCTCTTGGTTTGACCGCTGCCCGATGGGTGACTGCTTTGGCGGGAGTTCTCGCGACTGTCTTAGCCGACTTCCTCGTCGGTCCCGCAAGCGCCGGATGCGTCACATACTTTTCATAGTTCACGATGGCGGCGGGCTTCACTCCTGCCGCCATCGCGGCTTTCGCCGCTGCCGAGGTGAGAACCGCTGGCCGTCGAATCCCTTCGAGATCGGGATTCACGATGATCTGCCCGTCGTACCGCAGGTCAACGGACTCGAGCTTGTCGAACTGCTGGCGCCACTGTTGTACGTGCGTGATGTAGGTCTTGTAGCGATGCAGGAAATTCCCCGAGCCGAGATGCACCAGGACTTCGCCGTTGGGATCGGCAACCACGACCTTCACGTCTTCCGGGTCGCTGAGGTCCACTTCGCTCAGTTCACGGGAGTAGCTGGCGCCTCCGGAATCGAGTTGCTGGACCAGTTCGTTGTAGTTCTTCATGCGGGCGGAGCGGGTAGAGAGAGGCTCGCCGGAATTCATGCCGGCGATTACGGGAAACGAATATTTCTTTTTGCCGTTGGGTGCGAGTTCCATTACCGTGCCGCCGGCGTCGATCAACGAGATGCGCGATCCGAGCCGCGCAAAGGCTACCGGCGTACGCTCGTGGATCTCCACACCGAGCCGGTTGGGAACGAAACGCATCACGCTCGCCGATTCCACCCAGGGGATTTGCTCGAGTTGAACTTTGCGCTGCGCCAGAGGAATGAAGAAGATGTTGCGGCCGATATCGCCGCCCATCACTTCCATGATCTGCGCCTTGGGGACATGCTGGGCGCCGGAGATTTCAATCTGGTCGCTGGAATCGATGCGAAAACGCCAGGAGTGTTTTCCGTAGCTGTAGAGCGATGCGGCCATCGCACCGAGAATGGCGAATGCGACAACCGCGAGCGCGAACCACTTCAAGCGATGGGCTGTTTGTTTCGGGAGGGAACCGCGCCGGACTGAGACCCGCTTTTGTCCGCGCAGAAAAGGAGATTCCTGCTCCGCTTCCAGATCGAGCAGGCGCGAGTCGTCGAAGGGCTCGCGTTCAGGAGCCTCGCTGGGAAGCGGGTACAACTCTTCCTGGACGATAGTGGAACTAGCTTTCCGCGCCACTCGTTCGGTCAGTTGTCGTCAGAAAACCGCTGAGCGAGATCAATATAGCTTTTTTTCGCGAAATGAGACAGTGCAAAGTTGGGCGCTTTTGCACAGAAGGGCAAGAAGGGATTTTGTAGTCTTGTGATTGGGTAATTTTGCAATCTCAAATCGGTAGCTCAAATTACAGAACTACGCGACTGCAAATGGAATCACTGGGCGTCGTCGACATCCACGCTCAGGTCGGCGACGTCGGGCTCGGCGTCAACAGAAACTCGCGTGCCGGACTGCGGGCAAACTACGATCCGGCGGCTGGTGGCGTTACTTAGCCTGACGCGCGTACGTTCGAGAACCCGTAGTTTTGCCAGCTGAGCGCGGTCCAGAACTACGTGCACGCGATCCAGCCTTTCCTGAAGGCGGTCCAAATCCGCCTGACGCAGGGCACTGACACGATCCATATCGACTTGATGCTCGGCCATAACGCGCTCCACTTCCGCTTGCTGGCGCGCCAGGAACTCGTCATCGAGTTGAAATTCTGGGGTCCGGCCAGTGAGAACCCTGGCTACCGCCCAGGTCTGCTCGGCGCGGGTGGCGATCTGGCATAGGACGGCGCCGGCGCGGTCCGCAACCCGATGGGCGAGGGGCAGATTGCCTTGTTGATATTCGCTAGTCAGTCCCAGCGCGAATACGCCGAGCGCGATCCAATAGAGGGCTTTGTTGTTCATGACGGGCTCTCCGACCTTATGGGCGTTGGACGGGCGGGGCGAAAAAAGGTCAACCAGACAAAGCTAGGGGTGGGTATTTGCACCGTTTCGGGAATCGGCCCGAGAGTCAGGTCATGGCTTGGTCCATCGGTAGAGACGCGGCTTGCCGCGTCTCAATCCTATACCGGAAGATGCGTCGCGGCCTTGGCTAGGGAGACGCGGCAAGCCGCGTCTCTACTTGAATGTTGGGCGGTACGGTCGGTCATTTGGCTAGCGATTTATCGACCAACATCTTTTGCTCCAGCCTCTCCAGAATGATTGGCCCCAGTTGCGACACGTTTCCGGCCCCCAGGGTCAGGATCATGTCGCCGGGCTGGGCGAGGGCCGCAACCGCGGCAGAGGCGTCTACAAAAGACGGGATATGAACCGCGTCGCGGTTGCCTCTCGCCGCAATCTGCCGGGCTAGAATTTCCGCCGTCACGCCTTCAATCGGTTTCTCGCTGGCGGCATAGATATCGAGCACGAAGACTGAGTCGGCATCGGCGAAGGCGGTGGTGAAGTCGTCCATCAAATCGCGCGTCCGGGTGTAACGGTGCGGCTGGAAGATAACATGCACGCGCTGGAATCCGCACTGGCGGGCGGCGGCGAGAGTGGCGCGAATCTCGGTTGGATGGTGTCCGTAGTCGTCAATCACGCTTACGCCGGCAGCCTCGCCCCGAAGCTGGAAGCGGCGGTCGACACCGCGGAAGTTGTCGAGCGCGGAACGGATATCGTCGGGCGGAACATCGAGTGCGGTGCCTACCGCAATTGCCGCGGTCGCATTCAGAACATTGTGTATCCCCGGAACATGTAGGGTGAACTCGCCGAGACCTTTTCCCTTGTACGCCACCCGGAACCTGCTGAGCGGAACGCGGTTGCTCTGTAGGGCACCGGTGCCCGTGATGCGTATCAGAAAGTCTGAGCCGTGCGCTGTCCCATAGGTCAGGACGCGTCGATGAACTCGCGGAAGAAGGCGTTCCAGAATCGGATCGTCGTTGCATCCCACCACCATGCCGTAAAAAGGGACGCGCTCCATGAACTCCAGAAATGTCCGCCGGACATCGCGCATGTCGCGATAGCAGTCCATGTGCTCGCGATCGATGTTGGTCACGACCGACAGAATGGGCGAGAGCTTCAGGAATGATCGATCGCTTTCGTCGGCTTCAGCGACCAGATATTGCGACTTGCCAAGGCGGGCATTCGATCCCATGGCGTCGACGCGACCGCCTACCACTACGGTTGGGTCAAGTCCGCCGGCAGCCAGGACAGCCGCAACCATCGAAGTCGTGGTGGTCTTGCCATGCATCCCGGCAATCGCGATGCCGTATTTCAGGCGCATCAATTCTGCCAGCATCTCGGCGCGAGGGATCACCGGGACATGCAGGCGGCGTGCTTCCGCCACCTCGGGATTGTCCATGGAGACGGCCGAACTTACTACGACTACGTCCGCTCCGGCAACGTTCGATGCCGCGTGCCCGTCGTGGATCGTCGCACCCAGAGAGGCGAGACGCTGAGTAACGGAGGAGCTTTTCAGATCGGAGCCGGAGATTTTGTAGCCAAGATTCAGTAGGACCTCGGCAATCCCGCTCATGCCGATGCCGCCTATGCCGACAAAGTGAATGCGCTGGATCTTGGCAAACATGGGGCTAGGGGCTCCGCGGGTGATGATAGAACATTTCGAGGGCTGAAGCGCTGCGAGCTTCGAGCCACGAGCTACGGGCAACTGTCGAGATGCCAGCCAACCGTTTGCTCGAAGCTCGCGGCTCGAAGCTCGCAGCAGCCTACTCGCGGGCGATAAGGCCCTCGACCATCGACGCGATTTCCTCGACTGCCTTGGGATGGGCCAACGATTTCGCAGCGGCTGACATTCCCTGGAGGCGGTTGGGCTCGGGGATCAGGGCTGCGATTGTATCTACGAGGTAGGCTGCCTCCAGGTTCGATTCCTCGACGACGATCGCCGCGCCGGCGCGCTCCAGCACTCGTGCATTCACGTTCTGGTGGTCATCTGCGGCACGGGGGAAGGGAACGAAGATCGCGGGCTTACCGGCGGCTGTGATCTCCGCTACGGTGCTCGCGCCGGAACGGCACACTAGCAGATCGGCACGCGCGAATGTGCCTGGCATGTCGTCGATGAACTTGTGGACTTCACTCGACAGGCCAGCTTTCTGATATGCGGCCAGTACGTTGTCATAGTCGCGCTCGCCGGTCTGGTGAATTATGTGGAGCCCTGGAACACGTTCGCGCAAGCCCGGCAGCGACTCAATCATCGCCTGGTTAATTGCACGGGCGCCCTGGCTTCCGCCAAAGACTAGGAGCGTCGGTGCGCCGCCGGCTTTGGCTGGGATGCTGAAGAATGCCGCGCGCACGGGCACGCCCGTCACTTTGCAACGGGGAAAGTACTCGCATGTCTCTTCGAAATGCACTGCCGCTAACGACACCCAGCGCGCCACCAATCGGTTAGCAAATCCGGGGACTACGTTCGGTTCGAATGCAAGGGTCGGGATGCGCCGTCGGATGGCTCCGAACATTGCCGGCCCTGAGGCATACCCTCCAACACCGATTACGACGTCCGGATCGAAGTCGGAGAGCATCCGGCCCGAAGTCCAGAGGGCGCGTGGCAGGTCGAACATGGTCTTCGCGCGGGTCATGAGGCTGACATTTTTCAGGCCGCCGACTTTGACGAGTTCGAGGGGAAATCCGGCCTGCGGCACCAGGCGCGTCTCGATGCCGCGCGCCGTGCCGATGAAGAGCACTTCGGCGGCAAATTGCTTTTTGAGTTGATGGGCTATGGCCAGGGCGGGGATGACGTGTCCACCGGTGCCGCCGCCTGCGATGACGATGCGCATTAGGTCAAGATTTACCACAGTGGCACAGAGACACGCAGAAAATCTGAGAACTCCAGCTGGCCCGTTCGTTTCCCTAGATAACGAGGGTGCCCCGTCCTTGTCGCTCCGTTTCTTGGAGCGACAGGGCGGGGTCTCCTAACCAGTGTCTCTTTTCTCCACCTGAGGAAAGAGGCCAAGCGCTTCCCGTTTTCGTGCCGTCCACTGAGATTCGATTTCTACAACTCCCTCCGCTCCGGTGAGGTGGTGTCTATAGCTGCTCCATTCCCAGTCTTCGGGATTGGCCACCAACCCTCGAACAACCGGATTGCGATGTATGTAGCGCAGCTTCTCGATCCGCTTGTGATCGGTCCAGACGTTGAAGTCGTAGTAGCGGGCAAGCCAGAAGGCTTTACCTTGGGTGAACTGACGCAGTTCGTGGGCGCTGACTTGCTTGAGCATCTGGAGCGCCACGGCGAGCGTGCCCCGGTCAGGTTCGCTCACCAAAAGATGAACGTGCTCGGGCATAACAACGTATCCAGTGACGCAGAATCCATACCAGACCCGCACTCGTTCCAGTGTCAGTTCGAAGACACGGCGCGCTGATGGACTGCCGAGCAGCGGTTCGCGGCGATAGCAGCTGAAGGTTATGAAGTGCAGATCGCCGGCCTGCTGGAAGCGCTTCAGTCCCGAGGGCATGCTGCCCAGACTATGTTTAGGTGGGGATTGGCGCTGTGACGACGGACACCGGGAGTTTGTTCAATTTCTTCCCAAGAAAGGCCCCGCCCTGTCGCTCCAAAAAGCGGAGCGACAAGGACGGGGCACCCGGTGGTTTGGGTGTTTTCCTCATTCCGCCTGCTTCGTGATATTCAGCAGTACGCCTACGCACGCTAGCGTCACAAATAGCGACGAGCCACCGTAGGAAACGAACGGCAGCGGGATGCCCTTGGTCGGCATCAGACCCAGCACCACGCTGATGTTGATGAAGGCCTGGAGCACGATCATGCTGGTGATTCCTACCGCCAGGAAGCGGCCAAAATTGTCCTGAGTTCGCAGCGCCACCCGTGTTCCCCGCCACAAAAAAATTGCGAACAAGACTATGACCGTTAGAGCGCCCAACAGGCCGAGTTCTTCCGCGGTCACAGCAAAGATGAAATCGGTGTGCGGCTCGGGAAGGTAGAAGAGTTTCTGTTTCCCTTCCATTAAGCCGAGGCCGGTTACGCCTCCGGTTGAAACCGCGATCAGCGACTGAATCATATGGAAGCCGCGTCCCTGCGGGTCTGAATAGGGATTGAGGAATGCCAGGATGCGGTCCTTCCTATACGCGACGTGAAAGATCAGGAAGTAAAGGGGCACGATCGCAGCTGCAAACGCGTACCCGAAATAGCGTAACCGGATCCCTGCTACGAACAATATGCAGGCCGTGATCCCAGCGCAGGCAAGGGCTGTCCCAAGATCGGGTTGAAACACAATCAGGCCGAGGAAGACTACCGTGGGCGCGACTGCTGGCAAGAGCGTGTTACGCCAGTCGTCCATTGCGTTCGTTTTGTTCTCGAGAAACCATGCCAGGAAAAAGATGAGCGCGGGTTTTGCCAGCTCCGACGGCTGGAAGGAAATCGGGCCCAGGTGGAACCATCGATGGGTGCCGTGGGTGCGGTCAAGAAAGAAAACGGAAATCAGCAGGAGAGTCGTAAACCCGACCAGTGGAAATACAAACGCAGGGTGCTTCAGGCGCCTGTAGTCCACTCTCATGGCCACAAACATCGCGGCCAGTCCGGCGATTGCCCATACCAATTGCTTTAACAAGAATTCGTAGGCCGAGCCGTAGCGCTCTTTGGCCATCACCGCCGACGCGCTGAAGACCATAACCAGGCCGATGAAAACCAGAATGGCCGTCACGGTAAACATCCAACGATCGACACTGACGCGCTTGGCCATCGGAAATTCATTTCACCACGGAGCGGCTGAACCACGGAGATTTTTGACGATAGTTTTTAGGGCGGGGGCTTACTCTCTTGGTTCAGGTTGGAATCGTGGCTATTTGCCGGCGGCCAGCGAATGCACGATTTCCTTGAACACTCGTCCCCGGTGTTCGTAGTTCTCGAACTGGTCGAAGCTGGCGCAGGCCGGAGCGAGCAGAACGATGTCGCCGGTAGTGGCGGATTCGCTGGCCCGGCGAATGGCATTTTCGAGCGTGTGCGAAGATAAGATCTCGGCGCCCGCGATCTGCGATTCGATTTTCGCTGCTGCCGCTCCGATCGTGTAAACGCGCTTCACGCGCTCGCGTAGCAACGCGTTTAGCACGGAGTAGTCGCTGCCCTTGTCCTTGCCGCCGAGAATCAGGTGGATATTGGCCGGGAAAGATTCGAGCGCCTTAATGGTCGCGTCCACGTTCGTAGCCTTCGAGTCGTTGTAGTAGTCCACGCCCGCAACCTTGGCGACGAATTCGAGCCGGTGCTCGACCGCCTTGAAGTTCCTCACTGCCTCGCGGATCTGAGCCGGCTGGCAGCCCACGAGTGCGCCGATCGAGACTCCGGCCAGCACGTTTTCCAGGTTGTGTGCGCCCTTCAACGGGTTTTCCGAAAGCGGCATGATCTCGCGCTCGCTCTTCCCATCGCGGAAGAGAATATGCCCACGGCGGACAAACGATCCCCGCTCTACTTCTTTTTTCCGGCTGAACCAGAACAATTGCGCGTGGGTGCGATCCGCGAGTCCTGCGGTGGTGGAGTCGTCGGCGTTGAGAACCGTGAAATCGCCCGGCTGTTGATTCTCGAAGATGCGAGCCTTCGCGTTGACGTAGTTGGGGAAGGTTTTGTGGCGGTCAAGATGGTCAGGTGTGATGTTCAGAATTACGGCAATCCGCGGCCGGAAGCTGACGATCGTTTCCAACTGGAAGCTCGATACTTCAAGCACAGTCCAGGTATCAGGCCGCGCCTGATCCGCGAAGCTGATTGCGGGCGTACCAATGTTGCCGCCGACGAGCGTGGGAAACTTCCCGGCAGCAATGATTTCGCCCGCCAGCGTGGTCGTAGTCGTCTTGCCGTTTGCGCCCGTGATAGCGACAATCGGCCCAGACAGAAACTGGGCTGCGAGTTCCACTTCGCCGATCACCGGCTCGCCCAGCGCACGCGCCTGTTCGAGTTGCGGAGCGTCGAATGGCACACCCGGGCTGACGACGATCAAGTCCTGTCCCCGGAAGGTGCGGTCGCCGTGCCCGCCGGTTTCGACCGTGATCCCGTGGTCAAGCAGGAGCAGGATTTCGTTGCGCAGCTCCTCCTCGGGCTTCGAGTCGGAAACGGTGACCCGCGCGCCTCGGGACTTGAGAAACAAAGCCGAGGCTACGCCTGACTTGCCCAGGCCGACTACGAGCGCGCGTTTGTCTTTCAGATCCACAATCTATCTCAATTTCAGGGTCGTCAGCGCAAACAGCGCGAATACCAGCGACGCAATCCAGAAGCGTACGATCACCTTGGATTCCGACCAGCCCAGGAGTTCAAAGTGATGGTGAATCGGCGCCATCTTGAAAACGCGTTTCTTTCTCAGTTTGTACGAACCCACCTGAATGATCACCGAAAGCGCTTCAATGACAAAAATCCCACCGATAAACGGCAGCAACAGTTCCTGCTTGATCATGACGGCGACGGTTCCAATCGCGCCACCCAGGGCCAGCGAGCCCACGTCGCCCATAAACACTTCCGCCGGGTGGGCGTTGTACCAGAGAAATCCAATCGAGGACCCGACCATGGCTCCGCAGAAGATGGTGAGTTCGCCAATCTGGGGCATGCGCTGGAGCTCGAGATATGTTGCAAAAGTCGCGTGACCACTGACATACGTGAGCACCGCGAGTGCGCCGGCGGCAATTACGGTGCAGCCAATGGCCAAGCCGTCGAGGCCGTCGGTAAGGTTCACGGCATTGCTCGAGCCGACAATCACGAGCACGACAAAAAGCACAAACGGCAGAAAGGCCAGGGGCCACAGGTGCGGATTCGCGGCCCATTTCTCAATGACAAGATCCGGCCGGAACTGCTTGAAAAACGGCACCAGTAATTTGGTGGAGTACATTCCGCGATACTGGAGAGCGATCAGCGCGACGGCGATCAGAGCACTCGTCGCAATCTGCAAGCCGAGTTTGGCGCGGGCTGTCAGCCCGAGATTGCGGCGATGCACGACTTTGAGATAGTCATCGGCAAAACCAATGGCGGCAAACACGATCGTGGAAAACACAGCGATCCAGACAAAGGGATTGCTCAAGTCCGCCCACAGGAGTGTCGGCACCACGATGCTGATGGCAATTAGCAGCCCGCCCATAGTGGGCGTGCCCGCTTTCTTATGGTGAGCCTGCGGGCCCTCCTCGCGGATGTATTGCCCGATCTGAAATTCACGCAGGCGCTGAATGATGATGGGGCCCACGATCAATGCTGTGAAAAGCGCGGTCAGACTGGCGAAAGCGGTGCGGAATGTGAGATAGCGAAAGATGCGGAACGGCGGAAAATAATGGAACAGCTTCAGATATAAGAGCCAGTAGAGCAATCCGCCTCCGAAATCAGTTCTCGGTTCTCAGTTCTCAGTTCCCGGTTCTCAGTTTTTCGGTGCCTTGGAACCGGAACCACTTTCTTGTTGCCAGCTTTCCAGCGTTTTTTCCAGCTTCACGCCGCGCGAGCCTTTCAACAGGACAACATCTCCTTCACGCGCTTCGCGGGCGAGCCATTCGCCGGCCTCTTCAGGCGTGGCGACGAACTGCGCTTTCATGCCCGCCGCTAGCGCCGCTTCTACCATCGGCATTGCCAGGCCTCGTACTCCCAGGAGAAAGTCCAAGTGCTTACCTGCGATGTAGCGTCCGCATTCGCGATGCAGCTGCTCGCCCGTGGCGCCGAGTTCCAGCATCTCACCGGCCACGACAATCCGCTGGCCGGCGGGCATGGCTGCCAGCGTGTCCACCGCAGCCATGAGCGCCTTCGGACTGGAATTGTAGCAATCGTTGAGTACCGTGATGTTACCCACTTGAACGACCTGTCCGCGCTTGTCGCCGGGTTCAAGCGAAGGCAAGATGGCTGCAATTTCCGACGGTGTAATGCCGTGTTCGAGCGCGACCGCTGCCGCCGCGAGCACGTTGTACACGTTGTGTGTCCCCAGCAGCGGGCTTCTCACGGCCTGCCTCAATCCCTGGCAGATGAGATCAAATCGCGTGCCTTCAGGACCCAGGATCTCAATGTTTTCCGCACGGACGTCGGCCGTCGTTTTCAGGCCGAACAAGATGACTTTGCCTTTGAAATCGCGGCCAAACTGGCAGACATACTCGTCGTCTCCGTTCAGGACCGCGGTCCCGCCGTGCGGGAGCGCCTCGATGAGCTCGTACTTGGCACGCGCGATGCCGGCCACCGAGTCGAAGTATTCCAGATGCACCGGACCGACTGAGGTGACCACCCCCTCGTTCGGTAGGGCGATCCGTGCCAGAGCTGCGATCTCGCCTGCATGCGACATCCCCATCTCGATCACGGCCAGATCGTATTCCGGCTCAAGTGTGAGCAGCCCGAGCGGCAGGCCGAAATGGTTGTTGAAGTTTCCCTTGGAACGATGCACGCGGTGTCGCGCCGAAAGCAGGTGAGCCATTGCTTCTTTGGTGGTGGTCTTCCCCATCGAACCGGTGATCCCGATCGCAGTTTTGCCCCACAGCTTTCGCACGGCGGTGGCGAGGGTTTGCAGCGCGACGAGTGTGTCGTCAACAGCCAGCAAGCCAGTCTTTGTGGGGAAATGGGTCAGTTGATCTTTTCGGACGATGGCACCGATCGCACCCTTGCTCAAAGCTTGCTCGACAAAATCGTGCCCGTCGAGGCGGTCGCCCTGCACTGCAAAAAAGAGTTCGCCGCTCTGTACCGTGCGCGAGTCGATGGAGTATCCCTGCGCCAGCGCACGCGGGTCGTAGTCGCCCGCGGCGGCGGTGAAATCGGCGATTCGGGAAAGGGACATGATCATGGAGTCTTCCCCGCGCCCCTGGCCCGAGCAGTCTCGCAGTCGTAGCCAAGCGCCCTCAAGATTTCCCGAGCCACGTCGACATCATCGAACGGGACGGTTCCCTCTCTCGTGACCTGCACCTTTTCATGCCCCTTGCCGGCCAATAGCACAATGTCGCCGGGGGTCGCCTGCTGAAACGCGAGTGCAATCGCTTTGCGGCGGTCGGGCTCCATCGTATATCTCGCGCCTGACTTCTGTAGCCCCACGAGTGCGTCGTTCATGATCGCCAGTGGATCCTCGGAACGCGGGTTGTCGGACGTCAGAACCGCGAAGTCGCTTCCCTTGCCCGCCGCCTCGCCCATCAGCGGACGCTTGGCGCGATCGCGGTCGCCACCGCAACCGAAAAGCATGATGACTTTCCCGTTGAGACCGGCCCGGGCGACGAAGTCGTGAGCCAGCGCCGTCAGGTTGCGGAGTGCATCATGAGTATGGGCGTAGTCGACGGCAACTGTGAAGGGCTGTCCGCAGTCCACGCGTTCGAAACGGCCCGGCACACGATCTAGGTCGAAAATCCCTTTGGCAATGGGTCCGAGGGAACAATCGCGAGCATATCCCGCGGCAGAGGCAGCCAGCGCGTTGTATACATTGACTTGGCCAATCATCGGCGACCACATGGGAATCCTGCCAGAGGGCGTGATCATCTGGAAGCGTGTTCCGCGACGCGTGAGCTCGACTGACTCGGCGTGAAAGTCGCCGGACGTGAGACCGTACGAAAGCACCACAGAACTGTTCTTCCGGCTCAGAGTCAGCAACTGGCGGCCGTGTTCATCGTCTGCATTGATAACGGCCGCACGCGGGGGCGCAGTACCACAGCCCTCGAATAACACCTGCTTGGCCCGGAAGTAGTCGTCCATATTGCCGTGATAGTCCAGGTGGTCGCGAGTTAGATTGGTGAACACGGCGACATTGAAAGGAATCCCGAAAACGCGCTCTTGCGCCAGCGCGTGCGACGAAACTTCCATCACTGATTCCGTCACACCCTCGGCCAGGCCTTCCGCCAGCAGGCGATTCAACTCGAGCGCTTCAGGCGTCGTGTGAGGAGCGGGGAGAACTTTACCCGCAACGTGGTACTCAATCGTTCCCACCAGCGCGGTCTCCCGTCCGGCGGCACGAAGGATTGACTCGATCAGAAATGCAGTAGTGCTCTTTCCGTTGGTGCCGGTGATTCCGGTGTTGGCAATGCGCTCTGCGGGATGCTTATAGAAATTGGCGCTCAGGCGAGCCAGGGCGCGCCGTCCGTGGACAACCTGCGCCCAGGCTACTCCGGGGCGCGGCACTTCTGCTGCGGAATCTGACACGACCGCAACCGCTCCAGCCGCAATCGCCTTGTCAATGAACCGATTGCCGTCACTCGTCTCCCCCTTCATGGCGACAAAGACCTTGCCGGGCCCGACGCGGCGGGAATCGTACTCCACACCGGTGACCGGCGGATTGCCGCTCTGCGAGAGCACTTCCGCGCCCTCGAGCAGTTGTTGGAAGGTCATTGAAGTGA
>Ga0099830_10000677_pt1 | contig 15926 bp, 13 predicted proteins | sample CZO8metaG_4_FD_79337 | JGI IMG/M metagenome (GOLD analysis project Ga0099830, IMG submission 79337) | Vadose zone soil microbial communities from the Eel River Critical Zone Observatory, Northern California, USA - CZOApr15con2H3.8 metaG | ecosystem: Environmental > Terrestrial > Soil > Vadose...
GCATTGCGCATGGCGCGCAAGCGCACGAGTTGCTGCGAGGCGTGAAACTGCCGCCCCAGCACTGCCAGCATATCCATTCCCGCGTGCGGCTTGCGTTGCAGCAGCGTGGCGATGTCTCCCCGGCTGACTTCCAGGCACACGGTTTCCTCGATGGCCGTCGCGCTGGTTTGATGAGGGGTCTGCTCCAGCATCGAGGCGAAACCGAAGAACTCGCCGTAAGCCGGCTCGTCCACCACGACTTCCTGATGATCCTCGTCCACTGTGGAGACGCGAACCTTTCCGGAGACCATCACGTAGGCTTGCCCGCCGGGGTCACCCATTTTGTAGATGCGTTGCCGCGGAGCAAAATTCTTGAGCTCCACTTGCGCCGCCAGCACGGCGGTCTCCTCTTGGTCGAGCAGAGCAAACAGCGGGACGTGTTTCAATGTTTCGGGATTGCAGGACATGGGCCACCTCTTCCGCTGGAAGTGGATCGCTTCTCCGTGTTCCCAGCGTTTGATTCGAGCGCAACAGGCAACAACCGCGCCCCTAGTAAACCCGATGAAGGGCGCGGCTTCAAGGAGCATTCGGCAAGGTTCGGAGAGAGCCGGGGCGCCGGAACGCGGCGCATCAGTGTTGATACGCTACTGGATGATTTGAATTTCCAGGTCTTGTCCGGCGGCATGCTGCGTCAGCAGCGCGGACATTCTCTGTGCCCAGCGCTCGAGACCTTCTGCGCCGCCAAACGAAATGATGATTGCCAGAACGTGTTTCGTCGCGCCCGTCACCATCGTCCGTTCCGAATCACTTGTCGCGCTGCCGTGTGGGCCAGCGTTGTCGGCGAACAATGGCAAGCCTTCCAGATTCAAATCGTACTTGCCGATGCCCTTGTAGGTTTCGCCCGCCTGTCCCGAGCGAAATACGATTTCGCCGGTCACATGCGCCAGGTCATACAGTCCAACCGGCAGCCGGCTTTCCACCGACACGAGATTGATTACGTCCACGACGGCGTTGATTTGCGGGAAGCCTTTCCCGGCAACCATGCGCCGCAACAGCGCTTCCGCGGAACCGCGGTAACGCGACGGATCTTTCCCCAGAGCCTTGTAGGCCAGGCGCGTCGCTTCCACTTGCGGCGACGCCAGCACGCCGCGCGGGAAGGGTAATTTCTGAATTTCCGTGTCTCGCGCCTTCATCTCATTGAGCAGCGCCTCCGGCGAGGCACCCGCTTCCACGCGCGCCGTAATGCACGCCAGCGCGGTCCGCGGACATTTCTTCTTCAACGCGGCATCAATCTTCACTTGCAATTTGGGTGTAGTTCCGCCAACTCGGATGTCTTGAAGCATGGCGCATTCTACAGCCAGAATGAGGAATGTTGGGAGTGGGCCGAAACTTTGACGCGCGACTCGTGCAAGACTTTATAGATTCTAGGCCCGTAGCTCACGCCACGCACGAGACTCTCTACTATTGAGCGGACTAGAGCGAACGCCGACCCGGTAAGACCAGAGCGTGTCAGTGATACGAGCGCTTAGATGCTCTATACCCTGAGCAATGAAGCCGACCACAACCGTGGAGTATTCCTCGTCAGTGTACTTGTTGGCGTTGAGTATCTTCTTTACTTCAAGGATTCCCAACTTTTTCGACTGCACCCCTTCAGTGAGACAGTTTCGATGGGCACACTTTCGGGAACGACCGGTCCGTTCCAGTAAGTAGATTAGATGTGTTCCTTTCCGGACAGACGCTCAACTCTTGACGCGTTACCCTATTCATGGATTCTGATTATGTCGTCCAGGTGGCGCGGATCGATGCGGAACTGAGCGTTGGAGCGCTCCTGCACCGGCAGGTGGTCATCAAGTCGCTGTTACTTGACGGCCCGATCCTGAATCTGACTTCGGATCCCGACGGCCCATGGAACTTCGAGAATCCGCAAGCAAAGGTTTCACAAAACAGGTTTCCTCTCGCGGTCATTTCGAGGCTACAAATCAAAGGGGGGCGACTGGTAGCGTCGACTCTACTGCCTTCCGACGCGGCGGGTCCCATTTTCTTCGAAGCCCACGACGTCTCTTGCGACCTGGAACAGGTGAACCTGATGGAGATCATCAATCCTTTTTCTTCCTCAATGGATGGCCAAGGCAGCCTGAAGGCGGGTCTCTTGCGCTTCGGCTGGATCGAGGCAAGAAATCTGAAATCCAAATTTCGGTTGGAGGCGAGGCACGTTTTCTTCACGGATGTCAAAGCGGAATTCTATGACGGCAGTGCCGCGGGTGACCTCACTTTCGACTTGTCGGGGAAGAATGCAAGGTTTAAGACCACTGCGCGATTGAGCGGAATCAATGTGGCCCAACTTCTGGCGGCCTTCCCAAACGGAGGTGGAAAGATGACTGGGAAGATGGAAGGAGACGTGAAGTTAGCGGGAGAAATCGAGCACACCCTCCGCCCACTGGCGGGAATGCACGGAGCCGGACACGTGACGGTGCGCAACGGACAGCTGCCGAGTCTCAAGCTCAACGCAAATTTGATGAAGCTGGCGCACTTCAACGATCTTGGCCCAGCCAAGAATGACCCTTCCGCGTTTAACTTGATAACTACCGACCTGGAGCTGGATAACCAGCAGATTTCGAGCCGCGTTATAGATATTGATGGCTACGGAGTCGATGTGGATGGCTCCGGCAGTGTCAGCGTGTCGGGCTCTGACGAGTTGAACTATCGCGGGTTGGCGGAGATCACCACCAAGGAGAGCTTCTTCACCGACACCGTCGCCCGGCTGTCCGGAGCCGCATTAAAGGACGGTAAGTTGCAATTTCCCTTTCGGATCGGTGGAACGATCGATAGCCCCGTATTTTCCAAGGGGAAAGGCGATAAGGACGTAGACGCGGTACAAAAACCTCGGTAGTTGACCAACTGCCTGCTTAAGAAGTGTGCCAGATTCCGAGAAGCGCATTTCTCGGGGGAATGACGGTGTGACCGACCGATTGGCTTTGAGCAGGTAAGATTCCCGGTTTTCTCAAAATCCAACGACATGGACAGGCCAAAGAAAGTAAAAAGCGGACTCTTGCTCCTCGGCGCGCTTCTGATCGCTGCGACGGCCTTATTCGTTTTTGGGTGGCTGGCGGAAGAGATGCTTGAGGGAGACACTCGGCAATTCGATGCATTCGTGCGAACTGCCGTCCACCAACTCGCCACGCCCAGCCTCACCCGGTTGATGCAGGTATTCTCATTTCTTGGGTCAGTCGTCGCGGTCACCGCCATGTGCTTGGTGGCGGTTTGCGTGTCTTTTTACTTTCGTCGCGCCCGAACGGGTGCATTGCTAGCGATCACGATGGCCGGCGTGGCGGCACTCGATGTGGTGTTGAAGCATGCTTTCCATCGTCCCCGGCCTGTTGCCTTTTTCGGCGCCACGCCAAGCACGTACAGTTTCCCGAGCGGCCACGCGCTAGGTTCATTCTGTTTTTATGGAATACTTGCTGCGATTCTTGCCTTTCTTTGATCGAAATCGCGCCGGTTTGCTGCGCTCGCGCATCTGGTCTGGATGGAGATTCCGGGATGGAGCAAATTCTGCGCTTGCGACCGTCTATTGTGTCTTCCGGTTGCTGGCGATTAGGGGTTTTATCAACAAATTGGGACTTGCTAGCCGGTCCCACCTTTGTTCTGTAGCGCGCATCTAAGACTTAACGCCTATGCAGAATTTTACTCGTCGAGAACTACTGAAACTCGGTGCGGGAACTGCCGTTGCGGAACTGGCGTCTTTGGGTTTGCACGGATGCGGCGGCGGTTCTGTCATTTCTTCGCCGGTTCCTGGCGTTTGCTCCAAATTAACTGACATCGAACATGTGGTGATTCTGATTCAGGAGAACCGCTCTTTCGATCATTACTTTGGAAGTTACCGCGGCGTGCGTGGATTTTCCGATCAAAGCATGGCGTTCCATCAGCCCGATCCAGCGAATACAACGATCTCCCCCGTGGGAGCGCTCTTGCCATTCCACCTGGACACCTCCACAACGAATGCTGCCTGCACGCACGACATAATCCACGATTGGGTGCCGCAGCATAAGAGCTGGGACATCGGGGCAATGGATGGTTTTGTGAGTTCGCGTCTTGGGATTAATACGAATGACGCCGTATTAACCATGGGCTACTACACTCGCGCAGACATTCCCTACTACTACGCCCTGGCCGATGGTTTCACGATTTGCGACAACTATTTTTGCTCGGTGATGGGCCCGACCGACCCGAACCGCCTCTACACGATGGCGGCCTCGCTCGACCCGGATGGAAAAAACGGCGGGCCGATCTTGCAGACGATCATAGCAAATCGCACAGCCTTCAACGGTATTCTGACTTATACAACGATGCCCGAGCAGCTTCAGGCCCGAGGAATTTCTTGGAAGGTATACTCATCGCCAGATGAGACTGTTCTCGGCGGGATTCTCTCAGACAATGTTCTTTCCTACTTCAAAATTTTTCAGGATCCTGCCTCGGTGCTGCATCAGAATGCATTCGGCCCGCAGTTCCCCATCGACTTCCTGGCCGATCTAGCGACCGGGAATTTGCCCCAGGTCTCCTGGCTGGTGGGATCGGTCCTGACCTCGGATCATCCGCCTTCGCCTTCCCTCTTTGGCGAGAATATCCTTTCCCTCATCATCGAGGCTTTCAGAGCGAACCCAGCACTATGGGCCAAGACGGTTTTGTTCGTCACCTATGATGAAAATGGCGGATTTTTTGATCACGTTGCACCGGTGACGGCACCTCTTGGCACGCCAGGCGAATTTGTGACCGCACCCGCAGTACCGGACCCCACCGTAATCGGCAGTCCAGCGATAACCGGCCCGATTGGACTGGGTTTTCGCGTTCCCATGCTGATCATCTCGCCGTTCAGCCGAGGCGGGTTCGTGTCATCGGAGCTCTTCGATCACACTTCCGTGTTGCGATTCCTCGAGACGCGGTTCGGTGCGGAAGTGCCCAATTTAAGCGCCTGGCGCCGCGCGACGGTTGGGGATCTAACAAGCGCGCTCAATTTCAAAAAACCTGACCAGTCGATTCCGAATCTTCCGTCCACACTTTCCGCCATTCCCCAGGTGATCCAGGAATGTATCGCGAACCTGGCGGGAACGACAACCTACACGGTGCCAAGTCCGCAGACCGTTCCGACTCAGGAATCCGGAACCCCTACTCGCCCCAGCGGTGTTTGCTAGTCCCGAGCAAGCCTGCGACCGCGAGTAGTTTGGTTAACTTGGATTTTTTGTGGCTCTCGGGTGCTCGGCACAGACATGAGACGTGAACTCCTTGTCGCGCTGCTGTTCGTAGTGCATCAGCGGCCCGAAAGGGTTGAACGCCCATGCGCATTCGGTGCAAGCCCAGCCCTGAAAATTCTGTCTTTCGACCCATGCCAGTTTGCGACGCATCGGCTCCATGGCCACCTCGCGAGTTGGTGCGGCTATGCTCTTGTGAAAAACGGTGTCGCACTGGTCTTCGATGGCACGGCGACGACAAAAATCAATGTTTTTATTGCCTCGAGCGAAGTTCTTCCCAAGTCACCGCCTTCTGAACACACATCAAAACCGAAGTGAATACACGTGCCTGAACAATAGCGATAGAAAGAGGTTGCTGTCTGTGGGGTATCCAACACTGACAAGAATTGCTATCTCAATCCGAGGTCATCCTCGAACTGTTGAATGACACCGTAACATTCACAAGCGGAGTTCTGGAGTTTCGTGCGGTTCACAATCTTCACGGCACCACGCACGTATTCTATGATTCCTTTTTTTTGTAGGACTGATGCTGCCAGGCTCACTGTGGATCGGTCAGTACCCATCATGGTGGCAATGAAATCGTGGGTGATCGGAAGTACTGCCAAGTTTATCCTATCCTGAGTCATCAGCAGCCACCTCGACAGACGCTGCTGTATATCGTGGAGCCGATTGCACGCCGCCGTCTGTGCGACTTGCATCCCTTGAAGCCCCGTATCCGCCCTGAAGCCAACGGCAAGCGCTGACGGGGGTTGCTACGCAAGAAATCCAGGTAGGTGTGAACCAATTTGTGCACCAACCGTCGCCTGCGTTAGAATCTGGACTGCTAACTGAATGATTTCACAGCAGTAGGCCCGTAGCTCAGTTGGTTAGAGCGCTACCTTGACACGGTAGAGGTCTGGGGTTCGAGTCCCCACGGGCCTACCATTGCTTTTCATGTGCTTTGTGTACATCCTGCAGAGCCACAACTCCGGTAAATTCTATGTCGGTTCCACGGATGATATTGACCGCAGGCTTTCTGAACATGCTCGCAACCATACTCCCTGCACACGTGGCCGTGGCCCGTGGACCCTTGTTTATAAAGAAGAGTTTGCTTCTTTGATCGAGGCCCGCCGCCGTGAATACGAAATTAAACAATGGAAATCGGCTAAACTGATCCAAGCACTGATCCGTAGCTCAGTTGGCTAGAGCGGGCCGACCGAGTCGGCCAGGTCTGGGGTTCGAGTCCCCACGGGCCTACCATTTATTTCAATCATTTGCGGATGAGAAGTAGCGGAGGGCGGCAAATTCTCAATGAAAGCCTCGACAACACTTTCCATTCTTGTTCCCGTGTACAACGAGGAGTATTTGGTTCGCGCGAGTCTCGAACGGCTCAAGACCCTGGGGCAGTCACCGCTGCTAGACCGCGTCCAAATCATTGTCGTAGACGACGGTTCGACCGACCAGACAGAGGCAGTCTTGGGTGCGTTTCAGCTCTCGTTGGCTGAAGCGGCCCCCGGCAGGCTGGAATGGCTCTTTCTCCGGCATCACACCAACGAGGGAAAAGCAGCGGCAATTCATACCGCCCTGTCCCACGCCAACGCAGAATTGACCGTCATTCATGACGCGGATCTCGAGTACCACCCGCTAGATCTCCTCAAAATGGTGCAGGTTTTCTCGGAAGAAGGAGCGGATGCCGTCTTTGGCTCCCGCTTTCTCGCCAGCGAATACCGGCGAGTTCTCTTCTTCCGTCATGAGCTGGGCAATCGCTTTCTAACGCTCTTGTGTAATGTCGTGTCGGATCTGAATCTTACAGACATGGAAACCTGCTACAAGATGGTCAGAACCGACCTGATGAAAAGCGTGCCCCTCGTCGGCAGAGGGTTTGAAATTGAGCCGGAAATTGCCATCAAGCTGGCCAAGCGCGGGGCGCGCATTTTCGAAGTTCCGATCCGCTACGCAGGCCGCACCTATCAGGAGGGGAAAAAGATCAGCTGGAAGGATGGTGTCCGGGCCATTGCCGCGATTTTCCGGTTTGGTTATTCCGACCACATCTACGCCGAGGACGTTCATGGGAGCCAGATTCTCGGCCGCCTGAATCGCGCGCCTCGCTTTACTAAGTGGATGGCGGATGTCATTCGCCCGTACGTGGGCGAGAAAGTATTGGAAATAGGGGCAGGAACAGGCAATCTAACTTTGCAGTTAACTCCGCGCAAGCTCTACTGGGCAAGCGACATAAATCCGTTGTACCTGTCGTACCTTGAAAACGTCGGCCGGAATCGGCCGTACCTCCGTGTTAGTTACACGGACGGGCAACTCGGGCACTCGTATCCCAAGGAACAAAAGTTTGACACGGTCATTTGCTTGAACGTGATTGAGCATTTGGCGGACGACCTGGGCGCATTGCGCAACATTCGCGAGGTTCTGGAGGACAACGGGCGAGCCATTGTCTTGGTTCCGTGCGGGCCTTGGCTCTTGGGGACGCTTGATGATGTTCTGGGACATCAGCGCCGGTATACGCAAAATCAATTAAAGGAGTTAGCCGGTACAGCGGGCTTCCGCTTGGAGACCATGCTGGAGTTCAATCGGGTCGGGGTCATCGCCTGGTGGATAAACGGGAAACTCTTGCGACGGCGCACCTTTGGCTTGTGGCAAATCAAAATGTTGAACTTGCTGACCCCGCTGTTCCGCGTGCTGGACAAATTTTTGCCCTTGCCCCCGCTGTCGCTCATCGCTGTGCTGAGCAAGCCCAGCCTTGAAGCGACGGAGATGCCTGTTGGCTGATCTCTGGCGCCTGGCACATAGCCTAGAGTTAGTGCGGTGCCAATGCCAAAGGATTTGGATCATGCTGCATTAAGCAACCTAGCTTTCTTACCCATTTCATCATGTTAGCCTGTTCTCGTAGACTCGCTCGAATCACCACCACGCTTCATGCAAACAAACTTCATTCGGCACCTCTGGCGCTCGCGTTCGAACTATGAGAAGGCGCTTTTCTTCGTGTTTCTCCTGAGCCTTCCCTTCCTCCACGCCGTAGTCAACGGCGACGGGATTGGATACTACGCCTATGTTCGCTCCCCATTGATCGATCATAACTTCAGTTTTTCCTCAGACTTTCAGTACCCGGAGGAGGAACTCGAGAAGATTTTCTTAAACGACCATTTTGTCGATAATCCGGTAACGAAAACGGGCCATCTGCCGAACTTCTACTCGGTCGGGCCCGCCATGCTTTGGAGCCCTTTTCTGATCGTGACGCATCTGGCGGTTCTCGGACTAGGCCATCTCGGTTGGCGCATTGCGCCGGATGGACACTCCTGGCCCTATTTGGCGGCGTTGACGGGTGCGACGGCCCTCTATGGTTTCGCAGGCCTTTTTCTTTCCTTCGCGCTGGCACGAAAGTTCGTGGAGGAGCGTTGGGCCTTCTGGGCCACCATCGGCGTATGGTTTGGGAGCTCACTCCCGGTTTACCTATACCTGCTGCCCGCGTGGTCCCACACGCATTCCGTCTTCGCGAACGCTCTCTTCCTCTGGTATTGGCTGCGGACTCGCGGCACGCGTACGAGCGGGCAATGGCTGAAGCTGGGCCTGCTGTCGGGCCTGATGATGGACGTTTACCAGCTCAATGCCGTTCTCATTCTCGCCGTGGCTTATGAAGCTCTTTCCACCTATGCGGGAATTTGGTCTTCGGGCGCCGGCCGGTGGGAAATGTTCGCCAAGGCGTTTCGCCTTCACATACTTTATGGACTTGGCGCTTTGCTCGGCCTCTTGCCGACTTTCGTCACGCGGCAAATCGTATTCGGAAACCCTTTCAGCGTGGGACCTTACACTCTTCGTTTGTGGAATTGGACCTCTCCAGTTTTTTCACTGGTACTGTTCTCCACGAGTCATGGGCTCTTGGTGTTCACTCCCATTCTGGTCCTGGCCCTTGCGGGACTCATTTACCTGCGGAGGCTGAACCAGACCGTCGGAACGACTTGCCTGCTGATAACTCTGGTTTTCTACTGGCTAATCTCCTGCTTTCCGTGGTGGTACGGAGCGGTCGGATTCGGCAATCGCTTCTTTGTTTCTTTGACACCGATCTTTATTTTGGGACTTGCTTCCTGTTTCGCATGGGCCGCCCGGCTGTGGCCTGGCGCGCGAGCCGCATCGTGCCGGCTGATCCCGGTCACGCTTCTCTTTGTCATCTGGAATGTCGGCTTGGTGTATCAGTGGCAAACACATCTGATGCCGCGATACGGTCCAGTCGATTGGCAGGAGCTCGTCTACAACCAATTTCGAGTTGTCCCGGTACAAGCTCTTCATGATTTAAGGGAGAGATTTTACCGATAGCTTGCCTTTGGGCAGGCGCCGCGCTGAACTGCACCGCCATCGGCGCCCGCGGGGGCATTCCGGCCATCGCAGCTATCGAGCAACTGATGGCTGCGGGCGCTCGGCATGCTCAAGCCTACGAAACTTCGAATTTAACCAGAAAAAATTGGCCAGTTCCAGTTATGCGACTACTCGTCTACCTGAAGCCTGCTAGGGTTCCTGGGCAGGAGCAACCTTGGTCAGAGGTGTTGATGCATGGTAATCAACATGGAAATCAGAACTTCAGCCATGCTTACATACGAGCTGAAAATGATGAGAACATCGTCGTGGAAATCGCTGTGACCGAACGCGAAATAAAAACTAAGCAGAATTGGATGGTCGCACTATGTGTGTTTCTTGCGCTCGTTCCGTGCGCAATAACAGCAATTTACATCAAGGCGGACATCGAAATCGCTAGCTGGCAAGCTTTCGTAAACCCCATCGATTTGTCTGCGCTCCTCTGGCTTGGCGTAACTTACGTTTCTTATCGACGCACTCGCACGAAGCGCGCCGCCTGGTTATTCGCACTGTTTCCCATCGCTTTTGTGGAGCCTGTGCTGCTTGCCTGTCTTTGGTTTTCGAGTGCTTACCCGCACCAAGATACTCCGCGTCATGCTGAAGCCTTAATTGTCTGTCCGGGAGCAAAGCAGACGAAATGGGTGAAGTTTGAAGGTACTGATCAGCTCAGTTATCAAATTGAGGCTGATTATCCGGCCAGCAGCATCGTTTCCTGCATCTCGGCGCAGCTAAAGGAAAAGGGATGGCGACCCCTTCAAGAAGATTTTTGGAATCCGGGACTACCGTCTTCACACGTCCGAGGATGGACAAACTTTGTTGACGCCACAGTTCACCCCGAAGCCACCATCGACCTATGGGCTGCCGAATGGGAGAGTGAAGCGGGCGACATAGCTTGGTACTCTTTGCGATATGTGTATCCGCCAGGAGACCGACACACCCTAGCTATCAACGCAGGTCTCATCCCCGCAAACATGGCGAAGGAAGATGACCAGGACCCCCCAGCCGCAGAAGTAACCTGATGCCATCCAATTCGCGCCTTAAGTTGAGCGCCCGCCGACGCGGGTGTTATCCTGCTTTCTATGGCGGAACCCGTCATCTCGCCGCCGGAAGTGGCGTTCACCTCCCCGCTGGAACATTCCCGGCGCCAGCTTGAAGCCTTGCTCGAAGTCAGCGAGGCCATCGCCCAGCAGCGCGATCTCCCCGCGCTGTTCCATGACCTTGCCGGCCGTCTCCATTCCGTCGTCGATTTCGATTTCCTTACTCTCGTTCTTCACGACGCTTCGCGCAACGTCATGCGCCTCCACATTCTGGAAACGCGCCTCCCCAGCGATAAGCCCACCGGCAGTGAGTCTGCCGTCGAGGGCAACCCCGCCGGCTGGGTCTGGCAAACGCAGCAGCCCTTCGTGGTCACCGACACTCATGAAGAGACGCGCTTCCCTGAATTTCTTCACCGCTACCGCGAACACAATGTCCGCTCGCTCGCAATTCTTCCGCTCACGACCGCCCAGCACCGCCTCGGCGCCATGGGTTTCGGCCGCCTGGTCCCGCAGCGCATCACCGACACCGAGGTGCAGTTCATGGAGCGCGTCGCCAGCCAGGTGGCCGTTGCCGTTGATAACGCCCTCAATTTCGAGACTTCGCAGGCCTATCAAGCGCAACTGGCACGCGAGCGCGACCGCCTCCAGGCTCTTCTCGAAATCAACAACGTGCTGATCACCAGCCGCGAACTCCCCGAACTTTTCCGCGGCATCATCAACACTCTGGAGCGCATGATTCACCACGACTACACCAGTCTCGCGCTCCTCGATGCGCAAACCGGACTGCTCAAGATTCACGCGCTCGATTTTCCCGGCAACCAGAGCCTCATCAAGCAGGAAATCACCGTCCCCCGTGACAGCTCTCCTTCCGGTCAAGCGATCTCCAGCGGCCAGGCGTTCCTCGCGCGCGGCAGGGAGATCGACCGCTACCAGAACGAAATCATTCGCGCCCTCCGCGCGGCAGGCGTGCAAAGCATTTGTTGCGTTCCGCTCATCACCCACGGGCGAGCCTTTGGAACATTAAACGCCGCCAGCCGCCGAAACGATGCTTTCCCCGCGCAGGATGTGGAGGTCTTGCAGCAGGTCGCCGCGCAGATGGCCATCGCCGTCGAAAACACCCTGGCCTTCAAGGAAATCGAGGCTCTGAAGAACAAGCTCGCCGAAGAAAAGCTCTACCTCGAGGAAGAAATTCGCAGTGAATTCAATTTTGAGGAAATCGTCGGCGAGAGTCCTGCGCTCAAGCGCGCCCTGGCCCAGGTGGAGCTTGCTGCTCCCGCTGGCACGACCGTGCTCCTCCACGGCGAAACGGGCACCGGCAAAGAACTGTTCGCCCGCGCCATTCACAATCTCAGTCCGCGCCGTGGCCGCACCTTCGTCAAAGTGAATTGCGCGGCCATTCCTTCCGGTCTTCTCGAATCTGAGCTTTTCGGCCACGAGCGCGGCGCGTTCACCGGCGCCATCAACCAGAAAATCGGCCGCTTCGAACTTGCCGACCGCGGCACGCTCTTCCTCGACGAAGTCGGCGACCTTCCCCTCGAACTTCAGCCGAAGCTTCTTCGCGTGCTTCAAGAGCAGGAGTTCGAACGGCTCGGCGGCAACCGCACGCTGCGCGTGGACGTCCGCGTGGTCGCCGCCACGAATCAGGACCTCGCGAAACTCGTTTCCGATCGCGCCTTTCGCAGTGACCTCTATTACCGCTTGAACGTTTTCCCCATTCAAATTCCCGCGCTCCGCGAGCGCGCCGAAGACATCCCGCTACTGGTTCGCTACTTCGTGCAAGAATTCAGCCGCCGCCTCAACAAAGGCGTCGAGTACATTCCCGCCGACGCCATGGACGCCCTCGCGCACTACTCCTGGCCCGGCAACGTGCGCGAGCTCGAGAATCTCATCGAACGCGCCGTTCTCCTCTCGCCCGGCAAAGAACTTCGCGTTCCCGCTACGGAACTGAAATCCACTGCCAACTCCGGCGCAACCTTAGGCGCCGATCCCTCTTCACCTTTTGCTTCCTTTACCTCCTTAACTCCCGCTGACTCCTCCATCTCCACCCTCGAAGAAGCCGAACGCCAGCACATCCTCCGCGCTTTGAAGCAAACACAGTGGCGCATCGCCGGTCCCAAGGGTGCCGCGGTCCTCCTCGCCATGAAGCGCACCACTTTGCAGGCGCGCATGCGCAAGCTGGGCATCCGCCGCCCGGTTTAAGCTCACTGGATTACCCCAGGTCGCGTCTGCAACTCGCCCGAATCCTGCGGAACAATTCACTCTAGATCGGTGTCTTGCACGCAAGCTCAGACCCTAGTTCATCGGACACCCGGTCTTGTCCAACTCTTGCAATCTCTTAATCGCTTCAGCGTTGCGCTTTTCGGACGCAAACAGCAGTAGCACTCGCGCCTGGTTGCAATTCTGGGGGACTCCCTCGCCCTTGATGTAGAGATCAGCCAGCGCTACTGCCGCCTTGCTGTTGCCACTCTGCACCGAGGCCCACAACTGCTCACGTGTCACGGCAGGTTTTTGCCTGTTTGCCTTGCCGCTCAGGCTTGGCTGAACCTGAAGGGATGCTTGCTTCGGTCGATTCGACGCCGAGGTTTCCCATGCGTTTGGACTAGGGTGCCCGCCCGTTTCCGTCGCCAGAATCTTCGATGTGTGGGCCTCTGCCGCGCCTTTTTTCTGATTGCCGCTTGAGAAAACATCCACTGAAGGGCGGTTTGCTATCGGTGCAGTCACCGAGGGCGACGCTTGGAGGTCGCTTTTTTGTGCCCCAGAAACGCCAGACACCGTTCCTGGGCCCTTTCTTTCGTGGCGGTAGTTCGAAAATTTGATTGCTGATACCGCTACGGTCGCGGAGATGCAGATGCCGAGTAACAGGCCAAAAATAAGCTGCCGTCGTTTTGCGGAGAGATACCGACTCATTGGCACAAGCTCTCCAGCGGCTTCCACTTTTCGCGGAATGGGGAATAGAGTGCTCGAAACTCCAGCAACTTCTGCGCCGGACAAAAAGGTCGCGTGTCGGGGACGCGCTTTCGCCACAAACTTTGCAACCGCGTCTGGTTCGCTCGCACCAATCCTAGCAGGCGTATCCGTCGACACACGCCAGGGTGAGAATTCCTCATCAGGAGCTTCCTGCGAGGAGGGCCGTGATATCCATTCGCGAATCTGTGCGCGAGCTTCCTCGGAGAGGCGCAGAAACCTCAGCCCCCCGGACTTTTTCGCCGCATTGGTCCAGACCAGTTCACCCCACGCTTCGATCCGGTCCCGGAGATTGAGCGAAAACCAAAAATGAACGGGTCCGTTTTGATGCACGGGAGCAAATGTCTCAAAGCGCAAGCCCCCTTCGGAGACATCGAGTACGGTTCCGCCGTCATCCCGCTCCAATTGCAGGAATGCAAGTTTGTCCGGCACCTTCCTCAACTCTTGCCGTCGATCCAGGCTTATGTTCCTCAGGTCCATGTTCTTTGAGAGGCGTTTCTGATTTTCGGAGCGACCTTCAACGGTGAGAGATGAAGGAATGCCGAATTAGCGGGCCCAGGGTGGGTGTGGGGCCGAGCCTGCTGGCCTCACGAGCGTCAGTATACTCCTGCTTGCCAGGATTGAAAACATTTCAGCCAGTTTCTCCTCCTTGAAGCTTCTCGCACCGCCTGCGCCAACTTTTCCCCCCTTTCCGGGTTCTATTGACAGGTCATTGAGGAACGCTGGTATCCTGAATACCTCTCCAGCCGCGCCCAGCTTCCCCACCCCGGGGGAATAGAGGCAGCAAGTCATGAATCCGGAAAAACTCCGCGTCGCGCGGGAAAAGCTCACCCGTGTCTTCCGCTACCTGGAAGCCCTCAACCAGCATCGAAATCCGGCCAAGCGGCAGATTCGCGAACAACTCTGGAGCTTCTGGTTGCACGATCTACCGGACCATCCTTCCATCAAACGAGGCGCCTCTAAATCTGCTCCCGCGAAAAGCAAAGCCGCGGAGTTTCAGAATGACGACACGAGCTCCGGCGGCTTCGTTCTGAAAGTGCAGCGTCCGGCCCTGACGGCACCTCCTGAACCTCCAGACACAATCGCTACGTGGCTTGAAGCCGGATGGGATGATCCGTCAAAAGAGCCTTCCGTCATTGCTTCCCGCAATGAATCCGATCAACATGGCGCAGCGCGGATTGCCAGCTTCGCCGACGAACCAGCAAGGCTGGCCGCTTTTCAGCGCTGGACAGTGGCGCGCCAGGAATGGGCAAAAAACGAAAAGCCCGCTCGTACCGCGATGAGGATCTTCGAGACCCTGTATTCGCTCTATGGCCGCATCGACCGCGAAGCCGAGCGCGTCGAGCTGGTTCTCGGAGATGGCATTCTCAGTTGGCGCCGCGCCGAAGGCAGCATTTACCACCCCATTCTCCTGCAACGCCTGCAACTTCAGTTCAATGCTGCCGTGCCCGAATTCACTCTCTCGGAAGCAGACCACCCGGTGGAACTTTATTCCGCTCTCTTCCAATCCATGACCGACGTGGACGGCCGCGCCATCGGCCGCTGCCGGGAAGAGTTGGAGCAGGAAGGCTTTCATCCGCTCATCAATGGTGCGACTTCCGGGTTCCTCAAGCGCCTGGTTGTTCAGCTCTCGCCGCGCGGCGAGTTGCTCGAGGACCGCGCGCCTGCCGCTGAGTCGAATGATCCCCAGATCGGGCGCGATCCGATTCTCTTCCTGCGCGCCCGCACGTTGGGATACGCCGCTGCTATCGAGGGCATCCTGGCGGACCTTCGGACGCGCGAAGATTTGCCATGGTCTCTCCTCAACATCGTTGGAGAGGAATCTCCCCTTCCTGACACGGGAGAAACAGATCCTTCGCCCAATCGCTACAGCGAGGCCGATGCCGGGGTTCTTCTCAGCAAACCCGCGAACCCCGAGCAGATTCGCATCGCCAGGCAACTCGAGGAATACGGTGGCGTGCTGGTTCAAGGCCCGCCCGGCACCGGAAAGACTCACACCATTGGAAATCTGATCGGCCACTTGTTGGCCCAAGGGAAGAGCGTTCTCGTCACCAGCCACACGACAAAAGCGTTGCGCATGGTGCGCCATCACATCGTTCCAGAACTGCGTGCGCTGTGCGTCAGCCTTCTCGAAAGCGACCTGGAAAGCCGCAAACAATTGGAAAGCGCGGTCGGCTCGATTGCGGAAAGATTGTCGCGAGCCGATGCGGGTTCACTCGAAATCGAATGGAAAAAATTGGAATCCGAGCGCGGCGAACTGCTGAAAAAGCTCGGCGATGTCCGCAACCAGTTCACCGATGCCCGCGCCGGCGAGTATCGCGACATTGTCATTGCCGGGAAATCCTGGGCTCCGGCCGATGCC
>Ga0099830_10000681_pt1 | contig 15912 bp, 11 predicted proteins | sample CZO8metaG_4_FD_79337 | JGI IMG/M metagenome (GOLD analysis project Ga0099830, IMG submission 79337) | Vadose zone soil microbial communities from the Eel River Critical Zone Observatory, Northern California, USA - CZOApr15con2H3.8 metaG | ecosystem: Environmental > Terrestrial > Soil > Vadose...
GCGGTTTTCTCCCGGCTTGAATTCCAGCGGGAGCACGCCCATTCCCACGAGGTTGCTGCGGTGAATGCGCTCGTAGCTTTCCGCGATGACCGCGCGCACGCCGAGCAGCCGCGTGCCTTTGGCCGCCCAATCGCGCGAAGAGCCGGATCCGTATTCTTTTCCCGCGATGACCACCAGCGGCACGCCCGCTTCGCGATATTTCACCGCGGCGTCGTAGATGGACATCTTCTCGCCATCCGGAAGGAAGAGGGTCCAGCCGCCTTCCGTGCCCGGGGCAAGCTGGTTGCGCAGCCGAATATTCCCAAACGTGCCGCGCATCATGACCTCGTGGTTGCCGCGGCGCGCGCCATAGGAGTTGAATTCATGCGCCTTCACGCCGTTGGCGATGAGGTATTTGCCCGCGGGCGAATCAACGGGGATCGAGCCGGCCGGCGAAATGTGATCAGTGGTGACGCTGTCGCCGAGAATGGCCAGCACTTTGGCGCCATGAATGTCCGCGAGCGCCGGAGGCGTCTTCGGCATGTTCTCGAAAAACGGCGGCAGCTTGATGTAGGTCGATTTCGGGTCCCACCGGTAGAGATCGCCTTTTGGAATGGGCATGGATTTCCAGTGCGCATCGCCTTCGAACACTTCGCTGTATTGCTTGCTGTATTGCGCTGAAGTAACGGAAGCTCGAACCGTTGATTCGATTTCTTGCGGAGTCGGCCAGATATCCTTCAGATATACAGGTTTGCCCGCAGGATCGTTGCCGAGCGGTTCGCTGGTAAGGTCCAGGTCCATGCGGCCGGCAAGTGCGTAAGCGACCACCAGCGGGGGCGAGGCCAGATAATTGGCGCGAACCAGCGGATGAATGCGGCCTTCAAAGTTGCGGTTGCCGCTCAACACTGCAACGGCAATCAAATTGTTATCTTTGATGGCGGCGCCGATGGCTTCCGGCAGTGGACCGCTGTTGCCGATGCAGGTGGTGCATCCGTAGCCAACCAGGTGAAAGTTCAGTTTCTCGAGATAAGGCGTCAATCCTGCGGCGAGCAGGTAATCGGTCACCACTTTCGAACCGGGCGCCAGGCTGGTCTTGACCCAGGGCTTGACGCGCAAGCCGCGTTCGACGGCCTTTTTCGCCAGCAGGCCCGCGCCCAGCATGAGCGAGGGATTCGAAGTGTTGGTGCAACTGGTGATGGCGGCGATGACCACGGCGCCGCTGGAAAGATCAAACGAGTCGCCGTTGTTTCGAACAGCCACCCGCTTGACCGGCGTTCCTTCCACGACCTTCGTGAACGAAGACTTGGCCTGGCGCAGCGCAACACGATCCTGCGGACGCTTGGGACCAGCGACGGTGGGCTCGACGGTCGCCAGATCTAATTCCAGCGTGTCGTTAAAGAGCGGGGCCGGCGTCTGATCGGTGCGGAAGAGCATCTGCTCTTTGCAGTAAGCTTCCACAAGAGCGATTTGTTCGGCCGAACGCGAGGTGAATTGCAGATAAGCCAGCGTTTCCGCGTCAACGGGGAAGAAGCCCATCGTCGCGCCGTATTCGGGGGCCATGTTGGCAATCGTGGCCCGATCGGGAACGCTCAGAGTGGACAGACCCGAACCGTAGAACTCTACGAATTTTCCGACCACGCCTTTCTTGCGCAACATTTCCGTTACCGTCAAAACGAGATCCGTGGCGGTTGCGCCTTCGCTCAAGCGGCCGTGCAGGCGGAAACCAACGACTTCTGGAATGAGCATGGAAGAGGGCTGGCCGAGCATCGCCGCCTCTGCCTCGATGCCGCCGACGCCCCAGCCAAAGACGCCCAGGGCATTGACCATGGTGGTGTGCGAATCCGTGCCCACGACCGAATCGGGATAGGCCTCAAACCTGCTGCCGTAAGGCGTCGCGCAAACCACGCGCGCGAGGTATTCCAGGTTCACCTGGTGGCAGATGCCGGTGTCCGGCGGAACGACCTTGAAATTCTGGAACGCCGTCTGCCCCCAGCGCAGGAACGCGTAGCGCTCCACGTTACGCTGAAATTCCAACTCGGCATTCAAGCCGAAGGCGTTAACACTGCCAAAATTGTCGACCTGCACGGAATGGTCGATGACCAGCTCGGCGGGGAAGAGCGGATTGATTCGTCTTGGATCGCCACCCATGCGCCGCACGGCCTCACGCATCGTCGCGAGATCGACGATCGCCGGTACCCCGGTGAAGTCCTGCAGCAGGACGCGCGCGGGCATGAAAGCGATCTCTTTTTCCGGAGCGCCTGGCCGCCATCTCCCCAGCGCCTGAATGTCCTCGGTATGGACGAACCGGCCGTCCTCGCAGCGCACCAGGTTTTCAAGAAGGATACGCAATGAGAAGGGGAGTTTTGCCAGGTCGGCGACGCCCTCCCTTTCGAGAAATTCCAGGCGGTGGATATCGAAGCTTTGAGCGCCAACGTTTAGTTTGTCGCGTGTGCGGAAAGAATTGCCCGCATTGATGGCCATTCCAACAGTCCTTTCGCCGTGATGCGCAGCCCTCTATCATAACCGAAATTGAATCCGCGCGCCGCGCAGCTATACTGGTAAGGCCGTGAACATCGTTCTCATTTCGACCTACGAACTGGGGAGGCAACCCTTTGGGTTGGCGTCGCCCGCGGCATGGCTGCGGAAACGCGGCCACAGCGTCGTGACGCTCGACCTGGCACGGCAGTCGCTCGAGCACGCCGCGATTGCCGACGCCGAGCTGATCGCCATCTATTTGCCGATGCATACGGCCACGCGGCTGGCGGCACAACTCATTCCTTCGCTGCGGACACAGGTTCCCGGCGCTCATCTTTGCTGTTACGGCCTGTACGCGCCGATGAACGCTGGCTATCTTCGCGAGCTGGGCGTATCCACGATTCTCGGCGGCGAGTTTGAAGAAGAGCTCGTCCACTTGGCGGAGCGCCTGGCCGCCCACGGAATGCAGGCAACCACGCAGCCCGTCGAATCCATGATCTCCATGGCCCGATTGCATTTCGAAGTGCCGGATCGCTCGGGAATGCCGGCGATGGAGAAGTATGCGCATCTCATCGTTCCCGGGAAGGGCTACCGGATCGTTGGCTCGACGGAAGCGAGCCGCGGCTGCAAGCATCTTTGCCGGCATTGCCCCATCGTGCCGGTTTACAAGGGAGTGTTTCGAATCGTCGGCCGGGAAGTAGTGCTCGAAGACGTCCGCCGCCAGGTGGCTGCGGGGGCGCAACACATTACCTTCGGCGATCCCGATTTCTTTAACGGCATCCGCCACGCCATGGAACTCGTCGCGGCTTTCCATCGGGAATTTCCCGGCGTGACGTACGACGTGACCATCAAGATCGAACACTTGCTCAAACACAAAGAGCACTTGCCCACGCTTCGCGATACCGGCTGTCTCTTTGTGATTAGCGCGGTCGAATCCGTGGATGATGCGGTGCTGGGCTTCCTGGACAAAGGGCACACACGCGAAGATTTTCTCCGCGTCATCAAAACATTCCGCGAGCTTGGCATGACGCTTCATCCTACTTTCCTGCCGTTTACCCCCTGGACGACATTGGATGGCTACCTGGACTTGCTCCGGGTGATCGCGGAGCAGGACGTGATCGAAAATGTTGCGCCCATTCAGCTTGGTATTCGCTTGCTCATCCCGGAAGGCTCGCGAATGTTGGAATTAGAAGAGGTGCGTCGCCTGGTTGGTCCCTTCGATCCACAGTCACTAGCGTACCCCTGGAAAAATGTGGACCCGCGCTTGGACGCTCTCAGCGAAACCGTGCAGGAGATCGCCGCCGCGGCCGAGCGGCAAAAAGAATCGCGACTAGCTACCTTCGAACGCATCTGGAAGGCGGCGCATGCCGCAGCCGAATTACCCGCCCCACAGATCAACCTATCGGCGCGTTCCCAGGCTGGCGTCCCGTTCCTCAGCGAACCGTGGTATTGCTGCGCAGAGCCAACCCGCGACCAGTTGGTCTCCATCGGCGCTCACAAGCCGCTGGTGAAAAATGCGGTCGCCGGCGCTGAGGGCTTTGTTTGATACCGGCGTAGAAACGCACCACGAATGACGCATCCATCCAAACGACTGATGCTCTTCACAGCGAAACTCGGCTACCAAACACGTAGTTTTGAAGATGCCGCGCGCAAGTTGAGCGTGCAACTTGTTTACGTCACCGATCGTTGCCACCAGTTGGAAGATCCCTGGGGCGATCAGGCCATCGCCGTGCATTTCGAAACACCCGAGGCGGCTGCCTACATAGTCATGGAAGCGCTTCGCGGTCAGGATGTCAGCGGGATTCTTGCGCTTGGCGACCGGCCCGCCGCCGCCGCCGCTTATGCCGCTCGTGGTCTGGGAGTTCGCTACAACCATCCTGCGGCGGTGGAGGCCTGCCGGAGCAAGCTGCGCATGAAAGAAGTCTTTCGAGATGCCGGGCTGAGTGTCCCGTGGTTTCGGAATCTTCCCATCGATCCCGCGCCCGAGCCGGTGCTGCTGGGGATTTCCTATCCCTGTGTGCTGAAACCGCTTTCGCTTTCGGCAAGCCAGGGCGTCATGCGCGCGAACAATCGTGAAGAGTTTCTCGCGGCCACCGCGCGTGTCCGCCGGCTGCTCAGGTCTCCGGAGATTCTTGCCACTCGCAAGTCGCATCTCGACCAGATGCTTGTGGAGGGTTACATACCGGGGAGGGAAGTGGCGGTCGAAGGACTTCTCACCGATGGCGCTCTGAGCGTATTGGCGATCTTCGATAAGCCCGATCCGCTCGAAGGCCCATACTTTGAAGAGACGATCTACGTCACACCTTCACGGCTTCCCGACTCCGTGCAGCGCGCCATCGAGAAATGCGCGGGAGACGCGGTACGAGCTTTGGGTCTGTCGCACGGCCCGATCCACGCGGAGTTTCGCATTAACGAGGATGGCGTGTGGCCTCTGGAAATTGCGCCTCGGCCGATCGGCGGTCTTTGTGCCCGGGCGCTGCGATTTTGCCTGGATAGCGCAAGTGAGCCAATCGGGCTCGAGGAGTTGCTTGTTCGCCATGCGCTGGAACTCCCCGGCTGCAATTCCCCACGCGAACGAATGGCCTCCGGCGTCATGATGCTTCCCGTTCCAAAGAGCGGGATTCTGGAAGGTGTCGCTGGGGGAGAGGCCGCGCGTTCGATTCCGGGGATCACCGAACTGTCCATTACCGCCCGGCCGCGCGATGCCATTGCCGCCTGGCCCGAAGGTTCAAGCTATCTGGGGTTCCTTTTCGCGCGTGGGAGCACATCGGAAGAAGTCGAGCAGGCGCTCCGTGAGGCTCACGAAAAATTATCGTTCACGATCACGCCACGCCTGCCGGTCGAACATCCCGTGACGCGCCGAGTGACAAACCAGGGGAACTAGCCTTTCGCTTTGGGCGCGACGTATCCCTCGGGCAATTTCGCACCTTCGCCGAAGAAAAACTGTTCCATTTGCTCTCCCATGATCTTTTGCGAATTGGGATCGAGTGGATTCAGCCGGTACTCGTTCATGATCATCTTGGAATGTTCCAGCCAGAGCTTCCAGGCGTCCTTCGAAACGCTTTCGTAGACGCGCTTGCCCAGCTCTCCTTGCCACGGGATGCGATCCAGGCCGGGCAATTCTCTCCCAAATTTGACGCAGTGCACCATGCGCGTACCCGGTTTTACCGGTTCGCTGGCTGTTGGTGTTGGATCACAAGATTCATTCGCCATGCTCTTCTCCTCGCGCGCGTTGTTCCTTCTCACCTTACTGCAACTCCCTGCAAATTCCTAGGTGCATGCCGCCTTGCGAGTTGGTCCGCGCCATTCCCATCGTCTCGGAGACGCGGTCGGTTGTACTCTGTAAGGGAGCTATGGAAATAGTGAAGGCAGCAAGACTAGAATGCTGACTCGCATGACTCCCGCAGAAGAGACCCTGACGCTACCCACGCAAGCAATATTTCCAGGTCTTTTAGAAAGCGCCTATCGCCGGGAGTTGCAGTATCTCTCCGTCAATAACGCCATCGCCCGGCTCTGGGCCAAAGACCCTTCCCTGTGGCCAACGGAGGAGTACCAGGCAGAGTCCGTGAAGGGCAATCTGCGTTGGCTCGATTTGCCCGACCAATTAGAACCATTGCTCGCCCGCGTGGCCGCTTGCGCCGCGAAGATTGAATCCGCGGGCTTCGAAGATGTGGTCTTTGTCGGCATGGGAGACTCCCGCCTCGCTGCCAAAGCTGTTTTTCGCTTGTCTGCTGCAAAGCTCGGGAAGAGAGCCTTCTTGCTCGACAACATCGATCCTGATTCTGTCCGCGCGCTCGACGGAATGCTGCACTTCGATCGGACTCTCTTTATCATTGCCAACAAGTCGGGCAACCAGATCGAGACGCATTCCCTGCTCTTGTATTTTCTCGGAAGACTGAAAATGCTGGGAATCCATTCTCCCGAGCGGCATTTTGTCATTCTGTCCGAAGAGAATTCTTACCTCGGCGAACTCACCGGCGAGTATGACTTCCTTGATAGCTTTCTGGATCCCCCGGGGATTCATGGCCGGTATTCATCGCTGCTTCATTTCAATTTTTTTCTCGCGTCCCTCTGTCGTTTGGATCCAGGTGTTCTTCTCGCACGCGCGCAAGCAATGCGCGATGCCTGTGGTCCGTCTGCCCCACGGGGAGCAAATCCTGCCCTGGCGCTCGCAGCCTTGCTGGCGGCCGCCGAAGTGGAGGGCCTGGACCGGTTTGTATTCTTCAGCACGGACAGCTTGAAGCCCGTAGCGCGCCGGATCGGATATTTGGTCGCGGCAAGCACCGGCAAGCAGGGCCGCGGAATCATCCCGATCTTCGGAGGCCCGTCGTCCCGGATCGCGATGTTTCAGCGGGAGTTCTTCGTGGTCCTTCTCAAGATGACCGGGGAAGATGAGCCGGAACTCGGCAAGAGGCGCGATGAATTGCGCGCGGCCAGCGTGCCGATCGTCACCATTGAATTGCATGGTCTCGAAGAACTAGCTGTCGAGCCGTTCAAGTGGGAGATTGCGACGGCACTGGCTTGTTCGCGGCTCGGCGTTGATCCCTTCCACGATCCAGACATCCGGGAGAGCAGGACAAGAACCGCGCAGATCTTGGAGCACATGGCGGTCGGGCGCCAATCTGCTTCGCCGACGGTGCGTGTGCGAGAGGAAGAAATCGAATTGTACGCCGAAGGCGAAACTCGCCGGCAAATCTCAACTCTGAATATGGCCGAGTCACTGCATAGCTTTTTCGGTTTACGGCACCCGGAAGGTTACATCGCTCTGCTTCCCTTTCTAAATTATGGGGAAGCTCAAAAAATAATCTTCCGCCGGATTCGTGAGCGGCTCGAATCCACGCTTGGACTGCCGGTGCTGCTCACCCCCGGTCCCCGCTATCTCCCGGCCATCGGTCAGCTCTACTTGGGCGGCCCCGCGAAAGGACTTTTCCTCCTGTTGACTGCGTCCCCGGCAAAGGATCTTTCCATTCCGGGTGCGGACTATTCCTTTGGGCAGTTGCAGCTCGCGCTGGCGCTGGCGGACTTCGAATCTCTCGGCCGTCGGCGAACACCCGTAATACGATTGCATCTGACAAATGGGACGGAACGAGGCTTGTCACAGTTGGAAACCATTCTCAATAACGCCCTCGGGAAAAGCCGCACCGTTGTGGTGTAAATTTCACATCTTTTCCCCTTCTCGTTCATCGAATGGTATGGCCGGAAGAGCATCGCAAGGATCGGAGGAACTGCGACATTGGCTGAGATCACCACTCTGTTCTGGGATATCGGAGGCGTCATTCTGACAAATGGCTGGGACCGTGGATCACGAAAAGAAGCCGCCAACGTTTTTCACCTGGATGCGGAAGAATTTCAGGACCGCCACGATCTTTCTTTCCCGGCCTTCGACTCCGGACAGATCACCTTGAACGAATATCTCGACCGCACGTTGTTCTATCGCCAGCGCGCCGTCACGCGCGAGGAGTTCACCGCCTTCATGTTCGCCCAGTCCAAAGAGTACCCCGAGACGCGCGCCATTCTCGACAAGGTTGCGAGCTCCGGGAAATACTTTGTCGGCGCCATCAATAATGAGCCGCTGGAGCTCAACCAGTACCGCATTGAGGCTTTCGACCTTCGCAGGAACTTTCTGGTTTTCTTCAGTTCCTGTTACGTGCGATCCCGCAAGCCCGAGGAGATGATCTTTCGCGTCGCGCTGGATGTCACCCAGCGCCCCCCGTCGCAGTGTCTTTTCATTGACGACCGCTTGCTGAACCTGGATAACCCGCGGCGCTTGGGGATGAATGCCATCCACTATCGGAACGCGGAGCAATTGCGTTCGGAGCTTGGAAATTATGGGATTGAGGTATAGTTTTGAACGCTGCGTCAGGTATCTGACCAGGGCGCAACTTGCCGGAGGGTGAGACGATGGCTGGCGATTCGGTTCGTTCCGGTTCTGTATACGGCGGCGTGGTTGAGCCCTGCACGGTAGTTCTCTTCGGCGCTTCGGGAGACCTCGCGAAGCGCAAAGTCATTCCCGCGATGTACGACCTGGCGATTCACAATGCGCTGGGACCGCGCTACGCCATCGTGGGCTTTGCGCGCACGCCCATGTCCGAAGACGCCTTTCGTACCACTCTCGGCGACGCGGCCAAAAGCATCTCCGAAGTCGGGCCCATCGATCCGAAGCAGTGGGGCGATTTCGCTTCCAATCTTTTTTACAGTCCCGGGGATTACGCTGATCAGAAGGCTTACGCGCAGCTTGCCAAGCGGCTCACCGAGCTGGAATCTGCTAAGAACACTGGCGGCAACCGTCTGTTTTACCTTTCCACGCCGCCGGAAGTTTATCCGGACATTGTCGAGCAGCTCGGCCGCGCCGGACTTTCTCGGCCTTCCTCGCCGAACTCATGGGTGCGCATCATCATTGAGAAACCTTTCGGACGGGATCTGGCTTCAGCCAAGACCTTGAATCAGATTGTCCTCAACGTTTTCGACGAGAAGCAGGTCTACCGCATCGATCACTACCTGGGCAAGGACACGGTGCAGAACCTGCTCGTGCTGCGCTTTGGTAACGGAATTTTCGAGCCTCTTTGGAACCGCAATTACGTTGATCACGTGCAAATCACCGCCTCGGAGACCCTGGGGGTCGAGCGCCGCGGCGGTTTCTATGAAACCGCGGGCGCGCTCCGCGACATGATTCAGAGCCACGTTCTCCAGCTCACCTCGCTGGTGGCGGTCGAGCCTCCCGCTTCCTTCGATGCCACCGCCGTGCGCAATGAAAAACTCAAGGTGCTACAGTCCATCCGCCCCTTCAATTTGGAGATGGTGGCGCAAGCGGTCGTTCGCGGACAATATGCGCCCGGGAAACTCGGCGATAAGCCGTTGCCCGGCTACCGCGAAGAGCCCAACGTCAATTCAGCTTCCAAAACCGAAACCTTTGTCGCCGGCAGATTATTGATCGACAACTGGCGCTGGGCCGGCGTCCCCTTTTATCTTCGAACCGGCAAGCGCCTCGCCAAGCGCACCACCGAGATCATGATCCAATTTCGCCGCGCTCCGCACATCGTTTTCCGCGAAAAGGAGATTCAGCCCAACCGCCTCTACTTGAATATCCAGCCCGACGAAGGCATTTCCGTTTCCTTCGGCGCAAAGCGCCCGGGTACCGAAATGAGCATCGGGAACGTCACCATGAATTTCAGCTATCGCGAAGGTTTCGGGGACACCACGCGCAGCGCCTACGCGACGCTCTTGAACGACTGTGTCCGCGGTGATGCCACGCTCTTTGATCGCGGCGACAGCGTCGAGGCCGCCTGGTCGCTCGTCGATCCTATCCTCGACGTCTGGAGCGCCGCCAGGAGCGCCACCGTGCCGCAATATCCGGCAGGGAGCTGGGGGCCGCGGGAATCCGATCTTCTTCTCGAACGCGACGGCAGACATTGGTGCAACCCATAGATGCTACAATTGGTTCATTAAATCGATTCAGAAGATTCGGGGGAGGGGACACTTGATCCTCGCGGGAGACGTTGGCGGGACGAAGTGTAATTTGGCGCTCTTCTCGGAAAAAGGTGGCACACTCACGCCCGTCTTCAAGCAGCGCTTCGCCAGCAAGGAGTTCTCGCAGTTCGAGCTCATTGTCAAGGAATTCTCGCGCCAGGCGGCCGAACATCTTGACAAAGAACGCATTGTTGCCGCCGGATTCGGCATCGCCGGGCCAGTCATCAACGGCCGGGTGCGCGCCACCAATCTTCCCTGGATCGTGGAGACCCAAGCTCTCGTCAAGGAACTCAACGTCCCTCACGTTGTTCTTCTGAATGATTTGGGCGCCTGGGGCCACAGCCTCGAGCAGCTTCCGCCCGAAGATTTTTGCGTCCTGAATCCGGGAAATCCGGAACCCGGTGGAACCCGCGCGCTCCTTGCAGCGGGCACCGGGCTTGGCGAATCAATCCTCGCTTGGGACGGCGGGCGTTACCGCGTCGTCCCTTCCGAAGGCGGGCATTCAGATTTCGCGCCGCACACCGAGCAGCAAATCGAACTCCTGCGCTTCATGCGCCGCCGCTATCCTCAAGTGAGCTGGGAGCTCATTCTGTCCGGCCGCGGTTTCCGCACCCTTCACGAATTTCTGGCCCCCGGCGTTACTCACGCATCCTTCGAAGACCCCGATGGCGATCCCGCACCGGAGATCACCCGCCGCGGTTTGGACAAGTCCTGCCGCGTCTGTTCCGACACTTTAGATCTCTGGACCTCCATGTACGGTGCGGAAGCCGGAAATCTCGCGCTCAAAGTTCTGGCGCTCGGCGGTGTTTACGTCGCCGGCGGCATCGCCGTCAAAATTCTCGAAAAAATGAAAGACGGCAGTTTCTTCCGGGCCTTCAAGGACAAATGGAGATTCGAACCCCTTCTCTCCAACATCCCCGTCTCCATCGTCCTCAATGAATCCGCTCCCCTCCTCGGCGCCGCCTATGAAGCTCTCGCCGCCACCGATAAGTAGCCGCCACCCCGCTTCCCGGCAGGCTTTTTTTCCCGCTTTTGTAGCGCCGGGCTTTAGCCCGGCATCTTGTTTTCTTCTCCCGTTATTCGCGTTTTCTTTGTCCTTCCCATTGGAACACTTCCTTGCGAACTGCTTCCCCCCATAAATCGCCCTTGCTACCCTTACGCCAGTGGCCCTCCTCGAAGAAAAATTCGGCGACTGGAAGCCCGTTTCCCGTGTCGCCGGAATCGCCTGGCTCTGTTTTTACGCACTCTTCCTCCTTTACGCCTTCGCTGACCGCTCCGGATTTCTCCTCCTCGACTACGTTAATCTGATCATTCACGAGGGCGGACATTTCTTCTTCAGTTGGTTCGGCAATACCATCATGATTCTTGGCGGAACCCTCGATGAATCCGCCCTCGCCGCCTAGCTCCGCGCCAACGTCAAGCGTCCCTGATCGCCTTCCTTCCAGTGCCGGGCACTGAGCGGCCTTGATCGGCCTAACCAAGAGGACTCTCCGAAACTGGCCGGATTCTCCACACTCAACCGCCGCCTGAATTTTGCCTCAATTTGTTGCAGAGTTCTCGCATTATGTCAGCTATGCAAGCTCCTCTCTGGGTAAGCATCCTTGGCTCACTCGGAGTCGCCTCTCTCGCGTCTACAATTATTTCTCTGCTTGCAAACGCGCGCCTGCAAGAAAGGAATTGGGTCAAAGACAACCAGAAGCAAGAGTGGCGAGAGTTGATTGGCACGCTCTCGTTCAGCGTCCGCCGCATTCTGAGAAACCTGCCTGCATTGGAATATCCGGGATTGGAGGAAATGAGTGCCGAGCAGAAAAACCAACTTCTAGATGCAGACATGGAAGCGCGAAGAATCATTGAGGATAGGATTTTCATATTTGGCCGAGTCCAGAGTGAAAACCTCCTTGAACGCTGGCAGTTGATTGCAGCCGAAAGGGACGTATCCAGGATGTTGGAATACTGGAACCATCTACATAGTGCTCTGGTGAACGCTGCACACAAAGACTTGGGCATCAAGCAGTAAGCGAGGCTGTTATGAGGATAGGTTTAGCGGTGTTGGTGCTTTGCGGCGGTTTCATGTTTCTAGGTCAAGCACTGCACTCGACTGAGGTCCGAAGAGGTTCGGCTTGCACCGCACTTTTCGGCGCAGCGCTCGCGGCGGGCGACGACCACAGCCCCACGGAAGGTCCTGGCAAAGGGTGGCTGGTGATTCACGGCGGTGGTTTGATGACGCCGGATGTTAAGAAACGTTTTGTAGACCTGGCTGGCGGACCAACGGCACAGTTCGTAATGATTCCAACAGCGATGTCTGACAAAGACATCGATCCCGATCATCCCGAGAAATTGCGCCAGCGCTATTCAAGCTTGTTTGGCGTAAAGAACGTCACGGTATTGCATACCAGAGACCGTGTACGCGCAAATTCTGCGGGGTTTGTTGAGCCCCTGCTGCGCGCCTCTGGTGTGTGGATTGAAGGAGGTCGCCAGTGGAGGCTTGCGGACGCCTATCTCGGCACTGCCGTCGAGCGTGAAATTAAAGCTCTGCTGGCGCGCGGTGGCGTGGTATTCGGCAGTTCAGCGGGGGCAACCATTCAGGGATCATTCCTAGTGCGAGGCGACCCAGGTACTCCCAGGAACCCCGATGGCGACAATACGATTATGATGGCTCCAGGGTATGAAACGGGCTTCGGCTTGCTCGCAAATTCTGCTATCGACCAACACATCAACACGCGCGGTCGAGAGAGTGATCTCGACTCCGTCATCTCCAAACACTCTGATTTGCTGGGGATCGGAATCGACGCAGGCGCTGCCATCATCGTGCATGGCGATTTGTTTACCGTTGTGGGTAGTCAAGTGGCCATCCACGATGGAAAGGAGCATGATGGCGCGCTTTATTACTTCTTGTCGCCTGGGCAGACATTCAATTTGAAAACAAGAGCCGTGCAGCGCGGGGGTGTAGAATCACTTGATCGAAATATTCCGGCTCCTACCGTAGTAACTGGCGAATCTCTGGCAAACAAATATCCCGTCACTCTTACCGTAATCAGCGCGCAGCGCACCAACCACGGAGGGTGCACGACAACAGAAATCATCGGCTATCTTTCGGATGACCCTCGGCAAACACAATTGCATATGGTGTGTGACGCTGGAATCTTTAGTCGGGGGCCTGACGGAAGAGCAAATACATATCCAGCGCACTACAGCGGCAAATCGCACCAGCTAAAGATTCAAACGCGTGAGATTGGCAGTGACAAGGTGTATGAGTTCACCTGTAAGTACTAGAGTGGGTGACAGAATGGGGCGCAGCGGTACGGACAATCGGCAGTGGTCACCCGCATGATACGATCAAGCCTGCGAGAGCAGGGGGGGCGCTGTGGGAGACCAACGCGGCAACAAGAAAGGCTACGAAGCACACACCGTTCGAGACCCTAAAACGTGTGGAGGAGAGCCCGTCTTTAGAGGGACCCGCGTCCCGATTCGCACGGTGCTTGCCAGCCTGGCCGCCGGCGACACCGCCAAGGAAATTCTTGCCGATTTTCCCAGCCTGAGGCCCGAAGACATTCAGGCCGCCATCGCTTTCAGCTGCGTCCTGATTGTCCGCAGCAATGTATTCCCAAATTTCGTCCAGGTCTGTGTAGGCGTCTGGGTGGAGGACAAAACCGGTCATGAACGACGGCGGTCTCTTCACTCTTGCGCCGGAGCCGGGCAAAGGCCTCTTCCCCGTCGATGGGCTCAACACGGCCGCTCTTGATGTCATCGTAGCGGGCATCCAGCGTCTTGCGCACCTGGGCCAGCTCTGTCAGATATCCGGCCATCGCGTCCTCGACAAGCTCGTCAGCCGCCCGGCCGGTTTTTTCGGCAAGCTCGTGAAGGCGGGATTCGGTTTCAGGCTTGAGACGCACTTCCATGCTTGTGAGTGTAGAGGCATCAGTTTCTTCTGTCAAAGAAATTGGCGAAGCCGCTGATGCGTGTCCTCGTTGACACGATAGTTCCGCCTCCCTCAATTCCGCTGCTAACCCCTTCTCCGTCAATCATTTCCAGGTTCTCAGATTTACCTTGACATTTACAGTACTTTCACGTTAACATGAGTTGTGGTCGTCAGCCTCTATCCCCGCCGAAGTGCTTACCTTTTCACTGCCTACCTTCCCTCCTATCCCACCGCCCATCCTCCTCTAACTCCTTTGCAATCTGCACTTCCAGACAAACACCGCGTTTTGCCGGTTTTTACCCGCAATCGTCCAACCTTAAGTCCCTTAGAAGCAACACTTACAAGGATGCTCATAAGTGTTGATTCTAAATGGTTTACTGGAAGTCTAAGTCCTTTAGATGCAACACTTACAGAAAACCAGGGGGTGGGTACCCCTGTGCCTTCCGCGGGGATCAAAATGAATCTAGCAAGGACCAGCTCTTGTCTCGCCAGCGACACTTCGCGTCGCCTTCGTCGTCATACAACCCACGCTGAGGCTTCCCCTTGCACGCGATTCGCCTCTCATCCTCGCCGTTTCTTGGTAAACTACCTCAATCCGATTCTTCATAGGATTGGCCTGGTATACATCCCCCTTTCCGCGCGCAGGCCAAGGAGCTAAGTATGAGCAGTGCCGTAACCGCCCAAGTATCCGATCTTCAGAACTACGTGAATGGTGCCTGGTGCCGAGCCGCCGCCACCGAATTCGTGGACGTCACCAACCCCGCGACTGCCGAAGTGCTTGCGCGCACCCCCCTCTCGTCATCCGCAGATGTCGACGCCGCCGTTCAGGCCGCCGCCGATGCTTTCCCGGCCTGGCGCCGCACTCCTCCCGGCGAGCGCGTTCAATATCTCTTCAAGCTCAAGAATCTCCTCGAAGAGAATCTTGATGAACTCGCAAGAATCATCACGCTCGAAAACGGCAAGACCTTTGCCGAAGCCCGCGCCGAGCTGCGGCGCGCCATCGAAAACGTCGAAGTTGCCTGCGGCATCCCCATGATGATGCAGGGCTACAACCTTGAAGACGTGACGCCCGGTGTCGATGAGATGCAAATTCGCCAGCCACTCGGAGTCGTCGCTGCCATCGTGCCCTTCAACTTCCCGGCGATGGTCTCCTACTGGTTCCTCCCGTATGCCATCGCGTGTGGGAATACCTTCATTTTGAAACCCTCCGAGCGCGTTCCCCTCTCCATGCATCGCGCCTTCGAGCTTTTGGAAAAGACCGGCTTGCCCAAAGGAGTGGTGAACCTGGTCAACGGCGGGAAAGAAGCGGTCAATGCGCTCTGCGATCACCCGCAAGTTCGCGCGATTAGTTTCGTGGGTTCCACTCCCGTAGCCCGGCATGTTTACACGCGCTCGGCAGCCAGCGGCAAGCGCATGCAATGCCAGGGCGGCGCGAAGAATCACGTCATCGTCCTGCCGGACGCGGATATGGAACTCGCCACGCAAATCATCAGCGATAGCGCGTTTGGCTGCGCCGGCCAGCGCTGCCTCGCCGTTTCCGTTGCCGTCACCATTGGCGAAGCGCAAAAAACGTTCCGCGACTCCATCGCCCACGCCGCCTCTTCGATACGTGTCGGCAATGGTCTTGACGCTGGCATTCAGATGGGCCCGGTCATCACCAGGGAAAGCAAGCAACGTATCGAATCATTGATTTCCGCGGGCGTTGGCGAAGGCGCAAAACCCATTGTCGACGGGCGCAACACGAAAATCCCGAAATACGAATCCGGCAATTTCCTGACGCCCACGATTCTGGACGATTTGCCTTCCACCAGCCAGCTTGCCAATACGGAAATCTTCGGCCCCGTCCTCAGCATAATTCATGCGAATTCCATCGATGAGGCCATGGAATTTCTCCGCCGCAGTCCCTATGGAAATCAGGCCTCGCTGTTCACGACGAGCGGTTCCGCCGCGCGCAAGTTCCGCTACGAAGCGCCCGCGGGAAATATCGGCATCAACATCGGAGTCGCCGCCCCGATGGCTTATTTCCCCTTCAGCGGCTGGAAAGAAAGTTTCTTCGGCATCCTTCACGGCCA
>Ga0099830_10000682_pt1 | contig 15910 bp, 11 predicted proteins | sample CZO8metaG_4_FD_79337 | JGI IMG/M metagenome (GOLD analysis project Ga0099830, IMG submission 79337) | Vadose zone soil microbial communities from the Eel River Critical Zone Observatory, Northern California, USA - CZOApr15con2H3.8 metaG | ecosystem: Environmental > Terrestrial > Soil > Vadose...
ACCGCGGAGAAAAAGACCGATAGGAGAGTGAGAAAGTTGATCATGTGGACCGCATGGTTGAACGAGCGAACGAAAATCTCCGGCGAGGCGCTCCAGCTCTGCGGCGACTCGATCTGAAGTTGGGTTAAGCCCGCGGCGGTGAGTCCGTAGGTAAAGAGAGTCGCCGAAAGGGAAATCCCCATCGCCCCCCCCGTCCGCGCCGTCGTGGCTGTCATTCCAGAGGCCGTCCCTGCCTTCTCCATCGGGACTGATCCCAGGATCGCGCTTTGGTTCGGTGCATTGAAGAAGGCCCAGCCGAGCCCGGAGAGCGCCAATGGAAAAATCATTCTGGGGATCGAGGAGGTTAGATTCAACGAGGCAATGAAGAATTGACCGACCACAATAAGGGCGGAGCCGGCCGTGCAGAGAAGGCGCGAGCCAAACCGGTCGGAAAGCCAGCCGGCGACGGGCGCCATCAAGACGATCACCACAGAATTGGCGATAATGATCCAGCCCATCTGAAACGGAGAAAAGCCCCGGATGTTTTGGAGATAGAAAGGCATGAGAAAGCCGATCGCCGCCTGGGTGGAGGTGATGAAGAAGAGGCTCAGCATCGAAGCGCTGAAAAGGCGGGAGCGGAACAGGGAGAAGCTTAAGATCGGCGTCTTGGTTCTAAGTTCTGTCATGACGAAGAGTGCAAGCGTTACGACGGAGAGAGAAGTAATCATAAGAACAGTCGGATGGCTCCACCCTAGGTGGGGCAGCTGGTTCATTGCGTAGATGAAAAGGCTGTTGGTAAGCAGAAGCAGAAGAGCTCCCGGGAAGTCGATCGCCCCTTCTTTGGCGTCTCCCCTCGTCTCTTCCATGATTCTCCAAGCTAGATAGGCGCCCCAGATGCCGATCGGAAGATTGATGTAAAAGATCCAGCGCCAGCCTATCGTGTCGATCAGGAAACCCCCAAGGGTTGGACCGGTGAGAAAGCCGATGTGGAAAGCCATCGAAATGATGCCTAGAGCCTTGCCCCGTTGTTCCGATGGTAGGGAGACGTAGACGATAGCTCTGCCGTTGGCCACGATCATCGAGCCGCCGATCGCCTGCAGGGCTCTGAATAGGATGAGCTGAGCGGGAGACCGGGAGAGTCCGCAGAGGGCCGAGCCTAGAATGAAGAGCAGAAATCCGCCCGTGTATATGCGCCGCCGGCCGAACAGGTCGCCTAAGCGCCCGAGAGTTATCACAAGGCCGACGAGCGTAAGGTCGTAGATCAAAAGAGTCCATTGAATGGTGGTGAGGTTGGTACGGAAAGATTCGGTCAAAGTCGGCAGGGCAACCAAAAGCGCTCTCTGATCGAGGCCGACGATGAACTGCCCGATGCAAACATTCACGAGGATAAGCGTCAAATTTTTTCGTTTTCTCGCCGTGCTATGCGGTAGCTCCATTGTTGCTGAACGCTCTCCTCTGGGCGATCTCGTTACATAAACTTTCCATTTCTATAACATAAAGAAGGCAAAGAAACTTGAGGAACGTAGGAAGCGGAGGAACTATCGGGACGATTTGCCTGTGCGGGGCGGAGAGGATTCCCGGATGATCCGCGCAAGCTGTTCCCTGGCTTTTTTGCGGTTGTATTTCTTCTTGTCTTGAAGAACCTGCTGCGGCGGAGGGAGCGGTTTGCGGAGCCGTTTCAGAGGTAAGGGAATTTTTTTCGTTGTTTTTCTCAAGACAGAAGTCAGTGGAGAACCCCTTCAGCCCAAGTTCCCTCGCTGTAAGCCGGACCGCCGTGGCTGAAGCTCACACCCTCTCCATCGGAATCGACTCTGATCTTCTCTCCTTCGCGGAACCCTCCTTGCAGAATCTTCAAGGCCAAAGGATCCTGAATCAATCTCTGGATGGTCCGCTTCAACGGGCGCGCCCCGTAAACCGGATCGTAGCCCTTTTCCGCGACAAGCTCTTTGGCCCGATCCGTGACCTCGAGGCTCATCTTTCTTTCTCCCAGCATCCGTTTCAGCCGCCTGAGCTGGATCTCGACGATCTCTTTGATCTCGTTCCGACCCAGGCTGTTGAAGATGATGATTTCGTCAACGCGGTTGAGAAACTCGGGCTTGAAGGCCTCTCGCAAGGCTGCGGTCACTCTGCGCTCCATCTCCTTACGATCCATTTCTCCCAGGTCTTGGATATACTGGCTGCCGAGGTTGGAGGTCATGATGATCACCGTATTCTTAAAATCGACCGTTCTTCCCTGGCCGTCGGTCATGCGGCCGTCATCGAGAATCTGTAAGAGGGCGTTGAAAACCTCAGGATGGGCCTTCTCGATCTCATCGAACAAAACCACGGAATAGGGTCGGCGGCGCACAGCCTCGGTGAGATAGCCGCCCTCCTCGTAGCCCACATACCCCGGCGGGGCCCCGATCAACCGCGCCACTGAGTGCCTTTCCATGAACTCCGACATATCCAATCGGACCATCGCCTGCTCATCGTCGAAGAGAAACTCCGCCAGGGCGCGGCAGAGCTCGGTCTTACCCACTCCGGTGGGGCCGAGGAAAATAAACGAGCCGATGGGGCGATTGAGATCCTGCAGCCCGGCGCGCGCGCGGCGCACCGCATTGGATACGACCTGAATGGCCTGGTCTTGCCCGATGACTCTGGCCTTCAGCCGATCTTCCATCTTCAGCAGCTTTTGGATCTCTCCCTCCAACATCTTCGTGACGGGGATTCCGGTCCACTTCGCTACCACTTCCGCGACATCTTCCGCGTCCACTTCTTCCTTCAGCATCTTTCTGTCCTTCTGGAACGCCACGAGTTGCTGGTTCTCTGCCTCGAGCTCCTTGTTGAGCTGCGTCAGCACCCCGTAGCGCAACTCGGCCGCACGGTTTAAATCGCCGCGGCGCTGGGCCTGTTGCTCTTCGACCTTGGTGGCCTCGATTTTTTCTTTAAGGGAGCGAATTTTTTTGATCGCCTCCTTTTCTTTCTTCCAATGCGCCTTAAGCTCGTCCGACGTGGCGCGCAGCTCCGCGATTTCTCGCTCGAGGCGGCCGAGCCTTTCCTTGGAGGTCTTGTCCTTCTCGCGCTTTAGCGCCTGGCGCTCGATCTCTAACTGCATCATCTTCCGCTCGACCTCGTCGATCTCCGTGGGCATGCTGTCGATCTCGATCCTGAGACGGGAGGCCGCTTCGTCGATCAGGTCGATGGCCTTGTCGGGGAGGAATCGGTCGCTGATGTAGCGGTGCGACAGCGTGGCGGCGGCCACAATCGCTCCATCGGTAATCCGCACGCCGTGATGCACCTCGTATTTCTCTTTGAGGCCCCTCAGGATGGCGATGGTGTCCTCCACCGAAGGCTCGCCGACAATAATCGGCTGGAACCTTCTTTCGAGCGCCGGATCTTTCTCCACTCGCTTGCGGTACTCATCCAGAGTCGTCGCGCCCACGCAGCGGAGTTCCCCGCGCGCCAGGGCGGGCTTCAACATGTTGGAGGCATCCATCGCCCCTTCCGCCGCGCCGGCGCCGACCAGCGTATGAAGCTCGTCGATGAAGAGGATGATCTGGCCGCTGGCCTCGGTCACTTCTTTGAGAACTGCTTTGAGCCTCTCTTCAAACTCGCCGCGGTACTTGGCGCCGGCTACCAGAGCCCCCATGTCGAGGGCTACCAGCCTCTTGTCTTTCAGACTTTCAGGAACGTCTCCATTGACGATTCTCAGCGCCAGCCCTTCCACAATCGCGGTTTTTCCAACTCCGGGCTCTCCGATCAAGACGGGATTATTCTTCGTGCGCCGGGAGAGGACCTGCATCACTCGGCGGATTTCGTCATCCCTGCCGATCACGGGGTCCAATTTTCCCTTGCGCGCAAGATCGGTGAGATCTCGGCTGTACTTTTCCAGAGCTTGGTATTTCTCCTCGGGATTCGGGTCCGTGATCCTCTGCGCCCCGCGAATATCCACGAGGGCCTTAAGAATGGCATCTTTCGACACGCCCGATTCTCGGAGGATTCTTCCGGCTTCGCCTTCGTCGTCCACGGCGGACAACAAGAGATGCTCGGCGGAGACATACTCGTCTTTGAGGCTGTCGCCTGCGGCTTCAGCCCCTTCGATGACTCTCTTTAAGCGGGGCGCGATAAAGGTCTGCCCCGCCGCTGCGCCGGTGACCTGGGGGAGGCGGTCCAAGACCCTTTGAAGTTTTTCGAAGAGTGCGGCGGTGGGAATTCCCAGCTTCTGCAGCAACGAGAGAACGACGCCCTCTTTGTGGCCCAAAAGCGCCATCAAGAGGTGCTCCACATCGACAGCCTGGTGGTTTCGTTTCTCCGCCAGAGCCTGAGCGCTCTGTAAAGCCTCTTGTGATTTGATCGTTAACTTATCAAGACGCATAGATGTCTCCGCACAACTAGAGAAAAGTTAATCACCGTTGTAGGGGGTGTCAAGGAAGAGTTCCGAAGGGTTGGCGGTTGCTTTTTTGCGGAGGACGAGAGGATCGGCTCGGTATCACAAGGCCTGGGTGATATCGGTCCACGCAGTTGTCGCGGCGGCCCATTTTGTCGCTTGGACCCGTCCAAGATATCTATTTTTTTCCGCCTTGAATTCGACGACGGTGTCCATGATCTCTTTGGTGTTGTTTAGCACCTGCTCATCGCAGAAACCCTGGTCAAGCAGAAAAGTCGTTGAGGTTCCGGCAAAATGGCCGGAGCGAACCAAAAACGCGATGAAGCGCTGTACATGGGCAAGTTCAAAATTAAGAAAGAGACTGGAGAGCGAGTCGATCACTCTTCGTCCTCCCAATTTCTGTCGCTCGGTTTGTCCCAGCTCAATGGCGGCTTGGCTGATCAAAAGAGAGAGGTCCGAGAGGTCCAAGGCCTCCGTGATAGCGAACCGCTCGGGTGAAATAGTTTTCCCGGCGCTCCAAGAATAGGCATCCACAAATCGCAACTGGTCCCGGTCTTCATAGGCGCAAACATCCAGATGGTGCTTGGAAGTCAGTTCATCCCGCACTAGCGAGGGGTCGTTGTCGAGACAAGCGAGCATCGACTTATATCCGTCTCGGAGGCCTTGGGCGATGAAGGAGTGCGCGAACGAGGATTTCCCGCTTCCGAAAGGGCCGAGAACGAGGATGTTCGATCCGGATGGAATAGATGCGCCGAGGAGTTCTTGCAGAGCGTTCTCTCTAAGGCTGAGCCTTCTTGAGTCCACGATCGCTCCTGTCACAATCCCTTCTCCGTGTTGGCTTGAAGGAACGGATGTATCCCTCCTTGCGCTGCTTCTCTCAAGGATGCTTCGCACGCGTGCCTTAAGCACCCTGATAGAAACGGGTTTCGTGATGTAATCGTCGGCGCCAACATCATAGCCTTTGATCTTGTCTTCGTCTGCGGTGAGAGCGGTCAACATAATGACCGGAGTCAAGACCAAGTTGGGCAGTTCTCGTAGCCTGCGACAGACTTCGAATCCGTCTATTTCCGGCATCATCACGTCCAGGATCACCAGATCGGGTCTCTCGGTCGAGATCTTTTCCAGGGCTTCTCTCCCCGTATGGGCAAAGTAGACCTGGTATCCCTCTGCTCCTAGGATCGTTTGATAGAGCTCGCAGAACTCGCGATCATCCTCAGCGATAAGAATTTTTCTTCCTTGGGTCGTCATTTCTACTTTAAAGCCTCGGGATTATGACAATTCCTTTTTCTCTAACAATGCTGAATTGATGCTGCGTGAGTTCGAATCCCGTTGAGCGCATCTTTTCCACCAGCAACGTGCGGACTAGCTGGTTGCTGTTCCATGCCATGTCCAAGAGAATCGTCCCACTGACCAAATATTCTTCCACTCCATGCGGACCCACTTCCCCAACCCTCGGAACGGCATAGCAGGTCAGGAGATTGGTGGTTCGCATTTGAGATTGGAGCGAAAGAACGAGCAAACGCGCTTGGTCCTGGATGCGCGCGGTCGAGTCACGCAAGAGGATGAGCGGTCCGACGGGATCGATCACGACCCGTGTCGCCTCCATTCTCTGAACGTAGGCGCCAAGGTCCGCCACGACCTTTGAGACATCCACTTGTTTTTCCTTGCCTGCCCCCACGCGAGAGCCGAAGTAGGGAGAGGCGTCTAAGATGATAAGCTGTTTGTCTTCGATATATTTTGCCAAGTCCCAGCCCAGCGAGGCCGCTTGTTCGATGATCTCGGCAGGCTTCTGATCGATGGAGACATAAACAGCCTTTTCTCCCTGCGTGAGTCCTTTATAGATGTATTGAGTGCAGAGGACTGTCTTTCCCGTGCCAGGCGCTCCCGTAACAAGGTAGGACTTGCCGTCGGGCAACCCACCTCCGAGTTGGGCGTCCAGTTCAGGGATTCCCGTGGAGACTCGTTTTTCCGACATAAAGCCGCATTGTGCCAGAAAAGATCGCCGTTTTAAAGCTTTGCAATGGGTGGTAAAAGAAAGTAAGAATACGGCCTATGTCCGGCTATTTTAGGAAAAACATCGCTGCCATGGAGGGTTATGTCCCGGGAGAGCAGCCGCAAAATGGCGCGATCATTAAACTCAACACAAATGAGAATCCCTACCCTCCCTCGCCCCGCGTTCTTTCGGCTCTGCGTAAGGCAGTCAATGCAACCCTGCGGCTCTATCCGGAACCCCTCAGCGATAGTTTGAGATCCTTGGCCGGTCAAACCTATGGAGTTCAGCCCCGGAACATCCTTGCGGGGAACGGCTCGGATGAGTTGCTCTCCATTCTGGTCCGTTGTTTTGTCGGACCCGGGGATCGAGTCGTCTATCCGGTGCCGACCTACACTCTCTATGATACCCTGATCGCTGTTCAGGAGGGGGAAAGGGTCGGTTTGAACTATCAAGCGGATTTTTCTCTGCCGGAGGCGCTTGACTCACAGCAGGCTGCCTTGACTTTTATCTGTAATCCCAACTCTCCCTCCGGGACTCTGGTCTCTCTGGAAAAAATCGAGAAGCTGGCCCGGTCGGTCTCCGGCGTTCTGCTGGTGGATGAGGCCTATATCGATTTTGCCGAGGGGGATGGAAAATCTGCTATTCCTCTGATTCAAAATTTTCCCAATCTGGCGGTGCTGCGGAGCTTTTCGAAATCCTTCTCGCTCGCGGGCATGCGCATCGGTCTCGCCTTTGCGGCCGAGGAGATCATCGCGGGCATGATCAAGGTTAAGGACTCCTACAATTTGAGCCGCTTAAGCTTAGTCGCTGCGACTGCGGCGCTCCATGATCTTCGCTGGATGGCGCGCAACGTTCGTCGGATTCAGAGGAGCCGCAGAGGATTAACCCGCGGGCTCAAGAGGCTTGGCTTTCAAATTTATCCTTCTCAGGCGAACTTTGTAATGGCGCGGAGAGAAGGGCAAAATCTTAGAGGCTTGTACGAGGAACTCAAGCGGCGGAAGATTCTCGTGCGTTATTTTGATACACCAGGTCTTGAAGACAGCCTGAGAATCACCGTTGGGACAGCGCAAGAAATCAAGGCGCTCTTGCAAGAGATGGAAGCGATTTGCCGAAACGGCTAAGAGATCGTCTTTGTGCCACAGAGAGAGGTGGAATTCGATGAACCGAACTTGGAGGTGAAGTATGGTGGGAGTCATAAAAGTTACCGAACTCGACCACATCGTTCTCAACGTCCGGGACATCGACCGGTCGCTCGCTTTTTATGCCCAGGTGCTGGGGCTCAAAGCAGAGCGAGTGCAGGAGTTCAAGGAGGGCAAGATCGGCTTCCCCTCGGTGCGCATCAATGGGAACACAATCATTGACCTCTTCCCGTTGAAGGACAAAAGTATGCCGCCCCAGAGCGGAAAGAACGCTCAGGGAAACCTGAATCACTTCTGCCTGGTCGTGGAAAAGGAAGATTTCTCCGGCATCGTGGACTATCTTAAGGGTCACGCTGTTTCGATCTTGCAAGGCCCTATCTCTCGTTGGGGCGCCAGAGGCCAGGCCACCTCGGTCTACTTTCTCGATCCGGATGGGAACGAAGTTGAGATCCGCTGCTACTGAAGCTTCTACTTTGCCTCGTCAGCGCAAAGTGGTGAGGAAAATGGTGAGAATCAGCGCGGAGGAGGTAAGGCACCAGTTGCAGATTCCCTTGAGGACGAAGAGCTGAATGTATGTGAGATAGAGAGAGACCAGGGTGCCGATGAAAGCGAGCAGGCTGATGGTTGAAGATGCCAGAGTTGGCCAGGGTTCTAAGCCCAGGTGTCGAAGCGAGTTCACCAGGAGAATCGAGAGATAGAGCCAGAAGCCGATGGTGCTGTTATGGACTCCGAGAAGCCTGGAGTAGGAACTGCGGATGACTCGGTCGCAGTCCCGGGTCCAGCACGCTATCGGCTTGCCGTAGCTCTGACTGTACCAGACATAGGCGCTGATGCAGAGGCCGAGCGAGCTAAGAGGATATAACCAAAAATCCCGGGAGATCACCGAAGTTTTCCTAACTCTTCTTTGTCTCTTCAAGCTTTATCTTAAGGATGCGCCGTCCTTCCATGTCCACGATCGTGAGCCTGTAACCGTTGTGCTCTACCCTCTCACCTCCTCGTGGAATGCGTTTAAGCTTGGCTAGAACAAATCCCGCGAGGGTGAGGTAGTCGGGTGATTCCTCGAAGGGAAGCCCGTAGTCCGACTTGAGATCTTTGAGCAGGGCGGCGCCTTGAATCACCAAGGAGCCGTCTGGGAGGCGGTCGACCGGCCCGCGCTCCTCGCGGTCATACTCGTCGCGGATCTCTCCCACGATCTCTTCCAAGAGATCTTCGATGGTGACCAGCCCTTCGACCTCTCCGAACTCATTGACCACAATTGCGATGGCGCTCCTTCTTCTCTGCAGCTCTTTGAGCAGTTGGCTGATGGGAAGAGTGCTGGGGACGAAGAAGGGCGGGTGCAAATGGTTTCGGACTTGAAAGTCTCCCTTTTCCTGGAGGACGCGGAAGATGTCTTTATGGTAAAGAATCCCAACGACCCGGTCCAAATCCTCTTCGTATACCGGAATGCGCGAGAAGCCGCTCTCGACAAAGCTCTTGACCGCTTCTTTGCTGGGCGTACGGACCTCGATGGCATGGATCTGGGTTCTAGGCACCATGACTGCCTTTACCGGGGTGTCCACGAATTCGAACACGCTGTGGATCAGCTCTTTTTCGGCCTCGCCGAAGATCCCCTTGGCCGTGCCCTCCCGGATCAGCGATTTCACTTCCTCTTCGGAGATGAAGCTGGCGCCGCCGGCGTCTTTCCCACCGAAGAGCCAGAGCACCCAATTGCTTGAGGCCGTCAAGATCTTGACGAAAGAGCTGGTTAGACGAGAAAAGAGCCCGATCGGCGGCGCGACCCAAAATGCGATTCGCTCGGAAAAGCGGAGCGCCAGAGACTTAGGGACGAGTTCGCCGAAGACAAGAGTAAGATAGGCGATCGGTAGGACGACTAGAATGATGGCCAAGGATTCTGCCCACTGTTGGGAAACCGGCAGCGGCAGAGATTGGATCAATGGCTTAACGAATGAGATGGCGGCTGCCCCACCGATGGCTGATGCCAGGGTTCCGACAAGCGTAACTCCGATTTGGACGGTGGCCAGGAATCGATCAGGATCGTTCTTCAACCGGGCCACAGCGGCGGCGGAGCGGACTCCCTTCTCCAGCAAGGTATCGATTCGGCTCTTGCGTGTGGCGATGATGGCGATTTCAGAGGCGGCGAAGAAGCCATTGGCCAAGATCAGAAAGAAAACCAGTGTGCCCTCAAGCCAAAAACTTTCAAAAAACATAGGGGTGTCTCCTGTCTTATTCTGCCTATCCGAGTTTGGGGAGAACGGGCGTGACGGGTTGACAGCTCACCAAGGCGTTGTGGCCAGTGGGACCTTAGCTCTTGGGAAGGAGTTGATCATCACCGTAAAATTTATGTCTTGCTTGGGGAAAAGGCAAGGCCCCTTTTGCGCCTTCGTCCCTCTGAGGTAGGATGGCCGGGAGGGTGAGCCTTGGCTGAGAAGAGAGAAGGGAGATCGGTTTTACAAGGTACGGTGACCAGGATTACCTACCAGGACCCGGATGGCCGCTATACCGTCGCCCGGCTGGAGACGCGCGAGTCTCAGCAGATCACCGTCGTGGGCGAAATTTATCCCGTAGATGAAGGTGAAGAGATCAAGGTCAGCGGCCTTTGGAAGGTCCATCCCCGCTACGGACTGCAGTTTCAAGTGGAGCGGTGGGAAAAGGTGGAGCCGGCTACGCTCGAAGGGATTGAGAAATACCTCGGCTCAGGCTTGATCCAGGGAATCGGACCAACCTATGCCCGGCGTCTTGTAGCCTCCTTTGGTCTCGATACGTTGAGGGTTCTCTCCGAAGAGCCCCACCGAGTGCTGGAGGTGCAGGGCATCGGAGAGATTCGCGCGCAGAGGATCCTCAAGGCCTGGGAAGATCAAAGGGGCATCCGAGAGGCGATGATCTTTCTTCAGGGGCATGGAGTTTCCAGCTCCCTCGCCCTCAAGATCTATCGCGCCTTCGGCTCGGAGACGGTCGCGCGGGTCAAGGAGAATCCTTATAGCCTGGCGCGCGAAGTCTACGGCGTCGGTTTCGTGCTGGCCGATCGCATCGCCGCGAGCATGGGGATCAGCGGCGATTTTCCGCTCCGCATTCAGGCCGGGCTCCTTCATGTTCTTGGAAAATCGACTGACGAAGGACATTGCTTCGTGCCGCTTGGGCTTTTAATGCGCAGCGTCTGTTCGATCCTCGCCATCGGCGAAGACGCGGTTCAGAGCGCTGTCGAGAAGCTCGCCGCCCAGGGGGAAATCTTTTTGGAGCAAGTCGCCGCCGGCGACGCCCGGGTCTATGCGGCGGAACTTTACGGGGCCGAAAAAAGAGTGGCGTCGGCGCTCCGCGTGCTTCTTGCGACTCCGTCGACGCTCTCCCTGCCCAACCGGATTCAGGCGCTCGATCAGGCGCAAGCGCAGATGGAGCTGCTGCTCGAAGCCGAGCAGCGCGAAGCGGTGCTGCAAGCGCTGCAGCAGAAGGTGCTCGTCATCACCGGCGGGCCGGGCACGGGGAAAACGACGCTGCTCAATTCGCTGTTGGTTTTGCTGCGGCGCTCCGAAATTTCGTTCGCTCTGGCGGCCCCGACCGGCAGGGCGGCCAAGCGCATGGCCGAGATGGCGGGCGAGGAGGCGAAAACCATCCATCGCTTGCTCGAGTACAATCCGCGCGAGGGAGGATTTCAACGCGGCGAGGAAAATCGCCTCGAGGCCGATGTGGTCATCATCGATGAGGCGTCTATGGTCGATCTGCCCCTGATGGACCATTTGCTTCAAGCGGTGGCGCCGCGCAGCCATCTCATTCTCGTCGGCGATGTCGATCAGCTCCCCTCAGTCGGACCGGGCAGCGTGCTCAGAGATCTGATCGACTCAGGCGTCGTGCCGGTTGTCGTTTTACGGCGCATCTTCCGCCAGGGGAGCGAGAGCCTGATCACGGTCAACGCGCACCGGATTCTTCAAGGGCAGTCTTTGCTCTTCGGCGAGGCGCAGACGAAGCGCGACTTTACTTTTATCGCCCGCGAGAACGAAGAGGAGATTCTCGAAACGGTCAAGACGTTAGTAAAAGAGGGTTTAAGGGTTCAAGGGTTTAAAGGTTTAAGGGACTCCCAGCCCTTTAATGAAGTTCAGGTGCTGACTCCGATGCATCGCGGTCTGTTGGGTACGGTACTCCTGAACCGGGAGTTGCAAACACTTTTGAATCCGAACGGTCAAGGTATCGAGCGCGGCGAGACCGTTTTCCGGCTGGGCGATAAAGTCATGCAGCTTCGCAACAATTACGACAAAGGCGTGTTCAACGGGGATCTGGGAAGAATCGTTCGACTCGACCGTGAAGAAGGAGAACTGCAAGTCGATTATTACGGCAGGTCAGTCTCGTATGAGCTGGACGAGCTCAATGAGATCAGCCTGGCCTACGCGACCTCCATCCACAAAAGCCAGGGAAGCGAATATCCGGTAGTGATCCTGCCGCTCCATACCTCGCACTACATGATGCTGCATCGCAGCATTCTTTACACCGCGCTCACGCGGGGGAAAGAAAGGGTCGTGATTGTCGGGAGCCCGAAGGCGCTGGGAATGGCGATTCGGAACGTGCGCGTGGAGCGGCGGTTCACCGGGCTGAAGCAGCGGCTCTCAGCGGCGACTGTGTAAGTTAATGGGGGTGATGTCTCCTTCTATCTTGCCGCGCCGTTGAACAACCGACCGAGCTCGGCGATCGGCTGGTAGACACTCAGCTTCCTTAGGCAGGCCCAGAGCGTCGCCTGATTGCTCGTGATCACAGGCTTCTTAAGAGTCCGCTCGAGCTCTTCGATCACTTCGATCATTCTGGTGTTCGTGCAACTCAGAAGGTAGCCGTCCGCGTCCGCACGCGTGTTGTCTAGAACAATCTCTATCCAGCGCTCGGGCGTCACCGCGGTATATTCGTCGCTGCCCACGAGCCCCAAGCCAAGATCGTGAAGCACCTCAAAGCCCGCCTCGCGAAGATAATGCACTTCGTGCTCGTTGGTTTTCTGGACGTAGGGGCTTATGAGAACAAGCTTCTTTACTCCAAGATATTTGAGAGCCTCGGTGATCGCCTGGCCTGTCGTAATGGCGGGGCAGCGGGCGGCGGCGCGGATCCATTCCGTGACCGCCGCTTCGCCTGCAAGCCCCGCTTCCATGGAGCTTGCGGTACAATGAAAGACGATGATTCCGGGCTTCACGTCGGACAGGACGCCCGCCACGCCCGCGATCGCCTCTTTGAGTTCGCCTAGCGGCTTGTGGAATGGACCGGTCATGCGCAGCCGAGTCACGTGCGCGCCCACGCCCGCCGGCGCGTATCTATTAAACTGCGGCTCGGTGAGCCGGTTGCTGGAGGGGATGATGAGACCGATGCGCGGTTGGGTATTCATAGGCCCGACGCGCCTAGGTTGTAAAACCTTCTCGCGTTGCCGAGCAGGATGGCCGCCTTGTCCGCTGCCGTCATCTCTTCGTTCTCCAGCATCTCGTTAATTTCATGTTTGCAGAATTCATTGTTGACCTCATGGGGAAAATCGCTGGAGTAAACGAACGGCTTGTTGCCGACCCTCTTGACCGCATGAGCGATGTCGGGCTCTCCGCCTTCACAGCCGACAAAGATGCGTCCTTCGTCGATGTGGCGCTGGATGTAGTCGCTGATCTTTTCCTTGGATCGCAGGTCGAGAAATCGTTTGCGCGGGTCATGTTGAATATGCGTTTCCCATGAGCGGTCGAAGCGCTCCAAGCACATAAGCAACCAAGCGACGCCGCCTTCCATAAAACCGAACTTGACGTTGGGGTACTTGTCGAAGACTCCGTTGAAAACGATCCCGGCAAAGGAGATCATCTGGCCGAAGGGATGACCGAGGGCGTGGACCGGCGCATAAGGGGTCAAGTCGTCCAGGCCCAAGTTTTCGTGGGCTCCGCCATGGATGCCAATGGCGCAGCCGAGCCGATCGGCTTCTCCATAGATAGGCCAGTAGCGTTGATCGCCCAAGTGGACTTGTATGCCGGTCGACGGCAGCATGGCGCCGCACATACCCAGATCTTTCACTGCGCGTTTTAGTTCTTCTACGGCGGCTGCAGGTTCCTGCAATGGGATCAACGCCATGCCCTTAAAGCGCGGGCTTCGTTTCATGTAAGTATTGTAGAGCCAATCGTTATAGGCCCGCGCGACATCGATGGCCCAGTCGCGACTTACGATCTTGCCGAAGGCGAGACCAAGAGTGGTGTAAAGAACCGTTGCCTCGATGCCTACGTCTTGCAAAAAGTCGAGCCAGCCGTCGGGGCCGACTTTGTTGAAAGCTCCCGGCTGGAAGTCGTGAAGGTTGGACGAATGAAGATGATCCAGCGGCGGAAAGGGGTTGAAAAAAGTATGGGTGTCGTATTTGTCGCGGTAAGCCTTGGGCATGAGCTCGACGATCGCCTTGGGATCTTCAATGATATGTCCGTCACCATCAATGATCGTGTAGCCGTTGAATGCCATGGCTTAATCCTCCCATTACTTCTTCCGTCATCCGCGATGGCTTGTCAATACTCGGCGTTGCGGTTTCGAGCCCCGGGTTTTCGGGTCGGTGCTAAACTCGACACTGGCAGCGTTACGACCCTTCGCCGCCGAACCATTTTTTGTAGAGCTGATCGTAGGTGCCGTTCTCCTTCAGGAGCAGCAGCGCTTCGTTGACGGGCTTGCGATAAGCGCTGTCGGAGGGAAAAACGATGCCGTAGCTCTCCTTACGAAAGATCGGACCGACGACCTGAACCTTTCCTTTGCCCTCGTGGGAAGCGTAATAGAGGAGGACCGGCGCGTCGTAGACCACGGCTTCAGCATGGTTCTGTTGCAGCGCCTGATAAGCCTCTTCGACGTGATCAAACTCCATAAATTGAATGTGGTGTTGTTCAAGGTAATTGGCAGAAGTGCTTCCCTTAACGGTCGCGACGCGCTTTCCCGGCAGATCTTCAGGGCCGTTAATTTCCCCTTTAAGCTGTTGAAGCGTCAGCGATGAGGTTACGCTGGCGGTGAAGTAAGCGATGAAGACGACGCTCGTGAACATCCAGATGACGGCGGCGATTCTCGCCGCCGCGCTCTTCGGCATCTGGTCCGCCTGCGTCGCCAATGTGGCGGCGGCCCACCAGCAGGACTCGAAGATCCCGGGGAAGTAGGAGCGTTTCGACAGGATGCCGTCCGGGCGGTGCCGCTCGAAGAACCAGACCACATGGGCGGGAATCAAGATCGTCAGCAGCACGATGCCGACGATCGCCAAAAAAGCGGAGGTAAAGACGCCGGAGATGATGTTGCCGATTAAGCTGCTTTCGGATCCCTGCGCGGAAGTCAGGATTTGCAGCCCCGCTTCAAACATCGGATAGGAAAAATCCCAGTCCACCTCGCGCTCGGCCGTGATGGAGACCGCCGCGATACCGAGGTCTGCTTCCTTCGACTTCGTCGCATCAAGCAGCTCTTTGACTGTCGGCTTGACGACGAACTCGTATTTCGCGTTCATCTGCTTGGCGATCTCTTGCCAGAGTTCGATGCTAAAGCCTGTGAGCCGGCCTTTGTCCTCAAAGACAAAAGGTTTGACCAAGCGCGTTGCTACGTGCAGTTTTTTCTCTGGCTGTTGCGCCAGCGCCGGGGCGACTGTGAGCAGCAGCAACAAAAACGCTCCTACGCTTTTCATGTTGTAGCGAAGGTTATCTAACCGAGAGCTTTTATGTCAACCCCCTCTCGGCTCATTACTTTTTTTGCCCCTCAGCCGCGCCAGAACGAGAGCGCCGAAGAGTCCGATTCCTAAGAGCGGAATGCCCAACCAAAAGCGTTGGCGTTCTCTTGCCTTGCTGCGGAGATAGTTGAGCGCCATCTGCTCTCCAGCGGTTATTTCGCTCCGGCTGGCAAGGTATTGTCTCAGCCTCTCCTGCATCTCTTCGGACATCTCCCGTGTTCCCCACTGGACCTCCTGCTGCTTGGCCCGGAGCTGCTGGATCTCAGCCAGACCGCGCCGGACCGATTCGTAGCTCTCCTGGTAAGTTTCGCGCTCATCTTGGTCGAGGAAAGCGAGTCGAACGGTTGGCGCGGCCTCCTCGAGCCAATTCAGCCAGTGGTGGTCCATCTGGGGAAAGAGGAGGAGCAGCAGACCGACCAATGCCAGTGCGACAGATGCGGCCACGCCAATGCCTGTGAGCGCGCTTGGACCTTGAGTTCTGACCGCGCGAACGAGGGATCTCGCGCCCAGCCCGAGTGCTACAGCGGCTAGGACCACGCCGAAGGTCGTGACCACGGTGGCTCCGGTCGGGAGATCCCAGGCGGCAGAGGCGACAAGGCCCAGCACGCTCACGACAAAACCGAGCCCCCAACCGATGAGCAATCTGCCGGTCACAGAATTCGCGAGGAGGGCGGCAACAGCTGCGGGAACGATCAGATAGGAGAAGACAAGAAGGACTCCGGCGATGCGCACCGAGCTCGTAACAACAAAGCCGAAGGAAGCGT
>Ga0099830_10000688_pt1 | contig 15834 bp, 15 predicted proteins | sample CZO8metaG_4_FD_79337 | JGI IMG/M metagenome (GOLD analysis project Ga0099830, IMG submission 79337) | Vadose zone soil microbial communities from the Eel River Critical Zone Observatory, Northern California, USA - CZOApr15con2H3.8 metaG | ecosystem: Environmental > Terrestrial > Soil > Vadose...
AGCGCGGCGATCTCATCACCTTGCCGATCCGGCCCGGCGGCATCGAGCACCAACACTTTAACGACAAGGCGGGCGAACCCTGCCGGTGGGTCGCCTTCTATTACCGTCCCTTCGAGGATTGGGTCTGCCATTCGATGACGCATATCGAGGACGTGACTTCATCGGCGCCTTCGCGCCCATTGCAGGAAGAAAAAACCGCTTCGTCCAAGGTCGAGACCAATCCTGTCCTGCCCCAGTTTCACCCTCGCCCCGAAGACTCGGCAAGGCGGAACCTCTTCGATTCGCTGATAGAGCTGCGCGACGCTCAAAGACAGCTGCGGGAGCAAGTAAGCTGTGTAAGAAGCGGCGACCAACTGCCTTGGGAAGTTAATCGGCACGGCATTATGCGCTGGTATCTCCACCCGCTTTTTCTCTACACCGCTCTGCGGAATTTCTCCGCCTACCTCCAGGTTCTTCCCCCGGGCAGTCGCAGCGGAAGGCAAAAACACCCCGGAGATAAGCTCTTTTTCTTCTTGCGGGGCAAGGGCCATACCGTCGTAGACGGAGTGACTTACCACTGGGGAGCCGAGGATTTGCTGATGCTTCCGATCCGGCCGAATGGCGTGACCTACCAGCATTTCAACGCCGACCCCAGGGCACCTGCGTTTCTGTTCGCCTGCGAGCCCAATCTCGCTTTCCTGTTTGATCTCGACCGCGGCAGCGCTTTCGACGAACTGGAAGACGCGCCTGAATTTCACCAGGAGGGATCCATAACGGCCGCTGCACGAAGTATTCTTTCTTTCTAGCGTGAGGAAATACCCAGGAGAAATCTAACCGTGGCAGTCGATCCGATTTCAATAGAGATCATCCGATGCGCTCTGCGCGCGGCCGCCGACGAGATGTCGACGGTCTTAAAGAAGACCGCCTACAACATGATGATCTACGAGGTGCAGGATTATTGCGTCGGCATCGTCGACCATGAGGGAAGAACGATCTCGCAGAACGAGGGTGCCCTGCCGATTTTTCTCGCCGACCTCGGCGTCGCGGTTCGCGACGGAGTGGAAATTTACGGCCTAAACGAAATCCGTCCCGGAGACGTTTTCTTACTGAACCACCCCGAGATCTGCGGACAGCATCTGAATAACATGGTCGTCTACACTCCGTTCTTCTGGGATGGCGAGTTGGTCGCCTTTCTGGCGGTTCGAGCCCACTGGATCGACGTCGGCGGGGCGAGCACCGGCTTCGGCTCGAGCATGACGCGCGATGTCTATGAAGAGGGGCTCCAGATTCGCTCAGTGAAAATCTATAAGGAAGGAAAACCGAATGTAGAGGTCCTTCGCCTGATCGAGGACAACATTCGATTTCCCGAATCGTCGCTGGGCGATCTCAGAGCCCAAATCGCCTCCTGCCGCACGGGGGAGGAGAGGCTGCAGCAGATCTGTGAAAAATATGGCCGCCGCACGCTCTTGGAAGCGGTGCACGCCATCTGGGATCAGACCGACAAGGTTGTGCGCCGGTCGGTTCGCGCGATCCCCAACGGCGTCTATGAGGCCTCCTCGTATTTGGACAATGATGGGAGGGATCTGGAAAAAACCGTTCCGATCAAGGTCAGAGTCGATGTGCGCGACGAAGAGGTGGTCATCGATTTCTCCGAGGTCAGCAGTCAGGTGCCGGGCTTCATCAACTGCGGCGCCTCCGGCGGAATGGCGGCCGCCCGTGTCGCCTTCAAATGTCTCACCTTGCCGAAAGGAGAAGTCAACGAAGGCTCCTTCCGCGCCCTCAAGGTCATCCTACCGCCGGGAAAGTTGCTGAGCGCTTTACGCCCTGCTCCGATCGGAGGCTGGAGCTTGTCACTGCCCGCCGTCATCGAGACGATTTTTCTTTCTCTGGCCCCAGTGCTGCCGGATCGCATACCTGCCGCGCACAAGGCGGAGATGGGCGGCTACACGATCTTTGGGACTCATCCAAAGACCGGCCGGCGCTACGTGTGTCAGAATATCATGGGTGGGGGATGGGGCGGGCGTCCCTTCGAGGACGGGGAAAACGCCAGCGTCTCCATCTGCCAGGGCGATGTGAAGAACGCTCCCGTGGAGCTTCAAGAAACCTATTACCCCCTGCTTTTTGAGCGCCACGCTTTAAGAACGGATAGCGGTGGGGCGGGCAAATACAGAGGCGGGCTCGGCGTCGAAGTAAAGATCCGGTGTCTTCACGACGTCTTTGTAAGCCGAAATACCGAGATGACAAAGTGCCGCCCCTGGGGCCTGTGGGGTGGCCGGGAGAGCTTGCCCAGTATGACGCTCATAGAACAGCCCCAAGGCTTATTGGAAAAGCTCCCTGGAAAAATCAGCCATTTGCTCTTGCGCAACGGAGGTTCGGTAACTTTTTTCACCCCCGGTGGCGGCGGCTATGGCGACCCTGCCCTCCGCGATCCTGCCGTTGTCAAAAAGGACTTGACGCTAGGCTACATCTCGCGATAACGGCACGAACGTAACTCTCAAGGTATCCTTTAAGTAATGAAGGAGATACCGCTACTATGCCAGGGATAAGCTTCCATTCAAAAGGGAATAGAAGCTCGTCTGAGAAGTGGCGACCAGGGAATCATTCGGAGGGTCTTGAACTTCAGAGAAAGGCCGTGTTAGAAGAAACCTGGGTCGCATAACCGGAATACTGAACCTCGAGTTTGGTCTTCAGGCAAACGCAATAACCTAACGCGGAAACAGAGAAGCAGCCGTGGCAGAGCTTAGTCTTGAATTGCTGACCGAAGATGCAATACGACTGATGCATAGAGAGATCGATGAGCTATACGCGACTCTCGGAGTGCAGTTACTGGCATGCAATCCTCCCACCGGCGCATCCGGGATTATGAGTTACCTTTCCGCTGTGCGCGATGCTTCCGAGAAGAAAAGCCCTAGCGAAGCTTTTCCCTCGGCGCCTGCTCTCAGCGAATGGGTCACAGGACTAGGGATTATCTATGAAGAGCTGGTGCGGCAAGGGGCTCGCTTCCTATTGGAAGCCAGGGAGGATCTCCGCAAAGCTCTACGCATGGAGATGAACCTTCATTTACCGGATCAAAGCCGGAGTGCCATCCAAATCCTGATCCTGGTTGTGGAGGAAGGTCTAAAGATACCTCGAGGATTTGGACCGATCGCCGCAACTGTAGCTGTGATTCTCCACAAGAGGGGATTGCGAAATTTTCTGTTTCAAGACGGCACGGAAGAAAACTCATCGGACATCATAGATTTGGAGGAGGTCGTCTTTGAGCCGAGTTTATTGTGGAGATAGCTCTCAAAACCAATGGGTCTTTGACAGGCGGAGAAGGTTTAAGGACGAACTGAAATGATACCTGGCGCACCCGCGGTCGAAAAGCTGGCGAAACTACTCGCCGACGATGGCCGATTAGACCAGAAAATACGGGACACGGAAGTCGCTTTGTCTCATATCAAGAAACAGATCTCTCAATCTTTGGTACAGCGCTACGTGACTTTGGTGCAACGGTATGTGACGATATCGGAAGAAAAAATTGAAATGCCGGAGGATCTTATGAAACAAGAACAATCATACGAGCGTCTTTTGCATGCTCTGCAAGATATGAAGAGCGAGATTGTCAAGCAGATACGACCCGTCGAAGAGCAGATCATTCAGAGCAGTCTGAACCACTTGAGGCAATCCTTTGAGCACGAAACCGGCAGGCTCGGCAAATGCCTGGAGGAGATCGACCAGAAGCTGTTGGACTGTCGCAAGTACTTGGAAGAATATGAGCGCGTCCGGTCAACTCTCCACGGCCTCAATGAGGAACTTTCCCGGTTTGGAGCCGATTCTCTACCGGTCGCCGATCACTTACCCACCCACGACTTGGGAGAAATCATCCGGCACCGCATTGAGCACTTGAGATCTCAGGGAAAGATTTAGCTTTCCTTTAATGGAAAGCCGTTCCTCCGTCCACCAGGAGAACCTGGCCCGTCATCATGTCGCTGTCGGAAGAACTGAGATAGACAATCGTGCCCACCAAATCCTCAGGGTAGAGCCGCTTTTTCAAGAGTCGGATCCGAAGGGAATTGGCATCGACTTTGTCCCCGCGGCTTAAGTTCGCTTCACTCAAGGTCTGCCCCGGGGCGATGGCGTTGACGTTGATATTGTAATCCCCGAGCTCGCGCGCGAGCGAACGCGTCATCGCCACGACCGCGCCTTTGGAGCTGACGTAGTGGAGAAAGTTTTCGTTGCCCTTAAAGAATGTGCTGGAAGTGACGTTGACGATCTTGCCGCTCTTCTGCGCTTTAAAATAGGGGGCGACGGCTTTCACGCAGAGAAAAATCCCGCGCACGTTGACCGCGTAGAGTTTGTCCCACTCCGCGACCGTGATCTCTTCGAAAGGCTTGCGCACGATCGTGCCGTAGACCGCGGCGTTGTTGACTAAAATGTCGATGTGACCGAAGGCGTCGACAACCTTGCGCACCATCTCTTCGGTCTGTTTCTCGTCGGAGACGTCGACGACCATCGGCACAGCCTTGCCGTCCTGGTTCACGATCTCCTTGGCCACGGGATTCGGATCGAGAATGTCCACGACGGCGACCGCCGCACCCTCTCTGGCGAGGCCTCGCGCATAAGCCGCGCCTATTCCTTGCGCCGCGCCGGTAACAATCGCTACTTTGTCTTTGAGTCGCATGGGAAACTCCTTTTGTCTCATGTTGCCTGGGGTGCAGTTTTTCTGTTCGGAGAGAAGGATGAAAGGGATTGCTTTTAAATAGTTCGGTTCTTTTGGCTGCCTTGCTCTGAATGCCTCGGGGTAGTTTCTGGAAGAGGCGATCAAATGTGGCGGTGGTCGAAATTTCGATCATTACGCCTAGTCGATCAACTCGTCCAGCGACCCGCGTTTGGTTACTCGCCCTGCGCGGTGATCTCGCTCCGATGCATCCAGTGCATCCAGAAATTCTTTGCGGTAGAGACCAATCGCGTCACAGAAGGCCTCAAAGCTTTCTTTGGTAATCTCAATTTTGATGCGGTTCTTTGTCCTTCGGGTGATTTTTGCTTCAAGGGCGTTTCGCATTATTCTTCCCCCTAACGACGCAATTTCCTGGCCGATTGTTAGCGCTCAGGTTCTGGCTGAGCACATTTGGCCGATGTCCGGATCATATATCGGGGGGCAGGGAAATAAAAGTCTCCGCCTCGCGCATAAGCCGCGCCGATTCCCTGCGCCGCGCCGGTTATGATCGCTGCTTTATCTCGGGTTTGAGCAACGGTCCATTATCCCAATACACCGCGGGCTGATATCCTCATACACTGCCGGATTGGCAGCGTTTGCAGGAATGAATACCCCTTGACAAATTCTTCGTAAATGCGGAATATTGCTTTCAGTTTTGATTTTGTGGGATTGAAAAGCTTCAGGCTAATACACTGCCGGAACTGCGGCAGTAGACTTAATAGTTAGATTTCACGCGCAACATTGTGGGAGGTAGGCTTTATGAAAGCCGCTTTCGTAGTATTTGACCGCATGACATCTCTAGATTTCATCGGGTTCTACGACCCAGTAACGCGTCTGAAGTCGATGAAGATAATGGACGACTTCGAGTGGCGCATTTGCTCAATGACCCAGCATGTTGTCGATGATCGCGGGCTTCAGCTTGAAGCTGATGCCGTGGCCGAACCCCTCAGTTCCTACGACATGCTTTTTGTGCCCGGTGGGTTCGGTACCAGGAACCTCCAACATGACCGCAGTTTTCTCGATTGGTTGAAATCTGCTAAGTCCGCGCCACTCAAGGTATCGGTGTGCACTGGCGCTCTTCTTCTCGGAGCCGCGGGTTTCCTTCGGGGCCGACGCGCGACCACACATCCGAGCGCATACAAGGAACTAGAACCCTACTGTGGAGCGGTGGTTCAAGAACGAGTGGTCGATGAGGGGGACATAATTACAGCGCGTGGCGTTTCGTCCGCTATCGATATGGGCCTGCACCTAGTGCAGAGATTGGCGGGTGCAGATGCGCGTGCGCGCATCGCTACCCAGATGGACTACCCATACCAGTGGAATCCGTAACCCTCGCGCAATCTAACTTCAGGTGGAACCGACGGGCCGTAAACACCGCACTTCATCAACCGCCAGCGCTGGCCCGCCGTTCACCAAGACGTTAGCCATCGAGGCTGTCGCGGGTGTGGCAGATAGACCGCAAAAGTGGCATATTTGGACTATGAGTAAACCGGCGCTAAACATTGATAGTCTGAGTTCTGAGGAACGGTTGCGGTTGATCGAGGAACTGTGGGAGAGCCTCAGCGAGTCGCCGGGAGCTGTGCCCATCACCGATGCACAGCGAGAGGAATTGGACCGGCGATTGGATGACCTTGAACGCTCAGGACCTGAGGGCATTCCCTGGGAAGAGGTCCTCCGGCAGATTCGCACCCGCCCCAGGTGAAGCCGCCGAAGCAATTCCCCGTTGTTCATCGTCTGACCCGTCGCGCACTTTTCCGTCGTTTCCCGTACGGACTTTACTACCGTATCGTTGACGATCAGATTATTGTTGTGGCCTGTATGCATGCTCGGCGGGACCCGCGACGGTGGCAATCCCGCGGATGATGGGTAACCGAGAGCCGAGCATCGAGTGCTAGGTAGCAGAAAGGCGGTTGGCAATGGCAGAGACGGGCATTTTGCTGGACGCGTTCACCCGGGTCTACGAATCCCTGCACCGCACACTGGCTGACCTCACCGCGGAGGATCTCATCCGGGAGCCGCATCCGCCTATAGGCTGGCTCGCCTGGCGGCTCACCCGAATCATGGACAGCAACGTGTCGCGGCTTGCTGGCCGGGAGCAGCTATGGATCGGAAACGGTTGGGCCGCTCGATTTGGCATGCCGCCCGAGCCCGCGGACTTTGGGCGATCGGCCAGTCACACGCGCGAGCAGGTGCGGGCCTTTCGCGCCTCAGCGGAGCTGCTTCTAGCGTACCACGATGCGACGTATGAGCGAATGAAGACGTACCTCAAGACCCTAACCGCTGAGGACCTTGCACGGCAGCTCGACGAGCCCCAGTATCAACCTCTCCCAACCGTAGCCGTGCGTCTCGTCAGCGTGTTGGAGAACGCGATGACCAACCAGGGGCAGATCAGCTACTTGAAGGCTTACCACCGGCTCGGCGGCTGGTTCCCGCGTGAGGCCAAGGACCCCGCCAGCTTCCGCTAGAGTTAACCGCGCTCGTCGCTTCTTTTTCAGCTCGGCCGCGCTTCGAGCCTCATAAGCCGCGCCGGTTGCAATCGCTACTTTGTCTTTGAGTCGAACGGGGGTTTCTATCTGAGTCTTAAGCGAACAGACCTAGGGTTTGCCGCGGCGCTTGAGGCCTTTATCAAAGAGGACGATGAATAAGCCAATGAGAGCAATGATGCCGAAAACGATAAAAGCGGCGTCAAAGGGATTCATTGCAGAACCTCCTTACCGTCAATCCAGAGGCCTATAAGGGTTGTCTTTCTGCTTTTCGGTGCGAATGATCTTCATCCAGTTGCGTTACCTAAACTGCGTCACGGTGTCGACCAGCGCAGGTTTCCCCTCTTTCTTGATGAATTCAATCGCCCGCTTGAGCGCCGGGCCGACTTGATCTCCGTTGAAGATCGGCCCCTCGCCGTAACAGCCCATGCCTTTGGCGATGGTCGCGAAGTCAGGGGGAGGATTATTGATCTCCATACCTACATAGGCGAGCTTTTCGTCAGTCCCTCTTTGCGCCGCCATGCGGATCTGATGCTCCCAATCGTTGTAGTAGGCGCGGTTGTTGTACATGACCATCAGCATCGGGATCTTGTCATGCGCGCCGATCCACATCGTGCCGGGGTCGAACATGAGGTCGCCATCCGGCTGGATGTCCACGACCAATCGGCCTTTCCCCCTATGGGCCAACGCCACTCCCATCGAGATCCCGACTTGGGTCGACGTCCCGAGGGATTTTCCCGGATGACGATAGGACTTGTCGAAATCCCACAGCTTGAGCGCCCACTCTTCGAGCGTGTTGGCTGTGAGCACCCAGTCCTCGTTCTTGATCACCTGCCAAACCTCATGGGCGAGCCGCGGCAGCGACATCGGCTGCTGATTCCAGGTTTTCCTGACTTCCTCTTGCCACTTGGCCCTGAGCGCTTCATGGGTGCGCTTGTGGTCGTCGAAGCGCTTGCGGATCCCTTCCCTCTTCGCGCCGTTCTTTCCCAGCAGTTCCTCGCAGAATTTCGTGAGCTCGGGAATCGCCACCAACGTATCGGCGGCGATGTGAAGATCCGTCTCCTGAAGCTGCATATAATCTTGGGACCATTTGCTGATGTGGAGATCGGCAAAGCCGATGTCGATGATCTTGCAGCCTTTCTGGGTGCGATAAACGGTCTTGCGCGTGATCTTATCCAGTTTCACCAGCGGTCCATAGAGGTCTCTCACGTCGAGCGAGAGAATCAGATCGGCTTTCTCGATCATGTCGGAGCCGGTCAGGTTGAGCGGATGGTTCGTCGGTAAATTGAGCCTGCGGTTGAAGTCCAGCACGGGAACGGCCAGAAGCTCGGCCAGCTTGACCAAGTTATCGAACGACTCCGGATTTCTTCCCGTATAGTCCGTCAGGATCACCGGGTTTTTGGCGGCGACCAGCATCTCGGCGGCCTTTTCCAAGGCCTTGAGATCTCCTTGGATCGGCGAGGGCGGCATCAGACGGGCGACATTGGGAATAGGGACATCGCTTTTAAGCATATCTTCCTGGATGCCTGCGTCCCAGCAGAGATAGACCGGACCTTTGGGCTCGGTCATCATGACGCGATAGCCTCGCGCGAATGATTCCGGCACACTGCCCGCATTGTAGGGCTGATCGTCCCACTTCACGTAATCCCGGATGGCATTTCCCTGAACGTTGGCGGTGTGGATCCAGTCGATCTGCGGACGCCTGCGGGTCGTGTCCATCGGACCGGTGGCGCCCATGATCATCACCGGCACGCGGTCCAGGTAGGCGTAGAAGATCGCCAAACAAGAGTGAAGCAATCCGACTACGTCGTGAACGATCGCCGCCATCGGCTTTCCGGAAGCTTTGGCATAACCGTGAGCGATCTGGACGGCGGTTTCTTCGTGAGTGCAAGTGATGATCGGCATCTCGTTCTTGCCGTAATTGACCAGCGAGTCGTGAAGACCGCGATAGGTCGCGCCCGGATTCAAGCTGACATAAGGAATCTTATAAGCGCGCATCATGTCGACGATGACATCGGAACCATATTTTTCGTAAGCCATTTCTTCCTCCTGAAAATTTATTGACCGGGATACTAGCCCGCTTTATCTTGCCTTGCAAGCAAGGCGATGAATATCTGACTTGAAGCTAGAGTGAGAAGTAGTCACGAATAACCGCAATCGCCCGGTCAACGTCCTCGGATGAAACCTGATGGTGGAGCACGAATCGAAAGCGCTCCTTGTTGGCCTTCACCCAAACTGCCCGCTCGTAGCAGTGGCGATCGAATACACTAGGATCAAAACTTTGGTTCGTCACCCGAACGTAGACCATGTTGGTCTGGACTGTTTTCACATCAATGTTGAAAGTTTTCAATTCGGAGAGCCCATCGGCCAGCCGACGCGCGTTCGCATGGTCTTTTGCGAACCGCTCAGCGCAATCCTTCAGCCCGACGATGCCTGGCGCTGCAATCACGCCGGACTGCCTCATCGCTCCGCCGCACCAGAGCCGCACCACCTTCGCCCGGGCGATGAAATCCGATGTCCCGCAAAGGATTGAACCCGCAGGCGCGCCGATCCCTTTCGAAATGCAGAACATGACCGAATCGACGCCTTCGACCAATTTCGCCGGCGGTATGCCGAGCGCGACCGAGGCGTTGAAGATCCGCGCTCCATCGAGATGAACGGCTGCGCTGCGTCCTCGCGCCACCGCGACGAGCCTCTTCATGTCAGACTCCGGAACTACCGTGCCCCCGGCATTGTTATGCGTGTTCTCAATACAAAACACTCCTACGGGAACACGCTCCTCAGCGGCACGATTAAAGACCGCTTCCACATCCGCGCTCGCCATGACGCCGTACTCTCCGCTCACTGGATAAGGCTTGGCGTCGGTTAGAGCATCAACGCCGGCCGCCTCATTCGTGGCGATATGCGACCGCGCTTCCAGAACCATGCCTCGCCGCTCCCGGGTGTGGACCAACAGAGCGATCAGATTCGCCATCGTGCCGGAGGGAACGAAAAGCCCGGCGTCCATTCCCAGCAACTCGGCTCCCGTCTCCTCCAGTTTTCTGGTCGTTGGGTCGCCTTCGCGCTGATCGTCGCCGACTTTAGCCTCTGCCATCGCCTGGCGCATGGCAGGAGTCGGTCGCGTGACAGTATCGCTGCGCAAATCGATCATCTTTTGAACCGTCCCTATATGTCTCTGCGCTGACCTAAAAAGCAAAGTAACCGATTGAAGCTCTTCGTTCAATGCGGTTGTTCAGCCCCTTCACCCTTTTCTTAGGAGACAATAGCAAACTGCACCTCGCCTTCCCCCTGTGCGCCAAGCTTGACGTCTCCTTCAGTGGATTCCAGTCGCTTTGAATCTATGCCCGCGGACTTTATCAGGCTCTCCCGCGTGACCTGCAGGCGTCGCGCGGCTAAACCGCGTCCCGCCTCTTCCGGCGCTGGTTCGACTTCACGCAGCGCGGCCACCATCTCTTCAAGAGTCTGGGGCATCGGGCGGCGGGGAAATTTTTCGCTGAACAGTCGACCGGCCGCTGCTTTAAGGTCCGCAAGTTTCTGATCCCGCTGGAGACGTTGAAGGCGGGCAGTGATTTCTTGGGTCTTGAGGCTCGCCATGTCAGCTTCGCTCACCACCGGCTTCAGGCCGACGCGAATAAACGGGGAGTTACGGAGAAAATCCCCTAAACGCTTGACCTGCTCCTCCATTCCTTGGCTGAAAACCGCTGTCCCCGGCTCGAAGCGGACTGGATCGATGGCGAACCCCTCGATCTTGTCGTCTTTGGTAAACAGGCGGCCGATCAACTGGAAGGGCGCGGTCAAGACGTTGACGATCACGTTGCGCACCGCCGCCCAGATCGCCTCGCCCAGACTAAACTCAGGTGAGCTCAGATTGCCGGAAACCGGAATGCCCAGACGGATCTCGCCGTTCACATCTTTGATCAGCGACACGATCAGCCCCAGAGGCAGTCCGATTCTTCGCTTCGCCTCGTCATTATCTCCGGCCTGGACCATTTCCAGGCGACCCACGACGAGATCGCTTCTAGCCTCTAATTTGTCTCCGTCGATCTTAAAACGCAGCTTGGTGGTCAATCGACCGTCTTTCGCAATCCAGGCCAGCAGGCGATTGGTGTAGGGGTTGGTCCGGGGGATGGCGAAGTCACGCAGCTCCCCGTCCATGTCGACGAAGAGGCTCTCTCCCAATGGTGCGACCTCACCCTTGAGCTCGAGAGCGCCGGTGGCGCCGATGATGCCCTGCAGTGTGAGTTGTCCGGGTTTGCCGGGCGCATTGCTCAGGTTCTTGAGGTTGACGGCCAGCCGTGGCAGCTCTTCCGTAAAAGGAGGCGAGCCGGTTCGATCCTCAAAGCGGGCAAACCCTTCCTCGACTACAACCTCGCCGATCTCAATCGTCGGCTTCTTTGCGGCCGGGGCCGTTTCCTTCGAGGGAGGAGCTTTCTCCTCCTTCGCCGGCTCTGCGGCGGGAGCCGGCGAAGAGTTGGTAAACATGGCACGAAGGGGGAGTTCTCCGCTTTCGTTCCGTTCGATCAAAGCCGAAGGCTTCCTGATAGCGACACGGCTGATTGCAATCCGGCCGGGCCAGCGTACATCGATGCCGGTCGCCTCGACACGCTCCACCGACACGGTGGGCTTCTCGCGCTGCCCCAATGCTATTCCGCTTACGTCGGCCTTTCCCTTCACGTTTGCCGTTAGCTCTTCGACCTTGGAAGCGACGACCGTCAGGGCAGCGTCAACCTTTGCTGACAGCGGGGCGGAGATTGGAATGTAGCGCTGGTAGGTTCCGACATCGAGGCTTTTGAGAGCAACGCGCAGCTCGGCTCCCATAGGCGCGATCCGCACCGGACCCTGCACATCCAGCGTGCCCTTTCCCGGAAGACCTGCATGCACCTCAAGTTGAGCCGGTCCACGGGTCGGCCAGGTGACATCGGCAACGGAAACCTTCAGTGGCTTTAAATCAAATCGCGGTGAAGGTTGGAGGTTTCGATCAAAAAGCGAGGGGTTCCCGGCGAGCTCCAGCCGCCCGACACTAACCCCCTCCCCTGTGGCTGTCACCCCTTTGGCAGCGACCGTCAGCAGAGGGGCTGAGAAAAATGGGCCCGATTGGCCGCGCTGCAATAGCGTTAGGTTTTCGAACCGGACTTCGCCCTCCGCTGTCGACCCGTTCTCGGCATGATGCCCAATCTGAAGCGAAGTGGTCATGAGCCCGCTCTGCAACGTGACCGGGACAGTAGGCGGCAAATAGGGAACTACGAGAGCGAGATCAAATGCTTGAACTGAAATCGTGGCGTTGCCGCCTGCAGGCACCAACCGCAGGTCTGAGGCCTGAAGAGAAATCGGGGTGCCGGCAAGCTTGAGGTTCACCGTAGCCTTCCCTCCCGGACCGGTGGCGGTCGTTGAAAGATCGGTGACCTCGACCGAAAGTCCTTCGGCCTTCCAAGATCGAGATGGCGTCACCGCGTGATCCTCCAGGCTCACAGCGCCACCGGTCAAGTTAAATCGATCCAGGGTTAGATCCAGAGCGATTCCTTGACCCTCGGGCTTTTCTTTGGGCGCTTCTTTATCCTTCGGCTCCAAAAGATCCGAAAAGTTGAACTGCGTCGGCCCCGTGCGCACCACGTTGACGGCGGGGCTCACCAAAACGATCTCGGTCAGACGGAGACGACCCGTCATCAACGGAAGCAGCCGCACTCGTACCCCGAGCGAATCAAATTGTACGAACGGGTTGTTGCTGCCGCGATCGGAAAGGCGAAAACCCTTAATCGCAGCGCGGCCGGTGAAAAGATTCAGATCGACATCCTCAATAGCTGCTTCCCGACCCGTGAAGGTTTTGATTTTATTGATCGCCACACGCCGGATGACTTCGGGAAGGACAACAAGGCTAACGGACGTGACGAGGAGCAAAGCCATGCCTGCTACGATCCAACGCCTGCGACCGGTGGTCATAAGGATCCTTCAGAACAAGAGCGAGGCATAGGCCTTCTCATCATCCCGCTTGAACAAAATAGCCAGCTGGTAGGACTTCATGCGCAAACTATATAATAAGAACCCTCCGTGTCAACGTGGCGGTTGACTCATACATAAAATCCGTCTAGTTTGCCTCCGATGCCCGCCCCCTCTCTGACTACGCTCTTTGGAATCGAAGAGCTGGCGCCGGCGAAGCGCAAGTCTCTATCGCTCGTTTTTGCTTCAAGTCTGGCGCTTATGATGGGAGTCAACTTTATCCAACCGGCGCTCCCCGCTATGATAGAACCTTTCGGACTCAGCGACTCATCTCTAGCTCTTGTGATGACGGTTTACACCGGGCCGGCGATCATTCTGGCGCCGATCTTCGGCATCGTCGCGGACCTTTATGGCCGACGTCTCCTTTTGACTGGCGGTCTTCTGATCTTCTCGCTGAGCGGGGCGGCGATCGCGTTCGCTCCCAACTTCACTTGGGTCCTCATTCTCCGCGCCGTTCAGGGAATCGGATTCAGCGCGGTCATCCCGCTCACCATCGTTCTCATCGGAGATCTCCTCGAAGGAGACAGTGAAGTCGGGGGCCAGGGGCTGAAGGTATTCCTCGACCGGGTCGGATATCTGATTTTCCCCCCTCTCGGCGGCATACTGGCGGCCATCGCCTGGTTCTGGCCATTTGTTGTCTATATCGTGGTACTGCCACTCGCATTCGCTGTTTTTTCCTGGATGCCTGAGACCAAGACGGTCACCCATACCGAAACCGGTAGCTATCTCAAAGACATGCTCCGTCTCACCCGTCACCCGCGTCTGGTTATCGCGTTCTCCGCGGGATTTCTGCGCTTCTTTCTCGATTACGGCTTTCTGACCTACTTTCCCCTCTTTCTCGTGCGAACGCATGGGATTTCCACGGCGGCTGCCGGATTTCTTTACTCGTTCTTTTCCGTCGGAGCCATGCTGACCTCCAGCCAGGCAGGCCGTCTCGCCGCGGGTCACGACAAGGCAAGGCTGCTCTTTCTCGCCTTTGTAATCAGCGGCGTCGCTCTTGTCGTCGTCCCTCTCGTCGCAAGCGTATGGTTGGTTGGAGCAGCGCTCTTCTTTTATGGTCTTGCCAATGGCGTCATCTCGCCGATGCAGAAGAGTCTTCTAACGCAGACCGCGTCGACCGAGCTCCGCGGGGGGATCATTTCCTTTGATCGCTTGATTCAGCAAGTCTCCAAGACCGTCTCGACCTCGGTTGTCGGCCTTCTCCTTGTCGCCGCCAACCTGTCGACAATTTTTTGGCTCCTCGGCATTCTTTCTTTTATCAGCGTCGGCCTGATGGCCCTGTTGCTCCCCAATAGCGCAGCGCCAGGGCTTTCCTGCGACAAGTCATTACAATGACAGGTTAACCGGAGAAAAACGCAGACATCATCTTCACGAATCGGTCCTACAGAAAGCCTTCAAGGAAGCAAGACTCAGAGCGGGTATCTTCAAACCCGCCGGCTGCCACACCTTGCGTCACTCTTTCGCAACTCATTTGTTGGAAGAAGGATATGATATTAGGAACGGGAAAAAGGTGTCGGGAAAAAGTGTCAAAAAGGTGTCAGTCAAAAAGGTGTCAAAAAGGTGTCAAGTCTGCTGTTGACCTTTTGAAGTGTCAAGTGTCAAAAAGGTGTCATCAAAAAGGTGTCAAGTCTGCTGTTGACCTTTTGTAGTTGACAATCAGAAATAGATTTCTGTATTGTCGGTTTTGTGACTCGACCGTTGCGCATAGAATATCCAGGAGCGTACTACCATGTGATGAACCGAGGGCTTTCACGTGAGGAAGTATTTGTAGAGGATCGAGATCGAGAGCAGTTTTTCATCTTGATGAGAGAGCTAACGCGACTCTGAGGATTAAAGGTCCACGCTTACTGTTTGATGAACACTCACTACCACCTGCTTTTGCAGACCCCGAAGGGAGAGCTGTCCAGGGCCATGAGACATCTCGATGGGATTTACACTCTGAAGTTCAACCGCTTGCATGGCAGGGGCGGGCCGCTATTTCGAGGGCGATACAAGGCCATACTGATTGATGCGGAGGAATACTTTTTAACTGTGGCCCGCTATATTCATCATAATCCGGTAGATGCGGGCATAGTAAGGGACATCAACCAATACAAATGGAGTAGTCATCGTGGATATTTGGACAAGAAGAAATGCCCTGATTGGTTAGATACTGAAGCATTGCTGGCACGGTTTGGCAAAGGTCGACATAGGGTTAAGCAATACCAAGACTTTATGCACTCCAGGGTAGAAAAGGAGTTACGAGAGTTTTATCGGGAGAGATTTCAACGGCCGATCCTAGGGGACAAAGCGTTTGTAGAGTGGGTGAAAGAGAAGATTGGAGAAAGGGCAAAGGTGGAGGAGGAAAAGCCCCAGTCACGCCGGGTGTTTGGATTAGGGCTAGAAGAGATTGTAAGGGCTACGGCGAGGGTATATGGGAAGAGAGTGGAAGAGCTTCGGAAGAAACGGCGAGGATATGAGAACGAGGCACGAGCGATGGCGATGTATCTGTGTCGGACCTTTGGAGGGTATAAACTAACCGAGGTCGGCAGGTTGTTGGGGTTAGAGAAGTACTCTTCGGTGAGTTCGGCTTGTTTAGCCATGAAGGGGAGAGTAGAGAAAGAGAAGAGGTTGGCACGTAGGGTACGCGAGGTGGAAAGCCTTCTTCTAAAAAGCCAACAGCAGACTTGACACCCTTAC
>Ga0099830_10000695_pt1 | contig 15752 bp, 10 predicted proteins | sample CZO8metaG_4_FD_79337 | JGI IMG/M metagenome (GOLD analysis project Ga0099830, IMG submission 79337) | Vadose zone soil microbial communities from the Eel River Critical Zone Observatory, Northern California, USA - CZOApr15con2H3.8 metaG | ecosystem: Environmental > Terrestrial > Soil > Vadose...
AAATCCCAAGACCCGGCCTCTTACCCAACCAATTGCCCCCGATGTGTCGGACGGTGAAGCCAAAGCGGCACACCTTCGTCGGTATGCCGAGTTGCGGTGGAGTCTAGACACAAGCCCCGCCCTTTAGGGCTGGGGTATTTGACAACAACATTGTACGATTACCGCCAGAGTTCTCACGTCCCAATATGTTTCGTTCACGCTGGCTGTCACTGATCAGGTTCTGGCAGATGGCTTTAATCTGAGACGGGTAGCTGTACTGGCACAAAACCTTCTCCGGGCAGATAGTCCGGTGACTGGTGACGGAAGTACGTGTTGTAGAGATGTGCGTAATGGCCGCCCTGGCGCAGCAGTCCCTCGTGATTGCCTTCCTCTACCACACGCCCATTCGATAGGACCAGGATACGATCGGCGTGCTGGATCGTAGAAAGGCGGTGCGCGATCAGGATTGAGGTGCGATTCTTGAGAATCAAATCTAGCCCTTCCTGAATCTGAGCCTCGGTGAGCGGATCGACACTGGCCGTGGCCTCGTCGAGGATAATGATTGCTGGGTCCTGTAAGAGCACGCGCGCCAGGGCTACAAGCTGGCGCTGGCCCATGGAGAGCGCACGGCCTGCCTCACCAACCAGGGTATTCAATCCATCAGGCAACGCCTCCAGCCAGTCCCCATGCCCGATATTGTGCGCAATGGCCTCGACCTTCTCATCGCTGGCTGAGGGGCGCGCGTAGCGGATATTCTCAGTGACAGTGCCGGAGAAAAGGAAAGGCGACTGCGGCACGATGCCAAGCTGACGATGATAGGCGTGCAGATCGAAGCTGCGAATGTCACGATCGTCGACGAGCAGTTCGCCACCCTGGTACTCATAGAAGCGGGCGATGAGATTGGCCAGGCTGGATTTACCCGCGCCGGTATGCCCGACGACTGCAACAGTCTCGCCTGGTTGAATGGTCAGATTAAAGTTGGTCAACACACTCTGGCGGTCGTCATAGCTGAAGAAAAGATTGCGGAACTCGATCTTTCCGCGCAGTTGCTCTATCGGCTCGCTGGCAACCTGGTGAACACGCGGCTCGGCATCGAGCAGGGCAAAGACGCGTTCGCTGGCTGAAAGACCAAGCTGGAACTGACTCCAGAAAGAGGCGATGCTGGTCAACGGGAACCAGAGCAGGCCCATGCTTTGCACGAAGAGGAACCAGTCGCCGGCCGAGATCGTATGCGCGAGAACGCTGCGCCCGCCGAAATAGACCACGATGGTCGTGCCCAGGTTGGCAATGAAGAACAGAAGTGGGAAGACGCCGCTGTAGACAAAGCCCGAGCGCAGATTCACCTGGTACGACTGCTCATTGACCCGCACAAATTCGTTGTACATATTCTGCTCTTGCCGGAAGTTTTTCGCTACAGTAATCCCACTGACGACCTCCTGGACATTGGCGTTGACACGCGCCAGGGAACGCTGTGCGCGCCGTGTGGTCTGGCGAGCAATGCGCCGGAAAACCAGGGCCACCAGAACAATCGCCGGCACAATCGTCAGGGCCAGCAGAGCCAGGTAGACACTTCTAAAAAAAAGCACGCCTACCAGCAGAAAGAAGAGCAGAAACTGGCTGAGCAGGTTCAAACTCAGGGTCACGATCGTAGCAAAATCCTCGGTGTCCGAGGTCACGCGGCTCACGATCTTGCCGGATGGAAACTCATCGTAGAAAGACATATCACGCGCTACTATGGCGGCGAAAGCATCCTTGCGCAGGCTCAGCACCATGTCACCCACCGAGCGCGCCGTGAAACGCTGGCGAAAGAAGTTGAACGTCCAGGAAAGAATCCCCGCAGCCAGAATCATTGCGATCAGGACGATCACCGTTTGCAGCGTCTTTGAGGCAATCAGCAGGTCAAGGCCGCGCGAGACCAGCAGCGGGAAGGCGGTGTCAACCAGCGAGTTGAGCACAACCAGCAGCCCGACAAAGACCATCAAGCCCTGCCTGGGGCGGAAATAGCCAATAATACGCACGAGGAGGGCGCGATCGCTATATTTGCGGTCGTATGCTTCGGCTTCCAGGCCGTCCATTAAGAAACCCATAGAAACTCCTGCTGCGCCGGTCCGTAATGAGCGAAGATGCGGCGATAGGTCTCGCAGCGACCCAGCAGCTCGTCATGTGTACCCTGATCGATGAGTTCGCCCTGGCGCAGGACCAGGACCTTGTCGGCCCAGCGGATCTGCGAGAGGCGATGGGTGATCAGCAGGGTAGTACGGCCCTCCAGCACCCGATGGATAGCGCGCTGAATCGCGTCCTCGGTGGCGCTGTCGATGGCGCTAGTAGAGTCGTCCAGGATCAGGATACGCGGATCGGTCAACAGTGCACGCGCGATGGCGATGCGCTGGCGCTGGCCTCCGGAGAGCGTTACCCCACGTTCGCCAATCTCGGTCTCGTACCCCTCTTTGAAGCCCATGATAAACTGATGAGCCTGTGCATCGCGCGCAGCCCGCTCGATGGCCTCGCGATCGGCTTTCTGGCCGAGTCCGTAGGCAATATTCTCGGAGATCGAGCGCGAGAAGAGAAAGATGTCCTGCTCGATCGTCGAGATCTGCGAGCGCAGGGCATCCAGGTTCCAATCGCGTACATCAACGTCATCGACCAGGATGCGCCCGGCCTCCACGTCGTAGATGCGATTGATCAATTTGGTAAGTGTGCTCTTACCCGACCCCGTCTGGCCAACAATTGCGATTGTCTGACCCGGCTCGGCACGGAAAGAGATATCCTTCAAGATGGGCGTGCCCTCATAGCGAAAGGAAACATGTTCAAAAACGATCTCACCGCGCATCCCGTCCTCGCTGCCTCGATAGCCCTCCTCGTTTTCGTCCAATTCCGTCTCTTCCTTGAGGATGCTCAGAATACGTTCTGCGCCCGCTATGCCAAGCTGGACCAGGCTTAAGGACCAGTTGGAATTGAACGCCGGGTAGCGCAGTACAACCATCAGGCCCATAAAGGCAACCAGGCTACCCACGGAGATCTGATGATGCACCACAAGGAAGAGGCCGTGAAGAAAGGCGAAGACCAGGGCAATCGAGAGCAGCAGCGGCGGTAGATACCAGGACTGGACATAGCCGTTTCTGACAAACAAGTCGCGATAGAGAGCAGCGCGCTTTTCAAACTTGTACATCTCCTCCTTTTCTTGGGCCGCAGCTTTCACCACCTGGATGCCGCTAATCGTTTCATTCAGGCCCGCGTTTAGCTCGCCAAACTTCTCGCGCATGCTGTCCGAGACAGGGGCGAGTTGGCGGGAGTAGAAACGGACCGCGATCAAGAAGGAGGCGGTGAAAAGCGCTGGTATCACCAGAAGCTGGAGATTGATGGAGCCGATAAAAATAAGCGTCATAATCAGGCTGACATTGGAGTCGAAGATGATATCAAAGCCAGGCGTGACCATATTGCTCAACTGGGTCATATCGTTCGCGGCCCGCGCCATGATGTCGCCCACGCGCTGGCGATTGTGAAAGGTCTGGCTTTTGCCCAGCAGGCTAAGATACAGCTCCTCGCGGGCATCGCGAACCACGCGTTTGCCAATCAGTTCGGGAAAGACGCGCGCGCCAACATCGGAGCATCCGCCAAGCCCGATCGTACCCAGCATAAGCAGGGCCAGGTAGGCAAGCTGGTCCAGGGAACCGCTTAGAACCGCGTTAAAGGCCGCGCCAGTCAGAAGCGAGACGCTCGCGTAGACCGCATTGGCCACGATCGAGGCCAGCATATAGCACAGAACCAGGTGCTTGTACCGCCACAAGTGCGCAATGATCCAGCGTAAAGGGCTGGTCAAGTTATAGAGGTATTCATTCTCAATGGTAAATTCGCGTTTAGACAAGCAATACCCCCCAGTAATGCACGAGCGAGACGAAAGAAAGATACCAATCAAAAGTAGTTGTAGAACTTCTATTCTATCACGAATACTCTGTTGCCGGAAGGGGTTCGGCTCGAATGGCTTTTAGAGCGGCTCGGCGGGTTTTTGCTCTTTGACAGTTTGTCTCCTGGTATCTCTCGTTTTCGCTGGTTTTCTCCTGTCTATGCTGTCAGTTTTGCTGTCATGTTGTATCTTGTGATCGCTTATCTGACCCTCTTTTAGGGCTTCTCTGGCAGGCGTGCGAGGATTTGAGTAAGTAGGGTTTTGTGCTCGTTAAGAAGTGTTGTGTGTTGGGTAAGTTGTGTTTCTATGGCATTTAAGCGCTTATCTGTTTTATCGTCGTTTAGCTGTAAATGCTCTAGATGTGCGTTAGCTCCTTCAAAGTGGACGCTTAGAGTATTCTGTATGCTTTCTTGCATATCTTCTAGATTGTGGTTAATTGCGCTAATATCAAACGATTGACGTTGTATAAGCCCTAGCGTCATGGTGAGGTGCTCATTGGTTTGCCTAATATGTTTGGCCGTTTCTTTGATATGCTCTGCGGTTGTTTGCTCTAACGCTGCAAGTCTTTCTTCTTGTGTTGGCATTGGTTATCTGCCTTTCGTTCTCTGAACAATTGGTTCTATTATAGCATGATATCTCATACTGGAGAAGCTTTGTTTTTCTGTTGTTTAGAAGTTTTCTTATTTCCGTTTTGTTGTGCTTTCCACTCTGCCAGGGCTTCGAGGTATTTTTTTCTGTACTTCTCAATAATCCGCTTTTTCTCACTATCGCTATATATGTCGAGGACATACCCTATTTGCTCGTTGTTGATGTATCCAAGTTCCTTAAAGCGTAAATCTTCGCTTAGCTTCATGCCTGGAACGGTGCTCGATTTCGCCCATATTTTCGTGATCTCTATTCCCTGCTTGCCTAATTCGACGAATTGGGTCATGATGCCTTTTAGCAGGTCTACGCCGTATCTTTTCGCATCACCTCGGCTGATACCTTTTTTTACTCCTATGCCTGAGACATGAACTTCTAGCGGTTTTCCTGGCACAATTGGCTCCAATAGACAACTCTAACATATTTGCCCACCATTATTCCAGAGATGAGCTTAGTTACGAGCCTTTTATCATCCCTCAAGCCAAGATGCTATATTGCTTTGAATGTGGAAGTCCACTTGATTGAGAAATTCTAACCTCTTTATTTTTAATCCCAGGCTTAAGGCTCAGTTTTGAATACGAGGGCGTGTTGGCGTAAAATTCCTAAAGAAGTGAATGATTGTAGTACCCGAAGAGTTGACAGTGAAACGCTATTCAAACTAGCAAGCAACTGGGGAGCGCATAGATCATGAGCATCATCATTACCGAGATACTGAGCGATACATTCAATTTTGATCAGTTAGCGCCATCAACAAAAGCCGAAATCAGCCAGGCACAGCGAGTTGCGAAGATTTTGGATGCACCTGAAGTATTTCCAGAGCACCTCTTTCTTGGAATTATTGCGCAGGCCGATGCTGACGTAGCCAAAGTACTGGAAAGTTTAGGATTAGATATGCGGGTGATCCGCTCACAAGCGGCAGAAGCCTTTGGTATCCTTAGTAATATGGGATCAGATGAGAACGAGCTACCTTTGTCCAGGGAAGCACTGGTATGTTTTGAATGGGCCTTTGCATTTGTATCAGAAACGCATGCTCCGATGATATTTCCAAAACACCTTTTGTTGAGCGTTTTACGCCACCCACGTATACAGTCTGTGCTTATTTTGCTTTTGCCAATGAGGGATGCTTTACCTGCACCTCTGGTAGAGAATGTAGGCCCTACTTATACAAGGTACATGGATCAGCTCATCCATTCAAGAGTGCGAGATCAAAGCGTCATTGATTTCGACAAAAATGTTCCAAGGCGAATTCTCAGGAGGGTTGAGCGGCCTACTATCACTTTTATGGATATCCGAGGGATGGAGACAGCAAAGCAGCAATTACGAGGGGTAATTGACTTTTTAAGAAGGCCACAGATTTTTCAAGAATCATCGAAATCATATCTGTATGGCATGTTGCTTGTTGGCCATCCTTCCACTAATAGAACTTTACTCGTAGAGGCAACGGCGGGTGAAGCAGTTGTACCTCTCATCTCACTGTCTATCTCGACGCTTATTGATATGCTCACAGCCATTGATTCAGGTGTCGTACGCATTGAAGAGCTTGATCTTGAGAGAGATGACTATGATATACTCAAGAATAGTGAGGCCAGCCAAAGAGGTCGGAATATGTTACGTCATGTTTTCGAACAGGCGAGAAAAGCATCTCCTTGTATTTTGTTTCTTGACAATCTGGATGCTATAGGGGGGCTGGCTTCGAACCAGGAACGCGAGCGATATTGGAGACAATTAGTAATAGAGATGGATGGACCTGACTACCACCCGCCGATGGCGGTTCTTGCAACCACCAGCCGGACTGATAACATCGACCGGGCCCTGTTACGTCCAGGCCGCTTTGAACGTCAGATTGTGGTAAGTAATAGTTTTATGGCACAACCTGCAGCGCAAACAAAACTTTGCCTCTCGTGCAATAATGAAGGCCTTGCCAACTGGAAGCACTGTGTATACTGCGGTGCATTGCTAGCGCAGGTATGTCCACATTGCGGTACTCCATCTACACAACTTGAAGGAGCGCAATTCTGCTACGAATGTGGAAATTCATTGGGAGGTTCTCTTTATGTACGTCGAGACAATTGAACATACATCAGCTCGCCGTGCGTTTGGGCGCATCGTGACGAGCGTGTGTGGATTACTGTTGCTCATACTAGTTCCACAGGTGACTAGCTGTGGCGGTCCTGCGCCACTTGAATATACACCGATTGACCTGGGTATACCTGCCCAGGCTCTCAATTCGCCCGTGGTTGGGCCTTTGCCAGATTCTACAAAGCTACATGTTGGCGTTACTTTCAAGGTCAACCAGGTACTCATAAATAAATTGGAGGGTCAGCAAGTTCATCCAGGACAACGCTCGAAACTGGAAGACCTGGCGAACAAAATTGGCATTGATGATGCTACCTACCAGAAAATTAAAGATTTCTTCAACCTCAAGGGGATCGCGCTGAACCTGAGTAAATTACGCACCCACATGACCATTGATGCCAGGGCAAGCACTTTTGCCAATCTGTTTCAGACAAATTTTGTTATTCATAAATATAAAGGTCGCACCTTTTATGCACCTACGACACCGCCCAAGTTACCGAAGTTTCTGGCTGACTCGATTGTTGCCATCACAGGGCTTGATAATTATAGTCCTGGTCCCGTGCATGCATTTTCCTTGCAGCATTTCAATTTACCAAAAGTGACAAGGCGTCCTGGACAAGATTGTTACCCGCTTGGTGGGACGTTGCTACCAAGGCAGGTGGCGCATGCGTATGGCTATGATCAACTTTGGAATCGCGGATGGCACGGAGAAAAGATGACGGTGAATCTGGTTGAGGTAGATGGTTACTACTCTGATGACATCCAGAACTACTTTAATTGCATTAACTTTCAGGGCAAATTGAATACGGTGGATGTTGATAATCCACCTACAGACGCCCAGGGAGAGACGGCATTAGATATTGAGATGGTATCAGGCCTGGCACGCTATGTCAATATTGTTGATTACGAGACGGATGGCAATTCCGGCGGTGATGTTTGGACGCAAGTCAACGATGAATTACAGCAGATTCTCAACGACAACACCAATAATGCAAATGCAGGAAGTGTTGTTAGTATAAGCCTGGGTATGACAGAAGGCGATCTTACTTCAGGGGATCGTAATGCCATTGATCAGAGTCTACAACTGTTGTCCAAAGCAGAACATATGAGAATCTTTGTCGCAAGTGGTGATTGTGGAGCGTTTAGCGATGGTGTCTATGGCGATCTTTCTGTCAGTTTTCCTGCGAGCAATCCCTGGGCAACCTCTGTGGGTGGAACCATCCTCAATATTAATGGACAACAAAGCCGGGAGAATGAGATCGCCTGGTCCGATGGATCAGACCGGAGCAGTTGTAAGAACCGTTGGGGCAGTGGCGGAGGTAACAGCCAGGTGTACTCACGCCAGGGTTGGCAGGATGCAAATGGCGTCTTTAATCAGTTCTCGGGCGGCAATCATCGACAGATTCCTGATGTGTCTGCGGTGGCTTATGACCTGGCAGTTTACTTCCAGGGCCAATGGGGAGCAGTTGGTGGGACGAGCGCTGCCGCACCTACCTGGGCAGCAGGTTTAGCGCTAGTGAATCAGGGATTAATGCAACAAATCGGGAAATTTACTGCTTCACCGCAATTGTTCTATGTGGTTGCACTAGGTGTGAATGTCATGCACCCTTATTATGATGTGACAAGTGGGAATAACTTATATTATCCTGCAACGCCTGGTTGGGATTATGCCACTGGTCTTGGAACACCAAACCTATTGGATTTCTACATGGTGCTCTGTGACAAACTAATGGTAAGCAATTTTTAGAAAAGAGGTAAGACGATAAGACCTTGCGTGTAGGTATTCCGGGCGTTTATACTACAATGAAAAGTCAATACATGGTTTCGTTCTAGTTTGACACTCATGAGAGGAAGAGGAATAAACTATGGCGCAGGTCCCACCACGTTATTGTCCGCGATGCGGTGCGCCAATAGTCACAAATTCACGTTTCTGTACCACTTGTGGTCTCCCGGTGGAGGCAATGCTGTCGAGCAATACACAAAGGCAGCCTACACAGGACCATCAATATGATCAAGAGCAACTGCCACGTGCAGAACAACAGGCTTCTCAGTACAATCCTCATGTACAACAGAGCTACCAACAGACTTCAGTAGAAGCACTAGAGACAGCAGAGACAGGTGAACAGAGCGAACCACAGTATGTGCCACAGCCTTTTCAGGAACAGGATGAGCCTTTGCCTATTCCAAAGCCTGCTTCGAAAAAGAGAAACGTGGGCGGAAGGGGATTGATACCCCTGCTGGTGGCGCTAGTGGTGTTGCTGGGAGCAGCGGGATATATCACTGCTGGCTTGCTGGGTGTACATCTGCCTGGTTTTCGCGGTAAGCAGCCACCTGTAACAACGATGATGATCAATTCCACGGTTCCCTATGCCGGTGTTGACATAACTGTAGTGAACGCTCAACAGTCGCAGAGTTTTGTTGATGATCCTAATAGCAGCAGTAATGGTATGGTACGTTTGAACCTGCGCGCGCAGAATAATACAGATATTAAGGTGAGTTGGAGTTATACTGATATAGCTCGATTGGTTTTACCGGATAAGTCGGTTGTAAACCCAACATATATTAAAAATGCGGAGGTGGAAATTGCTCCTGGAACATCTCAAGCAAGCGCTATAGATTTTGCTGTACCCTCAAATGATCAAATCAATCAACTACTATTACAAGTAGGCGCTACAAATGAGGCAGATATGCTTGTTCCGCTTACGGGGCAGGCTAATGTAAGCAAGTATCAGCCAAAGACTGTCAGCCTCAATGGGCAAATGCAGTATTTTGGACTTAACTGGACACTCAGCAGTGCCACATCGAGCTTAGGCATAGAAGGCAAACAGGCTGCTAGCGGGATGCGTTACATCACAGTAACACTCAAAGTAGAGAATACACTCTCGCAGCTTGCAATCACTGGTTCGCCTTATGATTACGTCCGTTTGAAATTTGACAATGCCACAGTTTCGCCAAAGAATTCAACTCTCCCCGTTGCTTTTAATGTAGGCGTATCCGGGCAAAGTGGCACGGTCAGTTTTCTTGTGCCCCAGAATACCCGGTCTTTTACGCTTATCCTGTTGCCGCAGCAACTGAGCGGTACTAGCCAGGCCTCGGCGGATTTTCAATTGGCGTCATAGTTACCGTGGGTAACTATGCAGGTCTCCTCTCTGCATGACTCCTCACTGCCTACGGTAGTTCGCGAGAGGTAGGGAGTGGGTGCGGGCTGTGCAGCCGCAGGCTGCACAGCCCGCACCCACTCCCTACCTGGGTGAGCAGCCGCAGGCGGCGAGAAGTCCTGAATAGTAACGATAAATTGACTATTTTATAGACATCCCTATTGCTGGCTGCTACAATAATGCGCGGTAACGGTTTATATAGTGTTTTGTAGTGGTCATCATTTATAGTTATTCTCAAAGGAGTGGATCATTGGCACAGTCATCTCCCCGATTCTGCGCACAATGCGGCAGCCCAATAGAGGCAGGTCATCGTTTTTGTACGAGTTGCGGCGCGACAACAAGTGTCGAATCAAATGCTCTCACAGCATTAGCAACGAGCGATCAGGCTTCGCTACAAAGCCCATCGTCACCTGGTGCTGCTGTACCTCCAATGAACTTGAATGCTCCAGATTCAACAATAATGGCGCCGAACTTCACTCCAATTACGCCTAATAGGCCTATGTCTGCTGACACGCCAATTATCTACCCGGTGACGCCGAACGTTGCTGGGGTGACTTATTCCACAGTGCCAACGACTGGTAGACAGTTCTATACTCACGCGGCAGATGGAGAAATCATACCACCACCTCCTCCACCCGACTCCTATATTTCTCCATCTGAGCAGACAACGCCAACTCCTTATTACACCCCTCCTATGCCGGGCTCTTCCCCCATGCCACCATATGCGCGAGCACCGAAACGCTCAAGAGGATGCCTGGTTGCGAGTGTAGTATTGCTGCTCGTGCTTGTGCTTGGCGGTACAGGTGTGTACTTTGCTGTCAGACATGGTGTAGGTAATGGCAATCAGAGTGGCAAAGGTGCTCATGGGCAGCAAAGTACTCCGAGTAGCAGTGGTGGCAATACTCCGAGTAGCAGTGGTGGCAATACTCCGAGTAGCAGTGGCAGCACCCCGAGCGGTAGCGTGCCTATTACAGAACAGTTAAACTTGAAGTTCACATACTCAAGTATCGACCTCACGCTTGTTTCCGTTCAGCAGGCGAGCAGTTTTTCAGATGATTCGAGTACCTCGCAGGGTGGGGTGCGTGTTTCCATGCATGAATCGAATCCGACCACGAGGGGTGCCCCTTACGCATATGGTGATGTTGTCAGATTAGTTCTTCCTGATGGTTCGATAGTTCCTCCAAGCAACGAGAAGAATTTTGAAGCCCCCGCTGCGGGTGTTTCGCAGGATAACTGGATAGATTTTGCTGTGACCGCACAGAATATCGATCTGAGCAAGCTCATCCTTCGTTTTGGTGCGTCGAGCGAGAACCAGGTGGATATTCCACTCGTACCTAATGCTGATCTCAGTAAATATCAGCCGAAGACGGTTACGCCAAATACAAAGTTCCAGTACGCTGGGATGAGCTGGACGTTGACTTCTGCTACTAAGAGTTTGAGCGCGAATGGTCAGCAGGCAAAAACAGGAATGGTCTATATAGTAGTCACCTTAAAGGCTGTTAATTCATCAGCGAGTGATTTTAGCGCTTATCCAGGTGATTATATACGCCTGAAATCTGGTGATACCACTGCTGCACCTGTTGACTTTACCTTTCCGGTCGGCGTTGCTTCTCAGGCTACTGGAATGGGAACGTTTTCCTTCACTGTGCCACAGGGAAGCACTTCGTTCAGGTTGTTGATGTTGGTGCGGCAAACAAGCCCACCGATTAACGCGGCTTCGGCAACCTTCCAAATCCAGTAGCATAGGTCCGGATACATTCAGGAGAGATACGATATCGTATCTCTCCTGTTATTTTTGGACTTTGTTCCAGGAATGAGAGTTGTCTAACATGCCCATCAATTTGCAAGTAGAGGATGTGTCTAGCGGGGAGAAGGCTTTACTGACAATTCCGCAAGATCATTCCAGTATGAAACTGCCAGAGAGTTCACGCCGCAGGATCGCTTTTTCCTTTTCATCAAATACTCCAGGATTTGTGATAGGACCAGGCGATACAGGCATTTGCAAGGTGGATGCAGTCGAAAACTCGTCGAGCAAGGCCTCCTCCAGGAATCCTGGTACGTCAGAAGATGCTAATGCGGGCTGATGCTCTGGCAATTCTTCCACTGTGATCTCCGTTGTAGGTAGCGGAGTTTCAAGTAACGAAGATGGTGAAGCATCACTTATGATCGCGGTTGTTTCTTGTAAAGAAAGTTCAGGCTCTGCTGCCGGAACGATTTCGGAAGAAACAGAAACGGGTTCACTTACCAGTGGGTAGCGATCTCCGAGGATTTCAACGAAAATACCGCGACCTTCACGTAGATTAGCAAGCTGGAGGTGAAGCTCATCATTCTTGGTTTGTAAATCTTCTAAAAATTGCTTTTGTTTGAGCAATTCTTGCATAATTTGCTCAAAACTACTGCCACTCATTTTCATACAACCTCCTTTAGAATAGAGCATCATTCACAATTTGACACTGAAAAGTCTCTGCCACCAAGCACGCGAGTGTATTCTCCTTCATAGATGAACGTAGTTTCTGCCTATCTTGAGTATAAAACGTGCCAATTTAACTAAAGTAACAATAGATGTGGTAATCGACTGCTTATGTAGCATTTAAAATAGTCTTTTCACAGCCATTCAAGCCATTTCTGAATTTTTGCTGGATATGGACGAGATCTTCAAAAAGGGAGTTCTTTCCTTGCCTGGACTATATGGCTATGTTACACTATGCATAGTTTTGTTGACGAAAATTAATGGGTGTCAACCGTGTTCATAAATAAAGAGAAAATCTTTCCTCACCTTTGATTAAGGGATTGGTATGGCGCAGGAACCTGTCACACAAGAAGCTTCAAAAGGCACTACCGAAGCAGAGCATAACCAGAGTAAAAATCTGCTTGGTCCTCTTCTCTGCTGGGCGGTCGTCTTTGCTGATATCGGTACTTCAGTCTATTACGTTCCCGGTATCCTCTATGGTACCGAAGGGATCACCACGCTGGCGGGGTTCTTTGTATTCTTGACAATGTCGGTATTTGTGCTACTCACGTTGAAATATGCAGAGGTATCTCACCGTTTCCCGCAGGGCGGTGGCGTCGTGACTGTAGCAGCGCAAGCCATGAATCACTGGGTTGGGGCATTGGGTGGGATGTTTATCCTGGTTGATTACTTTCTTACGGCTGCTATCAGTTGTCTATCAGGAATCCTCTATTTTAGTGTTGTTGTTCCTGCACTAGGGCCGATCGCTTTATGGATAACTATTGTTGTGCTGGTTTTACTTGGTATTCTCAACTGGGTTGGTATTAGTGAAAGTGCGAAAGTGAGCCTGGTGGGAGCCGTCATCGCATTTTTGAGCGATATCGCTATCCTTGTAACAGTCTTTACGCATATTTCTTTCGGGGAATTCTTATCGCTCTTCCCCAGGATGTTTCAGAACCATTCCCTGGCACCAACTTCCATTCTAATAGGATTCGCAGCCTCGTTCCTGGCATTTTCGGGCCTGGAGAGTATCTCGCAACTCTCACCTGTGATGAAGTTACCGCGCAAGAAGGTCGCTGGTATGGCGCTTTTATTGGTCATACTAACAATAGGACTGACAAGCCCCCTATTGACGCTGCTCTCGACAATCTTGCTGCAGCCTGAGGCTGCTGATCCTGTGAAGAATGCCCAGCTCATCTCATTACTTGCCGGTCACTGGGGAAGTATCATATTGCAGACAGAAGTGGCTGTGAGTGCCAGTGCCTTGCTGGTATTTGCCAGCAATACAGCAATCATAGGCTCCTATCATGTATTTATGGCGCTCTCACGTATGGAGTTCTTTCCCGCTTTTGTCCTGAAACGAAATAAGCTACGTGGCACGCCTCAATACTCGATTGCCCTTTCTACAGGTATACCAATTATAGTGTTGCTGCTAGTGAATGGGAACATCGCTTTGCTCGGCGACATGTACGCCTTTGGGCTCCTGGGAGCCTTTTCGCTGACCTGCCTGGGATTGGATATTGTGCGTTACCGTGAACGCAAGGCAGCACGGGCTATAGCTGCGCACTTACCGGGTGGTGATGGCATGGTACGGGCATCGGCTGACCAGGGACTGCGCAACGTGACGGAACTCACGCAAGAGTATGAGCATACAAATGGTCCTACAGTCGTTAGCGGACTGGACCCGGAAAATATTGCCATGCTCGCTGCCCCTGAGCGTAGTTGGCGCAAGAGGTTATATGATCTGTGGTATAATCTCGATTTCTGGTTGGGTGTACTTACCACTTTTCTGGTGATACTTGCCTGGTCTACCAACCTGGTAGCGAAGCACCTGGCAACGCTCTTTGGTGGGACTGTATCGGCTCTGGGCATGGCTGTGGCTTATATAAATTATACCCGCTACAAACGAAGGGGCCAATTGCCTGTCGTGACGACAGGTATCGAAGGACGTTTGCCCGGTTCGATTCTGGCGGTGCTTACGCCTAATAACCCACATAATGAGGCTGTAGTACGTAGTGCTATTAATAATGCGGATGGAAATCCTGTGGTGTTTTTATATGTAGGTGAGCCGAAAACACGGCGTCCTCCACGCATGTTTGAATTTGTTGATCCCTATCATGATGATCCTCAGGCCAAGAAGACCTTCGGCAGAGCTGAAAATATAGCGCAGAAGTCTAAAATTGCTCGTCGGTATCTGTACCGGCAGCAACGACCTGGTGTGGTTGCGAATGTGTGGCAGGTAGTTCATCCTCGTGATACCGTGATCGCTGCTGAGGAAGCCCCTGAAGTTGCAGATGTGAATCCAGATCGTATCCGCTACGAGTTGACACCAGGCGGTAAAGTAGCACATCTCCTTAAACGCTGGTAGCGTCAGGAATACGCCTTTGGAAAAGGCATTGCATCCCTGTATCAGCTTGCCAGAACAGTAGTGCACCAGTATAATTAACGAAAGCCTTATTCCAGGCGAACGTACGTATGCAGGCTTGCTGGCGTCCGAGAGAGGGGGTACACATGGAAGTTACTGATAACCCTGGAGGGATTGCTGCCATTAGCCCCTCGGGTGCCGCTCCGCAGCGGAATGTTTCCCTCTTCGAGCAGATTAACATTAATGCCTTCTGGATTGCGAACAACTTTCATTGGCAAGCTCTATTGGCTATCGTTATTCCGAGCATGGTGGTAAAGTTCCTTGGTGATGCCAATAAGGACGTTAACCTGGCATTAGTGGTTATTTGGGGAACACTGGTCGCTGTTGTGGTGAATCCGCTTATCGGTGCGATCTCCGACTACGCCACGTTCCGTATGGGGCGGCGACGTCCGTTCCTGATTGCCGGTACGGTGTTCAATGTCGTCGTGCTGGTACTCTTTGCCTTCGCTCCTCGTTGGTTTTCTTCTACTGCTCTACTCATTACGTTTATCATATTATTTCTCCTGTTACAGTTTACCAACAACATCGCGAATTCTCCCTGGAGCGCAATCATCGCAGACAACGTACCGGAACATCAACGTGGTCTCACTGCCGGGTTCTTTGGTCTCTTTACGCTACTTGGTACGATTCTCGGGTCGGTGGTTGCTGGCATCATCGTCAACAAGAATGATCCGCTTCCGGTCTATCAGAATGAGATCGTGCGGATTTTTCTGCTGATTGCCGTTGTGCAAATCGTGTTTGTGATTTACACCGTATTTACTGTCAAAGAGACGCCGCTACCTCCTGAGAAGCGCATCCGTATTCAAGTTAGCGTGTTCCTGAAAAGGTTCTTCTTCAAGCCGACTACCTACCCTGATCTCTCGTGGGTGCTGTTGGCGCGTTTACTGGTGATGATGGGAATCTGGGGTATCTTCTATTTTCTGCAGTACTATTTCGATGATGTACTGGGCGGGCCGGGAGTGAGGACCATCATTTTCAATACCAGGTTCTCCGGCGAAGCTTTCTCCGGCACACTTTTTCTGCCTGCACTCCTGCTCACCGCTCTACCAACCTCGATTATCGCCGGTTGGGTCTCGGATCACTGGGGACGCAAGATTATGGTGTACCTCTCCGGGATCA
>Ga0099830_10000697_pt1 | contig 15740 bp, 14 predicted proteins | sample CZO8metaG_4_FD_79337 | JGI IMG/M metagenome (GOLD analysis project Ga0099830, IMG submission 79337) | Vadose zone soil microbial communities from the Eel River Critical Zone Observatory, Northern California, USA - CZOApr15con2H3.8 metaG | ecosystem: Environmental > Terrestrial > Soil > Vadose...
ACCGGCCTCTTGATCTGGAGACGCTGCTGTCCCTGGCCCTAGAGATCGCGGATGCGCTGGACGCGGCGCACACGGAAGGAATCGTCCACCGCGACATTAAGCCCGCTAATATTTTCGTGACCAAGCGCGGCGGACACGCGAAGATTCTTGACTTCGGACTGGCGAAAATACGGGCCACAGTGGCAAGGCCCACCGAGGCAACGGAGACCGGAGCCGGAGACCCCAACCTGACCACTCCAGGTTCGGCAGTGGGCACGGTTTCCTACATGTCTCCGGAGCAGGCGCGAGCCAAGGAGTTGGACGCGCGCACGGACCTATTCTCCTTCGGGGCAGTGCTCTATGAAATGGCAACCGGCCAACTGCCCTTTCGCGGGGACAGTACGGCAACGATTTTCGAGGCCATTCTTAACCGCGCTCCGCTGTCTCCTTTGCGGCTGAATCTGGATGTTCCCGCCGAGTTGGAACGGATCATTAATAAGGCGCTGGAAAAGGACAGGGAGTTACGTTATCAGGGCGCGGCAGAGCTCAGGGCTGACCTGAAGCGCCTCAAGCGGGAAACGGAATCGGGTAGACCGGGTGTCGCCAGTTCGGGCACGGTCGCGGTCGCGCAGGATGCCACTCCGCCTTCCGTTTTCGCCACGCCGCGCTCGACTTCTAGCCAGGCTGCAGCGGCAGTTTCCTTGTCCTCATCATCCGCTGTTGCGGTGTCTTCCACTTCTGCAGAGTGGCGCAGCAGGTGGAAGGTAGGGGTCGCGGCTGCGCTTGTTCTCATTGCGTTGGCTGCGGTTGGCCTCTACCTACGCTCGCGGCCGGAAGTAAACGGGACGAAGGCAGCCCGGCTCACGGAGAAAGACATGGTGGTTCTCGCCGACTTCGACAACAGGACCGGCGACCCCGTCTTCGATAATGCTCTCAAGGAGGCGTTAGCGGTCCAGCTGGCCCAGTCCCCATTCCTTAACGTTCTCTCCGAGCGCAGAGTAGAAGAGACGCTGCGGCTGATGGGCCGGTCTCAGAACGAACACATCACACGCGACGTGGCGCAGGAACTTTGCCTGCGCACCGGCAGCAAGGCGTTTCTGCTAGGCTCGATCTCCAATCTTGGCGGACAGTACGTGGTCGGTGTGGATGCCATCAACTGCAGTAACGGCGACACGCTCGCCAAGCAGGCGGAGGAGGCGCCATCGAAACAGGAGGTTTTGAAAGCACTTGGCCGGGCCGCAACCGACCTGCGCAAAACTCTGGGCGAGTCGCTGGCATCGGTGCAGAAGTTCGAAGTTCCTGTGGAGGCCACCACCGCTTCGCTCGAGGCGTTGAAGGCTTTCAGTATGGGCGTCATGACAACGCGCACCAAAGGCGATGCCGCCGCCATCCCGTTTTATAAGCGGGCCCTCGAACTAGACCCAAATTTCGCGGCGGCCTACGCCAGCTTGGGACTTTCGTACGGCAATCTCAACCAGGCCAACATGGCAGCGGAGAATTTGAAAAAGGCCTACGCTCTGCGCACAAAGGTCAGCGAACGGGAAAAATATCGGATCTCCTCCATGTACTACACGTCCGTCACTGGCGAACTGGAAGAGGCGACCCAGGTTTACGAACTCTGGTCCAAGAGTTATCCCAGTGACGCCGTCCCCCTGAGTAATCTCGGGGACCTCGCAGCCAAGCTGGGTCAATACGAGAAGGCCGTCGCCCGCACCCAGGACGCTCTGCGCATCGATGGCAACGTGGTCGTCGCCTACGCTAATCTTGCCGCTGACTACCTCGCTCTCAATCGTGCGGACGAAGCCAAAAAGATTCTTCTGCAGGCGCAGGAGCGCAAGCTCGATGGAGACTATCTGCACCAGGAGTTTTACTACCAGGCATTTCTAGGGGGAGACACGGCAGAAATGGAGAAGCAAGTCTCTTGGGCCTCGGGCAAACCCGGCGCCGAGGACCTTTTGCTCTCCTTTCAGTCCGACACGGAGGCATACTATGGCCGATTGAAAAACTCCCGCATTTTTACCCGGCGAGCGATCGGCTCGGCCGTGCGCGGCAACTCCAAAGAAACCGCCGCCATGTGGCAAGCCAATGCCTCTTTGCGCGAGGCCGAATTCGGTAATGTGGCGGACGCCCGGCAGGGCGTCGCAGAAGCGCTGTCCCTCAGCCCGGGCCGCGATGTGAAGCTGTTTGCCGCCCTGGCCTATGCGCGCATCGGCGATAGCACACGCGCCAAAACCCTGACCGCAGACCTGGAGAAGAGCTACCCGTCCGACACGTTGATGAAGGTTTACTGGCTACCGACACTGAAAGCCGCCAATGAACTGAGTGCGAACAATCCTGCACAAGCCCTCGTCTATCTCGAAGCGGCACTGCCCTACGAACTCGGCCAGCCCCCTCAGTTGCAGGTTGGAACCATGTACCCGGTGTACCTGCGCGGCACGGCTGAATTGGCGTCGCATAACGGCGCAGCCGCGGCGGTCGAACTACAAAAGTTTCTTGACCATCGCGGTATTGTGCTGAATTTCCCTTTGGCGTCTCTTGCCAAACTAGGCCTGGCCCGCGCCTATGCCATGCAGGGAGATTCCGCTAAGGCGCGGTCGGCCTATCAGGACTTCTTCGCGTTGTGGAAAGATGCCGACCCCGACATCCCCATCCTGAAGGAAGCCAAGGCGGAATACGCGAAGCTGCAGTGACACTCCTTAACGCGGCCCTTCCCCAATGACGAGACGCGTTTTCGATAGCGCCCAGGAGTAAACTTTTCTCGAATCGAAGACGGTGCTTTAAACCTGCAGTTCGGCGGTCAAGCGCCGTTTGGCCATGTTACGAGCGTCACACCCAGTGATTATGCTGGCATTACGCCCGGTTTCGACACCGTCGGAGATCCATTTACGGCGTTCGGTCGAACCAACCCTTATCCCACCGGGGGGGTGGTTGGCTCTACTTTTGATGTTCCAGCGATTTCGTTTGCCTACGTCGTGGACCCGCACTTTCGAACGCCGTATTCGGAGAATGCAAATTTCGGGTTCCAGTATCAGTTAATACCCGACACGCTGATTGAAGCTGACTACGTGGGCAGCTTTTCCCGCAAATCGATTGTTACTAACGATGTCAATGCTCCGCTGCCCAGCATTTTGCGCCAGCAATTCGCCGCAGCGGGTGCCATAAATCCGGACTGCGCTCGGCTTCTCGCGGGTTGCCCCAATCCGACTGACCCGAATTCCAGTCCCACAGGAGCTCTCCAACTGCTTACCGATTTGAGCGCTGGTTTTTCGTCAAGCAACCAATTCCAATTGACGGTAGATAAGCGATTCAGCCACGGGTTCAACATTCGTGGCGCCTTTACCTTGGCAAAAACCATCGATAACCAGTCAGGGTTCCGCTACAACAGTTCACTTTTTACCGATCCGTTTAGTCCTTCCTTTGATCGTGGACTGGCCAACTTCGACGTTTCTCGTCGCCTCGTAATCAGCGGTATTTGGAAGTTGCCGCTGGATCTTCCTTTCAGAAACGGGAACGGCTTCGCTCGCCGGCTGGCGGAAGGGTGGGAAGTAAGTGGAATCGCCAGCTTCCAAACCGGAACACCATTTACGATATTCTCGAGTTCCGGTTCAAGTGGAGAGAACATTTTCCTGGAGCGGGCTGACCTGATCGGGCCGCTTCACACCTTCGATCCACGTTCGCTGCATAGCTTCGATCCCTCGACCGCCGACTGTCTGCCAGCAGCTGTCTCCAATGCCCAGTTCTATTTCGATCCCACGGCATTCGACTGCAACAATGCAATGTTCAGCTTCGGGAATTCGGGTAGGAACACTCTCCGCGGCCCAGGGCGCAACAACTTCGATCTGACTATCGGGCGGACCTTCAAACTGGCCGAGAGCAAGAGTATTGAATTCCGCACGGAGTTCTTCAATGCCTTCAATCACGCTCAGTTTTTTAATCCGGACCACTCCGGGTTTGACAGCAATTTCGGGCAAATCACACAGGCGCGAGCGCCACGTATCATCCAGTTTGCCCTGAAGTTCTATTTCTGACGATTGGCGCCGGCAAGCCAATGTCCAGTCATCGCATCCAGACAGCCCCGGCCGCGTCAGGAAGGTGTGCGGATATGAATACAACACGAAGGGCGTGATCGCCAGGGCTTTGTGTTTTTTCCCTTCCGCGTTCGCGGTTCGGAATGCTCTGGCATGCTGCTTTTTGAGGCTGGAATGGTCCACGTGCCCACTTCGGGTAGGAGCGGGCCACACCCCAACCAGCTTCCTGTCTGGCTGCCTTTTTGGTGGCCTGAAAGGGTGCGATTATCTAAATCTGCCAGTCAGCCGTGCTCAGGTGCCGCGCCACCACGATTCCCGCGACAATCCCACTACTCGTTTGCGTTCCTCGTCCATGGGGTGATGTTGCAGGTTCGCCTTTTGTTCGCCTGCAGCCCTTACCTCGTCACGTTTCGGAGCATAATTCGAGTGGTGTTGACTTGCGAGCGAAATCGCCTGGAGCGACTCAGCTCACGCGGATCAGACCATCCAAATGTTGCCCGGCGCATTGCGATGGCGGTAGCGCAGGAGTTTGGCCATGAACCGGTCACGCTGATCGTCTTTGGGGACACCCGGGTTGCCGCTCGCGGTAAGGTTACTGGTGCGGCTTCACAATCGTCCTGCTGCACTGTCCACTAGCGCTTTGATCTTCTCCATCGGTATCCGATTTTTGCTGAGGGTTGCGGCCGAAACCATCGTGCCTTTTGTATCGGTAAGACATGATGTGGTCGCGGGCATGTCTTGCTTTCCTGCCGGTGAAGTGTAGAGGTTACAAAATACGTGGCCGAAGTCCTTTTTCTCTTCCGTCCAACCCTGGGCTTTGAGGAGCGCGTACGTTTTATTGAGTTCGGCCAAGACAGCGTCGCGCGACATGCCCGGAGGCATCTTGGCCAGCGACACGTGAAGCCCGCCGTCTGGCAAGCGCCAAGAGCATAGTTTCTTTGTGTCGCCTTTGGTTGGTCCGTTGCTGATCGGCATCTCACCCGGAATCCCCTGCCCAGTCGCTCCGACAGCACTGACATCGCTCGCGGTCAACAATGAGCAGACCGGCTTCCCTTGCGCCCAGAAGTTAGTGACCGCGAGCGTCAGAAACAGGCCCAACAGCGTCGCGATATTTCGCATGGGACTTACCTCCAAAGCACCACGCCTATACCACGCGTGAGAATGTTTGTCGAGGCAGAAATCTACGCCAGAAATCTACGCCCGCCCATCCCCCACGTAGCGGCTGACCATCCCAATGTGCCTTTCGGGGAGTTTGAAGATTTCGCGCGGACGTGCGAGCGGAGACACAACAACAATCCCCGTTGTGAAAAACGAGCGCAAGAAAGCGGTCTGGGTCAGCAACCTATTTCAGCCAGTATCATCGCCAGAAGAGGACCGGCGAGCATGTCGGGTCGTGTCGCCGTCGCGGCGCGCTATTCCGGCTTCGGCTGTTCAGGTCGCAGAGTGCCAGCGACTAGGCGGGTGCGGTGGAATCCTAATCATGCGTTGGTGACTAACCAGCCTTCGCAGCTTTGGCCCTAGGATGCTTGGCACAATCGTGAGCCGCAAACTGTTCGGAGAGTTGGACGTCGAGAGTCAGCATCCATTCATTTAATGACACACCAACGGGCGGCGAGTGAGTGGGAATGAACACCCAAGCGCATTCAGAGCAACCCTCCCATCCATCGGCACCCTGTCCTTCGACCCATACCAATTTGCGGGACGAACTTTCACGCATACGGCCCTCACAAGCGGACACGAAGATACTACGCCAAACGAACTTACACTTGAAAACGTTGTGCTCAATCATTTGCGGGGACTTCGTCTTGTTAGCCACTCCGTAAAGTCTGCAACCCAGCCCGCGCAATGATCGGCTGTCCTTGAACTGTCCAGGGCACCAACAACCCATAGAAGACCGCTTATTCAAAGTGCCTTGAACCCGCGGGTCAGCAACCTAAGGATGGGTCGCCCGCCGGCAATCTTTATCATGCGCATGCCTCGATTCCTCGCTACGACCAAACCTCGCTACGCCCAAGCCAGACTACGAGCACGCTATGCTGTAGCCGGGCTCGTCCTGCTATGGGGCGGTCATGCAGGCCGGAATTTCAATACTGGCCGGACCTGTGAGTTGGCTGTAGTTCATCTGAATACCGTTACCGCTATTGGGATCGCTCATCTCGATCCGCAGCGGCATGCCGGTATCCTTGGACACGAACAGGTGCACGGTGCCTTGGGTCTTCTCGTTATCGTAGGAATAAAACTCGTATCCATCCGCCATGGTGGCATTCACGCTCTGGTCCCCGATGGGGTGCAGGTCGGTGAGCTGGGTCGTGGATTGCCCACCCGGTCCGCCGCTCTGCGGGGCGTCACTGCACTTCCAGGAAAACATCTCCCTCTGCTTCTTCAGCATTTTGGGCACTTCCACATGCATGAGTGCGGTCTGTGCGGCGGTCATTCCGGCGCCGATCGCACCCATGGGTCCATTCGCCGCGGCGTGAGCGATCGCGTTCGCGGCCATGCGGTCTAACTCCGCCATTTGTTGGGCTGCCCTTTCCTCGCTGAGTTTTAACAATCGAGGCACCGCAGGCGAAGTAATGAGGCGCGCTGCTCGGCCGTTTTGCACAACCGCCCGAATCTCCCAATCATCGACCGTTCCCGGCTGGTCCGTGGCGGGCATTTTGTAGTGCATTACGTATTGCCGCGTATTTCCCTGGGCTATTAATTCCGCCGGGCTGAATATGTTCTGGGCGAGCCGCGCCATTCTGGGATCGCTGGTCTGCATGGTCATGACCATGCGATAGGCGGGATGGGTCTCCAGCCGTGCGAAAGAGGTATAGAGCGGGCTATCCAGTGGAACCGGCACACCGGCATGAGGGGGAATGGCTCGAGCTGCCGGACCGCCCATCCCGACTCTTCCTGCAGTGTTCCGTTTGGCCATGGAGGCTTGCATGCGAGCCCGCATTTCAGGAGGCATGTTGGCCATCATTTGCGCCATCGAGTCCGATGACATTCCAGGCGGCATCATCCCTTGGGGGCTCATGCCCGACGATGCATCCGGGGTAGAACTCTGCGGGGTGGTCGCATCCTGCGCCGGGGTCGAATTCTCCGCCGCGGCAGTAGCATCTTTCTTCTTCGACTCCGCCGCCAGCATGGCTCGGATCACTTTGCTGCTGACACCCGCCTGGTTCAGTGCCTGCAAGCCGCTGGAAGAAAGATCGAACTGCGTGTCATTGGCAGCGATGGCGGCCGAAATCGTGGTTTCCGCCAGCCCTGCCTTTACCATTTTTATGACGTCGGCGTTGGACAGAGGGTTTTTCTGCGGAGCGGTCAGGGCGCTGACGGAGAGAACGACGACACCCAATAGTTTCAATCGCATAACACCCCCACTTGAGCCATCAGCCTAACGGGCTGCTTTAACCGAGATTTCCTTTTTGACCTTGAAAACGGGGAGGATTCTACTCCCGTCTCGCCCTCTCTGCGCGTTGCTTAAACGGGTTTCAATCCAGGCCGTCCCCATCCGCGATCCGCAACACCGCGGCCGAAATGGTCCCAGATTCTAGCCCACCTTTGCAACACCTCTCCTCCTCCCAACCCTCGCTAGACACATTCCGCTGCCGACGTGGCCGCCGCACCCCCTCTGTTCCCGTCGGCACCGGCGGCAGCGCGATCCGACCCAGCATCGCCCCGAACCGTTGGCGGGTGAGAGGCCTTCCGCCAACAGCAGTCACCGAAGGCGCTCGGCCCCCGTCCAACATCGAACACTAAGGAAATGTGTTCGGCACGGTTTAGGAGGACAGTCTTAGCCGACAACATCCTTAATCAGCTTTAGCTCGTCTCGTATCAGTCTCGGCAACAGAAACTCGGTCCGGATTTTGGCCTGCCCAGCCCGCCCGAAGGCCTCCGCGATATTTGGATTTTCCAGCAGGAAGAGGACTCGTTTCGCACAGTCTTCCGCGCTCTCAACCAAATAGTCTTCATACCCGGCGGGAAACTGCATTGGGATCCCGCCCGCACGACCGGCAACCACCGCCTTTGCCTTCCAGAACGCCTCTGCCACCACCAGACCAAAGCCCTCTCGAATCGACTTCTGAAGAACCACGTTGGCGCTGCGTTGGAAGGCATTGACCTCCATGTTGCCAACGCCGGTCATATTGGTGAAAACGTAGAGATCGGAATCCTTTGCCGCCTCCTCGTTGATCTTCTCCAATATTTCCCAGCCCTGGGGATCGTCTCCCGCCATGGCACCCACCATCGCAAGTTGAATCTCGGGCATCTTTTCCTTTGCCAGCTGGTACGCGCGGATGACGCCCAACGGATCTTTCCAGGGATCAAAGCGTGAAACTTGCAGCAGCAATGGCCGCCGCAGATCGATGCCCATTTCCCCGATGGCATGGCGATAGACCTCGGGAGGCAATTCCATATTCTTGGTTGACACCGGGTCTATCGCTGGAGGAATAAAGATCACTTCGCTCAATTCGAGGTCAGCAGGAACGAAAGCCTTCATCGTAAAAACCGCTGCATCGTACTCCTGGACGAACGGTCGTAAGAATTCCCAGACTTCCGCGTTGGGTTGAGAACTATCGATATGGCAGCGCCATATCCACTTGCGTGCGCGCTGCAGGTCTTTGAAATGTCGCAGCGCCAGGGGTTGGGGATCGTGCACAATGAAGACGTCGTAGTCATCCGGCAGCATCTCCGCGCTCATCCGGTTGCGTTCAAGGTACGCCCGTTTTGCCTCCGCCGTGAGGTTCAGCTCGCCACCTTGCAGTGCGTTATGGAAGCTCTTGGTAATCGCAAAGAAGTCTTTATCGCCGTAGATCAAACGCCAGTCGGTTTTAATGCCGAGGTTCAGATGGACCGGGATGAGCCGGCTCAACAGCTCCGCAACTCCGCCCCCAGCTGCGGTAGCGTTTATCTGACAAATCCGCAGCCCTTGCAAACTCTTACTGAGCGCGCGGATCTCGTCGATCAGTTGGTCTCCAACCCACGATCGATAGTTCTCCAAGTTGATGGATTCCGAGGAGCTGTGCCGTCCCAAAGCGACCTTCGGAAGCAGATTTGGCTCAGTGACCATCAGCCGTGGCCCCCCGTGAATCAAGACCGCCATATTCTTCTTCTGACTTGCGACCCGACGGTTGTGGGGGTCGCCGGGTGAGCGGAGGTAATTTAGGGGGCTTGGGACCGTGGCGCACCGCGTTCGCCAGTGGCAAATAGGTGAGCTGCACGCCGGACTGCACGCACCGTAGCATGAGGCCGCCACGACTCATGTCTCCGCGGCCCGCGAATTCAGCGGGAAAGAACAGCCGTTCCCCAAAAAGGCCGAGCAGAGGCTCCACGTATTTTGAGGTCGCAATGCTGCCCAGCAGAACGATCTGGGCTGCCGCCCCGGACAACTCTGAAAGGATCCGCGAATCCCGTTGAAGAGGAGCGAGGTAGGAGGCGTCGGTAGGATCGATATCGATTGACGAAATTTCTTTCAATCGGTCCAGGGTTACCAGGGTCTCCGGGGGCACTAGCCCGCCGCGGGCGGTGATTACAAACACACTGGGACCAAGGTCCGGGACCTCGGCGAACTTCTGCGCGTAAGCCCATTTGCCGCGAAAATAAAGTCCGCTGATGAAACTAAATACCTCGCCCAGTGGCGCACCCTTCCCACGCAAACGCCGGGCTAACTCGGAGTCTGCGGAGTCATGTATGATTCGCGCAGCTCGAATTCCCGCGATATCGGCCGGCGAGAGAAGAAAAATCCGCGCCGACGCGGAACTAGCCCGTAGCTTCTGGTCTTTCATGTGCATTCGTAGCCCGAAACTGGGATGAAGAACATTCGTTTGCGAAGTGCGTATTTCTAGTTTAGATGTTTTGCCGGCTTTGGCAGCAAGAACTCTAGCTGTCCCTTCGGAATACGGCAAACACTCAGCAAGATTACAGAATATGTCCGATTCCTTACCACGAGGTCAGGGCTTACACTCCGTCGAGAACTTTGTACGCCTAAGAGCGAAACTTTAGCCTTCACCCTCGTCGAACAGTCTGATGGTGATTGGCGAGCATAATCGTTAGGAGGTCCCTTTGAGTACCGTTCAAGGTGAAATTGCTGCGCTCGAAGAACGTTTGCGGCTAGCCGAACTGGGTCCTGACCCAAACTTTTTCGAGGAAGTGCTGGCTGACGATGCGGTGCTCGTCTCTCAGGGCGGCCAACCCTTGTTTGCCAAATCGAAAGTCGTCGAAGCTCATCAGCCCGGGAAGGGCCGAAGTTTACTCGGGTTGAGATGAGCGACATGAGGATCCTCGATCACGGCGTCGCAGCCATCGTGACCTGCCAGGGAACTTATGAAGGTCCCCAGTCCAGCGCCACGCTAAAGTTCATGCGCGTCTGGCTGAAAAAGAACAATCGCTGGCAGATCGTCGCTGCCTCGGTCTCCAACTGAACCGGGTTCCATTTCCGGTCGTGTCCGGCAGTGTTGGATGAACCATGCAATTCTCCGACAACAACGTCTTGATTGTTGGCGGTGTATTGCTGGTCCACCCTTCCCCCTGTGCTGTCACTATCGCAAGATGCCCCATGCTCCGACTCGTCTTCACCTTATTTTTCTGTGCCGTTCCTCTGGCTGCCCAGACCATGCCGCCGGAAGCGGACAAGCAACTCGCCCACGATATCTACAAGGAATTTGTCGAAATTCGGTCCGGCTTCACCACCGGCTCGACCACTCCAGTCGCCGAGGCAGCGGCAGCTCGCTTACGAGCTGCTGGATTTCCCGACGCGGACATCTTTGTGGGCGGAGCAAATCCAAACAAGGCGAATCTCGTGGTCCGCTATCACGGAACGGGCAGCCGCAAGCCGCTCCTGCTTCTCGCCCACACCGATGTTGTGGAAGCCAAGCGCGAAGATTGGAGCATGGACCCGTTTCAGCTGATTGAGCGCGATGGTTTCTTTTATGGGCGCGGCACCAGCGACGACAAGGCGCAAGCTGCGGTTTGGATCGCGAGCCTGATTCGTTACCGGCGAGAGGGCTTCAAGCCCCACCGCGATATCATCGTGGCGCTCACAGCGGACGAAGAAGGCGGTGGCCCTTACAACGGCGTTGATTGGCTGATCAAGAACCATCGCGAACTGATCGATGCAGAGTTGGCTCTGAACGAGGGCGGCTGGGGCGAATCCGACGCGGGCAGGAAGATCTCAAACGACCTGCAGGTTAGCGAGAAATACGCCATCAATTTCCGCTTTGAAGTGCGCAATAAAGGCGGCCACAGTTCGCTCCCTGTGCCGGACAATGCCATATACCATCTCGCCGGCGCTCTGGAGCGGCTCTCGCACTTCGGTTTCCCGTTAAAGACGAACGAGGTAACGGCGGCATATTTCCAGAAAATGGCAAAGATTGAAACCGGTCCGGTGAGCGAGGATCTGGCGAAGGTTCCCGAGGGATCGCAGGAAGCCATGCAGCGAGTGGCGGCCGCGTCTCCGGCGTGGAACGCCACGCTTCGCACCACTTGCGTAGCGACGCAACTGAAAGGCGGTCACGCGATGAATGCCTTGCCGCAGCTCGCGGCCGCGAACGTGAACTGCCGGGTACTGCCTGAAGACTCGCTTGAATACGTGCGGAACGGATTACAAAAAGTGATGGCGGACGACCAGGTCACTGTTAGGGTGGTTGGCGACCCGAGCAAAGGACCTGCTTCCCCGATGCGCCCGGATGTACTCAACACCATAAGCCACGTCACGAGCCAGCTCTGGCCGGGCGTGCCGGTGGTTCCAACCATGGTCATGGGCGCAACCGACGGAAAATCGTTGCGGGCTGCAGGCATTCCGACTTACGGCGTCCAGGGCTTCTTCATGGACCGGAACGACCTTCGCTTCCATGGACGGGATGAACGTATGAGCGTGCAATCGTTTTATGAAGGCCAGACGTTCTTGTATGAGTTAGTAAAGATTCTGTCTAAGGCCGGCGAATCGATCGCCGCGCTCCCCCCCGGCAGCAGCCAGGACCTAGCCGAAGCGGCTGTCGGCGGGACGTCGGAACGCGCCCATAAAATCGTCCAAATCCTGTAATGAAAAAGGCTTACGCAGAACCGGAGATCCCGTGACAAAGGCATAGTGTTGTCGAGGATTCTTCTGCAACAGATCTTCAACGAATTTGGCGCCACCCGCCCCGGAACCGCGCATGAATTTCATCGCTATCAGAACCACATCGTAAGGCCCGTCGTCGCAATAACTGCGGAACGCCTCATCGCATTTCGATGTCAGCGCGACCTTGTAGCCCAGCCGGTTGAGCATGACGCCCATAACGTTCCGGACAGTTTCTTCCGCCTCAACGACCAGAATTTTCATGGTCCCTCTCGCTGGCGTCCTTCTTTCGCTCCCCCACCGCCTCTCTCACATTTTATCGAGAGTCGAGACTAGGGCAACGCCCCGGCGTCACCACCCTAGATGACTATAGTCATCTTGTTCAAGCGCGCATCCTGCTTCAATCTAGTGGAGGCATAACCAAAGTTTCCGCGGAACATTTGCAATCTTATGGGCGACTCCAAGTATTCCGGCACAGGTGCGGATTGGACGCAGCTGTTGACCGATCCTTCCCTGGTAAGTCATCTCGGAGAGTTGCTCCAGGTTTATCGCGAAGCTGCGCCTGACAAACGTGACCAGGCCCTGCTGGAAGCGATGCGCAACATCAGAGGCGAGGCGGCAAAAATGCCCGCTGTCTCTAAAGCCCTCGGAACTCAGGCGGTGACGCCGGCGGCCCCGGTCGTTCAGTCGGCGCCCGCTCCGCCGGTGGCGATCAGCCCGGCGGCCAGCCCACCTTTCGAACCAGACATATTTACGCCTGCCTCAAACCAGGACCGTCGCCGCCACACCCGCATGAAGTGCTTTGTAGCGGTCGAACTACGTCTGAGTAACTCGGCCGTCCCGGTCTGGGGAAATCTAGCCAACACCGGACTCGGCGGATGCTTCGTCGAGACTGCCACGCCCGTGCCTTCCGGAGTAGGCGTAGAAATCGGTCTCTGGCTGGCCAATGGAAAGATCTGGATCAAGGGCCTGATTCTAACCGGAATCGTTACCAAGAGCAGTCCATCGTTCGGCGTTCGTATTAAATTCTCCGAGCTTGAGCCCACGGAACGCGAAAACCTGCGCCACTTTCTCAAATTCGTCGAAAGCACCACCAGGGGCTACAACACCGATAACGGCTATCTGGCGCAAATGAAACGTTAGACTCGTTTCGACCATCTAATTAAACAATATTAAACACATCCATCAAAAGCTTTTGGGAATGCTGTTGTCACCCTGAGCGGGTTGCTGCTTCGCTTCGCGGAGCAGCCGCGCAGGCCACCGGACTCCTATGAGCCAAATTGGCGGCCGGCTGCGAAGCTTCCGCTTCCCAGCTTACCTAGGTTGCTTCGGAAAGATTACTTCCGTGGAAATGAAAGCGTTGCCGTCTAGTGAGGCCCTCCGATTCGCCCAAAATGGCAATCGCAAACCTCAAAATGGAACAAGTCCCACGCAAACGGGGGGACAAGACGTTACCGGCGACACGGCTCGGGAGAAATTGATAGACTGGCAAAGGGCGGTACGGGAACTTCCCGTTCCTCAAAACGCTATTAAGCAAGCTTGCACTTTCATCCGGGTGAGTGAATTGACATACCCTCGAAAAGGTAGGGGGGCTTCCATGGCAGTGAGTGAGCAAACTTTGGCGACCGGCAAGCAATTGGAAATGCTGTGCATTAGCACCATCCGCACCTTGGCGATGGATGCGGTGCAGCAGGCAAACTCGGGACATCCGGGAGCGCCCATGGCACTGGCGCCGGTGGCCTACTGCTTGTGGCAGCAATTCCTGCGCTACGATCCGGCGGATCCGGTTTGGCCCAACCGCGATCGCTTTGTGCTATCGAACGGCCACGCCTCCATGCTGCTATACGCCATGCTGTACCTGGCGGAAGTACGCGGCGTGAATCCCGAGTACGAACGCCTCAGTGAATTCGCGGTCACGCTGGATGAGATCAAGGAATTTCGCCAGCTCGACAGCAAGACCCCAGGACATCCCGAGTACCGGTGGACCGCAGGTGTAGAAACCACGACCGGCCCTCTCGGCCAGGGGGTAGGGAACAGTGTCGGCATGGCCATTGCGGCAAAGTGGCTGGCAGCACACTACAACCAATCTGGATTTGAGATCTTCAACTACAACGTCTATGCCGTCTGCGGGGATGGCGACATGATGGAAGGTGTTGCCAGCGAGGCAGCATCGCTGGCGGGCCATCTCAAGTTGTCCAACCTCTGCTGGATTTACGACGAAAACCACGTCACGCTGGATGGTCTTGCAAACGTCTCATTCACTGAGGATGTAGGAGAACGTTTCGCAGCCTACGGCTGGAACGTAGAGCATGTCACCGACGCGAATGATCTGCAAATGCTGGCCCAGGCTTATCAAGGTTTCCTTCAGACCAACGACCGGCCGACTCTGATCCGAGTCAACAGCCACATCGGGTATGGCTCGCCCCATAAACAGGACACCAGCGCGGCTCACGGCGAGCCCCTGGGCGAAGAAGAGGTCCGGCTGGTAAAGAAGTTCTACGGCTGGCCCGAAGACGCGAAATTCCTGGTGCCTGAAGGAGTGCTGGAAACCTTCCGCAACGGAATTGGCAAGCGGGGCGGTGAGCTACGCCAGAAGTGGGAAACACTGTTCACCGACTACGGAAAGAAGTTTCCCCAGCTCGCCGACCAAACCAAACTTATGCAGCACCGCGAGCTTCCCGATGGGTGGGACAAGAGTTTGCCAACGTTCCCAGCCGACGCCAAAGGCCTCGCCACTCGCGAAAGTTCGGGAAAAGTCTTGAATGCAGTTGCGGAGAATTTGCCCTGGATGGTGGGCGGCTCGGCCGATCTGGCAGGCTCCGACAGGACCCGCCTCAAGTTTGACGGCGCCGGAGACTTCCAGGGCGGCAGCTACGGTGGACGCAACTTGCACTTCGGAGTGCGTGAGCATGGTATGGCCGCGGCTTTGAACGGCATGGCAGTGTCCAAAATACGGGCCTTCGGCGGCACGTTTTTTAATTTCAGCGATTACATGCGCCCCTCGATCCGCTTGGCCGCGCTGATGGAACTTCCCACCATTTACGTCTTCACCCACGATTCCATTGGTCTGGGAGAAGACGGTCCTACGCACCAACCAATCGAACAATTGGCGTCACTGCGTGCTATGCCGGGCCTGATGCTGATCCGGCCGGCGGATGCCAACGAAGTAGTGGAAGCGTGGAAAGTCATCATGCAGTTGCAGCACGAACCTGCAGCCATCGTGCTAAGCCGGCAAGCTGTCCCCACCTTTGACCGCTCGAAATATGGCGCCGCGGCGGGGGTCGCCAAGGGAGCTTACATCCTGGCCGGCAGCGCCGAGGACAAACCAGAAGTCATTTTGATGGCAACCGGAACGGAAGTGTGGTTGTGCGTCAGTGCTTACGAACAACTGAAAACTGAAGGTATTAAGGCCCGTGTGGTCAGCATGCCTTCATGGAATCTCTTTGAGCATCAAAGTGAAGATTACAAGGCGCAAATCCTGCCGCCCGACGTCAAAGCGCGGGTTGCGGTGGAGCAGGCATCTACTTTCGGCTGGTCGCAATATGTTGGCCCAACCGGGGCAGTAATAGGGATGCGCAGATTCGGAGCTTCGGCCCCGATCAAAGATTTTTTTTTGAAGTATGGCTCCACCACCGAGAACGTAGTCGCGGCGGCCCGAAAAGCAATTGGGAAATAGCAGTCGTCACTCGTCGGTC